>Ga0153931_100007_pt1 | contig 340822 bp, 332 predicted proteins | sample TSNJ015MetaG_FD_104730 | JGI IMG/M metagenome (GOLD analysis project Ga0153931, IMG submission 104730) | Attine ant fungus gardens microbial communities from New Jersey, USA - TSNJ015 MetaG | ecosystem: Host-associated > Fungi > Mycelium > Unclassified | place: USA: New Jersey, Wharton State... | reverse complement strand
GCTCGGCCTGGCACTTGCGGCTGGCGGAGTGAAGCTGGTCAGCCTGGGAGGGTCGTGGTACTTCCTCGTGGGTGGTCTGGTGATGGCCGTTTCCGGTCTGCTGATCGCTCGCTTCAAGACTGCCGGCGCCTGGCTTTTCGCGGCATTTCTGGTGGGGACAGCGATCTGGGCGGTGAGCGATGTCGGGCTGGTGTTCTGGCCGGTGTTCTCGCGTCTGTTCATGTTCAGTGCCGTGGGCCTGGCGGTGACGCTGGTCTACCCGCTGCTCAAACGTGCCAACGGTGGTGTTCCGGGTCGTGGCGCTTACGGCGTTGCCGCTGTGCTGGCCGTGGGACTGGCGGTGGCTGCCGGCAACATGTTCGTTGCGCACCCGACCGTCGCTGCCACCGGCACTGGCCCGGGCTTGACCCCGGTTGAGCCAGACAAGGCGCAAAAAGACTGGGCGCACTACGGCAATACCGAAGGCGGCAGCCGCTTTGCTGCGCTGGACCAGATCAACCGCAACAACGTCGACAAGCTCAAAGTGGCGTGGACCTACCACACCGGTGACGTCGCCGAGAGCGATGGCAACGGTGCCGAAGACCAGCTCACCCCATTGCAGATCGGCAACAAGGTGTTCATCTGCACCCCGCACAACAACCTGATCGCGCTGGATGCCGACACCGGCAAAGAGCTGTGGAAGAACGCGATCAACGCCAAATCCAAAGTCTGGCAGCGTTGCCGTGGCATGGCCTATTTCGATGCGACCAAGAGCATCGCTCAGCCAAGCAATTCGAGCATCATCGAAGCCAAGCCTGCGCCGGCTGCCAATTGCCAGCGCCGTCTGCTGACCAACACCATCGATGCCCGCCTGATCGCGGTCGATGCCGACACTGGCGAGTTCTGCCAGGGTTTCGGCAACAACGGCCAGGTTGATCTGAAGGCCGGTCTCGGCGATGTGCCGGACAGCTACTACCAGCTCTCCTCCGCTCCGTTGATGGCCGGCACCACCGTGGTGGTGGGCGGTCGTGTCGCCGACAACGTACAGACCGACATGCCGGGCGGCGTGATCCGTGGTTTTGACGTGATCACCGGCGCCATGCGTTGGGCCTTCGACCCGGGCAACCCGCAGGATAAAAAGGCCCCGGCCGAAGGCAGCACCTATGTGCGCAGCACGCCGAACAGCTGGGCGCCGATGTCCTACGATCCGGCGACCAACACCGTGTTCCTGCCGATGGGCAGCTCGTCCACCGACATCTATGGTGTCGAGCGCAGCAAACTCGATCACACCTACGGCGCCTCGATCCTCGCGCTGGACGCCACCACCGGTGATGAACGCTGGGTGTTCCAGACCGTGCACAACGATCTCTGGGACTTCGACCTGCCGATGCAGCCGAGCCTGATCGACTTCACCAAGGACGGCAAAACCGTTCCGGCGCTGGTCATCGGCACCAAGGCCGGACAGATCTACGTGCTCGATCGTGCCACCGGTAAACCGTTGACCGAGGTTAAAGAAGTCCCGGTCAAAGCCGCGAACATCCCGAACGAACCGTACTCGCCAACCCAGCCGAAATCGGTGGGCATGCCGCAGATCGGTGCCCAGCACCTGACTGAATCGGACATGTGGGGCGCCACCCCGTACGACCAGTTGCTGTGCCGGATCGATTTCAAATCGATGCGTTACGACGGCCTGTACACCGCGCCGGGTACCGACAAATCGCTGAGCTTCCCGGGTTCGCTGGGTGGCATGAACTGGGGCAGCATCTCCACTGACCCGGTGCACGGCTTCATCTTCGTCAACGACATGCGCCTGGGTCTGTGGATTCAGATGATCCCGTCGCAGAACAAGGCGCAGGCCTCCTCTGGTGGCGAAGCGTTGAACACTGGCATGGGCGCGGTACCGCTCAAAGGCACGCCTTACGCGGTCAACAAAAACCGCTTCCTGTCGGTGGCCGGCATTCCGTGCCAGGCACCGCCGTTCGGCACCCTGACCGCCATCGACATGAAGACTCAGAAAATCGCCTGGCAGGTTCCGGTCGGCACCGTTGAAGACACAGGTCCCCTGGGCATTCGCATGCACCTGCCGATCAAGATCGGTTTGCCGACCCTCGGCGGCACCCTGTCGACCCAAGGTGGCCTGATCTTTATTGCCGGCACCCAGGACTTCTATCTGCGCGCCTTCAACAGCGCCAATGGCGAAGAAATCTGGAAGGCGCGTCTGCCGGTCGGCAGTCAGGGCGGCCCGATGACCTACGTTTCGCCGAAAACCGGCAAGCAGTACATCGTCGTCACCGCCGGTGGTGCACGTCAGTCGACCGATCGCGGCGACTACGTGATGGCCTACGCCTTGCCGTAAGCCGCAGCGCCCGTGATGAACACGGGCGCTTTCTTTTTGCGCGCGGCACCTGAGGGTGCCGCGCCGCTTTCCGATATCGCTACAGCTTTGAGCAGGAAGATCTCCATGTTTGGTTTTACTCGTAACGGCTGGGTCAACGGCGTGCTGTTGGGCCTGACCTGCACCACCCTGCCCGCCTTCGCCGATACCGATTCGAACCTGTTGACCCGCAATACCCTGACCGGCGATTGGGGCGGTCTGCGGCATCAGATGGACGAAGACGGGATCAAATTCACCGGCGATTACACCGGGGAAATGGCCTACAACGCCGATGGCGGCCTGCACCGCTCCGGCCGTTACTCGCAGAACATCAAGCTCGGCGCGCAGTTCGACCTGAGCAAGTTGTATGGCGTTGAGAACGCCGGCAAGGTCCAACTGACCATCAACGACCGCCGCGGCAACAGCGCCTCGGAAGATCTGGTTGGCAACCGTCTGCCGATCCAGGAAAACTACGGCGGCCTCTACACCCGCCTGACCGAACTCAGTTACGAGCGCAGCCTGTTCACCCCGGCGCTCAACGTGAAACTGGGTTACATGGCCATGGGCAACGACCTCGGCGGCCTCGACAGCGGCATTCTGTGCAACTTCATGAACGCTGGTTTCTGCGGCCATCCGCTAAACATGTCCGGCGGCAGCGGCTGGACCAACTACCCCAACGCGCACTTGGGTGTGCGGGTGAAATACGACTTGTCGTCCTCGTGGCAGTTGCGCGTGGCGGCATTCAATGTCGATCCCGAGAGCAACGGCAACTCCAGCCGCGCCTGGCATCTGGGCCCGAAACACACCACCGGCACCGTGGTGCCGATCGAGTTGGTGTACAAGCACGCGGGTGAATTGCCCGGTGAGTACAAGGTTGGTTACTACTACGACAGCTCCGACGTGAAACGCATCGGCAGCGACAAAGAAGTCTCCGGCCGTGGCGGGCATTACCTGCTGATCGATCAGGCCGTTTGGAGTTCGCAATCGTCCGAGGGCCGCAGCCTGCACGCCTTCGGCCAATACTCGGCGGCCAGCGAAGCGGCTTCGCCATTCAGCAAGTGGTACGGCACTGGTCTGGTGTTGTACAAACCGTTCGAAGGTCGCCCACGTGACACCGTCGCTCTTGGCTACGGCCGCGCTGTGCCTAACCCGCGCAGCCGCGACGTGCAGCAGGACGCCGCCATGGCCGACGGCACGCAGTTCCCGAACCTGGACAGTGGCGAGCAGTTGATCGAACTCGGCTACGGCTATCAGGCCACGCCGTGGCTGACGCTGCGCCCGAACATGCAATACATCATCGAACCGGGCGCGTTTTCCGGGCAGAACATCGACAATGCGTTGGTGTTTGGCTTGCAGGTTAAAGCCTCACTTTGAGCCTTCTGGCGAAACTTCAGGCAATAAAAAGCCCGGCGTGATTGCCGGGTTTTTTATGGCCCGCAAATTGTCGTAACCAAGTTGCTCGGTCAACACCGAACCTTTACCCCCGAACCAGCGTCCGAGCTAAGGCGTTCACGCTTACCGCTTGCCACGAGGTTCCCGTTTGAAAGCTGCCATCGTCAAAAAATACCGTCTGATCATCAAGACCATGGGCTATGTGGGCTGGTCGCTGTTCTGGCTGTTGCTCTGGGACATCGCCGTCACCGTCGATTTCATGTTGTTCCTCAACGCCAAGATCAACCTGCCGCTGATGCCCTTGACACTGCTGGGTTCGGCGCTGGTGGTGCTGATCAGTTTCCGCAACAGCAGCGCCTACAACCGTTGGTGGGAAGCGCGAACGCTGTGGGGCATGATGATCAACAACTCCCGCAGCTTCGCCCGCCAGGTGCTGACGCTGCTGGATGACCCCGATAACGAAGTGAATCCGGTGAAGGCGACGCTGTTGCGCCGCCATGTGGCGTATGTCAATTGCCTCGCGGCGCACCTGAGGGGCCAGCCTTGCCCGGAGGAAGTCCGCGCGTTCATCCCGGCAGATGAATTCGCCCGCAGCGGCACCACCAACAACTTTGCCAACGACATCCTCACCGGTTCGGCATCCCTGCTAGCCCGGGAATACAAGGCCGGGCGCCTGGACAGCATCCGTCTGGCACGGCTGGAATCGACGATGGTCGAGCTGTCCAACAGCCAGGGCGGAATGGAACGGATCGCCAATACTCCGCTGCCCTACCCTTACGTTTACTTCCCGCGCCTGTTTATCTCGCTGTTCTGCCTGATCGTGCCGGTGGGGTTGGTGGAATCGCTGGGCTGGTTCACCCCGCTCGCCTCGACCGTGGTGGGCTTCATGCTGCTGGCCATCGAACGCATCGGCACCGATCTGCAAAGCCCGTTTCGCCATAGCGAGCACCAGATCCAGATGGAAGCCCTGTGCGAAACCATCGAGAAAAACCTGCAGTCGATGCAGCGTGATTCGTTGGGGGATGCGCGCAGGGTTGAACAAACGGCTTGAAGACAAGCTTGGAGGGAAGCTAGGGCGTAGAGCCCTAGCGAGTTGCAGCGATCACTTTTTCTTTTTCGCCGGCTTGTCTGCCTTTTTGGAATCCTTGGCCTTTTCCGGCTTGCTATCGGCTTTTTTTGCAGACTTCTTCGGTTCGGCGTCTTTCTTCTTGTCTTTCTTGTCGGAAGACTTTGAAAGCGCCGAAGCTGCAGCTGACTTCTTGTCCGGCGAGGACTTTTTGTCTTTCAAATCCTTGCTGGCTTTCGAAGCGTCATCTTTGCTTTTCTTCTCGTCTTTAGCCACGTTTGACCACCTCTCGGAATATGCCGGTATTGGCACAGCGCCTGTGCAATTGATCACAGGTTGATCATTAGGCGTACGCGTTCGGACGGGGTTCAGATTATTTGGAGGCCTCGACTGGTTGAATCCACATCCGAAAGCGGTCATAGGGTTTTGCTGGCAGACGGCACCAGGCCCACGACAAGTGCCTCTATTAATGCACTGACCTTGGGAAGAGCCTGACGGCTCCTTGGCCAGATCACCGGTAGGTGAGTGCCCGATTGCCGCCTGTGCGGCAGGTTGCAACTGACTAGAATGAAACGATGGACATGAGTGCTGCGGGCACGGTTTCAGCTCCAATTCAAGCAAAGACGCTAACTCGCAAGCCCTTGGAATGTGCTGTCCATCGTGTGTCGGTCGTAACCCAACAGATATATATGATGCTGACGATACAGCTGTGAAAGAAAATCTTTGTTGGGGCCGACTACATCCATACCTCTGTCGTCGTACGGAAAAACCATGACGTGCTTCTTCAAATTGAAAAGGTATACAGCGCATTCGGGGTTAGGCTGAATTACGCCAAAGTCACTAGCCAAAGCACACCAAAGAAATGCTTGAAGCAGAGTCGCTGGCGCTTCAAATGCAACGTTGATCCAATACTCCGGCTCACTTTCGCAAAGCCATTCCTCGGGGTCTATTTTTTCACTCCAGACTGAGCGTTGCGTGGGTATGTTGATACCGGCAGAACGGAGAGCGTGAATCCGGGATCTATGAGCAAATTGATTGCTACCAGAATGAACGCGCAGACAAGCAACAAGCGTCGCATCATCAAGGAAGATATCGCTGCAGATCTTCGTTGATTTTAGAAGTGCCGTTTGAAATTGCTGAATCACTCCACCCGTTTCAGAGAGTTCAAAACGCAGACCTCCTGGATAGGAATAGAAAAGTGGTCTGGCAAATGCGCATCCCCCAAACATCCTGTCAATTTCAAGTTGTAGATTCACTTTATCCCTCATGGCTAACTAATAGCCCGATTCTCTAGCCATGGGCGCTGCCAAGATCTCAGCCAAGCCGCAGCGCCCGCGTCGCTTTTAGCCGATAACGGCCCATCAGCTGTTTAATGCCATCGACTTATCGCCTCCCCGGCCGCACACCCTCTTACTCAGGCCTGATCCAACGCCTCGATCACACCTTTGTCCTCACCCAGGAAGCCGCCGCTCTGATGCGCCCACAGCCGCGCATAAACACCATTCTTCTCCAGCAATTCGGAATGGGTGCCCTGCTCGATGATGCGCCCGTCATCCATGACAATCAGCCGATCCATCGCCGCAATCGTCGACAGTCGATGGGCAATCGCAATCACGGTTTTGCCCTGCATCATTTCATCGAGGCTTTCCTGAATCGCCACTTCGACTTCCGAGTCCAGCGCACTGGTGGCTTCGTCGAGTAGCAGGATCGGCGCGTTCTTCAGCATCACGCGGGCAATCGCCACACGTTGGCGCTGGCCGCCAGACAGCTTGATCCCGCGCTCGCCCACCAAGGTGTCGTAACCGGTGTGTCCTTGCCGATCGCTCAACTGGCTGATGAACTCATCAGCCTGAGCGTTGGCAGCGGCGCGGCGGATCTGTGCGTCGGTGGCATCGGGGCGGCCGTAGGCGATGTTGTCGCGAATCGAACGGTGCAGCAGCGAAGTGTCCTGGGTGACCATGCCGATGGCGCTGCGCAGGCTGTCCTGAGTCACGTGCGCAATGTTCTGGCCATCGATACGGATCTCGCCGCTGTCGACATCATAGAACCGCAACAGCAGGTTGATCAGCGTCGACTTGCCGGCGCCGGAGCGCCCTACCAAACCGATTTTTTCGCCTGGGCGAATACTCAGGCTCAGGCCATCGAGCACCTGACGCTCGCCACCGTAGTTGAACTTCACCTTGTCGAACGTCACCGCGCCGCCGGAGGTCACCAGCACGCCGGCATTCGGCGCATCCTGCACCTTGGTGCCTTGAGTCAGCGTGGCCATGCCGTCCTGAACGGTGCCGATGCTTTCGAACAGCGAGGTCATCTGCCACATGATCCAGTTCGACATGCCATTGATCCGCAACGCCATGGCGGTGATCGCCGCCACCGCACCCGCGCCGACATCGCCCTGATGCCACAGCCACAGGGCGTAACCACCGGCGGACATGATCAACCCCACCACCAGCGCCTGATTGACGATTTCGAACAGGCTGACCAGACGCATCTGGCGAAAACCGGTCTGCTTGAAATCCTCCATCGCCGCCCGCGCGAAGTGCGCTTCGCGATTGGAATGGGAGAACAGCTTGACCGTGGTGATGTTGGTGTACGCGTCGGCGATACGCCCGGTCATCATCGACCGCGCATTGGCTTGCTCCTGTCCGACCTTGCCCAGACGCGGCACGAAGTACCACATCGCCAGGCCAAACAGCACGACCCAAGCGAGAAATGGCAGCATCAGTTTCAGCGCAAAGCCGCCGGCCAGGGCGATGATCGCGATGAAGTACACACCGATGCCCGGCAGGATCTCGATCATGGTGAACAGCACGTCGCGTACGGCGAGCGCCGTCTGCATCACCTTGGTCGTGACCCGACCGGAAAATTCGTCGGAGAAAAACGAAAGGCTTTGCCGCAGCATCAACCGGTGGAAATCCCAGCGCAGGCGCAATGGCAGGTTAATCGCCAGGATCTGATGCTGGACCATGGTGCGCAACGCCACCAGCCCGACACTGAGCACCATGACAATGCCCATGCCCCACAACACGCGGCTCTCCTGCACAGCCGCTTCGCCGCCAGCCTGCCACGTCGAAAGCAGGTCCACGACCTGACCGAGGAACGAAAACAGCCACGCTTCGTAAATCGACACGGCGGCGCTGAGCAGCGCCAGCGCCAGGATGTAGCCGCGTGCGCCCCGGGTGCAGGCCCAGAGGAATTTAGCCAGGCCGTTGGGCGGCGGTGGCACCTCGTCAGGCGGGAAAGGGTCGAGTCTTCGTTCAAACACACGAAGCATGGTGTTCTCCAAAACATTCAAGTCAGGGAGATTCTGCCATCGAATGGAGGCTGGGAGGTCTTTGTGAAAAAGTGTGTGCTCCTGACCTGGCGAGTACCTGCCGTATCTACCAAACCGCGATATGCGAATCCGCCCTCGGCTCAGTCCCCCCGCACAGCACCCCCGTCACCGGATCACGCAGAATGATCTGCCCTCGTCCGTAATCCGTCAGATCACTGGCGATCTGCACCTCATGCCCGCGACGCGCCAACGCATTGGCCAGATCCCTTGAAGCGCCCTGTTCGATGCCGACCTTCATCCCGCCAAGCCACTGCCAGCGCGGCGCGTCCAGTGCCGATTGCGGGTTCAGGCCGAAATCCACCAGGTTCATGACCATCTGCACATGGCCCTGCGGCTGCATGTAGCCGCCCATCACACCGAACGGGCCCAACGCTTGACCGTCCTTGGTGAGGAAACCAGGAATAATCGTATGAAAGGTCTTTTTGCCCGGCGCCAACGCGTTGGCATGCTCGGGATCCAGGCTGAATTCCTGCCCACGGTTCTGCAGGGCGATGCCGCTATCCGGCAGCACCACACCTGAGCCGAAGCCGTGATAATTGCTCTGGATGAACGAGACCATATTGCCCTGCCCGTCCGCCGTGGCCAGGTACACCGTGCCGCTGGCGTGGGGATCGCCCGGCTTCGGCGGCTGGGCCTGTTCGCCGATCTGTGCACGGCGGCGGGCGCTGTACTCGTCGCTCAGCAGATCATCCACAGCCACGCGCATGTGCAGCGGATCCGTGATGTAGTGCAGGCCATCGCTGTAGGCCAGTTTCATTGCCTCCAGTTGCCGGTGCCAGGTCTGCTGGCTGTCACGGTGATCGAAGTCGAAACCCTCGAGAATCTTCAGCGCCATCAAGGCGACCAGACCCTGCCCGCTCGGCGGGATTTCCCAGACATCCACGCCACGGTAATTGACGTGAATCGGCTCCACCCATTGCGCACGGTAATGCTCCAGATCCGTGGCGCGCAGATAGCCGCCCGTTGCCCGCGAATGCGCATCCAGGCGTTGCGCCAACGCGCCGCGATACAAACTCTCGCAACGGGTAGCCGCCAATTCTTCAAGGGTTCGCGCCTGCGCCGGGTTACGGAAAATCTCCCCGGCCTTGGGCGCGTGACCGTCAATCAGAAACGTATCGAACCAGGCCTGCAGCACTTCATCGCGATGGGGACTGAACTCATCCAGCGCGATCTGCCACTGATGGGCAACCACCGGCGACAGCGGAAAACCGTCTCTGGCCAGACTGATCGCCGGTTGCAGCAGATCGGCGAACGGCAACACGCCAAAGCGTTGCGACAGCTCGGCCCAGGCCGATGGGCAACCGGGAACCGTCACCGGCGTCCAGCCATACAACGGCATTTGCTCATGGCCGGCCGCTTTGACCGCTTCGATACTTAACGATGCCGGGGCGTGGCCGTTGGCATTGAGGCCATGCAACTGATCCTTGAACCAGACCAGCGCAAACGCGTCACCGCCCAGGCCACAGCCCGTAGGCTCGACCACGGTCAGGGCCGCCGCCGTGGCGATGGCGGCGTCGATCGCATTGCCGCCCTTTTGCAGCATTTCGATGCCGGCCTGTGCGGCCAGCGGCTGGGATGCCGCGACCATGCCACGACGGGCAAACACGCTTTGGCGTTGCGACGGATAGGGATATTCGTGAGCAGAAAATTTCAACATGGCAGAGGCTCTTCAAATCAGCAATTCATTGGCCGGACTTGATCCGGTTCCATTCGCGGGTGATCAGGCGCTGGATGTTTTCCGGCAGATCGGCGGAGACGAAGGCATGGTTGATCACTTCGTCAGACGGGTAGATCCCCGGGTTGCCGCTGACCTTCGGGTCCATCAGCGCCGTGGCGTCCTTGTTCGGATTGGCGTAGCCGACGTAGTCGCTGACCGGCGCAATCACCTCAGGGCGCAGCAAGTAGTTGATGAACGCATGGGCGTTGGCAACGTTACCGGCGTCCTTGGGGATCGCCAGCATGTCGAACCAGAGGTTCACGCCTTCCTTGGGAATCAGGTAACGAATGTCGATATTTTTTCCGGCCTCGCGTGCCCGGGTCTGGGCCTGCATCACGTCCCCGGAATAGCCGATCGCCACGCAGATATCGCCATTGGCCAGGTCGGCGGTGTACTTCGATGAGTTGAAGTAGGTCACCGAGGGACGCAACGTCATCAACAGTTTAGAAGCCTGTTTGTAGTCGTCGGGCTTGACGCTGTTGGGGTCCAGCCCGAGGTAAAGCAGGGCCTGGGGGATGATCTTCACAGGGGCATCGAGGAAGGCCACGCCGCAGTTTTTCAGTTTGGCGAGGTTCTGCGGATCGAACACCATCGACCACGAATCGAGCGGCACATCCTTGCCGAGCACGGAGCGCACCTTCTCCTCGTTGTAGCCGATGCCCACCGTGCCCCACATGTACGGCACGGCGTATTGGTTGCCGGGGTCGGCAGCCTGCAGACGCTGCATCAGACGTGGATCGAGGTGTTTCCAGTTATTGAGCAATCCGCGTTGCAGCGGCTGGTAGGCGCCGGCGCGAATCTGTTTCGAAAGAAACTGGCTGGACGGCACCACCACGTCGTAGCCCGAATGCCCGGAGAGCAACTTGGCCTCGAGCATTTCATTGGTGTCGAAGATGTCGTACTGAACCTTGATCGTGCTGTCTTTTTCGAAATTCTTCAGCGTGTCGGGGCCGATGTAATCGGACCAGTTGTAAACCTTCACCACCGAATCGGCAGCCTGAAGCATGGGCACCACGGCGGCGCAGCACAGCGCCGCGAACAAGCTCGATAAACGCATCGTCGAAATCCTTGTGAAGTTCACAGCACGCGGCTGAGAAAGGCCTGGGTACGGGGATGGGTGGGACGACTGAAAATCTGTTCCGGCGGGCCTTGTTCGATCAGTTCGCCCTGATCGAGCACCACCACCCGGTCGGCCACCTCGCGGGCAAAACCCATTTCATGGGTGACCACGACCATGGTCATGCCCTCCTCGGCCAACTCCTTCATCACTTGCAAAACCTCGCCGACAGTTTCCGGGTCGAGGGCGCTGGTGGGTTCGTCGAAGAGCATCGCCTGTGGCTTCATCGCCAGCGCTCGGGCAATGGCGACGCGTTGCTGCTGACCGCCGGAAAGCATCGACGGGTAATGACTGGCCTTGTCCGCCAGCCCGACTCGCTTGAGCAATGCGTGCGCCTGATCCAGCGCAGCCTGGCGCGGCACACCCAACACCTGAATCGGTGCTTCGATAATGTTTTCCAGGGCGGTCATGTGCGGGAACAGGTTGAAGCGCTGGAACACCATGCCGATGTCCCGGCGCTGGCGAGCGATGTTGCGTTCCGAGTCGCGCACCAGACTGCCGTCAGCCCGCGTGCGATAGCCCATGGGCCGGCCGCTGACGCGGATTTCCCTAGCCTGAATGTCTTCGAGCAGATTGATGCAGCGAATAAACGTGGTTTTTCCCGAGCCTGAGGCGCCAATCAGCACCACCACTTCGCCACGGCGCACTTGCAGCGAGATGCCCTTGAGAATCTGCAGATCGCCGAAGGACTTGTGAATGTTCAGCGCCTCGATGATCAGCTCGTCACTTTGATGCGCCATGATTAGCGTCCCCTCAGCAGTTTCAGCGTGTTGCGCCCGAACATCCGGCTGGAGGCCGGCGGCGGCGAAGAAGGTCTGTCCGACTGGCCGAAACGGTTCTCCAGCCAGCGCTGAAAGAAGCCCCACAGCGTGGTGAGCAACAGGAAATAAATCGCCACCACCAGGTACAACTCGAACACCCGAAAAGTCGCCGAGGTGACCATCTGCGTACTGAGCAACAGCTCCTGCACGCCGATCACGCTGACCAGCGTGGTGTTTTTCAGCATCACGTTGAATTCGTTGCCCAGCGGCGGCACGATCACCCGAAACGCCTGCGGCAGGACGATACGGCGCATCAATTTGGCGAAGGTCATGCCCAGCGAGCGCCCGGCCTCGTATTGGCCCTTGTCCACGGCGCCGATCCCGGCACGAATGATCTCGGCCATGTACGCGCCTTCGTTGAGGCCCAGAGCAATGATCGCCGCCTGAATGTTGCCGGGGATCACCAGCCCGAACAGCTCAATGTCTTCGAAGCGAAAAATCCCGCCCGCCGCCAGCGCCGTGTAGAGAAAGACGATTTGCACCAGCAACGGCGTGCCGCGCATCAGCCACACATAAAAGCGCACCGGCAGATGCAGCAGAGGGTTCTTCGACAAGCGCAACAATGCGGCGGCCAGCCCCAACACACAGCCCAGCAACATCGCCAACACACTGATCAGACAGGTCAGCCAGAGCCCGGTGAGGTACACGCCGCTGGGCTGCAACAGGTACTGCCAGAACACATCCCAATTGAAGTTCATCAACGCTTACCTCAATCGAGTGTGTCGCTGGAGACGTGCCACTTGTTCAAGAGCTGGTTATAGCTGCCGTCGCTGCGCATGTCGGTGATGATCTGCTGCACAGCAGCGCTCAGTTGCGGATCGTCCTTGCGAATGCCCAGACCGGTGAGGATCCGGCTGAAGGCTGGTACCCCTTCCTCGAACAAGTCCGGAGCCATCGCGGCGTAATAACCGGCGGTTTCCACCGTGGTGCCGTAAGCGTCGACCTGACTGATGCGCAGCGCCTGAAAGGCATCGGTGTCGGTGTTGTAGACCACCAGTTTCATCGGCGGCTTGCCAGCCTTGGTCAGGCTTTCATTTTCGCTGTCGAGCAAGGTCTTGATGGTCGAACCGTTGAGCACCGCGATCTTGTGCCCGCTCAGATCCGCGAGGGTTTTCAGCGTCTTCGGATTGCCCTTGGGCACCACCACCGCCTGACTGGAATACATGTAGTTGACGATGTCGATCACCTCACGGCGCTCGGGCTTGTCGAACAACTGATCGACGATCATGTCGCATTGTTTGGCGAGCAACGCCGGGAGCAATCCGGAAAACGGAATCACCCGCCAATCAACCTTCTTGTCGCCCAGACGCTTGGCGATTTCCAGGCCCAGGTCGACGGTCAGGCCTTTGGGCTTTTGCGCTTCATCGAAGGACACCAGTGGCGGCGAATCCATGCCCGAGCAATAGGTGAGTTTGTCGACCTTGACCAGACGCTCCGGCACCGTCGGTGCGGCAAGCGCCCACTGCGAACAGAGCCCGAGGGAAATTGCAGCCAGTAACAGGCGAGACGTATGCATGACCAGACACTCCAGTTCGGTTAGTAACGGGGCAGTACTCAAAGTCAAAACATCGGCGGATTCGGGTTCCGCTCTGTGGTTATTTTTCCGATTGCAGAAACTTGATCAGCTCGGGCACCGTGCCTTCGATGTGTTCACGCACCACGGCCTCGGCCTTGTGGGCGTCGCCGGCGCGAATCGCATCAAGGATCATCTGGTGTTCCTGGCGTGCACTCAGGGGCTTTTCGATGTGCTGCAGCCACAAGCGCATGGGCGCTTCGATCAGCGCGTAGAGGGCGCTGATCTGCTTCAGCAGTCGTGGGCGATCGCTGAGGCTGCACAGGTACTCATGGAACTTGCGATGGCGACTGACCCACGCCGCACTCTCCTCGCGGTAGTCGTCCATTTCATCGAGAAGCCGCTCCAGCGCCGTCAACTGACGCTCGCTGATCTTGGGCACGGCGATACGAATCGCCAGCCCTTCCAGGGCGCTGCGCATCTCGAAGACTTCATGCATTTGCTCGACATCCAGACCGCTGACCACCGCGCCGCGGTTGGGCCGCAGCGTCACCAGGCCCTGCGCATCGAGGCGGCGAAAGGCTTCGCGCACCGGCATGCGGCTCATGCCGATTTCACTGGCAATGTCCTCGGCAATCAACCGGTCACCCTTGCGATAACGACCGCCGCAGATGCCTTCCAACAGAAAGTTGTAGGCCTCCTCCTCGGCGGTCATCGGTTGACGCTGGTCATAGGCGGGAGCGAATTGCATGGCAGCACCTTTTGTCTTTTTGTATCCAATTATCCACGGATACAAAAAAGCACGATGCATGCCAGATTTCTCCGCACCGTGCCAAGCGCTTGATTTGAATGATTTAAGCGGAAAACGGCGATCAGCTCCTGCTACGCCGAACTTGGGACGTGCTACCCAATAGCTCATTGCGAGCCCCGGAAAGGTGCAGATTGGTAGCTGAGTAACACTCAGGTCAGCAGCACCCTTCCGGTACGTTTTTCAGCAAGTTTTTCAGCGAATCGCATTCACTGTGTCACCACCACCTTGCCGATCATCTGCGGATGCAACACGCAAAAATACTCAAACTCCCCCGGTGTATTGAACACCCAGGAAAAGCTGTCATTGGTATCCAGCGCCCCTGAGCGAAACACCTTGTGGGTTTCTGCCACCGTATGCGGAATCTGATCGTCATTGACCCACGTCACCTTGGTGCCGACGGCCACGGTCAGGTCCTTGGGGCCGAACATGAATTCCTTGATGTCGATCTTCACTTCCGTCGCCCACACCGGCATCGCCAGCAGCAGGCCCATCAGCGCCAACAGTTGCCTTTTCATTTGCGAGTCCTCGGTTAAACCAGTGTTGAGTCAATCAGTGCCAGCGGGTGATCACCTTGGGTCGCACGCACGTCGGTGATCCCCAGGTAATTGCGCAGTTGATCGGCCGCTACCGTCATCGGCCCCGGCGACGGTGCGGCACCCGGAGCCGGCTGTGGATAGGCAGTGCCACGGGCGGTGTGGAAGGTGATATTGCCTTCGACTTTCTGGATCACCTGATGGATGTGCCCGTTCAACACCGTCACCGAACCGTACTTGCGCAGCATCGCAATCGCCTGATCGCCGTCCTCGGTGCCCCAGCCCCACGGCTGATAAATGGTCCACAGCGGGATGTGGGTGAACACGACGATGGGGGTGCTGCTGCTGACCGCGCGCAAATCATCGGCCAGCCAGGCCAGTTGATCGGCGCCGAGGGTGGCTTCGTGACCGGCCTGGAAGTTGAAGACATTGATCAGCCCGATGAAGTGCACGCCGTGATCATCGAAGCTGTACCAGCCGTTGCCTTTGGTGCCTTTGCCGTAGCGTTCCAGGTAAAGCTTGCCGCCGCCCTCGTCAAGGGTGTCGTGTTCACCGGGCACGTAATGCACGGTGGATGGCAGGCCCTTGAGCAACTGCGCGGCGGTGTCGAATTCTTCAGGCTTGGACAGGTGCGTGATGTCGCCGGTGTGCAGAATCAGTGCGGGACGTTTGGGTAGCGCGATGACCTTGTCGATCGCCACCTGCAAGGTCTTCACCGGTTCCGGATTGGCTTCCTTGTTGAAGCCGATGTGCGAGTCGCTGATCTGTACGAAGTGAAAGGTGCTGGCCAGGGCCTTGGGATCGCTGACGTTGCCCGCCTCGTCCAGCGCAAAGGCTTTGGGAACCCCGCCGCTCAAGGCCCAGATGACCCCGGCCCCGGCCCACGCCGAGCATTTGAGCAGGGTGCGCCGGTCCGGGTTGAGCAAGCCGTCGGTGCGCAATGGGTGTTTTGCTTGAATGTCCATCGGTATGTCCTCGCGGGCGGACTACAGTGAGGTAGCTGACACGAGGTAAACCTTGCGACGCGAGGGTTTATTCCACGTCGCAAAACAAATTGTTTTTCGGGAATAAAACCCGGCGCAGCACGGTTATAGGGGTGTGACAGTGCGGAACCCACCATGAAGCGATTTGAGGAACTGATTGCGCCGCATCTGGACGCGGCCTACAACCTTGCGCGCTGGCTGACCGGCAACGACAGCGCCGCGCGCGACGTCGTGCAGGAAAGCGCGCTGCGCGCCTTCCGGTTTTTGCAGCGTTTCGCCGATGGCAACGCCAAGGCGTGGTTTCTGACCATTGTGCGCAATGAAAGCTACACCTGGCTCAAGGCGTCGGCCGGGCGCCATTGGGTCGCCCTCGATGACGACATGGCCTTTGATGACGGCGCGTTGAGCCACAGTCAGACCCCGGAGCTGCTGGCGATTCACACTGAAAACGCAGCGCTGTTGCAACAAGCGCTGTGCGCCCTGCCGCCGGTGTTTCGCGAGGTGATTGTGCTCAAGGAACTCGAAGACCTGCCCTACAAGGACATCGCCCTGGTGGTCGATATTCCCATCGGTACCGTCATGTCCAGGCTGGCCCGGGCACGGGCCATGCTCAAGCTCGAATTACTGAAGTTGCACGACCATGAATGAACTCGACTGCACGGTTTGCCAGACACAGCTGCACGGCTATCTGGATCAGCAACTTGATCCGGCGACAGCTGCGCAGGTGGCAGCGCACTTGAGCGCCTGCGCCGAGTGCGCGCGGCTGCATGATCAAGCGAAGTTGCTCAAGCTCAGCGTGAAGCGCCATGCGCCCTACTACCCCGCCCCCGCCTCATTGGTGGCTAGCGTGTTCGCCGCAGACAAACCCGCGCCGGGGTTCATCCAGCGCTGGCAAAAATGGCTGACCCCGGCCTTTTCCGCCACAGCGCTGGCCCTGGCGATGGTGCTGTATATCGCCACTCCCGGCAGCGAGCAACCACTGATCGACGAGGCCGTTTCCAGCCACGTTCGTTCGTTGATGGGCGAGCATCTGAACGATGTGGTGTCGTCCGATCGCCACACCGTCAAGCCCTGGTTCACCGGGAAACTCGACTTCTCACCCCCGGTGTTCGACTACTCGGCGCAGGGCTTTCCCTTGCTCGGCGGGCGTCTGGATTACCTGCAACACCAGACCACCGCCGCCCTGAGCTACGGGCATGCCAAGCACATCATCAACGTGTTCATCTTGCCCACGACTGAGGCTGACACGGCCACGCAGAGCCGGACGGTTCGCGGCTTCAATGTGGTGTCGTGGCAGGCCGGACACATGCGCTTCGTCCTGGTTTCCGATGTAGAGAAAGCTGAGCTGGAGGCACTGGGGCAGTTGCTCAGGAATGGCTCCTGATCCGGGCGGCGCCGAATCAACACCACGTTTCAGAGCGCTTCACAGGTCTGCCAATAGGAACAGGCAATCCTCCCAGACAAACCGGCATACCCCTTCCCCTGCGCGCTGCCTACCATGGCCTCTCACTTATCCGTCGGAGATTGCCATGCACAGCAGCAAAACCCTGTTCATCACCGGTGTCAGCAGCGGCTTTGGCAGCGCGCTCGCACAAGAAGCGCTCAACGCCGGTCACCGGGTGATCGGTACCGTGCGCAACGAGGCCGATCTGAAGTCGTTCGAGGCCCTGTCCGCGGATCGGGCACACGGGGTGTTGCTCGACGTCACCGATTTCGAACGCATCGACGGGGTGATCGCCGATGTCGAAGCCACACTGGGTCCGGTCGATGTGCTGGTGAACAACGCCGGTTACGGACATGAGGGCATTTTCGAGGAGTCACCGCTGGCGGAGATGCGGCGTCAGTTCGACGTCAACGTGTTCGGCGCGGCAGCGATGATCAAGGCGTTCGTGCCGTATTTCCGGCAGCGGCGAGCCGGGCACATTCTGAATATCACCTCGATGGGCGGCACCATCACCATGCCCGGCATTGCCTATTACTGTTCGAGTAAGTTTGCCCTTGAGGGGCTCTCAGATACGCTGAGCAAGGAATTGCAACCGTTCAACATCTTTGTCACGGCGGTAGCCCCCGGTTCGTTTCGCACCGATTGGGCCGGTCGTTCGATGCAGCGCACGGCGCGTAGCATTGCCGACTACGACGCCAGTTTCGACCCGGTGCGCAAGGCCCGCGAAGAGAAAAGCGGCAAGCAGTTGGGCGATCCGCGCAAGGCTGCGCAGGCCATGCTGCAACTGATCGCCAGCGCCGCACCACCCGCACACTTGCTATTGGGCAGCGATGCGCTGAATCTGGTGCGCGATAAACTGCAACGCAGCCTCAGCGACATCGAGCAATGGGAAACCCTGACCCGCTCGACCGATGGCTGAGTCCCGGCACAGAGATCAATGCCCATGAGTCCATCCGATCCGTACACCGCGCGCATGGTGCAGTTGCTCGAACAGCTCGCGCCGCTGGAGGGCTACAACCTCAGTGCGCTGGAGGACGTGCGTTTTCTGCGCTCGAATCGACCGCTGAACAACACTCCGGTGCTGTATGACCCGGGCATCGTGATTCTCTGTCAGGGGCGCAAGCGCGGCTATCTGGGCGATGACGTCTACGTCTATGACGCCCAGCATTATCTGGTGGTGTCGGTGCCGGTGCCGTTCACCATGGAAACCGAGGCCAGTGCGGCTGAACCGATGCTGGCGGTGTATATGCGCCTCGACCTGAAATTGGCCAGCGAGTTGATGCTGCAGGTCGACGAGGTGTTCGGGCCGAGCGACGCTCCGCCAAAGGGCATGTACGCCTCGCCGATGGATGATCCATTGCGCGCCTCGACCCTGCGCTTTCTCGAAGCGATGAGCGATCCGGGCGACGCGCAGATCCTCGGGCCGGCGCTGGTTCGGGAGATCTACTACCGGATTCTGACCGGTGCCCAGGGCGGTTCGATGCGTGCGGCACTCCAGCAGCAAGGGCATTTCGGCAAGGTCAGCCGGGCGATCCGGCGGATTCACAGCAGCTATGAGCAACGTCTGGATGTCGAGTCCCTCGCCGAGGAAGCGGGGATGAGCGTACCGAGCTTTCATGTGCATTTTCGCAATGTCACCGACTCATCGCCGATGCAATACCTCAAGGCCACGCGCCTGCATCAGGCGCGCTTGCTGATGCTGCGTGGCGCCATGCCGGCCGCGACGGCAGCGTTCAACGTCGGTTATGAAAGCGCCTCGCAGTTCAGCCGCGAGTTCAAGCGCTTCTTCGGCCGCACGCCGCTGGCCGAGGTCGCGTGGATGAAGGCCACGTATGCCCTGCCCCCGTCCGCCACGCCCTCCCCGTATGTGTCTTCGCACTGAGCACTGATCGCTCCCGGCCATCGCACGCCCGCCGCAGTCTCAAGGCAAAATCCCCGCGCATTCACTACGCTTGAGAAATCCGCCTCGGTGCAAGCCCGGCAAACACATTGAACATTGCACGCAGGCCGCTGTTCCAGATGATTCAGCTACGGATTCAAGGACGAGCATATGGATGTTTTCGCTCCTGCAACGCCGGTTCCACCTCAGCAAAGTGCAATCACTCGCCGTCTGGCCTTCGCGGTCGGCGCGCTGTTTGTCGTTGGGGTGATTGCCACTATCGGCACCTTGCTCAGCATCGCTACTCGACTGGATCGCGAGGATGTCGAGGAGACGCGGTTCTATACCGCCCGTGCGTTGGAAAATCGCATCAGCGCGTCGAAAAGCTATATCACCAGCTACGCCGACTGGACCACGGCCTACGAACACCTGAACGCCCAAGTCGACACCGACTGGGCCTATACCCAGCAGAACATCGGCAAGACGCTGTTCACCACTGACGGTTATGACGGCGTGTTCGTGCTGGATCGGCAACGCACCAAATACGCTGTGGTGCAAGGCGAGCAAGAAAACGGCGACCTCTCGCGTTGGCTCAAGGTCACCGCCGCCGCGCTGGTGGATCAGGTGCAGAGCCAGGCTGATCTGACCGTGCCCATCAGCACCTATTCGCTGTTCGACGGCTGGCCGGCACTGGTCACGGCGGCGGCTATCCTGCCTAACGATGAGCGTCCGGTGGGCGATCCCAAACAAACCTCGGTACTGGTGTTCGTCGACAAGCTCACGCCCAGCAAACTGCAGGCACTCGGCACGGCCTATGGCCTGAACAACCTGATGCTGACCCAGGATGATCAACTCGCCAAGACGCAACCGCGCGTGCCGCTGGACAGCACCGGTTACAGCCTGACGGCGGATCTGGAACGCCCCGGCCAGCAATTGTTGTGGTCATTGCTACCATCACTCGGCGCGGTGCTGGTGGTGCTGATGCTGTTGACTGCGTATTTCCTGCGCTACGCCTTGCGCTCGTCCACTTACGTCGACCATAGCTTCAGCACCTTGCAGGCCTCGAATCAGGCGCTGGAAGCGGCCAACCATGCACTGGAAGCCAGTGAAGAACGCTTTCGCGCGGTCGCCGAAGCGGCGTCGGACTGGATCTGGGAAGTCGACAATCAACTGCGCCTGACCTACCTCTCGGCGCGCTTCAGTGAAGTGACCGGTTACCCGCAAACCCAATGGATCGGCCAGAGCATCGGGCAATTGGTGACGTGCGATACCACCCCGCTGGAGCTGTGGCTGAAGAAACTTACCGAAGACAGCAATGCCAGCGACCTGCGTTGCACCTACCGCGATCATGCCGGGCAGCAACGTTATTGCCGGTTGTCGGCACGCCCGATCCTCGACAAGCACACCGTGAGCGGCTATCGCGGCACCGCCAGTGACATCACCGACGAAGTCGCTGCCCATGCGCAGATCCAGCACCTGTCGATGCACGACGCCCTTACCGGCCTGCCCAATCGCAACCAGTTGGCGCGTTATCTGGATGATGCACTGCAACTCAAGGAGCATGCGCCAGCGCTGTCGCTGCTGGTGATCGATCTGGACAACTTCAAGCCGATCAACGACTCCCTCGGCCACCCGGCGGGCGATGCGGTGTTGCAGGAAGTCGCCAGTCGCCTGCGCGAATGCACCCGTGAGCTCGACATCGTCGCCCGCCTGGGCGGTGACGAATTCGTCGTGGTGCTCAATGGTATGGACAGCCGTCAGGAAGTCGAGCGGTTTTGCACGCGGCTGCTCGACAGCCTGCACCAGCCGCTGATCTTCGAACATCATCCGCTGCACGTGGGTGCAAGCATCGGCATTGCCCTGAGCCGGCGTCAGGGCTTCGTGCCCAGCGAGCTGATCCGCTGCGCGGACATCGCGCTGTATCAGGCCAAGTCCGAGGGCAAGAACACCTGGTGCTATTTCGAAGCGCACATGAGCGACCAGATCCAGACACGCCGGCAGATGGAAAGCGATTTGCGCGGTGCGCTGAATAATGACGAATTCGTCCTGCACTACCAGCCGCGCTATACGGTCGACGGCAAGCACATCGTTTCGGTCGAAGCCCTGGTGCGCTGGCAGCATCCGACCAAGGGCCTGCTCGGGCCGGACGTGTTCATCAGCCTGGCGGAGCAGACCGACCTGATCGTGCCGCTGGGACGCTGGGTACTGCGCGAAGCCTGTGAAACCGCCCTCACCTGGCCGGCGGACATCCTGTTGTCAGTCAATCTGTCCCCGGCGCAGTTCACCCTCAGCGATGTCGTCGAAGACGTGCGGGAAGCGTTGGTGCAGACGCGTTTGCCGGCCAGTCGCCTGGAATTGGAAATCACCGAAAACGTGATGCTGGTCGACACCGACGGCGCGCTGGCCACCATGAATGCGCTCAAGCAACTGGGCGTGCGCCTGAACATGGACGACTTCGGTACCGGCTACTCGTCCCTCGGTTACCTGCGCGCCTACCCGTTCGACGGGATCAAGATCGACAAGCGTTTCATCGCCTCGATCAGCCTCGGCGCCAATGATCGCGCGGTGGTGCAGGCGATCATTGGTCTGGGCAAAGCCATGGGCCTGACCGTGACCGCCGAAGGTGTCGAGACTGAGGAACAACTGGAGATTCTCGGCAAGGATCAATGCAACGAGGTGCAGGGCTACTTCATGAGTCGGCCGATCGACAAGACCGCGTTTGCACAGTTGTTGAAAAGCGTCAGGACCGAGCCGGCCGATCACTCGTCACCCAAGAAAGGGCGCGTCATTTAGCCGGCCTTACATCACTGTCAATATTCAATCATTGAAATGCACAAAGCCCGTTTCGACACGCTTCGTTAATGCGGCTTTCCTGTTGACTTTAATCGGTTCTGTTCAGGGTGTGTTTAGGGCCGTCATGCTTGAATAGTCCTCGTTGCGGGCTAGGCTCGAAGTTAATCTCGCGCCACACACAAGTTCAATGCAGGCGTCACCGGACTGTCAGGATGGCGGTCAAAAGAACAACTTCACTAAAGGGTTAACGATGGATCGATATGATGCCCCGCTGGTTGTAGAGCGCACTTCGCGGGCTGGAATGTTGACGGGACTGATTACGAGAAATCCCTGCCTGAGCATTTTTTTCATGACACTGGCCGTGTTCATGGCATTGCAGTACAAACCCGCTGTCCTCAACTACACAACACGCTTTGTCGACTTTGCCGAGTACATGTTGCAGCACGGTGTCACGCTGTTCCCGATTGCCGACGACCTCAAGCCTTATCCCGACTACACGGTCCTCAATACGTTGTTGGTCTATCTGGTTTCCTTGCCGTTCGGCCGGGTGTCCGTTCTTTCCATGGGTTTTCCGTCCTGCGTGGCCGCGTCGCTGATGCTGGTATTCATTTATCGGCTGGGGGCGCTGCACAGCAAAAAATGGGGTGCGTACGGCGTTCTTTTCAGCCTGCTGACCTGGGCCTTTCTTGACGGAGTCAACTCGCTGGCACTGGATATCTATCCGGCGTTGTTAACGATGATGTGCTTCTATTTTGCCTATTCGGCGGAAATGAAAAAGGACCCGCGGCGCCTGGTGTTTCTGTACCTCGGCCTGGCGCTGGGATTTGCGTTTCGCGGGCCTATTGGCTTGATCGGACCTGCGAGTGTCATTGGCGCTTATTACTTGCTGAGCCGGCAGTGGCGCCTGTTGCTGCTGTTTTCATTGCTCTCGGGCGTGATTCTGGCGGTGGGGGTTGTGTTGCTGGCATGGGCGGCCTACTTGCAAGGGGGGCAAGCGTTCCTCGAGGAAGTGCTGAACATGCAAGGCATCGGACGCTTCGGTTCCGACCACGCGCCACGCTATTACTTCTACTTCTCCGCAGGCCTGTTGACCTACGGCATCACGGTGTTTTACGCCATCAACGTGATTCTCAGGAAGTACAAACTGTTCTTTCGCCCAACCCGCGATAAAGACATCGACCTGCTGCTCTATCTGAGCGGGTGGCTGTTGGTGCTGCTGGTGCTGTTCACTGTTCCCAGTTCCAAGAAAGCGCGCTACATCCTGGCAATCACCCCGGCCATTTCGCTGCTGGCCGCCTACCTCTTCGTCAGCAAGGAAGCCGTCTTCGTACGTGCCAGAAACGGCCTGCTGAACTTCTGCCTGAAGTTGCCCATGCTGGGGTTGGGGATGCTGGTGGCGGTGCTGGTCTACAACAACTTCGCCAATGTCCCGTTACAGCCCAACTACCTCGGCGCAGGCCTGGGGCTGTCCGCGTTGTTGAGCTTCTATCATGTTAAACAGGAGTACTTCGTCGCACATCCCTATCGCGAGTTCTTGACGCTTTCGTTTGGGGTAGCGGCATTTCTGATACTGGATATGTTTTTCTTCAACCCAATCACCTACCACTTGGAACTCATGATCGAACCCACGCCGAAGTTTCTGCCGTATTGGTTTTGGTGAAGTGCGGTAGAAGTCACGGAACCAGCAATCACAAATACCAGCGATACTCCCGCGCACTGATCTCCTGCATGAATGCCAGGTGATCCTGACGCTTGTTCTCGCAATACACGTCGACAAACTCGGCGCCCAGTCCTGCACGCAGTTGCGGCTGATGCTGCAACGCGCGCACGGCATCGAGGATTTCCGTCGGAAAGTCGATGCCGCTGTTGCGGTCGTCGTTGAGTGGCGGGATCGGTTCCTTGCCTGATTCCAGACCATGTTCCAGGCCCACCAGAATCGCCGCCAGCACCAGATACGGGTTGGCGTCGGCGCCGGCCAGTCGGTATTCGATGCGCAGGTTTTTCGTGTCCGACTCGGGGATGCGCAGGCAGGCGTCACGATCCTCGTAACCCCAGCTCGCCTTGGTCGCGGTGTTCACCGTGCCGCTCAAGCGGCGCATGGCGTTCTGGTTTGGGGCGAAGATCGGCATGCTGTGCGGCAGCAAGTCCAGGCAGCCGTCCACCGCATGACGCAGCGCTTGCTGGTGATTGGCGGCCAGCAGGTTGTTGCCGGCCGCGTCATACAAACTGACATGCACGTGCATGCCGCTGCCCGGATGCTCCACGTACGGCTTGGCCATGAAACTGGCGCGGTAGCCGTGCTTGAGCGCAACGCCTCGGGTGCTGCGACAGAACAGCGCCGCCCAGTCGGCGGCACGCAAGCCGTCGTCCAGATGGCCGAAATTGATCTCGAACTGGCCCGGCCCCAGCTCTGCGGTAATCACCGTGGCGTCGATGCCTTGGGTCCGCGCGGCTGTAACCATGTCATCGAGTACTGGAGCAAAGCGCGACAGGCGTTCGATGTGCATGTTCGGCTGATCATCGGCGTCGTCGGTCAGCGCGTCCCGAGGGAATTGCGGCAGGCCGTCGCGCAGTTTTTTGTCGAACAGATAGAACTCCAGTTCGAATGCCACCACCGGGTGAATGCCCTTGGCCGCCAGTCTATCCAGCACTTTCGCCAATACCTCGCGGGGTTCGAATTCGATCGGTTTAGCGGTGCCGTCGGAGGTAATCAGCATCTGCCCCAGCGGCTGCGCTTCCCAGGTCACGGGCTTGAGCGTTCCCGGGACCAACCGGCGCACGGCGTCCGGGTCGCCGTCGTTGAAACAGTAATCGCCAATCTTGAACAGACCGCCCTGCACGCCCAGCAGCACGCAGTTTTGCGGCAGTTTCAGTGCACTGCCCGCCGCGACTTTTTCGAGCATGTCCACCGGATAGCGCTTGCCGTAGAAGTGCCCCGGAATGTCCAGAGAAATCAGGTCGACATAACGCACCTCGGGGTAGCGTTGGCGAAACGCGCGCACTTCGGCGAGCAGGTCAGAGCAGACAGCGTCCATCGTTTTCATCCTTTGTTGTTATCAGGTGTAGACCCAGAGCACACGAGTGAGCTGCCCGGTGAGGTTGCCGTAGCGACAATGGGTGTGACTGTCGAATTGAAAGCTGTCACCGGCCTTTAAGGTCACCGGCTCGTCGTCGTTGCCCAGCCACAAGGTCAATTCGCCTTCGAGCACGTAACCGCCCTGCTCCGAGCTGTCGCTCATGTGCCGGTCGCCGCTGCTTGCGCCCGGTTCCAGATGACTTTCGAGCATGGAGAACGAGGCACGCATCTGCGGCGACACCAGAATGTCGGTGATGCCGTTGGCGTAATACAGCGTGCGGCGCTCGTCCGGGCGGGTTACCCACGGCAACTCCTTGGGCTTGGGCAGACTGTAGAAATAAGTGGTCGGCACGCCGAGGGTTTCGCTGATGGCGGTGAGGTCGGCCACGGTCGGGCGCGACAGGCCGCGTTCGACTTGCGAGAGAAACCCCACCGAACGGCCGATTTTGTCGGCCAGCTCTTTGAGGGTGTATTTCTTGTGCTTGCGCAGGTCGTGGATCAGGATCGCCAGCGCAGCGATTTCTTCTTGCTTGTTCATGGTCAAAATCTCATCAAATGCTGTCGCGCAGCCGATACCAGGCCTTGCCGACGGCTTCCAGCGGTGCGGCGAAGTATTTGCCGCCGGGGAAACGGCCATTGCTCAGGCCCTGGTACAACGCCAATTCATCTTCCTTGCCGAGAATCGCCTCGGACACCGCACGGGCGGCGGCCAGTGTCGGCAGCACGCCGTGGCCCGAGTAACCCTGCAGCCAATAGCGATCGCCGTCGCGGCCAACGTCAGGCGTGCGTTTGATCGTCAGGTCGATGTGCCCGCCCCAGGCGAATGGCAGTTCGACGCCTTTTAGCTGCGGAAACACCCGTTCGAGAAATGGTCTTGTTGCCGCGGCAATGTCCTTGGGCATACCGCCCAGATAGGTGCAGCCACCACCAAACAGCAGGCGGTTGTCGGGCGTGCGCCGGAAGTAGTCGAGGACGAACTGGTTGTCAGTCACGCAGACGTTGCTCGGCAGCAGCGCAGTGGCTTGCTCCGGCGTCAGCGGTGCGGTGGCGACTTGATAGGTGCCGACCGGCAGGATGCAGCTTGAGAGTTGTGGATCGAGTTGATCGAGATAGGCGTTGCAGGCCAGCACCAGCACATCAGCCTTCACCGAGCCGCGCTCGGTGTTGACCCGAAAACCGTTGCCCTCCTGCTGATAACTCAACGCTTTGCTTTGTTCATGAATGCGCCCGCCGGCACGCTCGATGGCGGCGGCCAGGCCCAAGGCAAGTTTCAGCGGATTGAGATGCGCGCCTTCGGCGTCAAAGAGCCCGGCCTGATAGCGCTCACTGGCGACCCATTGCGGCAGGTCTTCGCGGGGAATGAACTGCAGGCCGTCGTGGCCCCATTTGTGACTGGCCTCGTGTTGCCATTCAGTCAGCAGGCTGACCCGACGCGGCATCACCGAAGTCCACAAATGGCCCGGGCGATAGTCGCAATCGAAGCCATGCCGCCCGGGCAGTTCGCGCAATTCCTGCGCGGCCCAACGCATGCCGTCCCACAGACGCCGGGCGCGCTCATGACCGAGCGCGGCTTCCAGCGGCGGCATGTCGCACGACCAACCCAGAATCGCCTGCCCGCCATTACGCCCCGACGCGGCCCACGCCACACGACTGGCTTCCAGCACCGTGACACGTTTGCCGGCCAAGGCCAGGCGCAACGCGGTGTGCAGCCCACTGAAACCGGCGCCGATGATCACCACCTCGGTGTCGTGCTCACCTTCCAGAGCGGGCCGTGTGCTGAGGATATCGGCGCAACTGTGGGCGTAATAGCTGGCGACATGCTGCTGGGACTGCTGAAACATTCGGCGCCTCATGAAATTATGTTTTTATAATTTCATGAAAATCTATACGAATAATTTCACGCCAACAACCCTGACATGAATCTGCGCAGGTTCTATGCCTTTACTTGTAGGTAATGGTGAAATTCGCCGTGGCCGTCGCACTGCCCGGCTGTGGGCCTGTGGAATTGCCGGCGGTCTGAATGTAGCGTGCGCCAAATTCCAGCACGGTGTTGCCATCCTGCACCGGCATCACCGGCACTTCGACGCCCAGCGGCATCGGCGTGCCGTCCTTCTTCAACACCTGCACGGCAACGCCGCTGGCGGTGGCTTCGGAGTTGAGCCCGAGTACGCCTTGGGTGCCATCGACGATCATCGAACCTTTGGCGCCGTCGAGGCGGATGTTGGCGGTGTTGCCGCTGAAATAGTTCCAGGTCGGGTTACCGGTGTAGGTCCCGGCAATGCAGCTTTCCAGGGTGATGTTGAAGCCCTGAGTCTCGGTCACACTGCCGGGCCCGTTGAATACGCGGCGCTCCCAGTTTTTCATCGGCACGTCGATGATGCTGCCCACGCCTTCGGGCATGCTGCACCCGGCCACGGTCACGCTGCCGGTCAGGCGGCCGTCGATCCAGTCGAACGGCGTGCCATTGTTGTCGATCGTGACGGTATACACCTGCAAATTGCCGAAATCGTGGTTGCCCGCTGGAATGGGCCCTGTCTTGATCAGGATCAGACTGTTGTTGGTATTGGAGGCAAAACCACCGCTATTGCAGCCGACAAACGTCAACGGAAAGTACCAACTGCCGGAGGTCAGACAGAGGTAGCTGGGGCGACTCTCGTTGACCATCCCTACCCCGACGCCGGGAATGTTCGTGGCGTAGAGCTGGCTACCTTGTACAGCCCCGATGGCTGCGGTGACCGTGGGCAACTTCGCACCCAACATGTTGGCCTGGATCGAAAACGGCACGGTTGTCGTGCAGTTGATGATCGGGAACCGGGTGTACTTGACCAGACCGATGGTCGATCCCACACGCGCATCCTGGGGAATGTACACGTCCCCGATGGGGTGCACGCTCTGGGTCGCGCTGGTTGACCTACAGTCGGCCAACGCCATCTCTGACAGCACAAACGGTACCGCCGCCAATGCGCTCAGCAGCAGGCGCTTTTTCCACGTTTTCATGTGTTTCATGGACGAACTCCTCGACACACGGCATCCATCACCCGGTAACCATCAGTAGCCGGGGTGTTGCCGATATCCAGTTGAATTTCACAGGTTTGTGCGGCTTTCTCGCCCCACTTCATGGTGTAGGTCTTGCCGCTGCCGGCGGACAGCAGCACCTGACCGGCCTGCCCTACCACACCGACGCTGGCGCCCTGCTCGTCATGCACCGTGGTGCCGAACGGCAGCAACTTGCCGTCCTGCAAACGCACGTTGAGCAGGATTTTTTCCGAACGGCTCGCAGCGAACGTCGCCTTGACCACCGCGCCACGGCGCGGCACCACGTTGGTCACGCCCTCGGCGATATCGACGCTGGTATCCAGTTCGCTGGTGTCGACTGCCACGCGGTTTTTGCGGTACGGCGTGACGTACGGCACCAGCGCGTAGCCCTTGTCGTTGGTCAGGGTGCCCGGCGCGTTGAGCACGCCGACCTTAGGCGTGTCCTTGACTTCGACCAGCGCCACGGTTTCACCGAGGGTCTGGCCAAATTCAAGGCCATCGCTGTGCGCCAGCACCGAACCGGCGGCGCTGACCGACGTCTGCTTGTAACCCTGACCGACGCTGACCCCCGCGCCCAACTGGGCAAACGGTGCGCGATAGCCGACCATCGCCGAGCCGTTGTTGCCGGTGTTCTCCACGCGGTTGGCGTTGACGCTGTAGTTGAGGTTGCCGTCGCGTCCGCTCAGACCGGCACGCTGATCGAGGCTGCCATCGTTATTGCGGGTCACGCTGAACGTACCGGTGTTGCGCGACTGGCCCAGCGGCATCGAGACGGTGAACACCAACTGGTTGTTGTCACCGAACGAGTCGGTCAGGGTCTTGCTGGCATATACGCCATAGGTCACGCCCTTGTACTGGGTGTTGAAGCCCAGTTGCATCTGCTTGTCTTCGCGCGAGCTGCCCCAGTAGTTCTGCTTGCTCATGTTCAGGTAGAACGAGCCATAGTTGTCCAGCGCCTGGTTGATGCTGGCCTCGACCTTGCTGCGTTTGGAGAACTGGCTGTATTCGTTGGGTTGCTGCAGATCCACGGCCTCGGCGAAATCCCGATAGCCTTCGGTGGAGTAGCGATAACCGGCGAAACGCACCGACGTTCCGGTTTCGAATGCCTTGCCATAGCGCAAGCCGACGCTTTGGCCTTTCTTGCTTTCACCCTTGGCCGAGACCGACGTCGGCACATCGGTCTGCGCCTGAGTCACGTCCACCGAGACCGCACCGAGGCTGCCAAGGCTCTTGCCGATACCGGCGGTGCCGGCGCGATAAAAGTCGGCACCCAGCACACCACCGTACAACGTCAGGTCGAACGGCAAACCGTAAGCCGCCGTAGCCTGGCCGAACATCGGGCGCTCGCCGCCGTTGGCCGCGTTGTACTCACCGGCCGTGACGCTGTAGCGCCAGGTTTTCTCGCGCAACATGTTGGCCAGCGTCGCGTACGGCTGGGTAAAGCGCCGCTCGCGGCCGTCGGCTTCGGTGATGATCACTTCCAGATCACCGCTGCCCGAGGCGGCGTTGAGGTCGTCGATCTCGAAGGCACCCGGCGCCACGTAGGTGGTGTAGAGTGAATAGCCATTCTGGCGCACTTCGACCTTGGCCTGGGTTTCGGCAATGCCGCGAATGATCGGCGCATAGCCCTGCATCGAGTCCGGCAACATGCCCATGTCCGAGGCCAGTTGCACGCCACGAAACGGCACGCTGTCGAACACATCGCCCGGGGTAAAACTTTCGCCGAGGGTCAAGGTGCCCTTGAGCGAGGTGATATCGCGCTGCGCATAGGTGTTGCTGCGCTGCCAGTCACTGCCACCCTCCTTGTCCTGACGGAACGAAGAGCTGGAGCGAAAGCGCCAGTCGCCGAGGTTGAAGCCACCGTTGGCATAGAGGTTGTACTGGTTGCCGCTACCGCGCGCATCGCTGTGGGTCTGCGCTGCCGAAAACTGGTAATTGAGCATCGCTGCATTGATCCCGCGATCCCACTCCGAAGGTGCGACATAGCCGGCCGCATCGCGGCGCAAGGCGATCTGCGGCACGCTGATGTCCAGCGCGAGGTGACCGGCATCGAAGCTCACCGACGCACCGTCGATCAGCGCCGCCAGATCCATGCAATCGGGGAGGATTTCGCCGGGCACCTGGAAGGCTTCGATCTTCACCCCCAGCTCCTGCAGAAATGCAGGCGACAGGCACGCGCGCACTTCGCCGCTGGCCTCGTCTTTGGCGAACGTCATGTCGCGACGATCAAAGAAGCTCTGGTTCAGGCGAATCACCACCGGGTAGGTGCCCGGGCCGATGCTGCCGCTGTTGCCGATGGCGTCCAGGTCCAGGTTCGGACCGGCACTGGCACCGCCAAACGACTGCATGAAACCTGCATCGAACTTCGCCGGTTCACCGGCGTGGGCGACGTTGCTCAGGCACGCGGCCACGACGGCCACCCACAACGGCAGCGGCGCAAACGGCACGGAAAAACGGGAGCTGGATGAGGCTTCGATTCGCATGGCAATACTCACTACTCTGCCGCCGCGCCACAGGTGTGGCACGCCGATTCAATCGCAGGGAAAAGGGATGAAGCGTCAGCGGGCGCCGTTCAGCGCAACGCTCTTGGGATCGGTGTAGCCGCCGTAGTCGTTGATCGCGGAGTACACCACTTCGCCGCTGGTGCCCTTGAAGCCCGGCAGCGGATAACGCTGGCTGCTCATCGGTGCGACCATTTTCGGTTCGGCGACTTCAACGCTCTGTGCACCCGACTTGGCTGTCACACCAATGAACGACACGTGGTACGGCGAAGGGTTGTTGACCACCAGTACGGCCTGGCCCTGCTCCTGCGTCAGGCTCCATTGCAACTGCGACGCGGCATCCAGCGCGGTGCCCTTGAGGCCCGTCGGGCGATAGAACAGCTTGACCCGGGTGCGCATGGCGATCTTCAACGTGTTGGCATTGCCCTCACTGGCCACCGGAATTTCCTGGGCGTTGAAGTAAAAGACCGATTCGCGATCCGTCGGCAGATTGCCCGCGACTTTCTGGATCCGCACCATCTGTTCTTTGCGCGGATCAAGGCGAAACAACGGTGGCGTCGAGACAAACGGCGTCGCCGTGGTCATGTCATCCGCCTCGGTGTTGACCCAGGTCTGCACCATGTACGGTTGCGAGGTGGTGTTGCTGACAGTGATGGACGCATCACGCTTGCTGCCGTCGAACACGATCCGCGTGCCGCCGAGCATCACACCGGCCTGACTGACGCTGCTCAGCAATGTGCTGCCCAGCAGCAGCGCGATGGCCGATGCGGTTTTGAAGGGGGAAGTCAGTTTTTTCATTTCGATCATCCTCTGGCCGCCCGGCCACTGGCACGAGCGAGGGGATGGCCGCTGCCATCCAGGACAGCAGCGGCGCATCAACAGGGCTTACTCGTAGTCGACGGTGAACGCCGCTTTGGCGTTGGCCGGACCGGAAGTCGCAGCACCGGTGGCGATGTAGTTGGCGGTGAAACGCAACGGCTGGGTCAGGTCCAGGTACGGAGCCGACTCAAGGCCCAACTGCACGTCTTTGCCAGTGGCGTCCTTGATCTGTACGGCGACGTTGGTCGCGGCGCCGGCGTCCGGGGTGATGCCAATCCACTGACCGCTGGAACCGGCATTGCCGCTCAGGGACAGGAACTTCACCGTGGCGCTTTTACCGGTGACGCTGCAGCCTGGGGCGTTGGTATCGATGGTCAGGGTGAAGGCGCCGCCGCCAGCGACGTCGCCGACATTGGCCAGTGCGGTTTTCGGTACGTTGCCCAGGCCAACATCGCCGGCACCGGCCGAGCCGTTGAGGTCAGTCACGACCACCGGGCAGGTGTTGTCGGTCACGGTGCCGACGAAATTGATTTCGCCGTCAGCCGCCATGGCAGCTTGAGAACCCGCGGCGAGAACGACAGCAGCAACCAGACTTTTGAGCGCAAACTTGTTCATAACGTTATCCAGATAATGAGGAGGCTTGGGAAACCCGCTCGGGCTTCATCCACTGGTGAATGGCTCACCGGGTTGCGGTTTGCCTTTCAACGAGGTTCATTATCGAGATGCGACAGGACAAACCCTGTAGGAACACGCCCGTCGCGTTGTAGGAAATTTCCTTGCGTGAGCGCTGGCTTCACGCACAAAAAACCCGCTGACCGACAGGCGGAAAGCGGGCGTTTCAGCGGCTGAATCCAGCCTTAATTGCGAGTGCCGACCACTGCGGCGCTATTCGACACGATCACTTCAACCCGACGGTTCAACTGGCGGCCATGGCTGCTGCTGTTATCGGCAATCGGATACTGCTTGCCGTAGCCGGCGGTGATGATGCGGTGGCTGTCGACGCCCAATTGCGCCAAGGCCGAAGCCACCGAGGCAGCACGGCGCTCGGACAGACGCAGGTTCAGCTCATCGCTGCCGACGGTGTCAGTGAAGCCTTCGACGCGCACCTTGCGCTCCGGGTTGGCCGCGAGAAAATCCGCCAACTGCTGGAAGTTGCGCTGGCTGCCGTACTTCAGATCAGCCTTGCCGGTATCGAACAGCACATCGCCGAAAGTGATGACCTGGCCACGTTCGGTGGGCTTCGCCTTCAGCGCCTGCAACGCCTTGAGTTGCTGGGTGCGCACGTCCAGCTGCACCTGAGTGCGCTCGGCGGCGATGTTCTTCAGGCTCGCTTCGGCTTCGCGACCGAGGATGGTCTGCTCGGCCAACTCGATTTTCTGACTGGCCAGATACGCCAACTGATCAATGGCCGGATCACGACGATCGTTGTTCGACGCGGCGTCCGCCTTGTTCAGGGCGATGAACGCGTCTTTGGTTTCCAGTGCGGCCAACGTGTTCGATTGCGGCTTCGCTTGCAGCGCGCTGAACTGCGCGTGCGCCTGTTGCAGATGACTATTGAGCGGTGGTGCGGCGCAACCGGCCATCAAGACTGCGAAAAGCGAAACGGCAGGAATACGTACTGAATGTCGCATGTTTTTTTCCTTATTCGCCGGCATTGGCCGATGGGGTGAAACCCGTATCCGGGGCCTGCAGCATTTCTTGTTTGAGCACCTGGATGCCGGCGCGGGACTGCTGCAATTGTTGCTGCCACTTCACTGCACGTGCCTGGCGTTCAGCCAGGTTGGCGTCGACCTCAATCTGTTCGGCCAGAGTACGCGCCTGTGCGAAGTTACGTTCGCCCATGGCCCGTTCCATGAGGAACAGCTTGTCCTGAGCGGCTTTCATTTGCAGCGGCGCGTACTGCGTGGCGTCTGCCGAAACGGCACGATTGACAGCGTTTTTTGCCAGGACAATCTGGTCGTCCGGTGCCGGCGCGCTGGCGCAGGCACTCAGCGCAGCGACCAGTGCCAGCAACGCTGCCCACGTACCTACCCGTTGTGTATTCGTCATCTACTGCTCCAGCCTGAAAAAGTAATCCCGGGGCAACCTCTCCCCTGCGGATTGATGCTTGTGGAACTGCCTGTGCACAGTCAGTGCCGACAAACTATCCGAAGGCTGCAAGCCGCTCTGTAGGACGTTTCCCAAGCAACGCTTTGAAAAACAAAAAATTTGCGCGCAGGACTGCCCCAAACCGGCCTCAGACATAAGGCCGGTGTTTTGGGGTGAAAGTGCTGGGAAGTACAGAGCGCGGGCGACAGGCAATGGCCCGCCGCCCTTGGCGTTACGATGGATCAGGCGAGATAGTCTTCGAGGTGCTCGGCCAGGCGATCCATGTGTTGATGCAAGGCATCCACGGCCTCGGTCACCTGCACGGAGTCCGCGCCGTTGCAGGCGGTTTCCAGCGCCTCGCAACTGTGGATCAGCGCGTGGGCCTTGATGATGCGTGCCCCGCCCTTGACCCGATGGGCCAGGTCGGCCAGCCCCGGCAAATCATGTTTGCTGAACAACTGCATCAGTCGCGCCATGTCTTCGCTGTTGCTGCTGGCCAGGTCGCCCAACAGACTCTTGATCGACGCCACGTCGCCACGGGTCAGTTGCTCCAGGCTGGCAAGATCCATCACCTCGGTGGATTCGGGCATCGGCTCGGCACCGACCTCGACTGTTGTTTCGTCGCCCATCACCTGGCTCAGCCGCGCAGTGAGGTTCTTCAGGCTGATGGGTTTGAACAGGCAATCATCCATCCCCGCCTCGCGGCAGCGATCCTTTTCCTCCGGCTGTGCGTTAGCCGTGAAACCGAGAATCAATTTTGGCTTTAACCCGCGCGCGGCTTCATCGTCACGGATGGCCCGGGCCAGGTCGTAGCCATTCATGATCGGCATGTTGCAGTCGGTGATGACCACATCGAAGTTGCCGTTGCGCCAGGCCCGAAGACCGTGTGCACCGTCTTCGGCGTCAACCACCCGATGCCCCAGATAACTCAATTGCTGTGACAGCAACAGACGGTTGGCCGGGTAATCGTCGATCACCAGAATATTCAGGCTTTGCCCGGATCCACGGTTCTCGGTTTCTGCCGGCGGCAGTTCCGCCAGCGGTTCGAGGGTGGTCAGATCCAGCGTGACTTCGATCTGCGTGCCCTTGTGCAACACACTGGTCAGCGTCAACTGGCCGCCCATCATTTCGCACAGCGTGCGGCTGATCATCAGCCCCAGGCCAGAACCGCTGCGTGCGGACTGGTTGTGGTTGGCGGCCTGGGTGAACGGACTGAACAGGCGTTTCTGATCCTCTTCACTGATCCCGTACCCAGTATCTTCGACCCGGATGACCACACTCAGGTGCTGATCATCGGCTTGAGGCTCGACCCGCACGCTCAGGCGCACCTGCCCTTCGGCGGTGAACTTGATGGCGTTGCTCAACAGGTTGGAAATGATCTGCTTGAAGCGCAAGGGATCGACCAGCACATCACGATTGGCCCGCGCATCCAGGTCCAGTTGCAGTTGCAGATGCTTCTGCCGCGCCAGCCCTTCGAAAATGCGCACCACCGATTCGAGCAACTCGCGCAAGTTGGCGCGCTCCGGCGCCAGCGACAGGCGCCCAGATTCGATGCGGGCAATGTCGAGGATATCGCCGATCAAATCGAGCAAGCCGCGAGCGGCGCCGGAGGCGACTTCGATGGCAAAGCGATCCATCACCCCTTGATCGGCTTTTTTCAGCGCCAGTTCCAGCATGCCGATCACCGCATTCATTGGTGTACGGATTTCATGGCTCATGGTCGCGAGGAACGTAGTCTTGGCGCGGTTGGCGTCATCGGCCCCCTCCTTGGCTTCGCGCAACTCGGCAAGCAGACGCTGGCGCTCGCTGACGTCGATCCAGCCGGCAATCATTCCGCTGACGTCGCCATTGCTGCTGCGATACGGCAGCATCCAGTGGTAAATGGTCAGCACCCGACCGTCGACCATGCTCAGGCTACGATCCTGAATCTGCGGCAAGCCATCCTGCATGACCTGCTGGTAATCGCGGTGATAGGTCGCCGCTTCATCCGGATTGCCCAGCACGCCTTCAAGTACCGTCTTGCCGATCACCTGCTCGCGCTCGACACCGAACACCTGCAGATAACCGGTGTTGCAGATCAACAAGCGCCCGTCACGATCGCGCACATAAATCGGATGCGGCGTGCCGTCGATCAGTACCCGCATGAACTCTACCTGATCGTTCAACGCCTGCTCGGCCTGCTTGCGCTTGCGCATCAGCATGCGCAGGTAGGCGATCCAGCCCAGCGCAATCAACAACAATGCGGCAGCCGCGACAAAGCCCTGAATGATCGCCGTGCGATTACGCAGCCAATAGCTGTCGCCCACCACCACTTCACTGCGCCAGCGGTTGGTCAATTCGTCCATTTCTTCCGGGGCGATACTCAGCAAAGCCTTGTCCAGAATCGAATACAGCTCCAGCGAGCCACGGGCGGTGGCAAATGCGATCCGGGCATTCATCACCCCCACGGTGCTGGTAATGCGCAGGCGATCACGGTACTGACGGGAAATCATGTAACGCGCGGTAATCAGCGAATTGACGGCCGCGTCGGCCTCGCCGTTGACCACCATGGCCATGGCGTCCTGAGCGTTATCGGCGTCGACCAGGTGGATGTTCGGGTATTGCTCGGTGAGCATGTCGCGCGTGGCATTGCCGGTGATCACCGCCAGGCGTTTGCCGGCCATGTCGTCCAGCGTGCTCGGGCTGCCGGCGGTTGTGCGGCTGACCAGGACAAAGGGCGTGGCGAGGTAAGGCCGGGTGAAGCGCAGGACATTTTCGCGCTCGGCGCTGGGCGTCAGGGTGATCAGCAGGTCAGCCTTGTTGCTGACGATCGATTCGATCATTTCGCCAACCGAGTTCACCCGCTGCACATCGAACTTCAACCCGGTGCGCAGCGAAACCTTGGACAGCACGTCGGCGCTGATCCCGCGAAACTCGCCTTCCTCGGTATAAAAGGACAACGGCAGAAAACTGTCGTCGACGACCACGCGCAGCCGTGGATGCTTGTCGAGCCAGCGCTGTTCGCTGACGCTGAAATGCAACTGATGCTGGCCCGGCATGCTTGCGCCGCCGGCGCTCCAGCGGCGCAGGATGGTCATGCGTTCGGTGACTGGAATCTCCAGCAGCGCGGCGTTGATGATGCGCAGCAGACGCGAATTGTTGCGGCTCAGGGCGAACGAGAAGTTGCTCACTTCCATCCGCGAAAAGTCGGCCAGTTGCACGTTGTTCAGGTAGTTCTTGTTGATCAGGTAATTGGCACTGATCGCATCGCCGAGGTACACATCAGCCTGCCCGAATGCCACCGCGCCAAGAGCGCTGAGCGTTGACGGATACAGCTGCAGCTTCGCTTTTGGATAAAAGGCTTCGACGGTCTCTGGCGGCAAGTAGTGATAGAGCATGGCGACACGCTTGTCGGCCAGCTCCGGATCAAGGTTCTGGCTGTCGCCCACCCGGCTGACCAGCGTCGGCTGATCTTCGGCGTAGGCCTCGGACAGCACCAGTTCGGGGTCGGCGGCTTCAAACTCGTTGGCATTGCCCAGCAGGTCGATCTCACCGGCCTTGAGCGCCGCCAATACCTCGGCCCGCGATGAGTAGCGCTGCACTCTGACTTTGACGTGCAACAGCTCGCCGAGCAAATGGGCGTAGTCGGCCGTTACGCCTTCGTAATCCCGACCATTGGTGGTGATACTGAACGGCAAGTAATCGGGTGCCGCAGACCCGAGCACCAACGTGCCTTTGCTGCGCAGCCAGCTCCAGTCGGCCTCATCCAGGCCGACGCTGTAATCGCCCACGCTGGAGCGCCCGAGCAGGTGCAGGCTCTGTGGCGGAGCCGCCCACGCCAAGCCGCTGGCCAGTGAGCAGAGCAAGACTGCGCCTGCCAGGCATCGTTGAAGAAGTCTGTTCATTCAGATGAGGTTGTTACGCTTGGCGAAGTCAGCCAGGTACACCACCGACTTGACGTTGAGCTTTTCGATCAGGCGGGTTTTGTAAGTGCTCACGGTCTTGTTGCTGATCAGCATCGCGTCACCGATTTCCTTGTTGGTCAGCCCCATGGAGAGTTGCTGCAGAATCACCAGCTCACGATCCGACAGACTTTGGATCAACTCCAGATCGGTCGCTTCGACATCGCTGCGGCGCACCGAGCTGTTGGCCAGATTGGGGAAGAAGGTGTAACCGTCCATCACAGTCTTGATCGCCTTGACCAACTCATCCAGCTCATTGGTCTTGGAAATGAAACCGGCGGCGCCGGCCTTCATGCAGCGCATCGAATAGAACAGCGCTGACTGCGAGGTCAGCACCAGAATCTTGCTGGGCAGGCGCAATGCGGCGATACGGCTGAGCACTTCAAGCCCATCGAGCCTTGGGATGGCGATGTCGAGAATGATCAGATCCGGCAAGTGTTCGCGGGCCAGTTGCACGGCGTCGGCACCGTTGTCAGCCTCGGCGACCACTTCGAACTGCTCGTGCTGCAACAGCATCTTGACCGAAGAGCGAATGAACGGATGGTCATCCACAATCAAAGCTTTATACATGTAAACCCCTGTAAGACACGCCGGATGACTCCGGTGACAAGACGTCCATGGTGCAACGATGAACCCGTCGGCCAGTCGATAGCTCAACAAAAGTACACGAACCCGACTGAATTGTAGGAAATTTCTGGAAAGCGTCCGCCTAATCTGAGGGCACGCTCTGCGCCTCGAATGCTGCCTGGTGCAACCATTGCAGCAGGTCGTGGCCGGACATCGGCCTGGCCAGGTAAAAACCCTGGCCAATCTGGCAGCCCATGGCGACCAGTGCATCACGAATTTGCCGGCTGCTGACACCTTCGATCACCAGGGTCATGTCCAGCGACCGGGCCAGTGCCAGTGTGCTGGCCACCATGGCGCGATTTCGCGGTTCACTCAAGTTATGCACGAACTGGCCATCGAGCTTGATCTGGTTGAATGGCAGTTGGCACAACAGCTTCAGTGACGAGAAACCCGAGCCGAAATCATCGATCGACAGACCACACCCCAGCATGCGCATGTGCAGCAGGTTCTCCTGAACCTGGGCATGCAGATCCAGCAGACCGTTCTCCGCCAGCTCGAACATCAGGGCCGACCCGCAAATGCCATGACGCTGCAAGGTGCGCTGAATGTGCTCGATCAGACTCGGGCTGGACAATTGCGAAGCGTGCAGGTTGAACGCCATTTCCAGGGCAATTCCCTGTCGGCGCAAAATGCCGAGAATGTTCAGCCCCTGCTCGAACAACTGCTTGAACATCTCGTCAATCAAGTCGTAGGCCAGCACCGCAGCGAGAAAGTCCTTGGGTAACAACAGTCCTTTTTCAGGATGTTCCCAGCGCACCAATGCCTCGGCACCGGCCAGCCGGCCGTCCCTCATCACACGCTTGGGCTGGAACCAGCCACGGAACTCGCCCATGGCCAGGCCCCGGCGCACCTCTTCCTCGCTGGGCAACTCGGTGACGGCCAACGCCTGCAATAGAGGCGGCGGCGGACAACGGTAACGCTTGAGCAGCCGGCTCAGCGCACCCAATTGCAACGGCACATCGAGAACACCGAGCAATTGCAGGCCCGACAGACTCGCCATCTGCCCCACCGCACGACGCAATTCCGGCTGGTGTTCGCTGAACAGGGCCACGGCTTTGACCAGTCCGATCGGACTGGCATAACGCAACAGCTCCAGGCAGTCGAGCCCCTTGCCCCCGAGGTCACACAGAACGATATCGACGCCGCCGCTGCGTTGCATGGCGATCATCGCCTGCTCGGCATCTTCGGCTTGCAGCACGTCATGTATGCCGAGTTGGCGCAACATCCTGCCCAGAATATTGCGCTCGAACCCATGTTTTTCCATCACCAGAACACGTGGGGTGGTCATCGTCACCTCCATTATTTTGCAAACCTGAAGGCACAATGATGGCGGTTAGGCGGGCCTTTCGAGGAAGGATTTATCCCTGCGTCATGTAGGAAATTTCCCAAGACTTGTTCCGGCGTCCTCTGTGCCCAAGCCGTCGCGATCAGTGATACACGACCTGCACCACCACGATGGCATTGAACGGCCCGACCTGCGGGTCACCCAGCGACACCATGGACGCGCTCAATGGCACGTCGATATGGCTCACGTCCGCGGCAAAACTGGCCAGGTCGAACGGTTCGTTGATCGGCAGCAAGTTGTTTTTCGCATCACGAATCTGGATCGCGAACTGGCTGTCCGCCGCCGGCAGAATGTTGTATGCGCCCTGCTGGTTGGCCGTCACGAACGTCGCACCGATATTGACCGGCGTGCTGCAATGCTTGTCCAGCGCCAGGCTGAACGGCTTGGTCGGGTTGGGCGGCGAGAAACCGGTGCTGGTTTTCTGCACCACGCCGAAGTCGACGATGCCCGGCTCCGGCGTCACTGTGACATCAACCGTGCAGGCAGTGCCGACGATGTTCTGCAAACCGCTGAGCTGATAACGGAAGTTGCCGAACGGGTTGGACGGCCCGCCGTTCAGACCGTATAGACCGTCGAACTGGAACACGTCGTAGGTATCCTGCGTCGGACGCTGCAACGGTAGCAGTCCGCGTTTGCGGATCACCACCTGAAACGCGATGTTGGGGTAGACCATCGAACAGGCTTTAACCTCATCGGCGGTGCCCGCCGTCGGACATCCCGGAGACACGAACCCGGTATTCACGCCCATCGCCGGGTTGGAACTCCAGTCGCCGTCCCACGCCGTGACGCCTCGGTACACCAGACCGAACTCGATGCCCCATGGCGTGGCGTCCAGGCGTGCCGGGTTGCCGTAGAAATAGATCGGATCATTTTCGGCAAAGTGTATATCGTACGGCTTCCAGCACTGGGCCGGCACCACCTGGGTTCTTGAACGCCAGATGATCGTACCGTCGGGCACACTGTCCGGCACCGATACTGGGCCGATGTATTCGCTCAGATAGTCGCCATTGGTCATCGACTTGCAGAACAGCGCCATCGACGCCTGGGAAAACCCCAACAGCAACGACGCGACGCACACTTGCAGCGCCTTGCGTCGATGCCGGCGCAACCAGCCCGTCATTTCTGCACGCCCTTGCACACGTTGGCGGCGCACTGGAACAGCGAATCAGTCTGACCACCGAAGTCGTTCATGTTCAGCACCCGCAAGGTGTTGAACCCGGTTTGGCTCAACGCAAAACGGGTATTGCTCATCGGTTTGAGCATCACCGTGTCGATCGGCATCGCGGTCTTCTCGGGGCCTGCCTGCAATCCGACGATGGTGATGTGAAACGGCGTCGGATTATCCACCAGCAACGCCTTGGCAGCCGGGTCGATCCTGATGTTCAGCCCCAACGCCAGATCGGCGCCCCGCTCTCTCTTCACCCCGCTGGGACGGTAGAACAGTTTGATTTTCGATTGCAGCGCAATCTGCATCGCGTTGACCGCCTGAGTCTTGGGCGGAATCTCGCGGATGTTCAGGTAGAACACCGATTCGCGATCCGTGGGCAACACGGTATCGGGCAGTTTGACGATGCGCAGAATGGTGCTTTCCTTGGCCTCGATCCGTTGCAGCGGCGGCAGCACCATGAATGGCGAGCTGATTTTCTTGCCGCTTTCATCCTCGATCCATGACTGAATGACGAAGGGCAGTTCCGGGCTGCGATTACCGACGGTGACACTCACCGACGGCGCGCCTTCTTCGAAAATCACCCGGGTCCGATCCGGCACCACCGCGGCGTTGGCCAGTAGCGGAAGACTCATGGACAGCGTCAGGAGCAGCGATTTACAGCGCTGCAAGTTGGGTTGGCAATTCATAGGAAATCTCCAGAAAGTCAGGGCGCCGCCCTACAGGCAGCGCAAGGGATGCGAGACATTGGTCACGATGTCTTCGACGGGCAGTTCGGCCAGGGCGCAGCTTTTGCTGTCGTCCCAACGCGCCACAAGGCGAGCGTCGGTTTTCACGCCCAAGAGGTACGTCACTCCGTCCTCGCCGACGATGCCCACTTCCTTGTTGGTATTGCTGTCCTGAATAGAGGCCCCGAACGGCACTGCACTGCCATCTGCCAACAGCAGCGTGACGAACGCGTTGTGCCCCTGCCCCGCGGGGAAATTCACGTAGCCGATCGCGCCTTCGGTCAGCGCCAGCCGTTGAATCGGGTTGCTGACTTCAGTGTTGAGCGGCAGCTTTTCCATGTTGACCCGGGCCTCGTAGGCCTGAAACGACGGCAGGCCATCCATGACGGCGTAACCGTCCTGGTTGGTTCGGGCACGACCGGCAAACGCCACGTCCGGCACGCCGTCGGTGGACACCAGCAATCGGGTGTCGCCGTTCGAGCCGTTGCCGTGGGCCGCCACGCCATAGCGGGTCACCACCAGCGAGCTATCAATTTCACCGGTGGCCGAGCTGTAGGTGCTGCCATCGGTGGTGACCGAGGCATTGGCGCGATACGTCGAGGTGCGTTTGCCGACGTAGGCATTGACGTAGCGGTTGTCGCCGACGCCGCCGTAAACCTGATAATTCACGCCCTCGCCAGTGTCGTGGCTGTAACCGACATTGCCGGCATAGCCACCGGAGCCGCTGTGCTGGATGTTGCTCGACATCGTCGAATTGCCGCCCAGCGGAATGGTCACTCCGAGGTAGATCTGCGAGTCGTTCTGCAAGGCATTGCGCGTCTGGTACGCCGACAGGTTGACGTTGATGTTCTTGACGTTGCCCAGGGAAAAACTGCGCGCCAGCGACACGCCGACCCGATCGGCATCCGGCGCATCCCAATAGGTGGAATGGTCGAAGGACAGGCTGGTGGACAACCACGGGAAACTCTTGGCGAGGATCACCGAATAGCGCTGCTTGCCGGCGTTCATCGAGTAGGAGTCGGGGTCACCGATAAACTGCGAGAAGTTGGTGAAGGTCTTGTCGGAAAAGCGATAACCGAGGAAGCGCAGGTCGGTGCCAATGCCATCGAAGTGCTTGGAATAGTTGATGCGGTACGAGTTACCGGTGACTTGTTCACCGTTCCAGCGCAACTTGGCGCGGGAGGTGGTGACGTCGGCCGACAAGGCGCCGAACGCGCCCAGATCCTTGCCCAGCCCGACGGCATGAGCCAGATAACCCGAGGAAGCGAGGACGCCGCCATACGCGGTCCAGTCATGGGGCAAGCCGTACGCCAGTTCAGAGGCGACAAAACCCGGTTCGATCCCGCGCGCGCCGTCCAGCCGTGGCTGGCCGCCGGACAGCTTGTAGCGCAACTCGCCTTCACGGGCGAGGAACGGCACCGCTGCGGTGGATACGGTAAATTTCTGCTCGGTACCGTCCTCTTCGCGCACAGTGACGTCCAGCGTGCCCTGGGCGCTGCTGTTCAAGTCCTGAATGCTGAACGCGCCCGGGGTCACGGTGGTGGAATACAGCACGCGCCCCTGCTGGGAAACCGTGACGGTGGCATTGGTGCGTGCCAGACCACTGATCAACGGCGCATAGCCGCGCAGATTGGGCGGCAACATACGGTCGTCACTGCTCAGGGTCGCGCCACGCAGGGCGAAGGTATCGAACACGTCCGAGTTCAGGTAATCCTCGCCCACCGACAGTTTCGAGCGGATCGAGGGCAGCGCGCGATAGGCGTACAAGCGGTTCAGCTGAAACGGCTTGTCGCCGATGCCATCACCCTGGCTGTCGTTGCGCACCTGAGCCTGATAGTCCGCACGCACGCGCCAGGTATCGAAGTTCAGACCGGCCGTGCCGTAGCTCTGCACCGAATTCGAACGAGTGGAATTGCCAGACGCCGATGACTGACGCGAGTTGGCGATCACCCGGTAATCGAGCAGCGCGCCATTCAAGCCATTGCTCCAGGCTGCCGGCGGAATGTAGTTGGGATCGTCGTACTCGAACGACGCCTGAGGAATACTGATTGCCAGGCGTGCCAGGTTCTTCAGGTATTTGATGCTCACGCCGGGCACGCTGGCCAGATCCACGCACTGCCCGTTTGCCGTACGCGGCAGGCTTTCCAGCAGTGGCGGCTTGAGGCCGAAGGTCTGCACCAGATCCAGCGTCAGACAGGCATAACTCTGCTGTGGGTCAGCGCCGGGTTTGAATTCAATCGAGCGCGTGCCGAAGTACCGTTGGTTGACAGCAATGTCGAGCAAGTAAGTGCCGGGCACGGTGTAGTCGGCATGCACAAACTGCCCGAGGCTGACATTCTTGTCGTTATCAATATTCAGAAAGTCCGAATTGAACTCGACAGCCTGTGCCTGGCTGATTGCCAACCAAAGAGAGGACAGAATGAAAGTGCGACGATACAAGGGGGAAACCCTATCGAATGATTCAAGCGCAATAAAAAAAGGGGTTTGCACCCCTTTCTCTTACCTCACTGATACGGGCGTATCAGTTGTAAGCCACGGTGAAGTTGGCAACGCTGTCGGCTTCACCGGTAGTGACGGTGGCCGCAGTGGCTTCGTACATGGCAGCAAACGAAACGGTGTTGTTACCGTTCTGCAGAACTACCGGAGCCACTTGCTCTTTACCGTTGTCGAGCATTTCGCCGGCGCTGGCCTGCAGACGGATGCCGACGTTCTGCGCCAGACCGGTGGTGGCGAACAGCTCTGGAACGGTTGGATCCTGCACACCGGTGAAGGTGAAACGGGCGTTTTTCTGAGTCGAGGTATCGCACTCGGTCAGAACGATGTCGAACTTCTCAGGACTCGAACGATCGCCGATTGCCTTGAAGGTGTTGGCAGGTACCTGACCCAGTGGAACGGTCTGGTCCAGGGAGTTGGCATCGATACCGCACGCGCCGGAAACGATCTCACCGGTGAAGCGAATAGTGCCCGGGTTGCCAGTAGGCGGAGTGGCGGCGTTCGCCAGGGAAGCCAGACCCATTACAACGGTAGCGGCAGTAACAACGACAATCTTTTTCATGACTGAATCTCGATGGGATAGTTATTTTTGAAACAACTACTCGCCCTTCTGAGTTCGCACCTGAAATACATTGAAAACACACCGTCGATTGTTTGACTTGTAACGGTCGATGCTGACAGCGAGTCTTTCAGGGCGTAGAAAATGACGAGCACTTTGTTCCGCTGAAAATCATCGCTGACGGCCACTGGCGAACATGTAGGATTCGTCACTGCAAACTGTAGGAAATTTCCCGCTTAACCTGCCCGGGCCGGTGCACGTCCGGGTATGCGTCTATAGTCAAACCCGTGGCAACGCCTCTTCAGGCGTTTCTGAATCCTGTTGAAAAAAACGTCATTCAAAACAGGTTTGGCAGTCCTTCTCCCTGAGAAAAAAATGAACAATAAAACGCCCATCGAGAAGCCTGCGGTTGTCAGCCACGGTTCATGGGTAAAAAAACTCGGGCCCGGGCTTATCACGGGTGCGGCGGATGATGATCCCAGCGGGATCGCCACCTACTCGCAAGCCGGCGCACAATTCGGCTTGAATACCCTCTGGACCCTGTTTTTGACGTTTCCGTTGATGGTCGGCATTCAGATCATCAGTGCCAGGATCGGTCGCGTCAGCGGGCATGGGCTGGCGACCAATATTCGAAGGCATTACCCTCGCCCGTTGTTGTTCGGGATCGTCACGCTGTTGATGTTTGCCAATACCATCAATATTGCAGCGGACATCGCCGCCATGGGGGCGGCACTGAAGCTGTTGATCGGTGGATCGCCGCACTTCTATGCCGTTGGCTTCGGCATCGTGTCCCTGCTGCTGCAGGTGTTCATTCCCTATAAGCGTTACGTGCGCGTACTCAAGTGGCTGACACTGGTGCTGCTGGCCTATGTGGGGATCGTGTTTGCCGTGCACATTCCCTGGGGCCAGGTCGTTGAGCACACCGCCTGGCCTCAGCTGTCGTGGAAACCAGCGTACATCACCATCGTGGTGGCCATTTTTGGCACGACCATCAGCCCTTATCTGTTTTTCTGGCAGGCATCCCAGGAAGTCGAAGAACTGGAGGCCGATCCGCAGGCGCAGTCACTGATCGATGCGCCAAACCAGGCAAAAGCCAACTTCACCCGCATCAACACCGACACCCTGATCGGCATGGGGATCTCGAATATCGTCGCGTTTTTCATCATGCTGACCACCGCTGTCACCCTGCACCTGCATGGCCTCACGGACATCCAGACGTCCGAGCAGGCCGCGAGTGCCTTGCGACCGATTGCCGGCGAGTTCGCCTTCTGGTTGTTCAGCGCCGGCATCATTGGCACAGGACTACTGGCGGTTCCCGTCCTGGCAGGTTCTGCGGCGTACGCCGTCGCCGGAACATTTCACTGGCGCAACAGCCTGTCGGCCAAACCCCTGGCCAACAAAGCGTTTTACAGCATCATCGCGGCGTCGACCTTATTGGGTGTGTTGATCTGCTTTGCGCCGATTGACCCGATCAAGGCGTTGCTGTGGAGCGCTGTCGTCAACGGGGTGATTGCAGTGCCGATCATGTTCATCATGATGTTGATGGCATCGCACCCGAAGATCATGGGCTCCTTTGTCATTGCGCCCGGGCTTAAAGTTCTGGGCTGGAGTTGCACGGCGGCGATGGCGGTCGTGGTCATCGGCATGTTCTGGGGCCTGTTTGCAGCGTAGCGCCTGGGTATCCGCGTTATTCGCAGTGGGGATGGCGAAGCTGATCGGAATTGATGCGCATCCATTGCGCCAGCGAGTCCAGCGTCCCTTGCAGAGTGCTCCCCAGAGCCGTGATCCGGTATTCCACCCGGGGCGGTACCTGCGCGAAAACCGTGCGCGTCACCAGCCCGCGTTGTTCAAACAGGCGCAACTGGCGCGTCAGTTCCTTCTGGGTGATGGGCGCCACCGCACGCTGCAGATCACTGAAGCGCACAGGGCAGTCCAGCACGATCAGCCGGTACAGGATCGGAATGGCCCACTTGCCGGAAATCAGATTGACGAAATCGACCATCGGGCAACCCGCGAGCGGTTTCAGCGGCAAATCCGTGGTGTCTGGCAGCGGTTGTTGAGTGTTCATGAGGATCAAGTCCGTCCCTTGGTATGCAAAAGGTGCCTACTGGTCAAAGGATACTAATGCTCTGAGAATGGCTATCCAACCCGTTGCAGAGGCGAAAGACATGTCGAGGCTGAAAAAAAAATTCGCGTTGATCACTGGCGGCACCTCCGGCATCGGCCTGGAAACCGCACGCCAGTTTGTGCTGGAAGGCGCGACAGTCGCAGTCACTGGACGCAGCGCAAGTGCCTTGCAGGCTGTCAGGCACGAACTGGGCGATGCCGTTCTCGCGATCCAGAGCGATGCGGGTGACAGCGTTGGCCAACAGACGCTGGCGCGCAAACTCGCCGGGGTCTGGCCGCGGCTGGACGTGCTGTTCGTCAACGCCGGTGACGTCACTCACCGCTCTATCGAAGATTGGGACGAAGCGGCATGGGATCAGCTCATGCAGATCAACCTCAAGGGCCCGTTCTTCCTGATCCAGGCGCTGATGCCGCTGCTGGCCAATCCGTCGTCGGTGATCCTCTGCGGTTCCGTCAGTGCCAGGATTGGTCTCGCGCAAAGCAGTGCGTATGCCGCCAGCAAGGCCGGGCTGCTGTCGCTGGCGCGCACGCTTTCCGGCGAACTGATCCAGCGAGGCATTCGCGTCAATGGCCTCAGCCCCGGCCCTACTGAAACGGCGGCGCTGGACAAACTCGGCTTGCCTGCCGTCGAGCAGCAGGCGTTGCGCGAGCGGATTCGCCAACTGGTGCCGATCGGACGCATGGGAACCCCGTGGGAACTGGCAAAAGCTGCCGTTTACCTGGCCTCTGATGAATCGGCTTACGTGGTCGGGACCGAATTGCTGGTGGACGGCGGCGTCGGCAATTTGTGATTGAAACCAGCGCCCGCAGACGTCATTCAGAAATCATAACGCGCGGTCATTCCCAGGGTTCGCGGCGTACCCAGCACGCCGGTGTACGCACCGTTGGGTGAGTTCCACAGCGTCGTGTAGTACGTCTTGTCGAAGGCGTTTTTCAGCCACAGCGAAACGTCCCACTGCCCCCTGCCCCAGTCGCCACGCACACCGGTGGCGACGTTCACCAGGCCGTATCCCGGCAACTGACCTTGCGCAGAGTCATCCACCGTACCGACTGCATGGGAACGCCACGCGTAGCTACCACTGACGTAGGGCTGCAAGCCGTCGTCCAGATTCCACTGGTACGCGGCGTTGCTGTTGAAGATCCATTTCGACGCGCCCACCACGGCATGCCCGCTCAGATCGCAGGCCGCCGGCGCCCCCGGACGCAAGGCGATCTCGGCCGGGCATGGGGCATCCTCGTAAGACAGATAACGCACATCGTTCCATGATCCATTGAGGTTGATCGTCAGGCCCCGCAGCGGGCGCCAACTGCTGTCGAGTTCCAGCCCGCGACTGCGTACCGAGCCGGCATTGGTCAGATAGCTGGTCAGATTGACGTCGTCGTAGGCATTGGTCTGATAGCCATGCACCACCGTCCAGAACAGGTTGGCGTTGAGCAACAGGCGTTGATCGAGCAACGTGGTTTTGATGCCCAGCTCGGCGTCGTTGGCCCTTTCGCTGCCGATCAACAATGAGTCGGCACCGGCGACCGGGGCACTGGCGACGCTGAGGTTCACACCACCCGACTTTTCGCCGTGGGACAGCGACGCATAGCCCAGCACCTGATCGTTCACATGCCAGGCGAGGCTTGCCAGTGCCGATGGGCTGAAACTGTACAGGCTCAAGTCACCGGAATCGTAAGCGCCGACCCTTCCGGCCCGGGCGCCCGCTGCGGCGCCGCTGACCGGACTGCCACCCAAAGGCGCGTTGCGGGTGACCTCCGCCAGCTTGCGCTCATACGTGCCGCGCAGGCCCAAAGTGAAATCCAGGCGAGGGGTCAAATGCCAGGTGCCCTGAGCAAATGTGGCGAAGCTGTCGGTATCGACATAGCCATGCCCTAAGCTGGTGACGTTGTTCAATGCACCTTGCGGGGTGCCGTTCCAGGTATCTGCCAGAGGGCCGTAGTCGGTGAAGACGCTGTTGTTCATTTCCTGGCGGAAGTAGTAAGCACCGAGCACATAGTCGAAATGTTCCCCCACCGGGGAGGCCAGTCGCAGCTCCTGCGAGTACTGTTTATCGCGAGCGGACTGCCCGACGTTGTGCATCACATCAACGTTGAGTTCGTCATCATTGCGCGGGGTGAAATCCCACCACCGATAAGCGCTGATCGACGTCAGCGTGTAGCCATCAGGCAGATTCCAGTTCGCCTCCAGCGAAGTCCCGCCCTGAAACACCTTGACGCTCTGATCGGCGTTCAGATTGACCCGGCGACCGCTGACCAGCGTTGCCCCGACCGCCGCTGCACGCTGTTCGTAGCGGTTGACGCCATTGATGGTCGGCCCGGTGCTGAACAACGCACGTGTGCCGGCGCTGGAATCCTCTTCGTGATAGTCGGCCAGCCAGCGCAGATTGAAGTCCTCGTTGGGCTGGAACAGCAACTGCCCACGCGCGCCCTGACGAACGCCGCCGCCCAGCGTGTGCCCGTCGTACTCGTTGTTCACGTAGCCGTTTTCATGAGTGCGATAAACCGCAAGGCGCCCCGCCAATGTGTCATTGAGCGGTCCGGAAAAACTCGCCTGATTTTGCGTGTAGCCATCCTCGCCCACCGAGGTGGAGAGGCTGCCTTGCGGCGTAAACGATGGGCGGCGCGTGGTGATGTTCAGCACCCCGGCCGTGGTGTTCTTGCCAAACAAGGTGCCCTGCGGGCCGCGCAGCAATTCGATCTGCTCGACATCCAGCAAATCGAACACCGCCATGCCGGGACGGCCGAGATAGACGTTGTCCAGATAGATTCCGGCGCTGCCCTCCAGGCCGTCGCTGGCCGGGTTGTTGCCCAAGCCGCGAATCGACAGACTCGATTGCCGCGCGTGCATGAATGCGACATTGACGCTGGGCATCGCCTGCTGCAAATCCTGCAAGCGATACAGGCGCTGTTCCTCAAGGGTTTGTGCGCCGAGCACGCTCATCGCCGTGGGCACTTGCTGGGCATTTTCGCTGCGGCGTCGAGCCTCAACCGTGACCGTCTGCAGCACATCGGAATTGGCCGGCAGGTCATTGGCCGTTGCCGGCAAAAACGGCATCAGGGAGAACAGGCTCAGTGCGCCAGCGTTAAAGGTGCGCGAAAAAAGAAGATTCATCGGTGGTTCCTGGAGCGGCCTCAAGCCGCTCTTCGAAAGGAGTCGATACTTCGCTGCGCGTGGCTTGCGTGAGCGTGATCGTTGCGGTGGGTTGAGTGGGTGTTCAGTCACGCAGCCATGGAAGGTCCTGACGCTGATAACGGTGCGCACGGAATATCGCGTTGTTCTCGCCCGGCAAGTAGCGTCGCGATGACGCATCGGGATAGCTGGCGAAGTGCGGATTGACGTATTCCCACACCACTTCGCCGGCCTGAGTGACCTCGAACAAACGGCCGAAGTTGGCCTCGGTCACCAGCGTGTTGCCGTTGTGCAGACGTTGCGCGCCGCCCATGAACGGCGTGAAGAACGCGTAGCCCGGCGTGTCGGCGTATTGCCATTCAATGCGTTGGGTGGCCGGGTTGATTTCAATAATGCGCGAGTGCGGCATGCTGATGTGGGGGCGGAAGATGCCGTTGTCGAACACCAGAACATTGCCGTTTTCCAGTTCGCTCGGGCAATGCTGTTGCGCGACCAGATCGTGCCCCAGACGCCACAGCACTTCACCGCTGCCACGTTGCACGGCAATCACTGAGGAAACGCTGCGCAGGCTGAGAATCACCTTGCCGTCGCGCCCCGGCGTCACGGCGTTGGTCATCGGCCAGTGATGCCGCTCGAAGCATTCGTGCAGCGGGTAATCTTCAGGGCGCAGGTGCTCCCAACTGCGCCACTCCCAGACCACGTTGCCCTGGCGGTCGACCTCCTTGACCACATCGGCATAGATCACCCCGCCCGGCGCCTCGCTGCCGGGAATGCCGCCGAGCACACGCCGGGCCAGATCCGCACTCAAGGGCTCGGCAGTGGTGTACAGCAGGTGGCCGTTGTCCAGCCATTGTGCGTCGTGGTGATGCAACAGGTCAGTGTGTTCCCAGACCACCTCGCCTTCGGGGGTGACTTCGCTGAACGCACCGCCGTGCCACACCGACCAGCCCGGGAACAGGTCTGGCGAATCGGGATGGTTGCCGTTGTAGCCAAGGTTGCCGTTGCGCAGGATCACTGCGTCGCGCCCCGGGCGCTGAGGCAGTTTCCAGCGATGGACGATCTCGCCGTCAAGGTCGATCAAAAACACTTGGCCGTCCGCCGTTTGCGGGGCGAACAAGGTGTAGCCGCCGGCACTGCGGGCATGATCGACAGCGATCAGACCGGTCTTCTGGCGTTTCAGCGTAGTGGTTTGCACAGTAGGCATAGCTTTTCTCCAGACGTGTAAGCCCCGGCCGCCAGCGCAGCAGCACGGTGAACGGGGCATGAAAAAAGGGATTCAGGGCGTGGGCAGCACGGGGTTGAAGCGGTCGTCGAACATTTGCTCGACCTGCAGCGGATGCGGGATCAGGCGTTCGGTGGCAAACATGTCCGCCAGACGCTGCTGCGAGGCAATGACTGAAGGCTCAATTCGCACGTACCGCAGGTTCTGATGCGCGAGCATTTCACGCACCAGCTCGACGGGAAGCCGCGTGGTTTGCGCGAATACCCGGGCCCAGTCTTCGGGATGGGCTGTGGCCCAGTTCTGAGCACGGGCCAGCCTGGCCAGCAGATCACTCACCTGCCCTGCGCGCTCGGGATCAACCAGTGCAGGCTGGCTGGCAACGGTGAAGTTCAGGCCGGTTTCCGGCCAGGCGCTGCCATCGAGCAGAATTCGCGCTCCCCGCGAAGTCGCCTGACCGACGAAGGGATACCACACCGACCAGGCATCGAGTTTGCCGCCGGCAAAAGCGTTCTGCGCGTCCACCGGGCTGACATAGGCAATGCTCACCTCACGCGGTGTCAGACCGGCCTGATGCAGCGCGGCCAACAACAGATAATGGCCGCTGGTGCCTTTGGCGACTGCGATTCGCTTGCCTCTGAGGTCAGCCACGCTGCGCACCTCGGAGCCTTCGGGCACCAACAGCGCGTTGTTGTTTTGCGCACCGCTGGCCACACCGATGATCCGCACCGCGTAGCCGCCGGCCTGGGCAAACACTGGCGGCGCGTTGCCCACCACACCGACGTCAATCGCCCCGGCGCTCAACGCTTCGAGCAGCGTGGTCCCGGCCAGAAACGGATGCCACGACAACCCGTAGGCCAGATCCTGATCCTCGCCCGCCGCGTGCAGCAATGCCTGAATCAAACCGCTCTGATCGCCCATCTTCAACGGCCCGGCGATGGCAGAAACCGCCGGGGTCAGGAACAACGCGGCGCAGCACAGCAGCGCTTTCAGGCGCGCGGTAAGCGGATGCTTGGCAGCAGCAGTTTTTATCGGCATTGTCGCGCTCTCACTTGTGCATTGATTTCAGTATGTCGAGGCCCGCCGTGCCGCTCCATGCCAAACACCCCTCCTTTGCTGCCATGTCGGACATCCCGCGCACCGTCGTGGTATTGGCGTTCGATGATCTGCTGTTGCTCAATGCGGCGGGGCCGCTTGAGGTGTTTGCCGCGATACCGCGAGTGCTGGCCGGAGACTTCACGGCAAATCCGCCCTATCGGTTGCTGGTCGCTTCACCGCAGGGTGGCCAGGTCATGTCGATCTCGGGCATTACCGTGACGACCTGTTCACTTGAGCAGATCGACCAGATGGCTGCGTTGATCGACACGTTGATCGTCGCGGGCGGCCCGGGCATGGCCGCGCTGGAAGCCGACCAGCAAGCCTGCGACTGGTTGCGCCGTCGCGCTCCACACATCCGCCGGCTCTGTTCGATCGGTACCGGCAGCTTTGCCCTTGCCGCCGCGGGACTGCTGGATGGTCGCAAGGTCGTGACCCACTGGAAGTTCGCTGACGAGTTGCAGGCGCGTTATCCGTCGGTGCAATGCCAGACCGACGCGCTTTATCTGCATGACGGCAACCTCTGGACCTGCGGTGGTGCCACGGCGGGTATCGACCTGGCGCTCGGCCTGGTCGAACAGGATCTGGGCGCCCACGCGGCGTTGGCGCTGGCGCGCTACTTCACGGTGTTTTTGTGGCGCAGCGCCGAGCAACCGCAACTCAGTGCTTCACTCAACGCCCAGTCCAAGGCGCTGCGCACCGATCCGGATGTACGTCTGGCACGTTTGCATGGCTGGATTGCGGCGAATCTGAACGGTGATTTGCGCGTGGAGCGGCTGGCCGAGCAGTTCGGCATGAGCCCGCGGCACTTTGCTCGCGCCTATGTCGCCGCGACCGGTGAGACACCGGCGCAAGCCGTGGAGAACCTGCGCCTGGAGGCGGCGACCTGGCTGCTCAAGACCACCCGCGAGCCGATCAAGCGAATCGCCGAAACCGTTGGCTTTGGTCGGGAAGAACGCATGCGCCGAGCCTTTCAGAAGCATTTGGGCTGCAGCCCGAACGCTTATCGCAGTCAGACCAATGCCCCGCTGGCCGGGCCTCGGCAAACGAACACCGTGACAATCGCCCTGGAAGGGCTGGCCCGTTAGGTTTTCAGTGGGTCTGGTCAGTGCTGCAGCGCATAACGCCGGCAATGCTCCAGATAGCCTTTTTCATGATTGCCAACCAACTGCACGACACTGGTCCACAGCCACGAAGGCGCATCCAGGGTCTTCGAGCGACACGCTTGCAACTCACGCATCCACGAAGCCCGAGTGCTCATGTCCATCTGCCGGGCATGGGCCAGCCCCACTACTCGGGCGAGATACCCGGCGGCGAGCATCGCGTCGGTCTGGCTCAACTCATCCAGTTCCAGTTTCATGTCTTGTGGCAGCAGTTCGCGAATGAAGAAGCCATGGTCGAGCACCCGGGTGGCGATCATCCGGTTGCCCAGGCCTGGCGAGAGAAAACGCGCACCTTCGACCACGCGTTTGCCGTTGTCGCGAGGCATCGCGGCGCGGGCTACACGAGGTGCGGCGGCGGCAACTGCCTCCTTGATATCCAGCAGGCAATATTCCTGATCGTCGCCCTCGCCCACACCCAGCAACACCGCATAACGCTTGAGCCCCAGCGAGCTGCAGCCTTTGACCCAATAGGCCGAATCGAGCATTTTCACGCTGTCATCCTTGGAGCGGCCCTTCAATGACGTCACCAGCGTGTGCAGGTCCGGGGTGGCGCTAAGGGTCTTCAGCGCGCTGCGCTCTTCGCGTGACAGCGACCAGAAATGCTTGCCCAGCGGAATGGTCGGCTTGGTGTTCTCGATGCGTTCCTGCGCCAGATGCTTCCACGTGCGCTGCACGGCGCTGCGCATCCCGGCCTTCACTTGCGCGGGTCTTGGCGGCTCTTTGTCGACATCGTCTTCGAACGCCTGCTCGTAGCCGCGCATCATCTCTTCCAACATGCGCGCGGTGGCGACGCCGGGCAGGTCCGAGCCTCGGGCGGCAGTGGCGAGGGACAGCGCCAGGCGTACCAGATCATGCGCCGGGTTGCCGATAACCGTTTGATCAAGGTCGCGGATGTGGATGTCGATGCGTCCCTTCAAATCCCCCGTCGGCCCCAGATTTCCGGCGTGACAATCGCCGCAGATCCACACCGCCGGGCCCTGCGGCAGGCTGCGCCCAGGCTGGCTGTGCAGCCACTGGTAAAACTGCACCGTGCTGCCGCGAACGTAAGCGTGGGCGGAGCGAGCCATTTTCAAATTGCGCAGTTGCGACAGCGGTTCAAGACGAGCGGAGGGCCGTGGGGTTTTCATGGACGCTTCTTGCAGTGAATGTGTCCTGTTGACCGCTCGTCACGGCCAAATGTTTCAACATATTACAAAGGCAATTCAACTCGAGCCCGCAAGCCACCGCTGCTGCGATTGCTCAACGTCAGTTCGCCGCCCTGCTCGCGCACGATTGCCCGCGCCGCCGACAACCCGAGCCCGACACCACCGGTTTCACGGTTGCGCGAAGTTTCCAGGCGGAAAAACGGATCGAACACCCGCTGCAACGACGCTTCGGGAATCCCCGGCCCATCGTCGCTGACGTCGATGCAGACGCTGTAGCCGTCACTGCTCAAAGCGATGGCGGGCAGCTGCGCGTACTTCTCGGCGTTTTCCAGAAGGTTGACGATCACTCGCTTGATCCCCAGCGGCCGGCCCTCGTAGACCAGATGCGCCGGGCCGTTGAAATCGATCGCGATGTTCTGGTCGCGGTAGTCGTCGATGATGGTCTGCAGCAACTCCGAGAGGTCGAACGCGGTGCTTTGCTCCGGCTGGGTGTCCTCTCGAAAGAACGCCAGTGCCGCGTTGATCATCGACTGCATTTCTTCGATGTCGCGGATCAGTTTGCCCTGATGATCGAGATCCTCCATGAACTCGCTGCGCAGGCGCATGCGAGTCAGCGGTGCTCGCAAGTCGTGGGAAATCGACGCGAGCATGTGTGTGCGCTCGCTGATGTAGTGCTGAATCTGCGCCTGCATGGTGTTGAACGCGATGATCGCCTGGCGGATCTCGTCCGGGCCTTCGACGTTGATCGGCGGCGCACGCAGATCACCGCCAAAACGGCGGGCGGCGCTGGCGAAACGCTGCAGCGGCTTGGCCAGTTGCTGCGTGGCAAGCCAGGCCACCAGCACGGTGGCGATCAGGCCGAGGGCGATGATGATCGCGATGCGCGTGCCGATGTCCAGGCCCCAGGAGCGTTCGGGCGAAGAGAACAACAGCCAACTGGCATCCGGCAGTTGAATCAGCGCCGCGTACCGGGCCAGCGGACTGCCGCTCGGCCAGTCAGCGGGATTGAACACCCGAATGTCTCGCTCATCGCCCAACAGCTGATGCAACCCGGACGTCTTGTCGGCGATGAGCGGCGTACCACCTGTGGGCAATCCGAGGTCGGCGCGTTGCGCACTCCACCGCACACCCTGCGTCGGGCCGCTGGCCGCTTGCGCCAGTTGCGCACGCAAAGGCGCCGGGGCTGCCTCGATCACCTTGACGGTTGCGGCAATCTGCTCCAGCAACCCGGTGCGTTCAATCGGTGGTCGCGCCCAGGTCCCGGCAACCTCCACGAACAGAAAATTGAGTGCCAGCGAAGCGAGCATGGCGGCAACGATGGTCAGGGCGATCCGCCGACTCAGCGGGTCGCGCCGCAAGAACCGGCGGATCATGCGCGAGTAACCTTGGCCGTGAACATATAACCGCCGTTGCGCACCGTGCGAATCAGATCCGGGCGCTTGCTGTCCGGTTCGATCTTGCGCCGCAGGCGGCTGACCTGCACGTCGATGCTGCGATCAAAGGCGTCGTGGCCCTGACCGCGAGACAAGTCGATCAGTTGCTCGCGGGTGAGGATGCGCTGCGGGTGTTCGAGAAACACCACCAGCAGATCGAACTCGCCACCGGACAGCGGAATCATCACGTTTTCCGGGGAGCGCAGCTCGCGACAAGTGATATCCAGATGCCAACCGGCGAAGGCGATCACCGGCCGTGACGGCTCGCTCGCGAGGCTGACCTGCTCACCGGCGCGACGCTGCACGGCGCGCAGGCGAGCCAGCAATTCACGCGGGGCGAACGGTTTGGTGACGTAGTCATCGGCGCCCAGTTCGAGGCCGACAATCCGGTCGCTCAATTCGCCCATGGCGGTCAGCATGATGATCGGAATGCCCATCTGCGCGCGCACTTTCTGGCACAGGCTCAGGCCACCTTCGCCGGGCAGCATCAGGTCGAGAATGATCGTGTCCGGGCGCTGCTGCGCAATCGCCGCCCACATCGCTGCGCCGTCAGCGGCGACATCGACCTCGTAGGCGTGCTGGACGAAGAACTTCTTCAGCAGGGCGAGAATTTCCACGTCATCGTCGACGATCAGCAGTCTGCTCACGGGCACAGGATCCTCAGGCCAAAAAAGAACGCATCTAAAACTATTCTGGCGGGCGGGTCATATATTTCAATCGAGCAACATTCCGTCGCCCCGGACATCAAGCGGACATTCTGCGGCAAAACCCCTCGGGCACCCTGTACGCCATCGACAACCGGGGGGCATTCAATGAGCGCATTGCACAACCGTTATACCGCCGAGGGCCACGACGCCCGCTATCCGTTGATTCTCAGCCAGCGCACCACCGCGCCTGAGCAGGATACGCCGCTGCTGTTTCAGGAGTTTTGCCTGGGGCTGGCGAACGACCAGAGCCGGGTTGTCCTGCGCCGCTATTTCGAGCAGTACGGCCCGACTGATTCGCAATGGGTGAAGTACGTGCATTCGATTCCGACCGCCGACCTGATCCAATGGATCATGAGCCACGGCCGGCTGCACATCGAATGCTCGGACAATACCCCGTCGGCCGGGCAAGGATTGGCCCGATGAGAAGTCATTGCCTGATGACCTTGCTCTGCACCGCGTCCTTGAGCATGTCGGCCTGCAGCAGTAAAAAGGTCGAACCCGAGAAGCCTCGCGGTTTTCTGCGTGACTACAGCGTGCTGAGCGAACGCCAGTCGCCTTCAGGGCAGCCTGTTCTGAGCTGGGTCAGCCCGGCATTGGCCCGGGGGCGTTACACTCAGGTGTACCTGGCGCCCAGCCAGATTTACCCCAAGACCGAGCCGACTCAACGGATTCCGCTCAGCACGCTTTCCGGTGTGACCGATTACTACGACGCGGCCCTGCGGCTCGAACTGGGCAAGGTGGCACAACTGGTATCCAGGCCAGGCCCGAATACGCTGACCGTCAGACCGGCGATCACCCGGGTGGCCGCCAGCACCCAGGGCCTGCGCTTTTATGAATGGCTACCGGTGACGCTGGTCGCTGCGGGTGTGAGCACCGCCACCGGCATTCGCGATCAGGACAGCGAAATCACCACCGAAGTCTCCTTCGAAGACGGCTCGACCGGCGAAGTGGTCGCCGAAGTCGTGGGCAAAGGCACCGGAATGCCACTGGAAAACGACAAGCAGGTGCTGACTGCCGATGACGTCAAGGCTGTTCTCGATGGTTGGGCCGGCGACCTGGGCCAGGCATACCTGGCGATCCGCCGCTAGACATTTTGTGGCGAGGGAGCTTGCTCCCGCTGGACTGCATAGCAGTCCTCCTCAACAGCGGGGCCGCTTCGCGCCCCAGCGGGAGCAAGCTCCCTCGCCACAGTTCATTCGTTGGGTCGGGAGTATTTTTCAGTCGTTTGCAATCGTTGAATCCACTCATGCTCGGGATGCAACCGAGCCAGATGTTGCACCAGCCATTGCCGGTCTTCGCGAGATAAATTCGGCAATGCCTGACTGAAATCGGTTTGATCCTTGGGACGCGTGTATTTGGCCTTGAACAGCAGAATCGCCGCAGGCCTGAGATAGGGAGTCCCCGTATCACTCATTGCCACCATCGCCGCGCGTGGATAGACAATCGACGGATCTCTTTTATAGACCCACGTATCGGTCGTGCCAGATTCAAGCATCAGATCTACTCGCCAGACATGGGCAACGGCATCATATCCCCACACCTGAAAAATCTCCGCGCCTGGCGTCTGCCCCACTGGTAAAAACGCCAGTTCACCGGCCCGGACGGTATAGAAGTCCAGCTCGGCCAGCGCTTGCCGGAAGCGCTGAAAGTCGTCCCGCAGGAGGGTGAACTCCAGATCGCTGTGCGCACGGGTTGGCCGGCCCAGCTATAAATCCAGCGCCCATCCGCCCACCACGCACCACGGGCGCGAGACGTGTTTCAGGCGTTGCGCCAATTGCTCGGGCGTCCACGGCTGCCATGCTTGTTGATCCGGTACGGTCATGCGCCCTGCTCCTTGTTCGTCGCCAGTCGGCCTCGGCATTTTAATCAGCTAGCCTTGGTTTCTGTCACTGAAGGAATTCGGCAAGGAGCTGCCATGTTCAAGTTCATCAAAACCACCGTGATTGGCGGGTTGCTGTTCATTCTGCCTTTGGTGCTGATTTTCGTCCTGCTGGAAAAAGCCATTCACCTGTTGCGTGGTCCCGTGGAAAAACTGCTGCCGATGTTTGCCGGGCACGACGTTGCCGGCGTGACCCTGATCACGCTGGCTACGTTATTCGGCTTGATTGTGCTGTGTTTTCTCGCCGGGCTGCTGGCCCGGACTTCGACGGCGGCACGAGCGATTGAAGCCACCGGCGACAAGGTGTTGAGCAACCTGCCCGGCTACCAGTTGCTCAAGGACACCACTGCGCGGTTTGCGGGGATGGAGACTCCCGACGGTGCGAAGGTCGGCATGATTGCCGAAGAACAAGGCTGGCGCCTGTGTCTGGTGGTGGAGAGCGTCGGCGACTGGATGACGGTGTACATGCCGGATGGCGGAACGGCCGGTGGCACGGCTGGCGAAGTGCGCTTGCTGCACGCCTCTGAGGTGATCATGACCGAACTGTCGTGGCTGACCCTGGCAGCCGGACTGCGTCGTGGCGGACGCGGGTTGCTGCAGCAGATGCAACCGTGGTTGCCGAAAGGCTCGTAGAACCCTCCGTCCATTGCGCAACGGAGGGTTCAGGTCAGACCGCTGCGCTTATTGCGGCAGCTTGTCTACCGGACCGCAGCCACCAATGATTTTCGAGACCGAAACCGATGGGTGGAACAGGTAATCGTAGGTGCAATTCTTCGGTTGGTTGTAGACCTGGCCGGTGCAGCCCGACAGCAGTGCGACGCCGGTGACAACAGTGATGGCGATCGTTGCCTTGAAAATGCTTTTCATACTGGATTCCTATAATTGTCGATGCGCCGCCTTCATGGCGGCTCAATTACTGACGCCCATCTGCAAGCTGCATATGGGAGTCACTGCTGCCCCACCCGGTCTGGCCAGGTGAGTTGCAGCAGAGGAATGTTGAGGGGCGCGCGGGTTTAGCGTCTGTAGGCCTTTTCCCAAGATGCATTCAATGCGCGAGCATGCCGTGACACAGCAGGCTGAGAACACTGCGCATGTGTTCGGCGTGTGCAGCCCGATCCGGCTCAGGCTCGGTCGCCAGACGAATGAACGCCAGGTTCGCGTACTGATTGAACAGCGTTGCCGCCACGTCGATATCGACCGACTCGCGCACTTTGCCGAGGGTCTGGAAGTGCACCAGCAATGCCTTGGTTTCCTCGATCACCGCCGCATTCCACGGCTCCAGGGCCTGCGCCAGTTCGCCGGAAAACAGAAACGGCGCCAGTTCCCGCCAGAGTGATGCCGGCATGGCCTGCAACTGGTAACGGGTCATCAGCCCTTCGAACTCGCACAACGCCTCCAGTGGATCGCTGTCGTCATCCAGATTGGCCCGGGCGTCGCGCATCGCCTGCTCGTCCGGTTGCTTGAGCAACGCCAGCAAAATCTCCTGTTTGCCGCCGAAATAGTTGACCACCGTCGGCGCGGAAACCCCGGCCTGATTGGCGATCTGCTCCAGCGTGGTGGCGCCGAAGCCGTTGCTGATGAACAGCTCCAGCGCTGCCTGCGCGATGACTTCCCTGCGCTGTTCCTTTTGCCGTTCTCTGAGCCCACTCATGGTGCTGGTGTCCTGTGTTGCTGATGGGCGTCAGCCTACGGATTTCTTTTTTCACCGACAAATATTTTCTTTACAAAAATATTTTTAAGTGACAAATATTGGCCGTGCACCGCTGGAATGAACGCGCACCCACTTGCCCCGTTTCTCTGGAGAACCGCCATGTCCGCCGAATTCGATCCGACCCGCAGCACCCGCGATTACCAGGCCGCCGACGCCGCCCACCACATTCACGCGTTCGTCGACCAGAAGGCCCTCAACGAGGAAGGCCCACGGGTGATGGTCAGCGGTGATCGCCTGGCGCTGTGGGACAACGACGGCAATCGTTATCTGGACGGCATGTCCGGCCTGTGGTGCACCAACCTCGGTTATGGGCGCAAGGATCTGGCCGCCGCTGCCACCGCGCAGCTGCAACAACTGCCCTACTACAACATGTTCTTCCACACCACTCACCCGCAGGTGATCGAGCTCTCCGAGCTGCTGTTCAGCCTGCTGCCCCAGCATTACAGCCACGCGATCTACACCAACTCCGGTTCCGAAGCCAACGAAGTGCTGATCCGCACCGTGCGCAGGTTCTGGCAGGTGATGGGCCAGCCCGAGAAGAAAATCATGATCGGCCGCTGGAACGGCTACCACGGTTCGACCCTCGCCGCGACGGCGCTGGGCGGCATGAAATTCATGCACGAGATGGGCGGCACCATCCCCGACGTCGCGCACATCGACGAACCGTACTGGTTCGCCCACGCAGGCAACCTCAGCCCGGAGGAGTTCGGCCTGCAAGCGGCGCGGCAACTGGAAGACAAGATCCTCGAACTGGGCGCCGACAAAGTCGCTGCGTTTGTCGCCGAACCGTTCCAGGGCGCTGGCGGCATGATTATTCCTCCCGCCACCTATTGGCCGGAAATTCAGCGCATCTGCCGTAAGTACGACGTGCTGCTGTGCGCCGACGAAGTCATCGGCGGTTTCGGCCGCACTGGCGAATGGTTCGCGCACCAGGCCTTCGGTTTTGAACCGGACACCCTGTCCATCGCCAAGGGCCTGACCTCCGGCTACATCCCCATGGGCGGGCTGATCCTGTCGCGACGCATGGCCGAGGCGCTGGTGGAAAAAGGCGGCGTGTTCGCCCACGGCCTGACCTACTCCGGCCACCCGGTGGCGGCGGCGGTGGCGATCGCCAACCTCAAGGCCTTGCGCGATGAAGGCGTGGTCACTCAGGTGAAAAACGACACCGGCCCGTACCTGCAAAACTGCCTGCGCGAGGTGTTCGGCAACCATCCGCTGGTGGGTGAGGTTCAGGGTGTCGGGCTGGTGGCGGCATTGCAGTTCGCCGAAGACAAAGCCACCCGCAAGCGCTTTGCCAACGAGAACGACATCGCCTGGCGCTGCCGCACCATTGGTTTTGAGGAAGGCTTGATCATTCGCTCGACGCTGGGCCGGATGATCATGGCCCCGGCGCTGATCGCCACGCGGGCGGAACTGGATGAACTGGTCGACAAGACGCGCATCGCGGTGGATCGCACAGCGCGCGAGTATGGCGTGTTGTAACCCGAAACCCATTACCCATTGCCCATTGTGGGAGTCGTCGCACCGCCGCTCCCACAGGGGATTTGTGCTGCGCTAAACAGCCTTGTTTAAGCAACACTTGCAGACACTCTCGCAGCCTACACATCCTTGCGTCGTTGCCTACGGCTACGCCAGAATCCGCCGGCTTGTGCGCTTTGGAGCGGGTCTCTATCGTTTCCGGGTCGCTGACTCATTCAGCGATCGGGTTTAGCGACTCGGGTTCAAATAGGCGCACTCAGCATTTCAAGCTTCATTACAGATTCCGTGTCTGTGATTTCGCTATGGTGGCTGTATGCGGGAGACCTCCGGGTCTACCGGGTGCCTATTTCCGGTTCGCTAACCCGCGTACAGCCGCCACCCTTACCTGTTTAGCGACGGGTTATGGCGGCTCCATTGCTAATAGGAGCTTCACCATGTTCAAGGTAACGCCCAACCCGCCGATGTCAGACCCGATCTCGCCGTACGAATCCCTCGACTCGAAAAAACTCCACGAAGCCGCCGACCGCGCCCTCGACCATTACCTCAAACCGCCCACACCAGACATCACCCGCCAATCCAGCAACCTGTTCCACGTCAATCCCGCCGCCGACAACGAAACCCTGCTGGTACACGCCAGTGAATCGCTGGCCTCGGCCAGCGTCATGCTCAGTGATTTCGCCGGTTTGCTGGATGCCCCCTACCGCAACACCCTGCTGGGCATTCAGCAAGTCGTGATGCTCGGCGAACTGACCGTCAACCGCGCCCTCGACAACCTCGACCCGCCCGCCTGAAAACCCGATCCCCTGTAGGAGTGAGCCTGCTCGCGATGGCGGCCGATCAGCCGACTTTGAGGTTAATGATCCACCGGCCATCGCCAGCAGGCTCGCTCCAACTAGTGGATTGAGTGACATTTTGAACATTGCATCATTGGCGGACGCAAGCCGACCTGCGTTATTGGCTAGCCAAATGCCACTACATCACTTAGTCTGCGCGCCCCGCAAAAACGTTTGGCCAGGAAGGCTTTGATTGGCCTTCGCAACTGAACGTCATCAATCACGCAGATTCAGGGATGTTCATGTTTCATGTCTTCAAAATAGTGGCCGCCGGCCTGCTGGCCTCGCTGCTCAGTGGTTGTATCACCCAAAGCGCGTCGTGGGTCAGCGAACCATTGCAGGCCAAGGCCAACGAGCCTGTGGCTTATTTGATCGGGTCCATCGGGCCGCGCTCGCTCAAACTGTCTCCGGCGGATAACCAACGCCTGTTTATTCGCAAACGTGGTTCCCAGTACGGCGCTGCCGGTATCTGGAAAATGGCCGGTGCCTATTCAACGCCGCAGGATATTCAGGACGGCAGCGGTGCCGCGAGTGTCTTCGTCCTTGCTTTGAAACCGGGCGACTACGAGTTCTACGATTTCCAGTTCTTCTCTGCGCGATACACGCCGGGGCTTGGCACCGTTTACAGTTCGATGGAAGCGCGCGAGAAATTCAACCTCCCGCTGCGTCTTGAAGCCGGAAAAGCCTATTACATGGGTGAATATCGCTCGCTCTGCCTCAACGGCATCGGCTGCACCTTCCTCTGGCGCGATCAGCGCGCCCGCGACGCCGTGATCGCCCAGCGCCAGGTTCCCGGACTACCACCTCTGCAATCACTGAAGCTCGATCTGAAAAGCGCCGAACCCTATATTTTTGCCGATACCCCGCCGGGTGTTGCCGCGGACATCAAACCATGAAAAAAGTCACCACGCTTGCCACCGTCGCTCTGCTGGCCGGTTGTACCGCCACCAACACCTTGCCAGAGCGCACACTGGCCGACGGACAGGATTATCTGGCACCGATCCACGTCATGATCGACGACCCTCTGCAGTCTTCGTCGTTGCGCAATCATCTGCGCGAAACTGGCGTATTTCGTAACGTCGAAACTGGGTCCGGCCAAAACGATGCGTACAACGTCCAAGTCAAATTGAACATGCAACGCGAGTTCCCGCCGTTCCCGGTGGTGTTGTTGAGTTGTGCCACATTGTTCATGCTGCCGCTTTCGAAGGAATACGACACGCAGGCCGAGTTCTCGGTGTATCAAGGCGACAAGCGCCTCAAGCAGTACACCTATCGCAATAACACCCGGAAATACACCTGGTTGCTCGATCAGGGTGGCGAGTTGGAAGGACAGAACCTCAGCCGTATTGCCCGGGCCTTCGCCCAGGACGTTCAACATGACCGGTTGATCCCTGTCGTTGGGAGTGCCCAATGAAGCTGCCCTGGATCAAGACCGGTGCCCTGCTCAGTCCGCTAATGGCACTCGGCGGTTGCGCCAACACCCTGCCGCCCCTCGATTATCACGCCACGCAAGCCTATGTGCCGGTGACGTTGAGCCTGGGTCAGGCCAATACCCGGCACGAAGAATATCGCCAGGGCGAAACCATTTCTGCACTGAAAAACTCCGGCGCGTTTTCCATGCTCGACGGCGGTTACACCCGCAACGGCTACAGCCTGCTGATTACCCAGCCGTGGTCGGGCGAAACCCATTATCTGGCCATGTTCAATGTCCTGACCCTGTTCACCCTCCCTGTGCCTTATCACTACCAGAACAACTTGCGCGGCTCGGTCTTCAAGGACGGAAAACTGCTCAAGACCTATAACTATTCCCGCGAAGGCTGGAGCGTGTTGGCTTGGTACGTGCCGATCCCGGACAACAAGAACAAGCAGCAGATGCTGGATCAGTTTCTGGAAGAGTTGGAGAAGGACAAGCTGATTCCCTATCAGCCTTGACCGTTGGCTTTGCGCCGCCACAGCGAGCATTACTGCGGCGAGCACGAGAATAATTGGCGGAAGGCAGCCGGAGTCGAACCTGCCCGGGAACGGATGCCGTCCCCAACCGGGTTTGAAGCCCGGCCGCGCCACCGGGCGCGATTGCCTTCCTTTGAACTCAGGGTACGTCGGCACTGGCCAGCGCGTTGTCGTGGCGGATCACGCGAGATTCGCCGATGCGCCGGGTCAGGCCGAGGCGGTCGAAGTATTCCAGGTACTGAATACAACGTTTGCGTCCCAAGCCTAGCGCATCGCGGAACGTTGTCACCTGGATCGACGGATTTTCCTGCTCCAGTTGCAACAGAATGTCGGCCATGCGCTGCCGTTGCCCGTCAGACAGAAACAGGTCGCGCACCACCTGATGCATCAACCCCAACCGCGCCAGTTTGCGCAGCAGCAGACGCACCACGGCATCCTCCGTACCGAGCGTTTTGGCAACGTCGCGCACCCACGGCGGATCGAAACCGGCCTGCTCGAACAGCGGTTGCATCTGCTGCCAAAGGGTCTCGTCTTCAGCATTCAACCGCACCTGATGATCGGGCAGATGCAGCCAAGGCCCGCTGGCGTTGATCGACCCGGCAGCACGCAGTTCTTCCAGCAGGCTGACAAAAGTCGAACGCTCCAGCGCCAGACCACTGAAGCGCCGCAAACGGTCGCGGTCCGGCCCCATCTGGTCAGGCTCCAGCTCATGAAACTTCGCCAGTTGCTCCAGCACGGTGAATTTCAGTTGTCCCCAGCGCTGCAAATTGAACAGCACCGGGCCTTGGCGGGTGTCGATCAGGCGCACGTTGGCCGGTAGCGACCAGCCCTCACGCGGGCGATTGAACTGACGCTCCAGCCGTTGCGGATCGAGGCCGCCAGTACTGTGGTTGAGCAACACCGGCAGCGCCTGCTCAAGCGTGTCGCTTCGGGCCAGCGCTTGCAGTTGCGCCAGTCGTTCCGGGCTGCGGCGCTGGCGGGCCGGGGCGAACGGGTCGAGTACCTGACCTCCGCCGAGGGTGCGTTGCGCGCTCTGGTCGCGAAGGATTACGCGATCGCCCTTCACCGCGTGCACCGGAGTGTTGATCAGCAGCTGCGCGAACATGCGCTCGCCAGGTAGCAGGCGCGTGCCTTCGAGCAACGCGACGCGGGCGATGACGTCCTGGGTGCCGAGATGCACGTGGACCGGGTGGAAATGTTCGAAGGTACGCTCGCCGGGCAACAGTTGAAATTCGATGTCCACGCGTTGCGTCGGTGCGTACAGCCAGTCCGCCAAAAGCCATTGGCCGCGATGGATCTGTTCCAATGTCAGTCGCTCACCGCTGATATTCAATGCCACTCGTTGCCCGGCGAAGGCCTGTTCAGCGACTGTGTTTTGCGCATGCAAGCCACGCACTCGCAGCGCTTTACCGGATGGCCCGAGGGTCAGTTTGTCCCCGACGGAAACCGTCCCCGACAACGCCGTGCCAGTCACCACAATCCCGGCGCCCGCCACGCTGAAGGCGCGATCGATGGCCAGGCGAAAACCGCCTTCGCGGCTGCGCTGATGCACATCACCCTGGGTCTGCAGCAAGGTCTGGCGCAGTTCATCGACGCCCTGCCCGGACACGCTCGACACCGCCAGTATCGGCGCGTCGGAAAACGGCCCGGTTTCGAGCAGATCGAGAATCTGCTGCTGAACCTGCTTCACCCTGCCCGTCTCGACTCGATCGCATTTGGTAATCGCCACCAGCGCCCGGGGAACGCCCAGCAACTGAACAATTGCCAGATGCTCACGGGTCTGCGGCATCACCCCATCGTCCGCCGCCACCACCAGCAACACCAGATCGATGCCCTGCGCCCCGGCGAGCATGTTGTGGGTGAATTTCTCGTGGCCCGGCACATCGATGAACCCGGTCAGCCCGGCACCGGGTTCCAGCTCCGCGTAGAGATAGCCGAGGTCGATGGTCATTCCGCGCTCGCGCTCCTGCGGCCGGCGGTCGCCGGTTTGTCCGGTCAGGGCTTGCAGCAACGAGGTTTTGCCGTGGTCGATGTGCCCGGCGGTGCCGACGATCACGACTCGACCTGCAACTGCGGCAACTGCGCCAGCCACGCCGCTTCGTCGTCGAGTTGCCGTAGATCGAGCCACAGCGCATCGTCGTCGATGCGCCCGAGCACCGGGATCGGCAAGTTGCGCAACGCCGCTTCCAGATTGAGCAGAAAGCGTCCGCGCAAGCGTTTCGATACCTGCGGGCGCAGGCAAAGCGCTGCACTCGGCAAACGCGCCACCGGTTGGCTGCCGCTGCCGATCATGCCCAACGCCTGCACGGCGCTGACCTGCCACGGTTCGCCCAAAACTTCAGCCATCGCCGGTCTCAGGCGAGAAGCCTGGGCGAGGATCTCGGCTTGCGGGCGAGTCAACAGCCGCAGGCTCGGCAGACGTTCAGCGAGGCGATCCGGGTCGCGATACAGACCCAGCACCGCCTCCAGAGCGGCCAGGGTTAACTTGTCGACCCGCAAAGCACGCTTCAACGGATTTTTCTTGATCTTCGCGATCAGGTCTTTGCGCCCGACAATCAACCCGGCCTGCGGCCCGCCGAGCAATTTGTCGCCGCTGAAGGTGACGATGTCCGCGCCATCCAGCAACGCCTGGCGCACCGTGGGTTCCGCTGGCAGGCCCCAACGGGTCAGGTCCAGCAGGCTGCCGCTGCCCAGATCCTCCAGCAGCGGCAAGCCATGCCGATGAGCCAGCTCGGCCAGCTCGGCGGTGGGTACGCGAGCGGTAAAGCCTTCGATGCTGTAGTTGCTCGCATGCACGCGCATGATCAAGCCGCTGCGCGGGCTGATCGCTGCTTCGTAGTCGCGGGCGTGGGTGCGGTTGGTGGTGCCGACTTCGTGCAGACGCACGCCGGCGCGGGCCATGATGTCGGGGATGCGGAATGCGCCGCCGATTTCGATCAGTTCGCCGCGCGAGATGATGCCTTCCTTGCGCGCGCCCAGGCTGTTGAGCGTCAGCAGCACCGCAGCGGCATTGTTGTTGACCACGGTGACGGCTTCGGCGCCGGTCAGTTCGCGGATCAGGCCTTCGATCAGATCATCGCGATCACCGCGCTTGCCGCTGGCCAGATCGAATTCCAGATTGAGCGGGTAACGTGCGGCCATCTGCACCGCGTCGATGGCCTCTTCGGGCAGCAAGGCGCGGCCGAGGTTGGTGTGCAGCACCGTGCCGGTCAGGTTGAACACCCGGCGCACGTTGCTGCGCTGCTGCTGGGCCAGGCGCTCGCCAACCCGTCCGGCGAGCACTTCGGGGCTGATTTCAATGGCAGACAGTTGACCTTGCAACACGCTGAGCCGCAGCTCATCAAGCAACTGCCGCAAGCCGCTCAGCAACGCCTCACGGCCATAACGCTCGGCCAGCGGCAGACAGGCCGGGTGACGCAACAAACCATCAATGGAAGGCAACCGCAGGGCAACACTCGAAGACATCAGCCACTCCCGAAAACAAGACTCTCCGGCATGACCTGACGCAACGCGTCTAAATACAGCACACCGGCCCCCAATTGTGGGAGCGGGCTTGCTCGCGAATGCGGTGAGTCAGCCACAAATGATCTGACTGACACGGCCACTTCGGGAGCAAGCCCCTCTCACAAGTTTTTCAGGAGTGTAGACGCTCTGTTCATTCGTCTCCCGGCGCCAGCAACAGATTCGGTGCCAGACGCTGAATACCGTCCTGCGCCAGACGCATGTCGAGCAGCAGGCTGGTGAGGTCAGCCGACAGCGCTTCGCCTTCGGCATCGTTCTCCAGATACACCAGTTTCAGGTAGCTGTTGCAGCCCGGGCAGACCTCCGCGCGAATCGGCGCCTGATTGGCGGCGTGGCGATCGTCCTCCAGGCTCAGGTAATCGAGGCCTTTGCTCGACTCGCAATACACGCACTTGACCCGCACCACGTGCCATTCGCAGGCGCACAGCGAGCACACCAGATAGCGCAGACCATTGTGTTTGCCGCGATGGCGGATCACCCCGGCCATCGCTGGCGAACCGCAGCCCGGGCACTGGCTGAGGCTGTCGCCGGGTTTCAGTTGCAAGTTCGCTGCGCTGAGCAGCCAGTGGCTCCACGCCGCTTGCAGGCCGGCGCCGAGAAACGGCACCAGCGCCGCCGGCACCATTGAATACTGGCCGCTGACCAGCGCCACCGCCCACGCACGCAACTGGCCGGCACTGGCGCCAAGCAATGTGGCGAGCGCGTCAACTACGGCAGGTTGATCGGGCACCACGTAACGTTGCAATAAAGCACCCAGATAAGCCTGCCAGGCGTCTTCGCGAACCAGCGTGTCGGCGGCGAACGGAGGCAAACCATGTTGCTGACAGGCTTCAATCCTTTGCTGATCAAACGGCGCCGTCAGCGGTGGATTGTCGAAAACCTGCTGCTGAGCCCGGCACAATCCGGCGATCAGTAGCAGATAATCGGCCAGCGGATGCCCTTCGGCCAATTGCTCCAGCCGCTGGGCGCGCAAAGTAAACAGGTTGTGCGGTGGCAGGTACAGAAACGGCGGCGAGCTGGCCGCCGCTTCGATTTCCCCGGGTTCAAGAATGGTTGCCAAAAGTCAGCCCTTTTTGGTGATCGGTCGCTCCGGCACGTCCGGATTGCGTTCATCGCGGGTGATGTCGCGATACCAGAGTTCGTGGTGCTTCTTCGCCCAGGCGCGACTGACCCAGCCATGCAACATTGCGTCCACCGAACCCTTGATCCATAGCCCGGCGTAGATGTGCACGATGATGCTGAGGATCAGCACAAACCCGGCCAGTGCATGCAGGAGCATGGCCCAGCGGATCACGGTGATGCCGAAGTACGCACTGAAATACGCACGCCAGATCACCAGCCCGGTGAACAGCAACCCGAGCATGCACAGCAGTAAAGTCCAGAACAGCATCTTCTGCCCGGCGTTGTACTTGCCCACCGGCGGGACGCTCTCTTCGTCGTTGACCAACACCCGATCGATGCGGCGCATCCACTTCCAGTCGTTGTCGATGAAGAAGTTCGCGCGCCAGAAGCGGAACACCAGGCCGAGGAACAACACGAACATCAGCACGCCCATGAACGGGTGCAGAATCCGCGTCCACGGCCCGCCGCCGAACAGGTTGGTCAGCCAGAACATCGACGGATGAAACAACGCCAGCCCGGACAGCCCGGCCATGAAGAACAGAATCGCCACCAGCCAGTGATTGGTGCGCTGGTTGGCGGTGTAGCGCAGGATCGTCTTGTTGCTCATGGCCGGTCCTCCCCGCGTGGATCGAAGGTGTGCACCGCCGGATCGACAACATGCACCGAGGTATCGGGCGGCGTCGGATGGTCATCCTCCTCGGTACGGTTCGGCCCGATGCGCACGTAGTGGAAGAACCCGGCCAGCACCGCCGCGCCCATCGCCAGGAGGCCGAGCGGTTTGCTGATGCCTTTCCACAAGCCCACCAGCGGACTGATGGCCGGCGCATCCGGCAACCCGGCGTAGATCTTCGGCGTGTCGGCGTGGTGCAACACGTACATCACATGAGTGCCGCCGACGCCTTCCGGGTCGTACAAACCGGCGTTGTCGAAGCCACGGCTTTTCAGGTCGACGATGCGTTCGGCGGCGTGTTCCTTCATGTCTTCCTTGCTGCCGAAGACGATGGCCCCGGTCGGACAGGTTTTCACACACGCCGGCTCCAGCCCTACCGCGACGCGGTCAGAACACAAGGTGCACTTATAAGCCTTGTGATCCTTCTGCGAAATCCGCGGAATATTGAACGGGCAACCGGTGATGCAGTAGCCGCAACCGATGCAGTGATCCTGATCGAAATCGACGATGCCGTTGGCGTGCTTGATGATCGCCCCGGGACTTGGGCATGCCGCGAGGCACCCCGGCTCGGCGCAGTGCATGCAGCCGTCCTTGCGGATCAGCCACTCCAGGTTGCCGGCATCGGTTTCGTGTTCGGTGAAGCGCATCAAGGTCCAGGTTTCTGCGCTCAGGTCCTGCGGGTTGTCGTAGGTGCCGTGGTTGTGGCCGACCTCGTCGCGCAGCTCGTTCCATTCCGAGCAGGCGACCTGGCAGGCCTTGCAGCCGATGCATTTGGTGGTGTCGATCAGCTTGGCGACTTCCTGCTGATTTCTCACCGAGGGCGGCACCGTGGTGGTGGCCGAGCGGGCAATGATGTCTTGGCTGGCCATTTACAGTTTCTCCACGTTGACCAGGAATGACTTGGATTCCGGGGTCTGGGTGTTGCCATCGCCGAGGAACGGCACCAGGGTGTTGGTCAGGTAACCGTGACGCGTCTGGCCGGTGAACCCCCAATGCAGCGGGACGCCGATCTGATGCACCACCTGGCCGTTGACCTGCAGCGGCCGGATGCGTTTGGTCACCACCGCCACCGCCTCGATGAACCCGCGCTTGCAGCTGACCCGCACCCGATCTCCGGCCGCGATGCCCTTCTCCTTCGCCAGCACTTCGCCGATTTCGACGAACTGCTCGGGCTGGGCAATTGCATTCAACTTGCAATGCTTGCTCCAGAAGTGGAAGTGCTCGGTCAGCCGGTAGCTGGTGCCGGCGTACGGGAAGTCCTTGGCTTCGCCGAGGCTTTCCCAGACCGAATCGAAGATCCGCGCCGCCGGGTTGCTGGTGGCTTTCTTGTTTTGCGGGTGCAGCGGGTTGATGCCGATCGGCGTTTCGAACGGCTCGTAGTGCTCGGGGAATGGCCCCTCGTTCATCTTGTCGACGGCGAAGAACCGCGCGACGCCCTCGGGGTTCATGATGAACGGGTTCATCCCGGCTTCCGGCGGCACATCGGCCTTGTAGTCCGGCACATCGGTGCCACCCCAAGCCTTGCCGTTCCACCATACGAGGCGCTTTTTCGGATCCCACGGTTTGCCCGAGACATCCGCCGAAGCGCGGTTGTAGAGAATCCTCCGGTTGGCCGGCCACGCCCAGGCCCAGCCCAGATGCTGGTGCATGCCATACGGGTCGGCGTTGTCGCGCCGGGCCATCTGGTTACCGGCCTCGGTCCAGCTGCCGGCGAAGATCCAGCAGCCGGAGGCGGTGCTGCCGTCATCCTTGAGCTGAGCGAACGCGGCCAGTTGCGAGCCGGCCTTGACCGTCGCACCGCTGGCGTCGGTGAAGTCGGCCATGGCGCTGCCGTTGATCTCCTTGGCCAGTTCCTCCGGCGAAGGCTCGTCCGGGATCTTGTATGGCCACGACAGTTTCAGCAGCGGATCGGCGAACTTGCCACCCTCGGCCTGATAACGCTTGCGCAGGCGCAGGAACAATTCGCTCATGATGCGGATGTCGGTCTGCGCTTCGCCGGGGCCGTCGGCGCCTTTCCAGTGCCATTGCAGCCAGCGGCTGCTGTTGACCAGCGAACCGTCCTCCTCGGCAAAGCAGGTGGTCGGCAGGCGAATCACTTCGGTCTGGATCTCCGCACTTTTCACGTCGTTGTATGGCCCGACGTTGTGCCAGAACTCCGAGGTCTCGGTGGCCAGCGGATCCATCACCACCAGCCACTTGAGCTTGGCCAGCGCGCCCATCACCCGGTTCTTGTCGGGCAACGCGGCGATCGGGTTGAAGCCTTGGCACATGTAGCCGTTGACCTTGCCCTGACTCATCAGGTCGAACATCTTCAGAACGTCGTAGTTGGGGATGTCGAGTTTCGGCAGATAGTCGTAATTCCAGTTGTTCTCCAGCGTGGCGTTGGCGCCGTACCAGGACTTCATCAGGCTGACGTGGAATTTGCTGTAGTTCTGCCAGTAGGACAGTTGCCCCGGACGCAACGGCATTTGCGTACGTTTTTTGATAAAGGCGTTGTAGTCCTGCTCGCCATCGCTGCCCAGGGTCAGATAACCCGGCAACGAGTTGGACAGCAACCCGAGGTCGGTCAGGCCCTGAATGTTCGAGTGTCCGCGCAAGGCATTGACGCCGCCGCCCGGCATGCCGACGTTGCCCAGCAGCAATTGCACCATCGCCGCGCTGCGGATGATCTGGGCGCCGATCGAATGCTGCGTCCAGCCGAGCGCATAGAGAATGGTCATGGTCTTGCCGGGCGTGGAGCACGTGGCAATCTCATCCCAGATTTTCTGCATCGCATCGACCGGCATCCCGCAGATCTGGCTCGCCAGATCAATGTTGTAGCGGCTGTAATGCTGCTTCATCAATTGATAGACGCACTGCGGATCCTGCAGGGTCGGGTCGACCTTGACGAAGCCGTCTTCACCCAGCTCGTAACCCCAGCCGGATTTGTCGGTGTAGCTGCGCTTGGCTGCGTCATAGCCGCTGAAGATGCCGTCTTCAAAGCCATAGCCGGCTTTGACGATGAACGACACGTCGGTGTAATTGCGCACGTATTCGTGCTGGATCTTGTCCTGGGTCAGCAGGTAATTGATCAACCCGCCCATGAAGGCGATGTCGGTACCGGTACGGATCGGCGCGTAATAGTCGGCCACCGAAGCGGTCCGGGTAAAACGCGGATCGACCACGATCAGCCGGGCAGCGTTATGCGCCTTGGCCTCGGTCACCCATTTGAAGCCGCACGGATGCGCTTCTGCTGCGTTGCCGCCCATCACCAGGATCAGATTCGCGTTGGCGATATCGGTCCAGGTGTTGGTCATGGCTCCACGGCCGTACGTCGGGGCAAGACTTGCCACCGTCGGGCCGTGTCAGACACGCGCCTGGTTATCGAACCCCAGCATGCCGAGACTGCGAATCACCTTCTGGGTGATGTAGCCCGCTTCGTTGGACGCTGCGGACGCGGCGAGGAATCCGGTGGTCAGCCAGCGATTGACCGTTTGCCCGCTGTCGTTCTTCTCGATGAAATTGGCGTCGCGGTCGGCCTTCATCAGGTCGGCGATGCGATCCAGCGCTTCATCCCAGCTGATCCGGGTCCATTCGCTGCTGCCGGGCTTGCGCGTTTGCGGATACAGCAGACGGCCCGGGCTGTGAATGAAGTCCAGCAGGCCTGCGCCTTTTGGACACAGGGTGCCGCGGTTGACCGGGTGGTCGGCGTCGCCCTCGATGTGGATGATGTTTTGCGCGACGTTCTTCGCGGCATCGCCCTGGCTGTACATGATCAACCCGCAACCGACCGAGCAATACGGGCAGGTGTTGCGGGTTTCATGGGTGTGGGCAAGCTTGAAGTGACGCACCTGCTCGGCGAAGGCCAGCGTCGGGGCCATGCCCAACGCGCCCAGGCTAGAGCCTGCAAGGCCGATACCGGCGACCTTGAAGAATTGACGACGGCTGAGATCCATCGTGCACTCCTGATCAGGTGGAACCCGGTACTTGAGCCGGGCTTTTTCTGGACAAACACGGTTACGGCAGAATGCCTGCCGGTTTTTTCACTGTAGACAATGACCACACGTTCTGTGTGAAAACCGACCGTCGGCCGTTTGTCGGTACATCCGCCAACAAACGCAAAAACCCTGTGGGAGCTGGCTTGCCAGCGAAAGCGGTGGATCAGTCAACACTAATAGCGACAGTGACGACTCCATCGCTGGCAAGCCAGCTCCCACAAGGATCGCGTAGGGCTTAGAATGCCCGGCAGGACCCATCCCGCCTTCACGAGACCGCGCATGACTTTCGATTTTGATCAGGTATTCGACCGCCACAACACCGGCAGCACCAAGTGGAGCCGCTACCCGGCCGATGTGTTGCCGATGTGGGTCGCTGATATGGATTTCGCCGCGCCTCCGGTGATCATCGAGGCGTTGCAGCAGCGCCTGCTGCACCCGCTGGTGGGCTATAGCGTGGCGCAGGACAATCTGCGTGAAGCCATCGTCGCCGACCTGTGGAACAAGTTCGCCTGGAAGGTCAAACCACAGGAACTGATTTTCCTGCCCGGCGTTGAATCCGGTTTCAACATGGCTTTGAAAGCCTTGGTGCAGCCGCAGCAGAACGTCGTGGTGCAAGTGCCGAACTACCCGCCGCTGCGGCATGCGCCGGGGCATTGGGGGCTGAACAAGGTCGAGCTGGAATTTGTCGCCCAGGCCGATGGCACTTACGCCACGCCGCTGGAGACCCTGCGCGAATCGCTGAACGGTGGCGGTGCCCTGCTCCTGAGCAACCCGCACAATCCGATCGGCAAAGTGTTTGGTCGTGAAGAGCTGCAAGCCGTGGCCGACATCTGTACGGCACAGGACGCCTGGATCATCTCCGACGAGATCCACGCCGAGCTGTGCTTCGACGGCCGCGTACATGTTCCGACCGCCTCCCTCAGCCCGGAAATCGCCAAGCGCACCATCACCCTGATGTCAGCGAGCAAGGCCTACAACATCGCCGGCCTCAAGACCTCGTTCATGATCATCCAGGACGCCGCTCTGCGCGAGCGCGTCAACCATGCACGTTGTGGCATGGTCGATAGCGTCAACCCGTTGGGCATGGAAGCCACCCGCGTCGCCTACAGCGAAGGCGCGCCGTGGCTGGCCGAACTGAAAACCTATCTGCAGGCCAACCGTGACTGGCTGGTGGACGCGGTGCGCAGCCGCTTGCCGGGTGTGACCATCAATGTGCCGCAAGGGACGTATCTGGCGTGGCTCGATTGCTCGGCGCTGGAGCTGGGCAATCCGCAGCAGTTCTTCCTCGAACAGGCCAAGGTCGGTCTGAGCGCCGGGGTGGATTTCGGTGATCAACACCAACAGTTCGTGCGCCTGAACTTCGGCTGCCCACGGTCGTTGCTTGAAGAGGGCATCAGCCGCATGGAGCGCGCCCTGAACAACCGCAATACCTGAATCCACAGTAGAGCCCCCTGTGGGAGCGAGCTTGCTCGCGAAAGCGTTGGTTCAGTCAACCTTGATGTCGGCTGAAACACCGTATTCGCGAGCAAGCCCGCTCCCACAGGGTTTTGCATTGCCATCGCAAAAAATGCAGCGCAAATCCGATCGAACTCACGGCAAACCGTCCGGGTCAACCACCCATACCTGCCCTGAGACCTCGGAGATTTGTGATGACCGATTACCCAAAACCACCCTTCCCCACACAAGCTCAAGCCGTGCCGGGTTTGCAAAGCAAAATGCAGCCCTACCCCGATTGCGGCGAACAAAGCTACGTCGGTTCCGGGCGACTGTCCGGCAAGATCGCGCTGATCACCGGTGCCGACAGCGGCATCGGCCGCGCCGTGGCGATTGCCTTCGCCCGTGAAGGCGCCGATGTGGTCGTGGCTTATCTGAATGAACACGACGATGCCAAAGAGACCGCGCGCTGGGTCGAACAGGCAGGCCGCCAGTGCCTGTTGCTGTCCGGCGACCTCGCGCACAAGGCCCATTGCCAGGAACTGGTCGACAAGACCGTCGAACGCTTCGGGCGCATCGACATTCTGGTCAACAACGCCGCGTTCCAGATGACCCACGAAAGCTTCGAAGAAATCCCCGATGACGAATGGGTGATGACTTTCGACGTCAACATCACGGCGATTTTCCGCCTGTGTCAGGCGGCGATCAAACACATGCGCCCCGGTGCGTCGATCATCAACACCAGTTCGATCAACTCGGACATGCCCAAACCGACCCTGCTCGCCTATGCCACCACCAAAGGCGCGATTGCCAACTTCACCGGCGGTCTGGCGCAGATCCTCGGGCCGAAAGAAATCCGCGTGAACTGCGTGGCCCCCGGGCCGATCTGGACGCCGCTGATCGTCTCGACCATGCCCGATGAAGAAGTACAGAATTTCGGCAGCGAAACCCCGCTCGGCCGCCCCGGACAACCGGTGGAAGTGGCGCCTATCTATGTGCTGCTGGCCTCTGATGAAGCCAGTTACATCACCGGTCAGCGCTATGGCGTCACCGGCGGCAAGCCGATGTTGTAAGCCTCATGAGCTTTGTCATTTGGGTCGCGGTGCTGGGCGCCGTCTTGCTGACCCTTGCGCTGACCTCGTCCTACCTGCGCTGGATGCCGGTCACCACCTCGGCCGTGTGCCTGTTGCTGGGGATTGGCATCGGCCCGAGCGGGCTGGATCTGCTGAAGTTGTCACTGGAAAACGCTTCCGTATGGATGGAACACCTTACGGAAGTGGCGGTGCTGTTTTCGCTGTTTGTCTGCGGGCTCAAGCTGCGTTTGCCATTGCGCGACAAGCGCTGGCGGATTGCTTTCGGGCTGGCCGGCCCGGTGATGGTGTTGACCATCGCCGGGGTCAGCGTATTGCTGCACTGGGGCCTGCAACTGCCTTGGGGGCCGTCACTGCTGATCGGCGCGATTCTCGCACCGACCGACCCGGTGCTGGCCGCTCTGGTGCAGGTCAACGATGCGCGGGATGTCGACAGCGTGCGCTTTGGTCTTTCCGGTGAAGCCGGACTGAACGACGGGATCGCGTTCCCTTTCGTGATTCTCGGCCTGCTGCTGGTACAGGCCGATGCTCATCCCGGCGCGCTGACCGATTGGGTGCTGCACGGTTTGCTCTGGGCGGTGCCGGTCGGCTTGCTCACCGGTTACTGGATGGGCCGCGGCATTGGTCGGATCACCTTGTCACTGCGCATCCGTAACGACGACAGCACCCTGAGCCCGAATGATTATCTGGCGCTGTCGTTGATTGCCCTGGCCTACGTCGGCGCAGATGCCATCGGCGGTTACGGCTTCCTGTCGGTGTTCGCTGCCGGCCTTGGCCTGCGTCAGGAAGAGGTCAAATCCACCGGCGCCAGCCAACCGCCCGCCGAACATCTGGTGCAACCGGTGGTCGGCCATCAGAACATCGAACCGCAGCACGCGGTACACGGTGATACCGAACGCCTGGAAAGCAGTCAGGTCGCCGCCGGGATCATGATGGGCGACATGCTCTCGTTCGGCAGCCTGGTGGAACGGGCCATGGAAGTGTTTCTGGTGACCCTGCTCGGCGTGGTGCTGGTGCCGCATTGGGACTGGCGGGCATTGGTCATTGGCGCGGTGCTGTTCTGCGTGGTGCGTCCGCTCTGCGTTGCACTGATGCCATGGGGCACCTTGCTCGATGGTGGTCAGCGGCTGTTGATCGGCTGGTTCGGCATCCGCGGGATCGGCAGCCTGTTCTATCTGTTTTATGCCTTGAACCAAGGCCTGAGTCCTTCAGTCGCGACGCTGTGTACCAACATCACCCTGTCCGTGGTGGCGTTGAGCATTTTGCTGCATGGCATCAGCACTCAGCCGCTGCTGGCGCGCTATGAGCAACGGCAAAAACGAAAAAACTGATTTTTCAGGCGGCAATATCTTGGGCAATCCATCGAAGTTTTTTCTGTAAATAAATGGATCCCTCTGCAGATTCCGGCAGTCACAACCATAACCCCTCGCTGTAAGCACTCGGCGGGGTCCGGCAGGTTCGGTTCCCCTGCGGCTTGCAGCCCATGAATAGGAATCTTTGGATAACAAGGTCACGGTCATGAAAGAATGCTCGACTCCGGCACAAATCAAGGCTTGCAGGGCTTTGGCCCTGGAACGCAATCGTCAACTGTTCGAAGACGCCCACGCCCTCAACCGCGCCGCTTACGAGCTGCTGGAGGCGGACAATCTGGACCTCGAACAGTTTGAGCACTATCGAGCCATGCGCCGCAAAGCCGATGCGAAGTTCGCCGAAGCCATCGACCATTTGTGCGTCCTCAACGAGGACTTCCCGCCGATTCCGATGTCGCCGCATCACTCTCAGGAGTTGCGCCGGCAGCTTGAAACCGTCGAATAAAGCGCACAAGAAAAAGCCCGGCTGCGAAGTCCGGGCTTTTTCTTTGGGCGGCGTTCAGCCGCCGGGGTTGGTCACCTGAATGAACACCGCGTAAGCCCCCAGCAGGATCCAGAACGTGGCGAAGATCCATGGCGTGCGCACCGAAAACAACAGCGACTTGCGATAGCCCTTATGGCTGGATTCCATTTCACTGAACAGCGGCGACTCGTCGTAAGCCATGCCCATGATCGGCTCGCTGCGCAACAACTCGCTCTGCTTGTAGTGCCAGTGATCGATGATGTCGTACGCGGCACGAATTCCCGGCCACGCATTGAGCGAACTGAGCAGCCCGAGCAGTGCCAGAAACGGCGGCACCACCAGCGTAAACAGCTTGCCCCACTCGGGGTTGAGGTTGGCCATGCACGAGGCAAAGGCAATCACCAGAAATGACTGAGCCGCTAGATAGGCGTCAGTGCGGTTGGCGAGGATGCTGGTTTCGTACTGGATTTCCTTGCGATAGAAATCCAGCCGTTCCTTGGGTGAGCCGAACATCTTGGCGTCGTGTTCGGTCAGGTGCTCTTCTGCGGTGGGCTGGGTCAGTATGCGAGGCAAGGGACGCGCACTCCATGGCGGGGAAACCTTTTAGAAGGCCCTCGCCACGGACAAGTTCAGGCGGATTCATTTCATCGACTGAGCGATGATTTCCACCAGATTAAGTTGGGTGAACGGCTTGGGCAGACGCGGCAACTTCGCGGCAAACCCCTCCAGTCGTTCGGCGTAACCAGTGGCGAGGATGATCGGCAGATCCGGTTTGAGCAGACGTACGGCATGGGCCAGTTGCGCGCCGCTCATCTGCGGCATGGCCATGTCGGTGATCATCAGGTCGATGACTTCACCCTGCTCGAACAGCATCAGCGCCTTGGCCCCGGATGTCGCGCTGACCACACGATGGCCGAGGTCTTCGAGCAGCAGCGTGGTGCTGGTCAATACCAGCGAGTCGTCGTCCACTACCAGCACGCTGAGGCGTGGCACCAGAACCGCTTCGACCGCCGGATAAAAGGTTTTTGCCGTCACGCTGGCCACCGCCACCGGTATCCATAGTTCAGCGGTGGTGCCACGGCCCTTTTCACTCTTGAGGATGAAGCGTCCGCCGAGTTGTTCGATAAAGCCATGCACCATCGACAAGCCCAATCCGGTGCCCTTGCCCACGCCCTTGGTGGTGAAAAACGGATCTCTGGCCGAACCCAGCGTGGTTTCGTCCATGCCTTCACCCGTGTCGATCACGCTCAGGCACACATAGCGCCCCGCGGCCATTGAAGAGTGGCTTTGCTCAAGCACCACTTCCGGCTGCGCGGTAATGGTCAGGCTGCCCCCGCCCACCATCGCGTCGCGGGCGTTAGTCGCCAGATTGAGCAGCGCCAGTTCCAGTTGGTTGCTGTCCGCCAGCACCGGTTGCAGATCCTCGGGAAACCGCGTTTCGATACGAATCCCCGGTCCAATCGAACTGCGCAGCAGCCCGGTGATGCCTTGCACCAATTTCGGAATATCGACCGGTTCGGTCTTGAGTTCCTGCCGTCGGGCAAAGGCCAGCATGCGCTGGGTCAGCGATACGCCACGCAGTGCACCCTGCGTGGCGTTTTCCAGCAGCCGACTGTTTTTCGGATCGTCACCGATGCGCTTTTGCAGAATCTCCAGATTCCCCAGAATCACCGTCAGCAAATTGTTGAAGTCATGGGCGATGCCGCCACTGAGCTGACCGATGGCCTGCATCTTCTGTGCCTGGAACAGCGCTTCACGGGTTTTCTCCAGAGCCAGTTGCGACTCATGGGCTTCGGTGACATCGCGGGTGATCTTGGCAAACCCGAGCAGCGTGCCGGTTTCGCCGCGAATGGCATCGACCACCACGTGGGCCAGAAACCGCGTGCCATCCTTGCGCATGCGCCAGCTCTTGTTTTCGAAACGACCCTCGCGGGTGGCAATCTCCAGCGCCCGTTGCGGTTCGCCGGCGATGCGGTCTTCAGGGGTGTAGAAAATCGAAAAATGCTGGCCGATGATTTCTTCCGGCTTGTACCCCTTGATCCGCTGGGCGCCCTGATTCCAGTTGCTCACGCGACCTTCGGGGCTGAGCATGTAGATCGCATAATCGGTGACACCCTGCACCAACAGGCGGAACTGCTGCTCGCTTTGCCTGAGGGTTTCCTCGGCCATCTTGCGATCAGTCAGGTCGCGGGTGATCTTGGCGTAGCCGAGCAGTTTGCCGTTGGGATCGATGATCGGATCGATGACCACGTGACACCAGAAGTTGGTGCCATCCTTGCGCACCCGCCAGCCCTCGCCTTCGAATCGTCCTTCGTGCAGCGCGGTGTCGAGCGCGCGTTGCGGCAGGCCCGCCGCACGATCAACGGCGGTATAGAAGCGCGAGAAATGCTCGCCGAGAATTTCCGCCTCTTCGTAGCCCTTGAAGCGTTTGGCACCGGAGTTCCAACTGGTGATGATGCCGTCCGGGTCGATCATGTAAATCGCATAATCGACCACCGCATCGATCAGCAGACGGAAACGCATCTCCTCGATCGCGGCAGTTTTGCTCGGGTTGTCACTCATCAGGTTCACCGCTGGTTTTCATTAGCGCAAGTATGCGGCAATCCAGCGCCATGGGAAGGTGCAAACGCGCTTCAATTCACGCTTTGATCTGAGGCCGGGTCTGTACCGAGCGCCCACCAGCGCGGCAACAGTTGCTGAATGCGCGGTTCGGCGAAGCGGTCATCGATCAGCATCACCACGCCGCGATCCTGCCGCGTGCGGATTACTCGCCCGGCGGCCTGCACCACTTTCTGCACACCCGGATACAGATAGGTGTAATCGTAACCGGCACCGAAAATCGCCGCCATACGCCGTTTCAACTGTTCGTTGACCGGGTTGAGCTGGGCCAGCCCCAGGGTCGCAATGAACGCGCCGATCAGCCGTGCGCCGGGCAGGTCGATGCCCTCGCCGAACGCACCGCCCAACACGGCGAAGCCGATGCCCTGGCTGTCGGCGGTGAACTGATCAAGAAAGGCCTGACGCTGCCCTTCGGCCATGCCCCGGGACTGCTGCCACAGATTGATCTGCGGATGACGTTTGGCGAGCAGGGTCAGCACCTGTTGCAGGTAATCGAAGCTGCTGAAGAACGCCAGGTAATTGCCCGGACGCTCGCTGAACTGGCGGGCGATCAGCTCGACGATCGGTTCCAGCGACGCCTGCCGATGATTGAAGCGCGTGGAAATGCGGCTGACGATCTGCACCTGCAGTTGATCGGCGCTGAACGGCGATTCGACGTCGATGCATACCGTATCGGCGGGCGTACCGAGCAGGTCGGCGTAATAGCGCCGCGGGCTCAGCGTTGCGGAAAACAGCACGCTGCTGCGCGCCGCTGTCAGGCGCGGACCGATGAACGCTGCCGGCACCACATTGCGCAGGCACAGCTGCGACAGCGGCCGTTTGCGCTCGAGGTCACGTTTGCTGATATCGAACAGGTAATGCTCGTCGAACAGCTCCGCTACCCGGCCGAACTGCAGCATGTCGAAATAGAAGGTTTGCAGTGCGCTGTCGAGTCCCTGCGGATGGTCGTTGAGGTAATCGCCAATGGCCGCGCTGCACAGGGACACCGCTTGCAGCAGTTTTTCCGGAGCCTTGTCGTAGGCCTGATACGGCGCCAGTTGCGGCTGATGCAGCGCGTTCCATTCGCGGTTGACCCGTTGCAGGGATTTTTTCAGCACCTCGGGGGCCGTCTTGCGCACACTGGCCAGCGCGGCCTGATCGAGACTGGCGCTGTACATCGAACGTCCGCGCTCGACCAGGTTGTGCGCTTCATCCACCAGCACCGCGACTTTCCACTGATTGAGCTGGGCCAGACCGAACAGTAACGCACTGAAATCGAAGTAATAGTTGTAGTCCGCCACCACCACGTCGGCCCAACGGGCCATTTCCTGGCTCAGGTAGTACGGGCAAACCGTGTGCTGGCGGGCCACTTCGCGCATCGCCGCTTGATCCAGCAGATTGATCCGGCTGGCCGCTTCACGGGCGGCGGGCAGGCGATCATAGAAGCCTTGGGCCAACGGGCAGGACTCGCCGTGACAGGCTTTGTCCGGGTGTTCGCAGGCCTTGTCGCGGGCGACCATCTCCAGCACCCGCAACGGCAAGCGTTCAGACTGATCGAACAACACCTGACTGGCATCCAGCGCCAGTTTGCGCCCCGGGGTCTTGGCGGTCAGGAACAACACCTTGTCCAGTTGCTGCGGCGCCAAAGCCTTGAGCATCGGGAACAGCGTGCCGAGGGTTTTGCCGATCCCGGTGGGTGCCTGCGCCATCAGGCAACGGCCGGTGCTGACGGCTTTAAACACCGATTCGGCCAGATGCCGCTGGCCGGGGCGAAAATCGGCGTGGGGAAAGCTCAATTGCTGCGCGGCCCGATTGCGCGCCTCGCGATGGGCCATTTCCTGCTCGGCCCAGTTCAGGAACAACCGGCATTGTTGTTCGAAAAAGTCTTGCAAGACTGGCGCAGTGAAGGCCTCGACCAGACAGGTTTCCTTCTCGCTGACGATGTCGAAATACACCAGCGCCAGATTGATCTGCTCAAGCTCGAGCTTGCGGCACATCAGCCAGCCGTAGACTTTCGCCTGCGCCCAATGCAGCTGGCGGTGGTTGGCCGGCTGCTTGCTCAGGTCACCGCGATAGGTTTTGACTTCTTCCAGACAGTTCTGCGCCGGGTCGTAGCCGTCCGCCCTGCCCCTGACTTTCAATTGCAGAAACTCACCTTCCAGCGCCACTTCGCTCTGGTACTTGTCGCTGCGCCGGGAGGCCACGGTGCGGTGCCCGAGCATGCCTTCGAGCGCAGTCGGCGAAGGGGTAAACCGCAGGTCGAGGTCGCCGGTCTTGGCGGTGAACTCACACAGGGCGCGGACGGCAATGCTATAGCTCAAGCGCTCTGCTCCGCCCATTGCACGTAGCACACGGCGACCGGCATCTGGTGTTGGTGGCAGAACTCCAGCCAGCGCAGTTGGTTGTCCTGCAAGCGGTCACCGGGGCCTTTGACTTCGATCATCCGGTAGGTCTTGTGCTGCGGCCAGAACTGGATCAGATCGGGCATGCCGGCGCGGTTGGCCTTGATGTCGAGCAGCAGGCGATTGAACCAGTGCTTGAGGTGTTCAGCTGGCAAGCACGCCAGCGCCTGCTCCAAGAGTTGCTCATTCAAGGCGCCCCAGAACACGAACGGCGACTGCACACCCCATTTGGCGACGAAGCGCTCACGAATGGTCGCCGCATAACGGCCATCGTCGAGTTGGTCGAGGCAGGCCTGGAACAGTTCGGCGCGGCGTTGCTGGAAGTCTTCGTTGAGCAGATCCACCGGCCCGCGCTGAAACGGATGAAAAAACGCCCCCGGCAGCGGCGCAAAAATCGCCGGCCAGCACAGCAGGCCGAACAGCGAGTTGATCAGGCTGTTCTCGACGTAATGCACCGGGCCGCTGTCTTCGTGCAGATGCGCCTGCACGTAGAACTCCACCGACAGCGACGGATCGGTGCGCGGCAATTGCAGATCGAGGCGTTCGACCGGGCGCGGCGTTGCGCGCTTGAGCGGTGGCCCGCCGAGTTTGCGTCGCAGCCGGGGCAGCATCCGCTGCAGACTCTGCTGTTCGGCGGCGCTTTCCGGCGCCTGTTCGGCGAGAGTGGCAAGCTCCAGCGCCAGTGCGTATTCGCCGCAGCGCTCCAGCACCCGAATCATTCGCTGGCGGGCGCCGGGGTAGGCGCAATCGCGGTAAATGCTCAGCGCCAGGGCGAACTCCGTGATGCGCTCGCAATACTGGCCGATCTGAAACAGCACCTTGCCGCGCCGGCGTTGCAGCCACGGGTTGGCGAACTGCAATGCGCTGACCTGCTCGACAATGGTTTGCAACGGTTCACCGGCCTCGAAGCGTTGCTGGCACTGATGCAGGAACAGGCAGGCGTCAACGTCTTCACGGCTGCGCAGGCCACGGGAGTCGGCGCAGAACTCGACTTTTTCGTAGGTAAAGATGCCGAGGTCGGCGAGGACGAATTCCGACCAGTCCTGGTACAGGTTGCCGAAGAACATCAGACGCAGGCGGTCGCACAGGTCCATGATGGTCAGGCTGAGCAAGCGCTCGCCGAGCGTCGGCGCCCAGTCGTACAGGCTGCGCGACTCGCTGAATTGCTCGGCGAGCGTCGGCAGCCAGTCGTCCTTGCGCCCCTTGGGTTGTTCGATAAAAGTACCGAACGCTTGCAGGAGTTCGGCCTTGAGCAACACCTCGAACACTTCGGCCACGCTCAACAACGCCTGATCGTCGAGCCAGCCGTGACTCAGCAACGGCTGCGCGGCGTCGCTGATGTCCCCGATTTCCGGGTAGTTGAGTTTGCCGAGGCGGAAATGCACGCCCTTGCGCATTACCATGCGCACCAGCAGACCCTGTGAGGCGCGTGGCAAGGCCTTGAAGTCGCGGATAAAGCCGTGCTCGGATTCGCTCATCACATCGGCATAGCGCAGCTCAAGCCAATCAAGCACTTGCCGGAAGTTGTTGAGGTAATAGAACGGATCGTCGAGCGGGTTGGCAGTCACGGGAATTCAGGGCCACGGCGAGCGAATACTGGTTATGCGTACAGATACCAGCTCTACCCTGTTGCGTGCAAACGGAAAAAGATCAGTGGCAGCGGCAATCGGGATTTTTTCAGGGTGCCATCGAACTTTTCCCGGCTGGATGGCACCAACCGCGTTAGAGACCGAAGTCGGTCAATTGATATGGAATGAGGTATTTGAGGTGGGTATGAAGATCAAGACTCTGGGTATTCCCCTGGCGGTAGCGGCCCTGCTGGCATTGAGCGGCTGCTCGACGCCGACAGTGGTCACCTTGCAGAACGGCACCCAGTATTTGACCAAGGACATGCCGAAAACCAAGAACAAGGATGGGTTCTATGAATTCGAGGATATTTCCGGGACCAAGGTGAGAGTCCGCGGCGACGAGGTCGCGACGGTGCGCAAGGAAGACTGACCACCCTGCTGTACGTGTAGGAGCTGCCGAAGGCTGCGATCTTTTGACTTTGTTTTTCAAGATCAAAATCAAAAGATCGCAGCCTGCGGCAGCTCCTACAAGGAAAGTGTTATCCGCCTGGGTTATTCGAAAGCAGGCAAACCCACAATGCTGTTGTCACAGCTGAAATACTGCTCGCCCCGCCGCGCCAGCTCGGCTTGCAGACGCCGGCAGCGTTCCAGATCCAGCTGGGTCATGCGGTCAATGCTCAGGTTGCCAGTGGCTTGCGCTTGTTTGCCGTCACCCGGCCGGAACGTCACGAACGGCTGTTCGGGCTGAATCTGAAACAGGCTTTTCTCTTCCACCGGCTCGACCACTTCGGTCTTTTCCGGTTTCGGCAGTTGATCGGTACTGATCCCGTAACGGCTCAGAATCGAGGTTGGCGGCAGATCGGCCCAGGCATTGGCCGATAACAGCGCCAGTCCGACAATCCCGACATACCCCTTGAACCTTCTCACGTGTGAATCTCCTGTACTCGATGGCGGCTAGCTATAGAACGTGTGGGCACGTGCTGGCTTTAGGCCGCTTTTGCTGTTTGCACAGCTTTTGAGTCAGGGTGTGGCTATCGAGTCACTTTTGATACCGGGTTGTGGCGAGGGAGCTTGCTCCCGCTTGAGCGCGTAGCGCGCACAAAGTCTTCAGGGCCGCTTCGCGACCCAGCGGGAGCAAGCTCCCTCGCCACAGGTTACGGGTGCATCAGGCGATCACAATTCCATCGGCACTGAGGCTATTCAGCGCCACTCCAACCAGCGTCACCGAGTCAGCGCCAAACTTCAGCACCGTGTCCTGTCCCACCATCGAGGCATGCGCGCGGAAGTCGTCGTTAGGCAACACACCCTGCACGCCAAGGAATACCAGTTTGTCGTTGGCCGTAAAACCCACCACCCGATCCTGACCAAATGCGCCATTGAACAGGAACGTATCCGCTCCGCCGCCCGACTCCATCAGGTCATTGCCGGCGCCACCGACAAACACGTCGTTGCCGGCACCGCCGATCAAGTGGTCATTGCCGTCCAGACCGAACAACCAGTCACCACTGGCGTGGGCCTTGAGCGTATCGGCGCCGCTGGTGCCTTTGACGCTGGACACGTACTGCGTGAGGTTGTTGCCGACCTTCAGGCCGCTGGCCGTCACGCTGTGGGTCACGTCATCCTTGAACAAGCCCCAGAGGAAGCCCGGCTCCTTGGTGACGATGCTGCCGATGTCGCGGGTGATGCTGATCCCGCCCTTGGCATCGCGGATGTACAGGTTGCCGGCGCCGTCGTTGGCGAAGTCGAATTTGCTCACCGACAGCTGCAAGTCGAGGGTGTTGTTGCCGGCGCCGCCGAGAATGACGTTGTAGCCGCCACTGTCACGGAAGGTGTCGTTGCCGGCGCGACCTTCGAGGTAGTCGTTGCCGCTGCCGCCCTGGATCAGGTCGTTACTGTCGCTGCCGATGATGAACGTGCTGCCCTTGTGGGTTTCAGCGTTGCGGTTGAGGTCCTGCACCCAGGTGTTGGCCCGCGCCGGGTCCGACAGGTTGGCGACGATGATCGTCGAGTCCTTGCTGGTCAGATCGTAGAACTTCGACTCGATGATCCGGTTCATGCCGTCGCCGTAAGCGGTCGGCAGGTGCGAGATCCAGGTCGGGATGTTGAGGATGGAGAACGGCAGCAGATTCCACGCGGTCGAGGCGTAGTGATCGTTGAAGCTGACGATGTTGTCGGTGGCCGATTCCTTGGGCGCGTCGTGCACGCCGACCGAGGCGCCGGTAAAGGTCGAGCCGTCGAGGGCGCGGAACACCGGATCGTTTTCGTAACCGACGTTGAGCACCTTGTCGGTGCCGCTCTGAGTGGGCGAGGCGTAGGCGATGTAGTTGGAATCGGCAAAGAATCCGCCCCACTTGCCGCCGCTCAGATCGGCCATGCTGTTGACCGCCAGCCCGCCGAGGCTGTGGCCGCTGACCAGCACGTCCTTGCCGCTGAGGCCATTGGCCTTGGCGAACGCCACCACGTCATTGAGCAGATTACCGAACGCTTCGCCGACGTAATTCTTGGCGTAGTCCTTGGGACCGAAGGCTGCCAGCAGGTCGTTGATCACATCGCCGATGGAGTCAAGGATCAGGTTTTCCCGTGGGCCGCTGGTGCCGCGAAACGCGATGCCGATTTCCGTGAGATGGCCCTGGGCGTCGTACTTGCCGAGGATTTCCACCTGGGCGGTGGTGTAACCGGCCTTCTCGCCGAAGAAGGTTCCGCGCGCGTCGGTCTTGCCGTCGTAACCCAGTTGCGAGGCGGTGATCGGTGTCCAGCCAGCCTTTTTCACCGCGTCGAGGGCGAGTTTTTCCGAGTCGGGATTCCACGGAATACCGGGAATCACCCCTTGCGAATCAGTACCGCCGAGCAGTGCGGTCACCAACGTGGCGGGCAGGCCGAGACCGAAGCCGTTGTGCTGATAACCGGCGGCAAAGCCGTTATCGAGATTGTGGTAGGAATACAGCGTGATCGCCATGGCATCGCTGAACAGCGCCTTGGAATCGGCTGCGCCGAAGTTCTTGTAGTCATACACACCCATTGCTATTGCCTCTCTTTTGTTGGAATTGTCAGAGATAGCTCACAGCCAGGGCGCCCCTCGCGGGCACGCCCCGGAGCATTTTCACTACTTACACATCAAATCTGTGGGAGCGAGCTTGCTCGCGAAGAGGGAGTGTCAGCTGCCATTTGCTTGGCTGGCACACCGCTTTCGCGAGCAAGCTCGCTCCCACATTAGAGCTAGGCAAACACGAAAGACGAGTCCGACAGGTTAGCCACCCCAACCCCGATCAGGGTCACGGCATACTCGCCAATCTTCAGCACGGTATCAGCCCCCGACTGTGCCGCATGCTGCTTGTAGTCGTAGCCCTGCCCCGCGCCTTCGACGCCCATGAACACCAGTTTGTCGCTGCCCTGATATCCATTGATCGCGTCGAAACCGAACGCGCCGCTGAACAGGAAGGTGTTGTTGCCACCCACCGCCGTCATCACGTCGTTGCCGGCACCGCCGACGAAGGTCACGTGGCCCTTGTCGCTGATCAGCTTGTCATCGCCGCCCAGCCCGAACAGCCAGTCACCCTCGGCACTGGCGTGCAGCGCGTTACCGTACGCATCGCCATTGAGCGAATGGGTGTACTGGGTCAGTTCGTTGCCATTGGTCAATCCCTTGGCCGTGACACCCCAGGTGATCTCCTTGCTGCCCCACCACGAACCCGATTCCTTGCTCACCAGCGCGCCGATGTCGCGGGTCATGCTGATACCGCCGTAGGCGTCGCGCACGTACAGCGTGCCGTCTCCGTCGTTGGCAAAGCTGAAGTTCTGCAGCGGTTTCTGCAGCTCGAAGGTGTTGTGGCCCTGACCGCCGAGGAGGATGTTGAAACCACCGTCATCACGGAAACGGTCATCGCCGCCCAGGCCTTCGAGGAAGTCGTTACCCGCCCCGCCCTTGAGCCAGTCGTTGCTCTGCGTGCCAATGATGAAAGTGCTGCCGGTGTGTGGCTCGCCACTGCGCCCCAGATCCTCGACCCAGGTCTTGCCCCGGGACGCTTCCTCAAGGTTGGAGACGATGATGGTCGAGTCCTTGTGGGTCAGGTTGTAGAACTTCGAGTCGATCACCCGATTCAAGCCATCGGCATAGCCCAACGAGCCATGGGCCGACCAGCTCAGCGGATTGGCAATGCTGAACGGCACCAGGTTCTGCGCGGTGGACGCGTAATGGTCATTGAAGTTGACGATGTTGTCGGTGGTCGACTCATGCGGCTTGTCGTGCTTGCCCATTGAGCTGCTGCTGAAGGTGGTGCCATCGAGCACACGGAACACCGGATCGTTTTCGTAACCGATGTTCAGCACGTTGTTGCCGGTGCTGCTCTGGGTCGGCGAAGCGAACGCAATGTAGTTGGCGTCCTTGAAGAACCCGCCCCAGTTGCTGGCGCTCAACTCGGCCACGCTGTTGACCCCGAGCCCGCCAAGGCTGTGACCGCTGATCAGTACATCTTTGGCGGCAATGCCGTGTGATACCGCGAACGCGGCGACAGCCTTGAGCAGATTATCGAAGGCATTTTTCGCGTAGTTGCTCGCGTAATCCGATGGCCCGATGGCGGCCAGCAGGTTGTTTTTCAAGTCGCCGAAAGTGTCGCTGAAACCAAGCCCGCCGGTGCCACGAAAGGCCACACCGATACCGGTCAGCTTGCCTGTTGCGTCGTATTTGCCAAGCACTTCGGCTTCGGCGCTGGTGAAGCCGTCCTTCTCGCCGAAGAACGTACCCTGCGCCCCGACCTTGCCCTGATAGCCCAGTGCTGTCGCACTGAGCGGTTTCCAGGCCGTGCCCGGCAATGCTTGCCCGGTCGGGGTGTAGGCATACAGCGTCAGCGCGATAGCGTCGCTGTACAACGCTTTGCCATCGGCATTCTTGTAATCGAACAGTCCCATGTTGTGCTCTCTCTTCCTTCAAAACCGGCAGCCCCCAAGGAACTGCCGGCATTGCCTTTAGAACTGCCAGTCGAGCGTCAGACCCACTCCGTGATCCTTCTCGTTGTTACCGATCAGTCCGTTATAGTCCAGGTTAACCCGGACATCGCGATTGAGCGCCAGCCCGGCGCGTACACCGACCACGGCAGCATCACGATCCATCGACACACTCTGCACGGTGAACGCGCTGTTGCCATTGGCAAATGCCAGGTGGCTGTCAGCATCGACACTGCTCAGGTTGTGCTGCCAGCCCAGGGTCGCGCCCAGTTCCAGCTGATGTTTGTCCGACAGCGCGAAGGTGCGCTTGGCGCGTACGCCAAGGGTCGACAGCACCACATCGCGATTGTCTTCACTACCCTTGAGCGCCGCCGCATCACCCTTCTCGGTGAAGCTGTCGGTGTTCAAGTGCACGTACGACAGATTGGCGAACGGCTCCAGATTCATCGGTTGCAGGCGCAGATCATAAGCCGCTTCGGTGAACACTTGGGTAGTCGCCGCATCGTGCTTGGTTTTCTGTTTACCGCTGACGTCACCGAATTGCAGGTCACGTTTCACATCCACGCGATGCCAGCTGTAGGCCGCACCGGCGGTCAGACGCAGCGCATCGATCTGATGCCCCAGGTACGCACCCAGGTGATAGCTGTCGACCGAGGCCGACGAATGCGTGCCGCCGCCCATACCCAACGAGCTGTCGCTATAACCGGTAACGAAACCCAGACGCGTATCTTCAGCAATCAAGCCGTCGACGCCAGCCAGCAGCCCGCTGATGGAGCTGTTGGAGTCGGCATTTTCATGCCCACCGTCGCTCTTGCCCCACGAACCCAGGACCTTGACCCAGGCGTTGCTGCGTTCGTCGGTCGGCGCATTGGCATTGAACAGATCACGCTCACGCAAACGCTCGCCCACGGCTTCACGCAGGTAGCGGCTGTCGTTGATCAGCATCGTGCCGATGGCTGGATGGATCTCGCCGGACAGTTGCTGGAACGCTTGTTGCGCCGACGCCGCGTTCGGCGACAACAGCAGGGTTTCGAACAGCGCATTGCCCGCGCCCAGACGCTCGGCAGCCGCGCCGACCGCACGCTGGTTCGGCGTCAGACCGACACTGGCGAACGACGCGCCATTGCGCCCCACTTCCAGTTGTACGCCGCTCGCCGAGTACGCCAGGGTGCCGCCGAGGAACGCGTAGTTCGGCAGCACTTGCCCGAACTGCCCTTGAATGCCACCGGCCGCTTGCAGGATGTTGAACTGCGTGCCGAGCAGACTCTGCACTTCAGTGGTGGTCAGCAAGGTCGGGCTGTTTTCCAGCGACAGACTGACCGTGGCGCCATCGATCACCGCCTTGCCGCCGGCAACGATCTTGTCGCTGCTGGTCGGCGATACTTCTACCGCGTAGGTCGAACCTGGTTCAAAGGTCACGTCACCGGCGACGTTCAGCGTGCCGATCGAGTTGCCCGGCGCGACGGTACCGCCGCTTTTCGCGGTCAGTGCGCCGATGCGGCCGTTACCGCCGAGGATGCCGCTGTCGTTGACCGTGACCGCCGAAGCCAGCGAGCCGTTGATCGCCAGACGCCCCTGATTGACCAGGGTCGGGCCGCTGTAGGTGTTGTTGCCGGTCATCACCAGGGTGCCGATACCTTGCTTGGTCAGGCCGCCGTGACCGGAAATGTCGTTGCGCCAGGTGTCGAGGCCGCAAGTGATGTCGGTGCAGACGCGCTCGGTCGGTTTGCCCTTGTCGATGATCGCGCCGATGCCCGGCAAGTCCGCGACGAACTGCCCGGAACCATAGGCACCCTGGATGCGGAACTCTTCCGGGATGTCTTTCTCGGTGACGAACATCGCCGGACCATCAATGCCCTTGCGCAGGTTGATCATGCCCCAGCCGTACAAGGCGTCGATGCCTGGTGCACCGAGGTCGGTGGCGGTAGTGCGCAACACCGTGGCGACCTGATCGCCAGTCATGTACGGGAAGCGCTCCATCAGTACCGCCATCGAGCCGGCCACGTGTGGCGCGGCCATCGAGGTGCCGTTGTAGTTGGCGTAGCCAGTGGTCAGGTTGTCAGTGTTGGTGCCGCTGATGATCGAGCTGTAGATCTGCGTCCCCGGCGCCGAGACGCAGAAGCTCGCGGTGTAGCCGCAACGCGAAGAGAACGTGCTCATGATGTACGGATTGGCGCTGGCCAGGTCCGGGTTCTTCTGCAACGCGGCGACGGTGATCCAGTTCGGCGCGATGTCCGGCACGAAGTAACCGAGGCCGGCGATGGCATCCGGGTTGTTCAGGTTGTAATCGTTACCGGCGGCGAAGATCGTCACGATACCGCTGCGGGCGGCGGCGATGGCGCCGTCGTAGGCACCGCCGGGCTTGGTGCCCAGCAGTGTGCGGATTTCGTTGAACTGCAATTGCGCGTCGTTGACGGTGAAGTGCGGATACGCCGGGTTGCGGCCACCGAGGTCGAAACGGTCGGTGATGCCGATGCCCCAGCTGTTGTTGATGATCCGCGCGCCGCTGGCGATCAGCGCATCCCAACCGGCCTTGTACACCGCGCCGTCGTTGCCACGGACGATGCCGTCTTCCGGTCCCGGGTCACCGTTGTCGGCGCTGATGATCTGCGCACCGAACGCCACCCCGTGCATCGGCCCGCCGTCGCGGCTGCCGGCGGCAATACCGCCGACGTGGGTGCCGTGGGCGCCGAGCTTGCCGTTGGAACCGACCGAGGGCGAACCGTCATAGCGAAACGCGTCCCCGGCTTTGACCGGGATGTACGGGTCGGTGTATTCGCGGATCCCGCTGGTGACCAGGGTGATGACTTTGTTAGCGCCGGAAAACTCCGGGTGCGCGGCGTACACCGGCTGGTCGAAGATCCCCAGCTTCACGCCTTTGCCGGTGTAACCGGCGGCGTAGGCGTAATCCGCGCCGATGGCGCCCAGGCCCCAGTCAGCCTTGAATTCGGCACTGCGCCAACTGGCGGGATCGCCAGTGCGGCCGCTTTCCACATAAGGCGCCGCGTGTGCGCTGCCCCAAGTGGTCAGCGCACAAATCACGGCGCAATTGAGCGTTTTCATGGCGAAGCGACCGCCCGTTTGCGCGGGGGTTTTGTTGTTATTCATCCAGCGACCTTCCTTAGTGTTGTTGCGAAAAATCCGTCTATTTCAATCTCATGAATGCTGCTTTTTGTGGCGAGGGAGCTTGCTCCCGCTGGGGCGCGAAACGACCCCCTGCATTTTTCCAGTCGAACCCGGTCTGGCGGATTTGCGACTGCTGCGCAGCCGAGCGGGAGCAAGCTCCCTCGCCACAGGTATGTGCTCCTACAGGGAGACGCTTACACCGTCCGTCAGAACTGCCAATTCAGGCTCAACCCAACCCCATGGCTCTTCTCGCGATTGGCCAGTTGCCCGTTGTAATCAAGGTTGACCCGCACGTCCTTGCTCAAGGCCAGGCTGGCTTGCACACCGACCAGCGCCGCATCACGCACCAGTGGCGAACTCTCGACCGAGTACGGCGTGCTGCCGCTGGCAAAACGCAGATGTTGTTCAGAGTCGATGTCGCTGAGGCTGTGCTGCCAGCCGAGATGCCCGCTCAGGTCCAGCGCCTGCTGATTCGACAGGTTGAAGCGCTTGACCGCACGCACACCGAGCGTACTGAGCACCGCATCACGCTGGTCGCCAGAGCTTTTCAGCGCCGCCGCGTCACCCTTTTCGGTGAAGCCGTCAGTGTCCAGATGCACGTAAGCGAGGTTGGCGAACGGCTCCAGTGCCAGCGGTTGCAGGTTCAGCCGGTAAGCTGCTTCACCGAAGACCTGAGCAGTGGTCGCATCGACCTTGGCTTTCTGTTTGGCGCTGACGTCGCCGTATTGCAGATCGCGCTTCACATCGGCGCGATGCCAGCTGTAGGCCGCGCCGGTGCTCAGGCGCCAGGCGCCGATTTCATGACCGGCGTAAGCGCCGAGGTGATAGCTGTCGACCTTGGCCGACGAGTGCGTGTCCGAGCCCATGTTCAGCGAGCTGTCGCTGTAACCGGTGACCAGACCGATGCGGGTCTGCTCGTCCAGCGCACCGTCAACACCGGCGAGCAAGCCACCGATCGAAGTGCTGTAGCGCGCCGTGTCGTTACCGGAGTCGGTCGAACCCCAGGCACCGAGTGCCTTGATCCAGCCATTGCTTTGTGAGGCGCTGGCATCGTGCAGACGTTCGCCCACCGCGTCGCGCAACTGGCGGCTGTCATTGATCAGCATCGAACCGATTGCCGGGTAGACCTCCCCACTCAGTTGCTGGAAAGCTTGCTGCGCCGAGGCGGCAGACGCTGAGAGCAGCAGGCTTTCGTACACCGAATTGCCAGCGCCCAAACCTTCGACGGCAGCCGCTACGGCGCGCTGATTCGGGGTTTGTCCGACGCTGGCAAACGATGTTGCATTGCGCTGGATGTCGAGCTGAATCGCGTTGGCCGCGTAGTCGAGGTTGCCGCCGATGAACAGGTAGTCCGGCAGCACCGCGCCGAACCGGCCCTGAATGCCGCCAGCCGCTTGCAAAATGTCGTACGAGTGGCCGAGCAGGCTGCGAGTTTCAGTGGTGCTGAGCAGAGTCGGGCTGTTTTCCAGCGACAGGCTGACAGTAGCGCCGCTGATGCTCGCGACGCCGCCGGCGACGATGCGGTCGCTGCTGGTCGGTGACAGCTCCACCGCGTAGGTCGAGCCCGGGGCGAAGGTCACGTCACCGGCCACGTTCAAGGTGCCGATGGAGTTGCCCGGCGCCACACGGCCGCCGCTGTTGGCGAGCAACGCGCCGATGCGCCCGGAACCGCCGAGGGTGCCGCTGTCGTTGACCGTCACCGCCGAGGCCAGCGAACCGTTGACGCTGAGCAAGCCGCCATTGACCGAGGTCGGGCCACGGAAGGTGTTTTCGCCGGTCAACAGCAAGCGCCCTGCCCCGGACTTGATCAGGCTGCCCTGATAGACCCGCGTCGCTGCTGCGGCATCGCGCGCCATACCGACCGCGTAGTCGGTCTGATCCTGCTGACTGGCGCCGGCCGCAATGCCGTTCTGCCAGCCCTTGTCCTGCAGGGTTTGCTGCCAGGCGCTGTGTTCGGCGAGGTCTTCGCGCTGACGCTGAATCAGTGCCTTGTCGGAGATGTCATTGCTCCAGACATCGCTTTGCCCGGCCGCCAGGTTGGCATCGAACGCGCCAAGCAACTGCCCAGGCCCGCGCATCGCCCGATTCAGGTTGGCCACGCCCCAGCCGACCCGTTCGGTGGGTGCATCGGTGACTGAGCCGTCGAGTTGCGTGGCGGTGGTCAGCAGCACTTCGAGCGCCTGCTGATTGTTCATGTACGGATAGCGTTCCATCACCAGCGCCAGTGCCCCGGTGGCGTGCGGCACGGCCATCGAGGTGCCGGACTTGATCGCATAATCGCCACCCGGAATAGTGCTGTCGATCTTCGCCCCCGGTGTGGTGATGCACCAGTATTTGGCGATGCCGCACTGGTTGTACTTCTGCTGATTACTCTGATCCAGCCCGGAGACCGCCAGCCAGTGACCTTCGAGATCCGGCTGAAAGTACGGCAACGCCGAACGCACGCTGGCGTTCGGATAGCCGCTGTTGCCGGCGCTGAACACGTTGATCACGCCACGGCGCGAGACGTCCGCCGCTGCATCGAGCCAGGTGCCCTGATTCCAGTGTTGAGCATAAGCGGCATGCAGATCGGCCAGGGTGCGATAGCTGACATCCGGCGGCTGACTGCCCCAACTGTTGTTGATCGCGCGCACGCCGGCAGCGGCCAGGGCGTCGTAGGCCGCTTTGAAATAGCGCGGATCGGGTTTGGGGCCGAACAGAAAGCTGTCGTTGTTGTTGGTGTTGCCGACGTAGATTTGTGCGTTGTACGCCACGCCGTGCATGCCGGTGCCGTCACGACTCGCGCCCATGGTGCCGACCACGTGAGTGCCGTGGGAATCGTTGTTGGGGTTGAGGGTGCCGTTGACGCTGAACAGCGAACCATCGACGTAACTGCCGGACGCCAGCACCGGGTGATAGCGGTCGCTGGCGAACTCGGGATGGGCGGCATCGAAGCCGGAGTCGAGAGCGCCGATCTTCACGCCTTTACCGGTGATGCCGGCGGCGTAGGCCTGATCCGCCTGCATCCGCGCCAGGCCCCAGTCGCGCTGGAATTCGGCGCTGCGCCAACTGGCGGGATCGCCGGGCTTGCCGGTTTCAAGGTACTGCGCGTTGGCTTGCGCAATGGAAACTGCGAGCAACAGAGTGCCGACCGCTGCCGGCTTGATGCGTACGTCCATGTTCACCACTCACTTTTCTTATGTTTTTGTTATGACCCGTTTCGCCGGGCGAGCACTTCTTGAACTATTGAGCGAGTCTATTTGTGGCGAGGGAGCTTGCTCCCGCTGGCTGCGCAGCAGCGCAAAATCCGGTGAGCGCTGCGCACTCAAGCGGGAGCAAGCTCCCTCGCCACAAGTTCGGTGCCAAGCATTAACGCGGGTTGCTTTTCAGGCCTTGTCCGAACGCCTCATCCACCCGCGCCAGATCCTGCTCGTTCAAGGTCCCCGCGTAGTAATGCAGCTTGGTCCAGGCCATCAAGTAGTCGTAGCGTGCCTGAGCCAGATCGCGGCGGGTGGTAAATAGTTGTTGTTCGGCATTCAGTGCGTCGAGGTTGGTCCGCTCACCACCAAGAATGCTTTGCTTGGTCGACACCACCAGCGCTTCAGCCGAGGCCAAGGCCTTCTGGTACGCGCGCAGCTTGTTGACACCCGACAGGCAGGCGCTGAACTGGCGGCGCAATTCGATCAACGTCTCGCGAGTCTTGCCGTCGAGTTCGTATTCCGCCTGCTCCATGGTGCGGCTGGCCTGACGGGTCGAAGCCGATACCCCGCCACCGGCATACAGCGGCACGTTGACTTCAAAACCGATGGTATTGGTGTCATAGCGCTGGTTATAGGTGTTGCCGCTGTCCGATTCAGTCTGGCGGATCGAAGCATAGGCACTGACTTTGGGCATGTGCCCGGCGCGGTTGCGCTCCACTTCGTACTTGGCCACTTCAACCGCCTGACGCTGCGACGCCAGGTTCGGGTTGTTGCTGATCGCCAGTTCGTGCCAGGTGTCGTAGTTGGCCGGCATCAGGGCGAAGGTCTGGAAGTTTTGATCCAGTGGCGCCAGCTCGCTGATGTCCACCGTCGGCACGCCGACCAGCGCACCCAGCTCACGCAGCGCCGCGTCCTGCTCGTTGCGCGCTTCGATCTCCTCGGCGGTCGCCAGCTCATAGCGCGACTCGGCTTCAAGGATGTCGGTGCGTGTGCCCTCGCCCTGCTTGAACATGTGTTCGTTCTGCTGGAACTGCTGCTCGTAGGCTTTCTTCTTGGCCTGAGCGATGTCGATCTGATCCTGGGCGAACAAGGCTTTGGTGTAGTTATCCAGCACCCGCACCAACAGCTCCTGACTCTTGCCGCGAAACGCCTCGTCGGCGAACAGCGACTGGGCCACGCCTTTGCGATATGCCGCATAGGCTTCGTAGTCGAGCAACGGTTGCTGCAAGGTCAGAGTCGAGCCGTAGCTGTTGTAGTTGCGGTCTTCGGTGAGGCTGCCGCGATTGGTCAGTTGCGTGGCCTTGGAGGTGTTATGACCACGGTTGTAGTTGTAACCCAGTCTCGGCAATAGCCCGGCGCGGCCGATGATGCGGTTTTCCAGGCCCGCGTCGCGCTCCTTGATCGCGCCGAGGAACACCGGGTCGTTGCGCAATGCCTGCTCGTAGATCTCGAATGGCCCCATGGCCGCCAGCGCGCTGTTTCCTGCGAGCAGCGCGAACGCTGCTCCCAACATCGAAAGCTTATTCATACAGCCGAACATCCTTATTCTTCGGTCAACGCGGAGCCGGCCCGATCGAGCAGCGGTTTGAACAGGTAGTTGAGCAGTGAGCGTTCGCCAGTGCGCACGAACATTTCCGCCGGCATACCGGGCTTGATCACCAGACCGTGAAGCTTCTCCATGGCCTGATCACTGACGCTGCTGCGCAGCACGTAGTACGGCACGCCGGTTTTCTCGTCGACCATCTGGTCGGCGGAAATCAGACTGACCTCACCCGGCACACGCGGGGTCTTGCTCTGGTTGAACGCGGTGAAGAGGATATCGACCGGCAGATGCGTGCCGACCTTGTCGATCAGGTTGATCGGCAAGTGCCCTTCGACTTCCAGGGTGGTGCCTTGCGGGACGATCTCCAGCAGGGTTTCGCCCTGACGCACCACGGCGCCTTCGGTGTGCACGCCGAGGTTGACCGCCACTCCATCGGCGGTGGCAAGGATCTCACTGTGTTGCAGGTCGAAACCGGCAGAAGTCAGTTGTTCGGACAGGGTCACGCTTTTCAGCTGCGCGTCGGCCAGTTGCGTGCGCACTTCCTTCTGGTATTCCTCGCCATGCTGTTGCAGCTTCAGGCGCGATTCGAGGATGCCCTGCTCCACCCGGCCGCTTTCACCGGTGTTTTCCGCCAGTTGCTGCTGCACTTGCGACAGCTGACGCTGGTACTCCATCAAGCGGTTGCGCGGGATGTAGCCATTGTCCGCCAGTGGCTGCAGGTTGCTCAGTTGCTGTTGCAGCGAATCGGCCTGGGCATTGAGGTCGGTGCGCGCGCGTCGCATGCCCGCCAGTTGCGCGGTGGCACCTTCGATGCTGGCGCGCAGGCCGGCCTGCTCGCGGTAGAACGCTTCGCGACGGCTGCTGAACAGTTGACGCTGACCTTCCAGCACCAGTGCCAGACGCGGGTCCGGGTCGTTGCTCAGCTCGGCGGGAAAGGTGATTTCTTTGAGGTTGTCGCGTTCGGCCTGCCAGCGTGCGAGGCTGGCCCAGGCCATGCGGTATTGCGCCTGCAGCGACTGCACGTCGGCGGCGACCTGGGTCTGATCGAGGCGGAACAACGGTTGCCCCTGCTTCACGATTTCGCCTTCACGTACCAGAATCCGGCTGACCACGCCGCTGCTCATCGACTGCACAGCCTTGCGCTTGCCCGACACCACCACGGTGCCCTGCACCGGAATGCCTTGGTCCAGCGGTGCCAGTGCGGCCCAGGTGAAGAAACTGCCGGCGCCGACGATGGCCAGAATCCAGCCCATGCGCGCGAAGAATTTCGCATCGCGCTCCGGGCGCTCGGTGACGTACGCGTGTTCCATGGAGGCTTCGTTTTCAGTGTTCATGCTGGCGCTGCTCATACACCCGAATTCCTTGTCGTGGGCTGGTACTGCCGGCTCATGCTGAGCCCGCCCGGTGCCTGCGCAGATTTTTCCCGTTGTTGTTCCTGGGCGCCGGACAGCGCCTTGAGGACATCCTGACTGTTGCCGAATGCCTGCAAACGACCATCGTTGAGCACCAGCAACTTGTCGGCCTGGGCCAGTACGGAAGAGCGGTGCGTGACCAGCACCACGGTGGTGCCCTTGGCCTTGAGCTGGGCGATGGCGCTGGCCAGCGCGGCTTCGCCAACGGTATCGAGGTTGGAGTTCGGCTCATCCAGCACGACCAGACTCGGATCGCCATACATGGCCCGAGCCAGAGCGACGCGCTGCTTCTGACCACCGGACAGACCACTGCCGTCCTCGCCCAGTTGCGTGTCGTAGCCCTGTGGCATACGCAGAATCATCTCGTGCACGCCAGCCTGTTGCGCGGCGGCCACGACTTTTTCCGGGTTGGCTTCGCTGAAACGGGCGATGTTCTCGGCGATGCTGCCGCTGAACAGTTCGATGTCCTGTGGCAGGTAGCCGATGTATGGGCCGAGTTCATCGCGGTTCCAGCGGTGGATGTCCGCACCGTCCAGACGCACAGTCCCGCCAAGGGTCGGCCACACGCCGACCAGCACCCGGGCCAGGGTCGACTTGCCGGAACCAGAGGCGCCGAGCACGCCCAGCACTTCGCCCGCGCCGATGCTGAAGTTGACCATCTGCAGGGTCGCCGCGCGCTGCCCCGGAGGGCCGGCACTGACTTGCTCAAAGGCAATCTGGCCTTTCGGCGCCGGCAGCGCCATGGCGTCGTCACTCGGTGGGAACGCCTGCAGCAACGAGTCCAGACGACGGTAGGCCAGCTTCGCCCCGCTCCACTGCTTCCACACGGCAATCAACTGGTCGATCGGGCTCAGCACCCGGCCCATCAGGATCGAACCGGCGATCATCATCCCGGCGGTCATGTCGCCCTTGATCACCAGCAACGCACCCAGGCCGAGCACCAGCGATTGCAGGCACAGACGCAGGGTCTTACTGATCGAGCTGATTACCGCGCCAGTGTCGCTGGCCTGATTCTGCAGGCCAAGGAAGCGCGAATGCACACCAAACCAGCGCTTGCGCAGCGCGCCAAGCATGCCCATGGCCTGAATGGTTTCGGCGTTATGCAGGTGGCTGGTCGCCAGTTGGCTGGACTTCTGCGAGTAACCGGCGGCTTCGCCCAGCGGCTTCTTGGTCATGTATTCGTTGAGGCACGCCAGCGCGATCAGCAGCAGCGCCCCAGCGGTGGCGAGCACGCCCAGCCAGACGTTGAACAGGTAGATGACGAACAGATAGACCGGGAACCACGGAGCGTCGAAAAACGCAAACAGCGCCGGCCCGGTGACGAATTGGCGAATATGGGTCAGGTCACCCAGCGATTGCCCGGCATTCCCCTCGCCCTTGAACAGGTTGCGCTCGAACGCCGCCTGATAGACCCGCAGGTTGAAGCGGCGCTCCAGTTGGCTGCCGATGCGGATCACGATGAAACTGCGCACTACCTCCAGCATGCCGATGAACGCAAAGAATCCAACGACCATCAAGGACAGCATCGCCAGGGTGGTTTCGTTCTGCGAAGACAGTACGCGGTCGTAGACCTGCAGCATATAAATCGAGGGCACCAGCATCAGCACGTTAATCAGTGCAGTAAAGCACCCGACGCTGATCAGAATGCCTTTATAGTCACCCAAAGCCTTGAATAAGGGAGCGGTGGCTGGGGCCTTCGCCATCTTCATTGAATATTCCTGAAATTATTCCCCGCCATTCTTTGACGAGGCGCTTCCATTAATTATCCGCGCACATGCCGGACTAGTTCTTGCAACTTTCACTGACACTTCAATAACAACTTCCGTCATTAAAACGGCCATTCGTTGTATCGAGCCGTTGCTTATAACTGCAACGCACAACCTTATATGCAACTGCTCAGTCGGTGGCGCTGTTCACGGCTGCGGCGGATGGCGCGTGAGCGTAATCACCAGCCCCGACTTCAAAGTGCTCAGATAAAGCCCATCACGTTGTCGGCTGAAGAACTGGATTCTTGAACCTTCCTTGCCGGTAATCGACAGGCCGTCCGGATCAGGAAACCAGCCGATCGGCGCTTGCTCAAGCCATGCCCCCAGGCATTCGGCGCCCTTGCCCAGCGTCTGGTTCGGTTCAAGATCGATCAGGCAGGTGTTCGACGGTTTGTCTTGCAATGCCTGCGCCTGCGGGGCGTCATCAGGCGCAGTCAATACAGCCTGCCATTGCCCGGCAAAAACCAATGGATCTTCGAGTCTGAGGCTGCTTGCCATGGTTGTTTCTCCAGAAATCATGATGAACGCCGCCGAAAGCCACGCCATTGCCTTGTAGGTAAAAGCTTTATAGATCATGAGAATATTCGCTCCGGCACGTAGCCTTGCCCAGCGGCCAGGACGATGCAAGTAAAGAAAGCGGCGCATCGAGCGCCGCTTTCCCGTTTCACATCACGCCACGATGTCGCTGGTCGCTGCCTGGCCAACGGTGCTGACCTGGAAGTCCGCCACGCCGTGCCCGGAGAAGTCCACCGACAACAGGCTGTTGCCGCCCGACGAAGTCAGGATCGCGTCGCCGGCTGCACCGGTGAAGCTGCTGACGAAGTGCAGACCGGAACCGCCGGTGATAGCGCTCAGGTCGATTTTGTCCAGACCGCTGACGAAATCGAGGATCTGATCGATCGCACCCGGCTTGGAGTCGGAGCTGGCTGCGAACACAAAGGTGTCCGAACCGGCGCCGCCCCACAGTTTGTCCGCACCACCGGCGCCGTAGATGATGTCGTTGCCGGCACCGCCCTTCAGCTCGTTGGACACACTGTTACCGATCAGCAGGTCGTTGCCCGAACCGCCGATGGCGTTTTCGATGGTCACGCCCTTGGCGATGGACACGTTCCCCACCATGCCACCAACGTCGGAGAACGAGGCTTCATTGAGGTTGATCTTCTGGTTCTGGGTGAAACCCGAGAAGTCGAAGGTGTCTTTGCCGCCCGCATCCCACACCGAGAACACCAGCTTGTCGCTCGACGACGAGGCGCTGAGGAAATCGCGCCCGGCGTTGGAGTTGAAGCCGTAGGTGGTGTCACCGGCACGGGTGCTCATATTGGCGCCGTACAGCTTCTGGATCGCCGCAATGTCATCCATCAGCGGGCCGGAGGCATAGGCTTCCACACCGCCCTTGCTGAAGTTCTGGGCGGTGTTGCTTTCGCTCCAGTAACTCATGAGGCTGTAACCACGGGTGTCCTGACCGTAGGAAGCATCCTTGTAGGTCGGGTTGCCTTCGCCGGCGTTGTAGTCGCCAGGGTGAGACAGCCCCAATGTGTGGCCGATTTCGTGCGTCAGGGTCTGACGCCCGTAATTGTTCACCCCCGGGGTTTTGTTGACGTCGTAGCCACTGCCGGTCAGGTACCAGGATTGACCGTCATAACCAGGCTCGGTGCCTGGCAGGAAAGCAAACGCCGCCGCACCTTCCTGGCCACCGCTGTAGTTACCGAAGGTCATGTGACCGTCGCCACCTTTGGCAGCCTCGGTAAACGTGACATTGGCGACGTCAGCCCAGGATTGCATGGCGAGCACGGCCTGAGCTTTTTGCAGGGCACTGAACTGACTGAAACCGGTGACGCCCAAGCCGCTGAAGTTGGCGGTTTTGGCGGTCAGAAAGGTGTAAGTCAGTTCGATCTTGCCGCTGTTATCGAGATCGTGCCAGGAAGCACCGTCTCGCAACAGTTGAGTAGCGGCTTGATCCACCGAGAAGGAGGGTTTGCCATTGACCGTGAGGTTGCCGCCACGATCGTACTGATGGCTGAAGCTATTGATCTGGTTCCAGGCGGAGCTGGATGCAGCCAGAGACTGCGCTGCGCCGACAGGTACGAATGTATCTGCGGTGATATCAATAGCGTTAGCTTTTACTTTCGACATAAACACACTTCCTTGTTTAGCAATGGAACAGTTTTTGTCAGATAGCGACAATCCCTGGCGAGATCGTCCTATCACTCGCCCAATGAAGGCGTAAGAAACCTGACACAATTTGAAATCTGTCGTCTAGCGTTTTTTTGAGATCAAATTGAACTGTTGCGTAAAACTGCCGAAAACAAAGCCTGCGGGGTCGAAAGATTGTTTTACCGGGCATCACCACGCCCAATTGTCTGACGATTTTCTATTTAAATATTAAATATTGGTAAGTTGTTTTTTGTTAGACGCGTCTCACTTTCCTGCACTCTATTAGTGCGATGCCAGTGTATTGATATCAAATAAAATGCTGCGCTGAAAACACATTGTGGGAGCGGGCTTGCTCGCGAATGCGGCTTATCAATCAACATAATTGCTGACTGAACGGACGCATTCGCGAGCAAGCCCGCTCCCACAGGAATGAAGTGAATCAACTACCCGTTCGAATTTTGTTCCACACCCGCGTACGAATCCGGTCGATGTTCAGAGGCATCGCTTCCAGCGCGAACAGCTTGCCCATCATCTCCGGGCTCGGATAGACCTTGGTGTCGCTCTTGATAGCCGGGTCGATCAGAGTGTCAGCTTGCTCGTTGCCGTTGGCGTAGTGCACGTAATTGCTGATGCCGGCCATCACGTCCGGGCGCAGCAGGTAGTTCATGAACGCGTAACCGGCCTTCTCGTCCGGCGCATCGGCCGGCATGGCCACCATGTCGAACCAGATCGCCGCGCCTTCCTTGGGAATCGCGTAACCGATGTCGATGCCGTTCTTCGCTTCCTTGGCGCGGTTTTCCGCTTGCAGGATGTCGCCGGAGAAGCCGACCGCCACGCAGATGTCACCGTTGGCCAGGTCACTGGTGTATTTCGAGGAATGGAAGTAGCTGACATAAGGCCGCACCTTCATCAGCAGCGCTTCAGCTTTCTTGTAGTCCTCGGGGTTCTTGCTATGAGGCGGCAAGCCGAGGTAATTGAGCGCTGCCGGCAGCAATTCCGGGCCGTTATCGAGGATCGCCACACCGCACTTCTGCAGTTTTTCCATGTATTCGGGCTTGAAGATCAGATCCCAGGAGTCCACTGGAGCGTTGTCACCCAGCACCGCTTTGACCTTGGCGATGTTGTAGCCGATGCCAGTGCTGCCCCACAGGTACGGAAAGCCGTGCTCGTTGTTCGGATCGTTGACCTGCAAGGCCTTGAGCAATACCGGGTTGAGGTTCTTCCAGTTCGGCAACTGGCTCTTGTCGAGCTTCTTCAGCGCCCCGCCCTGGATCTGCCGGGCCATGAAGTGGTTGGACGGGAACACCACGTCATAACCGGATTTGCCGGTCATCAACTTGCCGTCGAGGGTTTCGTTGCTGTCGTAGACGTCATAGGTGACGCCGATGCCGGTGTCTTTCTGAAAGCTTTTCGTGGTGTCCGGCGCGATGTAATCGGACCAGTTGTAAACCTTGACCGTCTCGGCGGCATGGCTGATGGAGGCGGCCAGCAGCAGCGGCGCCAGAGCGAGGGTTTTCTGGATCATGAGGTGATTCCTGTAGTGGCTATTTTTGTTGGCAGGCAATCAAAGGATCAAGCAATCAGAAAATCAGCACGTAGGTCTTGCGCACGGTCTCCTGGATATCCCAGACGCCGAGCGTGTTGGCCGGCAACATCAGTGCGTCGCCACCTTGTATGTGCAGGGTTGCGCCGCCGTCGTCCGGGGTGAACGTGCAACGCCCGGAAATGAAATGGCAGAATTCCTGCGCGGTGATCTGCCGGCGCCAGCGCCCCGGGGTGCATTCCCAGACGCCGGTTTCGACGCCGTCGTCGCGTTCGACGCTGGTGGTCGAGGCAATCGCGACCGGCTCACCGAGGGGCACGGCGACCGGGTTGGACTCGTCCAGTTGCAGAGTGGCGGTGTTCTTGAACTGCGTAATGCTCATGGGGGGACCTGTCTTTTGAAGAAAACGGCGGTTAGTGCATGAAACCTTCCATGAAACCCGCGACCTGGCTGGCAAGCTTGCGCCGCCACGGTGCAGTGGCCGGGTTGGCCAGGGTCTGGTCTTCGTGGACAAAACTTTTGATGATCGCGTTGTAGCCCAGCCAGCGGCACGGTTCCGGTTCCCAGGCGCGCAGCGCATGTATCCCGCCATCCGGCAGCACCCACGGCTGATGCACCAGTTCGGTGTCGCGCTCCAGAATCAGATCGGCCAACGTTCGGCCGCCGAGGTTGCTTGCACCGACACCCTCCCCGCCATAACCGCCGGACAGCGCAATACCGTTGGCGCGATCGCAGAGCATGTGCGGCTTGAAATGCCGAGACATGCCGAGGTTGCCGCCCCAGGCGTGGGTGATCTGTACGTTTTTCAGCTGCGGGAACAGTTCGCCGAACAGATAGCGGCGCAGCTCTACTTCATCACGGGTCAGATCGAAGTTATGCCGCAGCTTGCCGGCGAACTGGTAACCGCCGCGGGCGCCGAAGATCAGGCGGTTATCGGCACTGCGCTGGCCGTAGGTGACCTGGCGGCTGAACTCGCTGAAGGCCTGGCCACGGTTGAGGCCGATTTCATCCCAGGTCGCTGCCGACAACGGTTCGGTGGCGACAATCAGGCTTTGCACCGGCAACTGATAGCGGCCCAGCGGCGGCAACGTCACCGAATAACCTTCGACGGCTGGCACGATCCAGCGACTGCGCACACTGGCCTTGGCCGTGCGCAAACTGCCGGACTGCCAGTGCGTGACCGGGCTGTTTTCGTAGATCTTCACGCCCATGTTCTGCACGGTGCGCGCCAGACCGCGCACCAGTTTCGCCGGGTGAATGGTCGCCACATGCGGCGCATAGATGCCGCCGTAGGGTTTTGCCACGCGAATCTGTTGCGCCAGTTGCTCGGGGCTGAGCCAGCGATAATCGTTGTCGGTCAGGCCCTGGGCATGCAGTTTGTCGAGGTATTCACGCAGGCTGGTTTCCTGCTCCGGATAGCGTGCGGCGCAGTACAGCACTCCGCCCTTGCGGTAATCGCAGTCGATGCCCTCACGTTCGAGCACAACTTCTACTTCATCGGGGATGCTGTGCAGCAGATCGAACGAAGCGCGGCGTTGTTGTGGCGAGAGCCCGGCAAGCAGTCGATCCTCGCCCAGCAGGTTGCCCATCAGCCAGCCACCATTGCGCCCGGACGCACCGAAACCGGCGGTTTGCGCCTCGACGATGGCGATATCCAGACCGGGAGCGAGTTTTTTCAGGTAGTACGCGGTCCACAGCCCGGTATAACCGGCGCCGATGATTGCCACGTCGACATCCAGATCCCGCTCCAGCGCTGGCCGCGCGGTAAGCGGCTCGTCGAGTTGATCCATCCACAAACTGATAGTGCGCCACGCCGGCATGCAAGACTCCGCCACTGAAAACCTTCGATGGCGCCGATCCTAGTGCGTGCCTTCAGCGAATGTCTTGCGCGCGTGCCCGCAAAGAAATTTGTTTGGCGTAAGCCTTGGGGGATTGGCCGGTGTGCTGGCGGAAACAGCTGTAGAACGCTGACAGCGAGTTGAAACCGGCCGCAAACGCCAGCTCGTCGATACGCAGCGGCGGCGTGGCCTGATCCAGTGACTTGAGCAAGTGCTGCAAGCGTGCCTGGTTGACGTAGCGATAGAAGCTCTGGCCCAACACCTGATTGAGCAGATAGGAAATCTGATTGCGGCTGTACCCGCACTCCTTCGCCACCCGTTGCAGGTCCAGATCCGGATCGAGATACGGTTGCTGGCGCTCGAAGTACTGCTGCAGATCCTCGGCCATGAAACTGATCTGGCGCGGCGACAAGCCCAGGCGACTCACCGCCGGGCGCTGACTGGGTGCGACGGCACCGTTGGTTTGCGCACGGACCAGTGAAGCGTATTCGTTGACCCGCCAGATCAACCCGTCCTTGACCGTAATCGCTTCGCTGGAACGGAATGACACCAGCCCGTCGCCGCCGCGCAGGGTCACTTCGTACTGAATGAACGCAGTGTTGCCATCCACGCGGATCCGGTCGCAATGCTCCAGCGCTTCGTCGGATTCTCGCGGCATGCTCACGCGCACGTACTCGCGCAGTTCGTCGAGGCCGAGGACCCGGTTCTGAAAGAAATCGTTGTACTGGACGTCCGGGTGATACAGCGCCATGACGCTGTCCAGATCGCGGTGCTTCCAGCTCAGGTGGTAGCGCATGACCGTGGCGGCCGTGGCCGGGGTCTGTTCGGGGCCGTCATCGTCGGCGTGCATAAAGGGCTCGATGCAAAAGAGTCGAGCTTGCCCAACTTCATGAAAACGATCAACGAGCAAACCGTAGTGGCCTTTTGGCGATCACTGACCAGAGCGTGACTTACATCAAAAAACGCGAAGCAATCGCAAAATGAACTGAAAAATCTCACAGAGATTTCACATCCGGATGCTACTTTTAAAGTCACTGAACGGTTGAGCCAATGAAGGCTCTTCCCACCTAACATGAGCAAAAGGAAGCGCTCGATGAAGAAGGCGGGCAACACATGAATAAAGCTTCGAGCAAAGTCACCTTCCCCAACGCGTGCCAGCTGATGCGCTGGCACTTTCATCCCATGGGTTTCGAAGCAACGATGGATGCACCGGGCAGCATGATTGCCCGTCTGTTTGATCGCGCCAGCGGTGAAACCATGATCGCTATCGCCGGCATTCCATGTGCCACGGTGATGAACGCGGCCGATGTCGAGCGCATTATCGAGGCCGTAGAGGATGAGCTGGAAGCATTCATTCCTCCGGAATCTTTCAGGAGCTACGCTTAAGTTGTTGTTTTAATTAAAAAAGCCCGCCGTAAATGCGGGCTTTTTTGTGCGCGGCGGTTATCCGGTTTTTGCTTGCGAGCGGTGATCGACAAAGAACGCCTTGCCCTGCGCAACCCGATCGGACGCCCTCGGCATGTTTACTGCCTGGTTGTCCTGCGGTTCGACGTACCAATAGCAATGGCTGACCGCCCGAGTGATGCCGACATAAGCCAGACGCAGGATCTCGTCCTTTTGCGCCGTGTCATAAGGCTCGCTGTCACCGGCCTTGCCCAGCCCGGCCATGCGGTACACCTGATTCTTGTACGGCGAACTGGTCAGGTGCTGGCAATCACCGAGCAGGAACACGGCGTCGGCTTGCAGACCTTTGGCGCTGTGATAGGTCAGTTGCTTCAGGCGTCGAGCCTCGTACGGCAAGCTCGAATCCACATTAACTACAGGCTGTATATGCTGCTCTATCAATGACTTATCACTGCTTTTTCGATAAAGCATCAAGATTGAATCGCCGCGATTGTAGTGTTCGGCCAGGCGCTGACCTAAAGCCTGATCATCGCGCTCCAGCACATTCACCGGCTGCAATGCCTTGGCTGCGCCACTGGCCTTGGCCTTCTTGCCCGGAATTGCCGGCGCGGCGCGGACGATGTGTTCGGCGGCATCGATGATGTGCTGATGGCTGCGGTAATTGTCACTGAGCATCACCCGCGTGTTGCTCGGCGACGGGAATTCCTTGTTGAACTCCATGAAGTAACTCGGCGAACTGCCCCGCCAGCCGTAGATCGACTGCCAGTCGTCACCCACGCACAGCAACGACGAACGCTGTGCGCCCCGCCCGACATGCATGGCCGGGCCACGACTGCGGATTTCCGCAAGGCTGGCGCGGATCCACGAGACGATTTGCGGCGATACGTCCTGAAACTCGTCGATCATCAAGTGCGACATGGGCCGCAGCAGCTCATCACTCAACAGCTTGAGATTTTCCGGGGAGTGTTCGCTGAACAGCGCGAACATCCGGTTGTAGGTCATCACCGGCGGCTTCTGATCAAGCAAATGATCTTCCAGGGCACGCCAGAACAGGCTCAGCGCCTCGAAGAAAAACCGATCCGGATCATCCTTGGCAAAACTCATACGACCGACAGCGTCCGGCACATCCAGCCCGAGGTTTTCGATGAAACCGGCCGCCGCGACAAAACAGTCCAGCAGCGGCGCTGAGACCAGCTCACCTTTGACCTTGTAATCGAACCCGGGACCCGCACTCGCATCGCCGGCCAACGTCGACAGAACCCGCTTTGACATTTCATAACAATCCAGCCAAATCAATGGCTTACGACAGAAAGCTTGAAACAGGGTGCGTTTTACAGCCCACTCGGAGCGCACGCTGAGCTTGGCGTTGGGCCGGCAGATCTGCGGGTTTTCCCGGGGATCGAAGCCAAGCACCACCCAGGCATCGAGGCTGGGGATGTAGCCATGACAATGAAAGGTCGAACCGTTGATCTCGAACGTCTGCCGGTTGGGCTCAATGCCTTTGATCGGCCAGGCACCGGCGCGAAACCACAGGTCTTCGATGGCGTCGCACAGTTCTTCGTCGCGTTTGGACGCCAGTTCGGTCACCGCCATGCGCTTCTGTACGTCCGGGTGGTCGCGCTCCAGCTCCTTGAGCTGCAAGGCAACCTTGGCCAACGGCTGAATCAACGGGCGAAAACGCTCGTCTTCATTGAATAACCGGTGGTAGCAGGCGTTGAGCTGCTGGCGCTGGGCATCGTTGATCCGCAGATCGAACGGGTTGCTGTCGACTTCCTCGTCAGCCCCTTGTGGTTGATTGCTGAGATTTTCAAAAGCCTGCAAGCGCTCGAAGCCCGGCAGGCTGCGAACCATCGGCAGAATGCGCGAGTGAAAGGTCCGCACCAGTTCCCGCGCCTGTTTCAGACTCAATTTCTGGCCCCAGAGCGCGAACATCTCGATCAGTTTATTGATGAAATCCTTACGTGATTCGCGCGTGAAGGTCACCACGGTCATCGAGTCGAGTTCAAAGCCCATATAATGCGTGAGCAACAGAATACGCAGCACCAGCGTCGTCGATTTACCCGCACCGGCCCCGGCAATCACCGAGGTTGAGGGTGTATCACTGAAAATCATCTTCCATTGCGCGACGCTTGGCTGGGCGTGCTCGGGCAGCAGGCGTGCCACATCGGCCTTCATGCGTTTCTTCAGTTCGGCGCTGAGTGGCAGACGCCAATCATCGAACAGATGGTTGTCGACGCTCGGCGGACGATGCTCGGTGCTGCGGCTGTCACGAATCAGCAGGACCTGGCGACCTTCCTCCAGCCCTTCGAGTTTTCCTTCTTTGAAACCGTACTCCACACCCGCGGTGTGCCCGCTGCGAAACCCGTCAGCCTGACCGTGCAGCCAAGAGGCACGGTGCTGGGCGCGCAAACGCGTCAGGCCATGGCCGAAGAAACGCGCGGCCAGACGTTTGAACCAAGGCATCTCGGCCAACGGACGAAGTTCGGGAGGAAGATCGGGAGTGTGTTGCGCCACGCTGATGGGCTCCAGTGTGTGAGGCTGTTGGGGGCTATGGTGTCTTTATTTGCCCATGAGTTCTAGCGAAATGCTTACAGGTCATTGGTTTAGGCGATGAACTGAAAGTTGGGTGAGATCGTTTCGAGCCTGTTTCCCATCAATAGATTCGATGAGAATGCCGCACTTTTTACGCTTTTTCTCGATGATTGACTGAAGGATGATGCCCGTCATTAACCAACGGTCTCGCTTCGTGGCTCTGGCGTTGCGCCCCATGACGAACCTTTTGAGGAGACGATCATGCTTGAACTCAGACCTTTCAACACGCTGGGCGGCGCTCATCACGGCTGGTTGGATGCCCATCACCACTTTTCGTTCGCCGAATACTATGACCCGCAGCGCATGAACTGGGGCAATCTGCGGGTGTGGAACGATGATGTGATCGCCGCCGGCACCGGGTTCCCACAACACCCGCACCGCGACATGGAAATCATCACTTACGTTCGCGAAGGTGCGATTACCCACCAGGACAACCTTGGCAACAAGGGCCGTACCGAGGCTGGCGACGTACAGGTCATGAGCGCCGGTACGGGCATCGCTCACAGCGAGTACAACCTGGAAGACCAGGAAACGCGGATTTTCCAGATCTGGATTCTTCCAACCGAAACCGGTGCACCACCATCGTGGGGCGCCAAACCGTTCCCCAAAGGCCAGCGCGAAGGGTTCGTGACCCTGGCCAGCGGCAAGGACGGTGACGACCAGAGCCTGCGCATTCGCGCCGATGCGCGGCTGGTCGCGGCGAATATCAAGGCTGGGGAAACGGCTGAATATCGCCTGGATGCCGGACGCCGAGCCTATCTAGTGCCTGCCACCGGTTTGATTGAAGTCAATGGCTTGCGTGCGCAAGCTCGAGACGGTGTTGCTGTGGAACATGAGTCAGTGCTGACCGTGACCGCGCTCGAAGACAGCGAAATCGTGTTGGTGGATCTGGCTTGATGGCCTGAACTGCAGGCGAAAAAAAGGGGCGACCGTCATGGTCGCCCCTTTTTTGTAACCTTTGTGGCGAGGGATTCATCCCCGATTGGCCGCGAAGCGGCCCTTCTTTACCGTTGGAGCGGACTGCTACGCAGTCCATCGGGGATGAATCCCCTCACCACAGAAAGAACTCACCTCCCTGAAGATCACTGGGTGCTGATTGCGCCATCCACCAGCGTTTGCGCTTCGGCCACCAGTTGCTTGAGGTGATCGTCGCCAATGAAGCTTTCGGCGTAGATCTTGTAGATGTCTTCAGTACCCGAAGGACGCGCGGCGAACCAGCCGTTTTCGGTCATCACCTTCAGGCCACCAATGGCCTGATCGTTGCCCGGCGCGTGGCTGAGAATGCTCTGAATCTTCTCGCCTGCCAGCTCGGTCGAAGTCACTTGCTCCGGCGACAGCTTGCTCAGCAGCGCTTTCTGCTCAGGGTTGGCCTTGGCATCGACGCGCACCGAGAACGGTTCGCCCAGTTCATCGGTCAGGGCGCGATAGGCCTGGCTTGGATCGCGGCCGGTACGGGCGGTCATTTCAGCCGCCAACAACGCCGGAATCAAACCGTCCTTGTCGGTGCTCCAGACGCCGCCATCCTTGCGCAGGAACGAAGCGCCAGCACTCTCCTCGCCACCAAAACCCAGCGAGCCGTCGAACAGGCCATCGGCGAACCATTTGAAACCGACCGGTACTTCGTACAGACGACGTCCCAGACGCTTGGCCACGCGATCGATCAGACCGCTGCTGACCACGGTTTTACCCACGGCAGCATCGGCGCGCCATTGCGGACGGTTCTGGAACAGGTAGTCGATGGACACTGCCAGGTAGTTGTTCGGCGCCAGCAGACCACCCGAAGGGGTGACGATGCCATGACGGTCGTGATCCGGGTCGCAGGCGAAGGCCACGTCGTAACGTTCCTTTAGACCGATCAAACCTTGCATGGCATGGCTGGACGATGGATCCATGCGGATCTGCCCGTCCCAATCGACCGTCATGAAACGGAAAGTCGGATCGACCTGCTTGTTCACAACGTCAAGGTCAAGACGATAATGCTCGGCAATCGCCGACCAGTAGCGCACCCCTGCTCCGCCCAGCGGATCGACACCCAGACGCAGCTTGGCGTCACGAATGGCATCGAAGTCGATCACGTTGATCAGATCGGCAACGTAGGTGTTCAGATAATCGTGACGGTGAGTGGTGCTGGCCTTGAGCGCCTGCTCGTAGCTGATGCGTTTGACGCCGGCCAGTTTGTTGGCGAGCAGTTCGTTGGCCTTGGCTTCGATCCACTTGGTGATGTGGGTATCGGCCGGGCCACCGTTGGTAGGGTTGTATTTGTAGCCACCGCTTTGCGGCGGATTGTGCGACGGCGTAATCACGATGCCATCCGCCAGGCCCGAAGTGCGGCCACGGTTGTAGCAGAGAATGGCGTGCGAGATCGCCGGGGTTGGCGTGTATTCGTCACCTTCGGCGATCATCACGGTCACGCCGTTGGCCGCCAGCACTTCCAGCGCGCTGGCCCCGGCCGGGGTCGACAGAGCGTGAGTATCAATGCCCACAAACAACGGGCCATCGATGCCCTGGGCTTCGCGGTACAGGCAAATCGCCTGGCTGATTGCCAGAACGTGCCACTCATTGAAACTCAGGTCGAAGGAGCTGCCGCGGTGCCCGGACGTACCAAACGCCACACGCTGGGTGGAAATCGAAGCGTCCGGTTGGCCGGTGTAATAAGCCGTTACCAGTCGCGGGATGTCGACCAACAATTCTGCCGGTGCCGGTTTGCCCGCAAAAGGACTGATAGTCATGCAAAACCTCTGAAATAGAGTGGTTCAGGAAATACAGCGCAGTTTACTGGCAGTTTGACCACAGCGCGACGGGATCTATCCGACAGATTTCAACGTTCATTCAAGAGGTGCCAACCGCAGTGCATCGCCCAGCAGTGCAATCCCCCCTGCAAAACCGCTGTCACTATGATCCAGCAGGTTCAGGCGCAGATGGCGACGGTGCAATCCCTGCAAACTGAACAGTTCGCCCGGCGCAATCAATACCTGTTGTCGGAGCAGGCGCTGGAACACATCGCGCATGTCCACCGGACGCAGTGCCCGTACCCAGACGGTCGCACCGCCTTGCGGTTCGACGACCTGAAGTGCATCGCCCAAACGCTCGCGCAGCAACTGAATCATCGGGGTCCGACACTCCCTGAGGAGCCTGCGAAGTACATGCAGGTGCTGGTCGATCCGGCCGTTTCCAAACAGTCGGGAAATGGCTTTCTGACGGATCGGGGACAGTCGGAATGATCGCATCAGAAAATGCCGCAGCATTTCGTTTTTCCATTGGCGCGATAACACGAACCCGTAAGGGGCCTCGATGCCAATGATTTTCTCGAAGGAGGAGAAGATCAACAGCCGGTCAGGATCCAGCCGATCACGCAAGCGCTCGCCGTCCACTCCCTCGCCAAGCTCGCCATAGCAATCATTTTCCAGCACCCAGGTGCCATGCTCGCGAAGCAGTCCGGCAATGATGTCGCGGTTATCCGCAGGTACCTGCGTGCCACGGGGCATGCTCAGGCCCGACGACAGGAGAATCAGCCGCACGTTTTCAGTCTTGAGCAGTGTTTCCAGAAGTTGCGGCTCCAGCCCGCCACAGGCCAGCAACGGCAGCTCGATCACGCGCACCTCTGCCGCCTGCAGCAACCGCAGTATCAACCAGTCACACGGCGACTCGACCAGAACGGTTGCGTGTTTGAGTTGCAGAACGGCAACGAGGATTTCCAGTACCCCGCGCAGATCCGCACCGATGTAGACATCCTCGGCATGCCAGCATTGCCTCGGCGAGGTGGTGTAGCGGGCCGCCAGCGCAGCGCGCAACTCAGAGTCACCACAGGGCTGGCCGAGCAATAGTGGCTGCCGGGGATACTGACGCAGCAGTTCGCGCTCCATCAACAGCAACGGGCTGTCCAGCGATTGGAGTGATACCGGATCTTCGGCACTCAACAATCGCATCCCCGGGCGCCGCGCATTGACGTAGACCGTTTCGAGCAGATCATTGCCAAACGCTGGCTGCGTAACCTGCGCCACCGCCCGGGCGTAGTACCCGGACTTGGCGACTGAATAGATCCTGCCTTCCTTCTCCAGCAACGAATACGCGTATTGAATGGTCGAGATCGATACGTTCAGACGATTGGCCAACTGGCGCAACGACGGCAGCCTGGCATTGCCGTCGCCGGCCGACTCCGCTATCAGCCGCATCAGGTAGCGATAGACCGCCTGATAAGCAAAACCGGGCTCCCGCGCAGTTTTCATGAGCCCAATACCGTTGACACAGATGCGCCGAAGAATGGAGCGCTCACCTCAACGTTCCGCTGATCGCTCACCCACGCTGGCGTCGATAGCCGTTTGGTGTGCGGCGTCTGCTGCGTGCGGGGCGGCGCCACGCACCGGCAATGACTCCATGGCGTAGAGACGACTGATCAGCCTGACCGGCAAACCACTGACATCCGTCATCCATTGCAGCACTTGCTCCGGGCCGTGCAGCCCCTGCATGGCACGATGCAAATCGGGCATCGCCACCAACATGCCGGGATGACAACGGCGCAGGAACCGCTCGAGGCCGGCACCACGGTCAATGAACGGCGTGAACAACAGGCAGACCCATTGGGTTTCATTCAAGCCATAGGTCGCGTGAATGCAGTTCGCCGCGGCCTCGCGCAGTTCATCCAGCGCCGGCTGTTGCCCCAATCTGGCAATCATCTGCTCGCATACCGGTTCCGGCACCCGTTGCTGCTGCATGGTCGCCAGCATGTGCTGAACATGTTGGGAAAATCCGGTTCCATAGCTGCGGCCGTCGAGGAATTCCGCCTCCAGGCCGCGCAAATGGGCCTCGATCAATGGGTCGGCGTATTCGCCCTCGCCCTGGTGGAACACCCACTCCTCTGCCTGAAACCCGAGAAACTCGCTGAGCAGCGGCCAGCGTTCTTCCAGATTGCCCACCGCCATGTCGTGAATGTCGACAAACGTTGTGCGACGGCATGACTCGAACCCGTCTTCCGGACGCCAGCAGCGGCGCTCGGATTCGGCGTAAAAACCACGATATAAGTCCCCTCCCAATCCGTCGAGCAAGGCGAACAGCTCATCGAATGTTCCGGCATTGGGCGGCAGCGCACCGAGACCCGCCTTTTGCACCGCCCGATCGAGGTTATCGATGAATTGCTTTTGTCGACGCGGCGACTCGCTGGCAACCCAGGCGTCGACACCATTGCCCCAGCGGGCGATCTGGCCGCAAAACTCCGCCCAGGCCAGGCATGCGTCATCCCACAACTCAAGCTTTTCGTCCGAGGCCCGTCGATGCCCCATCATCAGAAGGTTGGTGCGATTGGCTTCCGTACTGTCCTTGTCGGGTGGCGCCAGGTGATTGAATGGCAACACCTGACGATGATCCACCATCAGCAACTCGACCCGGGGATCGTCGTACAGAAACAGGGCGGCGAAGCTGCGGTGCATATTTCCGGGCGCCGCCCCCGCTCCGCTCCAGCGCAATGTGGCCACACGCAACTGAAAAGTGGCCGGCGCTCGACCAGCGATACTCAACTGCGCGGCGCGCAGCAACGCCAGGGTATAGCAACTGTCACGGGTACCGGACGGTGTCACCATGACCTTGTATTCACCCATGCGCTCCATTCCACCGGCGGCGACCACCAGCCGCTGAATCAGCAATTGCAATGCTGTGCGTTCGGCTCTGGAAAAGAAGCTCAGCAGACGCTGCAATACTTGCTGATAGACATAGTTCATTGCCTGATCATGGATCGTGCTCATCAGTACTTTACCCGGCGTAAAAAATTCATATCGCGCATCAGCAGTGAAGCTGGCGCAATAAATTCATCAATAAGTAATAGACGATCAAATACTAACACTTATGCTTTTGAAGTTATTTGAAACACTTGACGCATGGAAGTCGATATCTTCGCCACTCTAGGTGACGTAAACCCCCGTCACCATTGAGTTTTCCCTGAGTGAAAAATATCTGAGGAAACTTCTTACAGCATCCCACGAACATTGAGTACAACAAAAGCAGAACGACAATAGGAAATAACCTACAGCCATTAAACAGAAACCGGTATATCGCCCACAGGAGGAAATATTAAACACGGCAAACAAAACAGAATGCACAGACATGGCTCATTCCTTGAGATGAAAGTAATCATTCAATTATCAGGGCTTAAATGCCGATTAGAAGATACAGATAGCGGACAAAAACCGGTTCAGATGCACAACCGGTCACGCACCCTGTCCGGTATGTCTGATTATTGGCGAGGGGTACAACGCAAGAGTCCGTGGGGCCACGGACTCTCTTTGGAGGGCGTTACGCAGGTTCGACCTGAAGGGCGACCCGTTCGCGGCATGGGCATTCGTCCATGTAGCGATGTGCTTCGACGAACTCGTTGAACGGGAAGACCCGAGTCTTGAGTGGCAGCAGTACGCGGTCGGCGGTGAGCTGATTGATGTCACGCAGGGCACGCTGCAAGGCGACGTGGTCCTGGGTGATGCCCAGCTCGGGCTTACCGGTGAAGTTACCGATGCAGTGTACGAAGAACTGAATGTTTTTCTGGAACGCCGCACACGCCGGGAATGGTGTCTGGTTACCACCCTGCAGACCATACAGAACCAGGCTACCACGTGGCGCGAGCACATCGCCGAGCAACGACATCTGCGGGCCGCCGAGACCATCGAATACCACGTCGACACCACGGTTGTCGGTGATCTTGTTGATGCGCATCAACAGATCTTCTTCCTCGGTGACGATGACTTTCTCGGCACCCAGCGACAGCAGATATTCGCGCTCTTCAGCGGTTTTTGTCGCCGCGATCACCCGCACACCCAAGGCTTTGCCCAACTGGACAAAGGACGGGCCGGCGCAATGGCTGGCGTCAGTGACCAGGGCAAACTGCCCGGGTTTGACCCGTGCCAGATCGGCGTAGGCAAAATAGGCGATCAACAGCGGTGTGTAATGCACGCTGGCTTCTACCGGGCTGAGCACATCCGGATAGCGGGTCAGCGCGGTGCGTGGCAGCACGATCTGCTCGCCATACACCGGATAGTCGTTCGGACTTTGCGCCGGGAAACTGGCCACCTTGTCGCCAACCGACAGATCGCCGATACCGTCACCGACGGCGGTCACCACACCGGCCATTTCATGGCCGAGACCGGACGGCAGGCGCGCCTGGGACGAGGCCAGGTTCTGACGCCAGAGAATGTCGTACCAGCTGATGCCGATCGCTTCGACACGCACCTGCACTTCGCCGGGACCTGGCTGAGCGGCCGCATGCTCTTCGCATTTGAGCACCTCGGCCGGACCAAACTTGTGAAAACGGATCGTGCGGGACATCGCAAACCTCGTCAAAGTAACCTCTAATGCCCTGAACTCTATCTGGGCTTTTGACCCAAGACTATCAGTGGCTATTAATAGTCGACATGCCTGTCATTGATTCCGCAGTATGGACGGCATTGGCAAAATCGATGAAAAAAATACCGCAACCGGCTCGGTAAAGCTGAATTTAGCGGTGCAGAGTACCAGCCTTTCCCCGTAATATTCATGCCGGCCATTGTTCTCATATGGCCGCTCTCGTCAAGCTTGATGACTCTGCCAGGACTCCAGATGAATCGTAATGACCTGCGTCGTGTCGACCTGAACCTGTTGATCGTATTCGAAACTCTGATGCACGAACGCAGCGTGACCCGCGCCGCCGAGAAGCTTTTTCTTGGCCAGCCGGCAATCAGTGCGGCGCTCTCGCGCCTGCGCAGCCTGTTCGATGACCCGTTGTTTGTGCGCACCGGGCGCAGCATGGAACCGTCCGCCCGCGCGGTGGAGATCTTTGCCCTGCTCTCCCCGGCGCTCGACTCGATTTCCACCGCCGTCAGCCGTGCGGCTGAGTTCGATCCGGCCACCAGCACTTCGGTATTCCGTATCGGCCTGTCCGACGACGTCGAATTCGCCCTGCTGCCAATGCTGCTCAAACGTCTGCGCGCCGAAGCACCGGGCATCGTGCTGGTCGTGCGTCGGGTCAACTACATATTGATGCCGGGGCTGCTGGCTTCTGGCGAAATCTCCATCGGCGTCAGCTACACCACTGACCTGCCGGCCAACGCCAAACGCAAGGTGCTGCGTCGCAGCCAGCCGAAACTGCTGCGCGCCGACACCGTGCCCGGCCCGCTGAGTCTGGATGACTATTGCGCCCGCCCGCATGCGCTGGTGTCGTTCGCCGGCGACCTCAGTGGCTTTATTGATGAAGAGCTGGAGAAACTCGGGCGCAAGCGCCACGTGGTGCTGGCCGTGCCGCAGTTCAATGGCTTGAGTACGTTGCTCGCCGGCACCGACATCGTCGCCACAGTACCGGATTACACCGCCGATGCACTGACGGCTGCCGGTGGCGTGCGGGCGGAAGACCCGCCGTTGCCGACGCGTACGTTTGAGCTGCACATGGCGTGGCGCGGGTCGCAGGATAATGATCCCGGGGAGCGTTGGTTACGGTCGCGGATTCAGATGTTCTTCGGCGACCCGGACAGTCTCGAGTTGCCTGCGCATTAAGCAGGCAAAGTTTTAAATGAAAATGCGCCCGGCGGCTTGTAGTCCTTGAACTCAAGCCACGGACCGGGCCAGGCGATACAGCGACAGGCAGTAAAACGCCAGCGCCGACGCCGCCAGCATCCCGCCCACCACCCCAATGTAAGCAAAGCCAAACTGACTGCCCACCCAACTCCCCACCAGTGCCCCGCCGCCGATACCGATGTTGTAGATCCCGGAAAACAACGCCATCGCCACGTCGGTAGCGTCCGGAGCCAGCACCAGGACTTTCGACTGCAACGCCAACCCGAAGCCCATGATCGCCATCCCCCAGAACACACTCAGCACACCGAGGTAGGAGACGTTGCCGCTCAACGGCAACAGCGAAGCCAGGCACAAGGCGAGCAACGACACGCAGATGATCAGAAAGCGCTGCGGGTTATAGCTGTGCAGGTAGCTGAATAGCAGCGAGCCGAAAATACCGGCGCCGCCGAATAACAACAGCAGGAGCGTCACCACATCGCCGCTCATGCCCGCCACGGTCAGAACGAACGGTTCGATGTAGCTGTAGGCGGTGAACTGTGCCGTCACGACCAGCGCCGTCAGGACATAGATGGCCACCAGTGCCGGCCGCTTCAACAACACGGGCAGACTCTTGAGCGAGCCGGAGTTCTGACTGGGCAACAACGGCAGCACCTTTGCCAGACAGAACACCAGCGCCGCCGCAAAGCCGGCGATCACGATGAACGTGGTGCGCCAGCCCATGGCCTCGCCCAACAAGCGGCCGAGGGGAATGCCCAGCACCATCGCCAGCGAAGTACCGGTCGCCAGCAAACCCAAGGCCTGAACCTGTTTGCCCGGCGGCGCGAGGCGTACGGCCAGAGACGCGGTGATCGACCAGAACAGCGCATGCGACAGCGCCACACCGATCCGGCTCACCAGCAACACACCGAAGCTGGTCGCCAGACTCGACAGAATGTGACTGGCGATAAACATTCCAAACAGCACGATCAACAGCCGTCGGCGCTCGACATTGCGTGTCAGCAGCATGATCGGCAGCGACGTCAAAGACACCACCCACGCATAGATAGTCAACATCAGGCCAACCTGCGCGGTCGACATGTCGAAGCTGCTGCCGATCGAACTCAACAGACCGACCGGTACAAATTCGGTGGTGTTGAACACAAACGCAGCCAGTGCCAGGGCAATCACTGCGTACCAGTTGCCGTTGTTTGTCGCCGTAGAATCACTCATTTAAACGTCGTATTACTCTTCGATGATCGTGCGTAATTGTACGCATGCGATCCGTGCCCATCTGTCGGTTTTTTGTACACCCATTGCCGAAAAGCCTCATACGACAGGTGGTTCGATGACGACTGTACTATAAAGATTTGGTGACTTGTCCAACGGGTTGAAGCACTCGACGTTCACTTTCGAGTGTCCCTCGATCCCTCAAGCACGGGCATCAGGCCAGCGGACCAGGACGTGCAGCCCCTGAATGTATGACCTCACTTCCTGGAAATCCCCATGAAAACGCCTCATACCTGCGCTGCACGCGTCATTCCCCTCCTTTTCCTGACATTCAGCGCTGCCGCCACGTTAAGCGGTTGCATGAGCGCTGAACAACAAGCGGCTGAAGACCGTCAGACATGCGCCGGTTACGGCTACGTACAAGGCTCTACCGAGTTTGCAAACTGCATGATGATCTCCGACCAGAAACGCAAGAAGGCCGTTGCCGATTGGCAAGCCCAGCAAGATCGGGAGTGGCAACAGAAAACCGCGAAACCCGCCATGCAGGAATGCAATACCACCGAAAGCGTCGACGTTCAGGGTGACGCGTCAGCCGATGGCCAAACCACACGAACCAAGTCCAACACGGTATGCATCGGTCAATAAGGCGAGGTCTTGAATGAGACCATCTGCCTCGCTCATTGCCCTGAGTAGCCTTTGACGCGCATGCAATCATTCGTCAGGTCGATCTGTTTTTCCGCAATGACGATCCCGTCACCCACGGCACTGCCCATGCCGTGAGTTGTATCGTTTGCAGCAGGGCTTGAATGGTAGCTGGCGGTCGCGGCCTTGGCCTGGTACTGGCATTCAGCTTTGTCGTGCTGAATATCAGCGGCACTCGCGCCGGGCCTGGACCAGTCATGCACAGATGTCACACAGGCGCTCAACAGCGTCGCAAGCAACGCAATCATCAATAACTTCATGGTGTGTACCGCCGATAGATTAAAAGTTGCAATGTTTCTGGCTGGCTCGAATCGCCGAAACAGCGATCACTTGCAGACGAATGTCACGTTAGCCACGTCATTCCCGGGATCGAGCGGCAAGCGCGATTGCACGTCAAACACGTCGATCTGCTTGCCGAGCGAAGCGCACTTCTTCCCGGCGCCGCTAAGCGCCATCCGACGGGCGTCGGAATGAGTGTGGCGGGACGGCTGTGTTTTTGCCGAGACCTGATACTCATAAGGACCGAGTTTCAGGTCGTGGGATTGCCAGACATAGTTGCCGACCAATGCAATGGCGCTCACAGCGATGATCATATTGAGTTTCATGGCAAGTATCGGACGCTGCATATTTGAATGCTCATCACGCCCACCTTTCTCTGTGAATAAAGCCTCATTGCTGTCATTCGGAAAATCGGATGACACCCGGTGCAGTGTGTTGCGCGGGCTGAAACCGCTCACTGTCGCCGCCGAGCAATGATTGAGCAGCGCTATGTTTAAGTGAAGAAAAACGCAGTATCTTTCAGTAACGATTAGAAATACTTAACCAGAGCGACAGCCATGCAACTCGACGCAAAACAGATGCAGGCGTTCCTCGCCGTGGTCGACAGCGGCAGTTTCGAGAAGGCTGCGGAACGTCTTAACGTGACGCCGTCGGCGGTGTCGCAACGCATACACGCCCTTGAAGTTCGCTTGGGCAGCTCGGTGGTGGTGCGCGGTCGCCCGTGCGAGCCGACGCTGGCGGGCAGAAAACTGATGCTCTATCTGCGTCGTGCAACCGTGCTCGAAGAAGAACTGCTGAACGAGCTGACCGGCGATGAACAGGATCACCTGCGCGTGGTCATTGCCGTCAATGGCGACACGCTGGCGACATGGTTCTTTCCGGCACTGGCCGAGATATTCGTCAGCGAAAATATTTTGCTCGACGTCGTGGTCGACGATCAGGATCACACCTATGCCTTGCTGGAAAGCGGCCAGGTCATCGGCTGTATCGGCACGCGTTCGCAGCCTATGCGCGGTTGTTTCGCTGAGCTGCTGGGTCCGGTGCGTTACCAGCTGGTCGCATCGCCAGAGTTTCAGCAGCGCTGGTTTGCCAAAGGCCTGACCCGCGCGGCGGCACGCAAGGCGCCGGTATTTGCCTATTCGCGCAAAGACACCCTGCAGTCGGAGTTCATGCAGTCACGCTTCGGCCTGCACGCAGACGCTTACCCCACGCACTACCTGTCACTGCCAGAGGCTCGTCTGAAAGCCATTCGCCGCGGACTCGGCTACGGCATGGTGCCGTACATGCAGGTCAGCGATTTGCTGAAAAGTCGTGAACTGGTGGATGTGGCGCCGGGGCATTTCACCGATGTCGAACTGTACTGGCATGCGTGGGCGCTGCAATCACCGCGCATGGAAATGCTCTCCGAGCGCGCCGTGCACGCAGCACGACGGATCTTGAGCAGCAAAGGACCGGTGAAGCGCTCGACCATGTCTAGGAAGTAACCAGCGCCGCTGCCGAGGCTGCCCTCGGCAGCGGCGACGCGAGTCACCGCTGCACAGCAGCAGATGCACATCTGCCCTCAGTCCGGCCCCGCCTCAAACAACGGTAGACCAAACAGCAACACGTCCGCCCGCTCCTCGCCAAACCGGGCGATACCTGGCAAGCGGGCCCAGAGTACCGCGCCGATGGATTGCACGATGTGCTGGCTAGGCACGTTGGCGGCCATGATCCAGGCGACCAGGGTTTCCAGGCCGAACTGACGCCCGAGGATCACCGTCGCATGGCCCAGGCGCACGCCGATGCCACTGCCGTAGCGATCGGCGCGCACATAAATGGCGGTTTCGCCGGTGTTGCGGCAGGCCTGGGTGCCCCAACTGAAGCGGTTGATCGACAGCCAGCCAACCACTTCGCCGCCGCGTTCAAGCACGTAGACGGGCAGGCCATCGCGCTTGTACAGATTGATATAGAAAGTCACTTCCTCAAGCGTCATCGGCCGGGTCACTGGCGAGTTGGCGCCCGTGCCGGCGGTTTCGTTGAAGATCTCCATCATCGCCGGCAGGTCGGCATCGCAGGACTCACGCACACCGCGTGGCAGGGTCATGGGTTGGCTATGACGAAATCCGTTCATGCGCTGGCCCTCCCGGTGTAGACACTGCACTTCAACTGGCCCCGGGCCCTGGCCAGACGTGAACGCACCGTGCCGATGGGCACGCCCAGTTGCTGCGCGGCGTCCTGATAGCTGATGTCGGAATCCACCACCAGATCGATCACCGCGCGCATGTCCACCGACAAGTCGTCGATGGCCTCCAGCGTGCGCCTGAGCAGGCGCTGGTGCTCGCTGACCTGGCTCGGGTCGTGGCCATATTCCAGACTTTCGATGCCTGCCTCTTCCAGCACCGCGCACTGCGGCCGGCGATAGAAGTTCTTGAAGTGGTTGCTGACCAGGTTAGTGGCAATGCCGAACAGCCAGGTTTCCGGTTTCGACGCCCCGGTGTACTTGTGCTGGTTGCGCCAGGCTTCCAGATAAGTCATCTGCATCAGGTCATCGACATCGGCCGGGTTGAACACTCGCTTATTGATGAAACCGCGCAGCTTTTTCTCGCTGCTGTGTGCCAGTCCGCCCAGGTCCAGTTCGATGGCGGCAATGACTTTCGCTTCCGTTTGAACACTACTCGATTCCACGCTTGTTCCCTCATCACTCACGCTATGCCGAAAGTGGCGGGAGGGATAGAGAGCAGCGAGCGTACCAACCTTGGTACTTTTACAACTTGTTGTTTTTAAACACTTTTAAAAACCGAAAAGCGCGTTTTTTGCCATTTGTTGCACTTTAGACAAAATGCTTGTGCCAGTTCTTGCACAGTCAACCGGGCCGCTTCGCGCCCAGGGAACCGGACGCCGGCAAACGCCACTCACTGCACACCTGAATAGCGGTGGAACGTGCGCCTCCATGAAAATTTCCAACTACAACGATGCCCTGCCACTGGACTTGCTGCCGCGTCCGCTGTTTGGCACCGAAGCCACTGCGGCCACGGCGAAGAACCCGCTGATCGACTCCATGGAAGAGGTGGCTCTGAAGTTCAGCGAAAGCATCGAGCGCCACAGCAAGAGCCTCGACGAACGCCACATCAGCGATGCTTCCCGAGGGCAGCGCGTGGAGCGCATCGAGAAGCTCGTCGAGCTCTATCGCCTGCTTGATCACGGCGACCAGCCGAGCCTCGAACAACAGGCGCGGCGCATGCAGCAGCAACTGCAACAGCAGCCCTCACTGCAGGCGGCGCTGAGCGTCGCGGACAATGATCCGGCGCGCACCGACATCCTGCTGCAACAGGCGATGCGCCTGTCATTGGCTGAAGGTCTGGACGGCGAGGCGCAGAACACGCGCGAGCTGATCGACGAATTGCGTCTGGTGCACGGTGACAAAATCCGAGCGGGCTTCAATACCGCCAGCGCCATCGCCCTGTTCAGCCGCGACCCGCAGCAACGGGCGGCGATGCGTCAGCTCTACTACAAAGCCATCGTCGGCCAGCAACCCTTGGCCAGCCTGCTCGAAGCCCTGCTCGAACACTTCAGTGAAGAGCAATTCGCCCGTGGCCTGCGCACCTTGCAACGAGCGCTGGCGGACGACATCGCCGCCCTTTCGCCCTCGTTGCCCGGTAACGTTCTCGGCTCGATGTTGCGCGGCTTGGGCTCCTGCGGGCAGCTCAACAATCTGATCAAGGCTTGCCACGACCTGTTGCAGCGTTTGAGCCAGAAACAACGCCGCGAAAGCATGACGCCGCTGGCCATGAGCAAACGGCTGCTGCGCTTTTGTGCCAACGGTTTCTTCGCCCGCGACCTGACGCTGCTCAGCGATGACACTCTGGACAACGCTCCGCACTTGCAGCCGCTGTATTTCAACGGCCTCTATCCACTGCTGCAAAACCTGCCGCTGGTGTTGTGGAAGGACCTCAAGACCCGGCAAAACGGCCTGCGCCTGTTGCATAACCTGATGGAGCAACTGGCCCGGCAAGAACGCCAGGCCATGGGGCTGGTCGAGCCGGGGCGAGGTCTGCAATGAATCGCCTGATCCACGCCCTCAACCGCCTGGCGCTGGCGGTGATGCGCCGCACCGAAATCGTCGGCGCCGTGATGGTCATGGCCATCGTGTTCATGATGATCCTGCCGCTGCCCACCGCATTGGTCGACGTGTTGATTGCGCTGAACATCTGCATCTCTTCGCTGCTGATCGTGCTGGCCATGTACCTGCCGCGACCGCTGGCGTTCTCGACGTTTCCGGCAGTGCTATTGCTGACCACCATGTTTCGGCTGTCGCTGTCGATTGCCACCACCCGCCTGATCCTGCTGCAACAGGATGCGGGGCACATCGTCGAAGCCTTCGGCAGTTTCGTGGTGGGCGGCAATCTGGCGGTGGGTCTGGTGATTTTCCTGATCCTGACCATCGTCAACTTTCTGGTGATCACCAAGGGCTCGGAACGGGTGGCCGAAGTCGCCGCGCGCTTCACCCTGGATGCCATGCCCGGCAAACAGATGTCGATCGACAGCGACCTGCGCGCCAACCTGATCAACGTGCGTGAAGCCCGTCAGCGGCGCGAGCAACTGTCCAAGGAAAGTCAGTTGTTCGGCGCCATGGACGGTGCGATGAAATTCGTCAAAGGTGACGCCATCGCCGGTCTGGTGATCGTCTTTATCAACCTGATCGGCGGCTTCTCCATCGGCGTGCTGCAAAACGGCATGCAGGCCTCCGACGCCATGCACCTGTACTCGGTGCTGACCATCGGCGACGGCCTGATCGCGCAGATTCCCGCGCTGCTGATTTCCCTGACTGCCGGCATGATCATCACCCGGGTAGCGCCGGACAGTCAGGCCGGCGACGCCAACATCGGCCATGAAATCGCCGAACAATTGACCAGTCAGCCCAAGGCCTGGGTGTTTTCCTCGATCGGCATGCTCGGCTTTGCCGCGATCCCCGGCATGCCCAGTCTGGTGTTCATCAGCATCAGCCTGATTTGCCTGTTCAGTGGCCTGATTCAGCTGTGGCGCATTCGCCAGAAGCAGATTCTCCAGGATCACGACGGCGCCACCCGCAATGGCGCGCCCGAGCTCAATGGCCGCGAAGACATCCGCCGCTTCAATCCGTCCCGCGCCTATTTGTTGCAGTTCCATCCCGCCCACAAAGGCAGTGCGGCGCTGGAGCGTTTGCTGCACGGCATTCGCCAGCGACGTAACACCCTGGTGCACCGTTTCGGCCTGACCTTGCCTTCGTTCGATCTGGAGTTCAGCGAGGATTGCGCCGAAGACGAATTTCGATTCTGCGTCTACGAAGTGCCGCTGATTCGCGCCACCTGGAGTGAAACCCTGCAAGCCGTGCATCTGCGCCAGTGCGGGGAGCTGCACGACGGCGAGCCGGGGCGCGCGGAGCGTGATGAAAGTGAATGGGTGTGGTTTGCCCCCGACCATGCGCTGTTGCGCATGAGCAGTGTCGAGCCGGTCAGTGCCGAGGAACTGATCCTCGAACGCATGAGCCGCGCCTTCCAGGCCACCGGCCCGCAGTTCATTGGTCTGCAGGAAAGCAAGGCGATCCTCGGCTGGCTCGAAAGCGAACAGCCGGAGCTGGCGCAGGAGCTGCAACGTACCCTGCCCCTGGCGCGTTTCGCCGCCGTGCTGCAACGGCTGTCCGCCGAGCTGGTGTCGCTGCGCTCGGTGCGGCCGATTGCCGAGACGCTGATCGAACAAGGGCAACACGAACGCGACCTGAACGCCCTCACCGATTACGTGCGCATCGCCCTCAAGGCACAAATCTGCCACCAGCACACAGAACAAGGTGCGCTCAATGCGTGGCTGATCACCCCGGAAACCGAAGTGCTGCTGCGCGACGCCCTGCGCCAGAGCCAGAACGAAGCCTGGTTTGCCCTCGAACCGGAACTGGGCAATGCCCTGCTCGAACAACTGCGCCACGCTTTCCCGCTGCGCTCGCGACCGGCGCCGGTGCTGCTGGTGGCGCAGGACCTGCGCAGCCCGTTGCACGGTTTGCTCAGGGATGAATTCAACCATGTTCCGGTGCTGTCCTTCGCCGAGTTGCTGTCCTCGGTGCAGGTACAGGTGCTGGGACGCCTCGATCTGCAAGAAGCCCATGCCTTGATGGCCTGACGGAGTGATGCGATGAAACCCGAGATGATGTATGAGCTGCGCGTGCTCACCGGTTTGCACCGGGGGGCGGCGCTGCCGTTGAGCGGTGGCGAATGGTGCATCGGTTCGGCCCAGAGCGCCGACCTGGCGTTGTACGACCCCGGCATCAAGGATCGCCACTGCCTGCTGCGGCTGGTCGACGACACCTGGTCGCTGGCCCGCAAGGACGGCCCGGTCACCGACAGCGAGGGGCACAAGGTCGATGCCATCGCCACCCTGCAACCGGGCACGCCGTTTGCCCTCAATGGTGTCTGGCTGTCGGTGGTCAGTGCCAACACCGAATGGCCCGCCGAGGAAGAGCCTGAAGATCAGCCGCAGGCATCGACAGAAACCCCATTGCCGCCCATGAATGCGGAGCGCGACGCTGACATAGCCGCCCCGACACGCTCGCGTTCGCTGCTCGGCCCATTGCTGCTGCTGGGTGCGCTGTTGCTGTTTCTCGCCACATTGATCTGGGGCATCAACACCCCGGCGCAACCACCGACGCCGCTGCCAGTGCCGGGCCGAACCGCGCTCAAGGATGCCGCCGAAGTCCGTCAGGTTCTGCAAGACATGCTCAAGGAACGTGAGTTGCAGAGCCGGATCAGCCTCGTCGAGCAACCGGGCAAGATCCTGCTCAAAGGCCGTTTCGACGAGGACGATCTGCTGCAATCGACCGAACGCATGCTGCTGCGTTTCGAGCAGCAGTATCGCAGCCCGTTGCAGGTGCTCAGCGACCTGCCCGAAGCCACCCCGCTGCTGCCGTTCAGCATTGTCCAGATCAGTCTGGCGCGCTTGCCCAACGTGTTGACCAGCGATGGCCGGCGCTTGTTTCTCGGCGACGAAGTGGCTGGCGTGCGGCTGGTCGGCATCAGCGAACATCAAGTGGTGTTCGAAGGTGATCGGCGCATTGAGGTGAGCTGGTGATGCAGGATGCCATCGCACAGTTGCAGCAATGGTGCGGGCAACATCGGCAACGGATCGAACACTGCGCACCGGTAGCGATCCACGGGCGCATCACCGGGGTCAGCGGCATTTTGCTGCACAGCCGCATGCCCCGGGCGCGGATCGGCGATCTGTGCCAGATCCTGCGTGCCGACGGCAGCGAGGTGATGGCCGAAATCGTCGGGTTCGACCGTGAACACACGTTGCTGGCGGCCCTCGGCGCGCTGGACGGGATAGCCATTGGCGCGCGAGTCACACCACTGTTCCAGCCGCACAGTCTGCTGGTCGGCGATCACCTTTTAGGCTGCGTGCTCGACGGCTTTGGCCGCGCGCTCAACGGCGAAGGCCCGCAGGCGTTTGCCGAGGCCGGGGCGATTGGCGCGCTGCCGGTGATTCGCGATGCCCCCGCCGCCAGCGAGCGCCCGCGAATCGAAGCACCGCTGGCCACCGGGCTGCGCGCCATCGATGGTCTGCTGACGCTGGGTGAAGGCCAGCGGGTGGGGATATTCGCCGGCGCCGGCTGCGGCAAGACCACCCTGCTCGCCGAACTGGCACGCAATACCCCGTGTCAGGCCATCGTGTTTGGCTTGATCGGCGAGCGCGGACGCGAGCTGCGTGAGTTTCTCGACCATGAACTGGATGCCGAACTGCGCAGCCGCACCGTGCTGGTCTGCGCCACCTCCGACCGCAGCAGCATGGAGCGCGCCCGCGCTGCGTTCACCGCCACGGCGATTGCCGAGGGCTTCCGCCAGCAGGGCAAATCGACGCTGCTGATCATTGACTCGCTGACCCGCTTTGCCCGTGCCCAGCGCGAGATCGGTCTGGCCAGCGGTGAGCCGGCCGGGCGCGGTGGCTTGCCGCCGTCGGTCTACAGCCTGTTGCCGCGTCTGGTGGAACGCGCCGGGCGCACCCACGACGGCGTCATCACCGCGCTGTATTCGGTGCTGATCGAACAGGACTCGATGAACGATCCGGTCGCCGACGAGGTGCGCTCGCTGCTCGACGGCCACATCGTGCTGTCCCGGCGCCTGGCCGAACGCGGGCATTACCCGGCAGTGGACGTTCTCGCCAGCCTGAGCCGGACAATGAGCAATGTGGTGGGAACCGAACAGCAACACGGGGCCACACAGTTGCGCCGACTGATGGCTGCTTATCAGCAAGTGGAAATGCTCATCAAGCTCGGCGAGTACCAGCCTGGCAACGACCCGCTGACCGATTGCGCCGTGGACGCTCGCGCCCGCATCGAGGCCTTCCTCCAGCAATCGCTGCGCGAGCCGGTGACGCTCGATGAAACCCTGGATCACCTTCTGCAGGTAACCGCCCATGCTCCAGTCTGATTCCGATTACCAGACCCCGGCCAATGCCGACCTGACACCGACGCTCGATCTGCTACTGCCGATCCGCCGCCACCGTTTGACCATGGCCGAACAAGCCTGGCACCGCCAACGCTCGGTGCTCAGCGCCTTGCACGGCCGGCTCGAACAATTGGCCGGTGAGCTGCGCGAGCTGCGTGACCAACACCAGCAAGGCCGCATTGACCAACGCGACGCCCACGTCAATCGGCGTCTGCTGCTCACCGAGATGAACCAGTGGCTGGTCGGCGAACAGCAGGCTCTGCGCAAAATCGAGCGGGTCGAGCAAAGCTATCAGGCCTTGCAGGACGAACATCGGCAACAGCAGCAATGGACGGCGGACAGCGAGCAGCAACTGCGGCGGCGCCAGCGCGATGTGGAGAAACTCGACTATTTGCGCGACCTCGCACGGGATGTCTCATGAATCCGCGCCACGCCACACTCAAACCGCCACCGCGCATGCCCGAAGCCCCGCGCCCACGTCAGGAAACCACGGCCTCGACCTGGCCCGCCAGAACCGAACGGCGCCAGGATCTGCGCGGTGAAATCCGTGACGAGAGCGAACATTTCGAACACTTGCTGGACACCCTGGGCAACCTCGACCGAGGCCTGCTGGCCGACTTTGGCGGTGCCGGTTTTCAGGAGCCGCAGCAGCAGAATTCCGGCTCCTCCGCAGACGGTGCGGCGGCACCGGAGCAGCGCGACATCGATTGGTGGCAAGCACTGCTGGAACGTCTGGAGCAGCATCTGGATGATCCGCAACCCGGCGTACTCGAAGCGCATCTGGAGCTGCCCAACCTTGGCCCGGTCAAGGTCAATGTCATCCACCACGGCGCGGCGCTGGAAATCGCCGTGCACATGGCTCCGGATGCGTGGCGCCAAGTCGAACCGCTGCAACAGACCAGCGCGGCGTGGCTTGCCCGGCAATTGGGACGCGCGGTGCGCCTGCGGTTGCACCGGGAGGGCGTTTGACATGACCGTGCAAGCGTTGCGCCTGCGCAATCTGTCGTCGGCCGAAGCCCAGGTGCGCGAGCGCCTAGGCGCGGGCCTGTGCCTGAACCTGACGCAACCGGCGCCCACGTCCCTTCATCTACGGCTGGCCCCGACCGCCTTCAATAGCGAGCTCGCCACAGCGCTCGAATCAGTTTGCGGCCGGTTCTGGCTGGACAACGCAGAACCACTGCTGAGTGCGATCTCCGCATGCCCGGCGATCCTTGCCGACCCACTGACTGCCAGCACGCAATGCTCCTGGTACTGGCCGCTGTACAACCAGTATCTAGCCCCTGAACTGCAAGCAATGTGGAGCCCGTTGCAAACGGGCATTGCACCGCCCGAGCCGGGGCTGGACTGTCTGCTGGAGCTGCGCGGCGCGACGCTGGGCACCCACACCAGCCGTCTGCGAATCAGCGCCGAGACCTTGCTGCGCTGGCTCGAAAACGCGGCCTGGCAAAGCAATGCCGGCAACGATAACGACCCGATCTGGCCCGTGCATATCCCGTTGCTGCTGGGACATTGCAGCCTGAGTCGCGGCGAATTACTCGGCCTGCAACCGGGTGATGTTCTGCTTATCCACCAGGCCCTGTTCAGCGCCGACGGCCAGGGCAGCCTGCAGATCGGCGCCTGCCGTCTGCACCTGCGTCAATTGCCGGGCACTGCCCTGCACTTCACCCTCACCGAACTGGAAGACCTGACGATGAATGCCTCTCTGGATCACTTCGCCCTCGCCGATCAACCCGTGCCCAGCGAGGTACAGCCCTCAGCGCCGGGTGCAGAATCCACGCGCTTTGACGACCTGCCGCTGGCCCTGACCTTGCGTGCCGGCAGCCTCCACTTGAGCCTCGGCCAGTTGCGTAATCTGGGGGTCGGCTCGGTGCTGCGATTCAACGGCTGCACCCCGGGGGAAGCCACGTTATGTCACGGCGAGCGGGTGCTGGCGCAGGGCGAACTGGTCGACATCGAAGGCCGTCTGGGCTTGCAGATCACCCGGCTGGAGCCGCGCTTGTGAATGTGCAGGATGTCGACCCGCTGACCCTCGCCCTGTTCCTCGGCGCCCTGTCGCTGGTGCCGCTGCTGATGATGATCTGCACCGCGTTCCTGAAGATTTCCATGGTGCTGCTGATTACCCGCAACGCTATCGGTGTGCAGCAGGCACCGCCGAACATGGCGCTGTACGGCATCGCGCTGGCGGCGACGCTGTTCATCATGGCGCCGGTGTTCAACGACATGGGCCAGCGCTTCCGGCAGTTGCCGCAACGCATGGACAACTTCAGCGCCATGCAAAGCGCCGGCACCCAGGTGCTGGAGCCGTTGCGCCTGTTCATGTCACGCAATGTCGATCCGGACATCCAGACCCATCTGCTGGAAAACACTCAGCGCATGTGGCCGGCGCCGATGGCGGCCAAGGCCAGCCGCGACGACCTGTTGCTGATTGTCCCGGCGTTCGTGCTCTCGGAGTTGCAGGCCGGGTTCCAGATCGGTTTTCTGATCTACGTGCCCTTCATCGTGATCGACCTGATCGTCTCCAACATCCTGCTCGCGCTGGGCATGCAAATGGTGGCGCCGATGACCATTTCCCTGCCGTTGAAGATCCTGCTGTTCGTGCTGGTCGATGGCTGGACACGCCTGCTCGATGGCCTTTTCTACAGCTACCTGTGAGGGCGCCATGGATACATTGACGCTGTTCAAGCAGGCAATGTTGCTGGTGGTAGTGCTGTCGGCGCCGCCGTTGATCGTGGCGGTGATCGTCGGCGTGCTGACCTCGTTGCTGCAAGCGGTCATGCAGTTGCAGGACCAGACCCTGCCGTTCGCGATCAAACTGGTCGCCGTGGGCATCGCTCTGGCGTTGACCGGACGCTGGATTGGCGTCGAGTTGATGCAATTGGCCAACCTGGCATTCAGCATGATCGCGCAGACGAGGGCCTGAAATGTTCCAGCCGGCCTTCACTGAAGTCTCCGAATCCATCCTCGCTCTGACGTTAGGCATGGCGCGCCTCTATCCCTGCCTGTTTCTGGTGCCGGCGTTCGCCTTTCGCGAGATCAAGGGCATGCTGCGCCACGCCATCGTCCTGGCGTTGGCGCTGGTGCCGATGCCAGGCATCCGCGCCAGTCTGACCGGTCACGACCTGGGCTGGATCGACCTTGGCGGGCTGGTCTTGAAAGAGAGCCTGATCGGCCTGCTGCTGGGCCTGTTGCTGGCGATGCCGTTCTGGATGTTTGAGTCCATCGGCTGCCTGTTCGACAACCAGCGCGGTGCGCTGATCGGCGGCCAGATCAACCCGGCATTGGGCGACAACACCTCGGAACTGGGGCACATGTTCAAGCAACTGTTGATTCTGTTGCTGATCCTCGGCGGCGGTTATGCCGCGCTGACGCAGGTGATCTGGGACAGCTACGCGGTGTGGCCGGCCAATCACTGGCTGCCAATGCCCGCTACGGATGGCTGGGATCTTTACCTGAAACTGCTCGCCAGCACCTTTCGCTGCATGGTGCTGTACGCCGCGCCGCTGGTGGGTTTGTTGTTGCTGATCGAGTTCGGCATGGCGATTCTCAGCCTGTACAGCCCGCAGTTGCAGGTGTCGACGCTGGCGATGCCGGCAAAAAGCCTGGTCGGTCTGGGCTTTCTGGTGCTCTATCTGCCGATGCTGTGCTGGCTCGGCCAGGGCCAGTTGGCGCAGTTGGGCGACTTCAAACACCTGCTGCCCTTGCTGCTCAAGGCCACGCCATGAGCGAAAAAACCGAGCAGCCGACGCAGAAAAAACTCGCCGATGCCCGCAAGAAAGGTCAGGTAGGCCAAAGCCAGGACGTGCCCAAACTGCTGATCTTCGGCGCACTGCTCGAGCTGATCCTGGGGCTGGCCGACGGCGGCATCGCCAGGCTCAAGGCACTGATGAACCTGCCCCTGCAGCAGATCGGCCGACCGTTCGGCGCCGGCGTCGGCGAGGTGTTGACCAAGGCCGGCTGGGACTTGCTGCTGTTCATGCTGCCAGTGCTGGGGATTGCCGTGGCCATGCGCCTGATCGGTGGCTGGGTGCAGTTCGGGCCGCTGTTCGCGCCCGAAGCGCTCAAGCTGGATTTCGAGCGGCTCAATCCACTGAATCAGTTCAAGCAGATGTTCTCTTCGCGCCAGTTGTTCAACCTGCTCAACAGCCTGTGCAAGGCGTTGCTGATCGGTGTGGTCCTGTACCTGGTGTTGCCGCCGGCGCTGGGCGATCTGATCGGTCTGGCCAGTGCCGACCTGGACACTTACTGGCAAGCCATGATCGCCCTGTTTCGCCGCCTCTCGCGTATCTGCCTGGGTTTGCTGCTGGTGCTGGCGGTGGTGGACTTCGCCCTGCAGAAGTACTTCTTCATCAAGGGTCAGCGCATGAGCCACGAAGACCTGCGCAAGGAATTCAAGCAAATGGAAGGCGACCCGCACATGAAGTCGCACCGCAAGTCACTGGCCCGGGAAATGCTCCAGCAGCCGGCCGGCGCGGCTGCGGCCAAGGCGCCGGTGGAAGAAGCCGATTTGCTGCTGGTCAACCCGACCCACTATGCCGTGGCGTTGTTCTACCGCCCGCAGCAAACCCCGCTGCCACGCATCATCGGCAAGGGCCACGATGCCGAGGCGCGGGAGCTGATCGAGCGCGCCCGGGCGGCCGGCGTGCCGGTGATTCGTTATGTGTGGCTGGCGCGCACGCTGTATCGCAGCGAAGTCGGCCAGTTCATCCCGCGTGAAACCCTGCAAGCGGTGGCTCAGGTCTATCGCCTGCTGCGTGAACTCGACGATCAGCTGCAGGAGCAGACCATTGAAATGCCCGGCACACCCTACTGAACCACCAAGGAACCATCAAGGAACCAGCTCTCGGCGCCGGCCACTCAGGGCAAAGGAATTTTTCCTGAACGCCCAAGGCGGACGTAACGACCCCGCCGTGTCAGTCCATGACCTGGAGCTCTCCCATGGAGTCATCGATTCAACGGGCGGCGTCGCCGACGCTGGCGCCCCTCCCGCAGACCACCCACAACCCGCTGGGCCTGGAACAACAGCAGCAGGCACCGACCCAGCGCAGCAGTCACACCTTGAGAGATCTGGGTCGACGCCTGCTGAACCTGGTCGGCCATGTCAAACAGGACACCCAGGCGACGCCTCGCCTGTCGGCCCCCTCCTCCTCGGCCAGCAACGCCAATCCGTCGGCGGCAGTGGAAAGCGAACCGCAGGCCTCGTCTTCGAGCGCCGGCAACACCGGGCAAACGCCGCGACTGAGCCGCAGCAACGCCGCGCACTTCAATGGCCAAGAAGAGCGCATTCAGCGCCGCACGCCGAGCGACGACAAGTCGCCGGAGATACATCTGGATGCCAAGGGCCAGCCGCAATTAAGTGATTTCAAACCGGCTGCGGTCGCCGATCTGCTGCACAGCACCTTGACCCGATCCGGGCAGCACTATCAGGCCAGCGCCAGTGACCGCAATGGCGAGGACCATCTGCTGCTGGAGCCCCAAGGCCATTTGCTGCACATCAAACAGACTCCGACCGCCGTGACAATGCTGCGCAGCAGCCAGCCGGCCGGCCCGCAGGAAACCGGCAAAGGTCAGTCACCGACACTGGTCCTGCAAGACCAGCAAGCACGCGTCAACACCGGCAACGCTTTGGACACGATTGGCCGCGCGCATCTCGGCCATCTGACCGGAATCCATCAGGATCGCGACGGTCAGCCCCTGCGTCTGCACGAAGAAAAGCTTTACGAATTCGATCACGCCAGCCGCACCTGGAGCACGCCGCCGGGCAGCGAAGACATGCAGTTCAGCCATCTGTCGAGTCAGGGCAACGGCAAGTTGTATGGACAGATCGGCGATCATCTGGTGGACCTCACCAGCCGCGATGTACCGCACGTTGAAATTCCGCAACTCAAGGCCTTTTCAGTCGGCGTCAATCAGCATGTCGCGACCCTGAGTGGCGAGCAGAGCCGTACCCTGCACCTGTTCGATCTGGCACAGGAAACCCCGGCCACCGGCGCCGGCAAGACGCTGATCCTCAATGGCGGCCTGGCCGAAGCCAGGCACATCGGACTGAGCCCTGAGCGCTTGTTCGTCAGCGACACTGAAGGTCGTCTGTACAGCGTCAAGCGTGCGGATATCGATGCCGAATCGTCGACCCTGCAACTGATGCCCGAGGAGCACTTCCACCCCGAAGGTGAACGCCTGGGCGGCAAACATCAGGTCAGCGGTTTGCTCCATGACAATCAGGGCGGTTTGCAGGTGTTGCTCAGCGATCGCGCCGGGCAGACCCACACCCATGCGCTGGACGAGCCCAATCTGCGCCTCAAGGATGGCTGGAATCTCAGTGACGCGCTGGTGCTGGACAACAAGCGCGGCCTGCCCGGCAGTGCCGCGCCAACGCCGGCGCAGACCTTCGACCTTGATCGGCTGGGCCGGGTGGGCCTGAGCGATCAGCGTGTCCAGCGCTGGGACTCCACCAGTCAGGACTGGAAGGACACCGGCATCAAGGACGTCGAGCAGTTGCAGCGCGGTATCGACAGCAAAGCTTATTTGCTGCAGGACGGGCAGCTGAAAAAGCTCGATGTCAGCCCCCATTACAACACCGTCAACGTCGGCGGCAGCCACACCCTGAACCAGCCGCCGCGCTCAACCAAGGTTGCACTGGGCGAGCCGCTGGCCGGCCTTGAAGAGCGCCATATCACTGCATTCGCGATGCTCAACGACAAGCAGTTTGTCGCCCAGGACAGCAACCAGCGCCTGACCGCGCATCATCCCGACGGCACCAGCAGCGACCTCAGCCGCCTCGATCTGGAAGGCACCGTGGCCTCGCTGGCACTGGACGAAAATCACAACCTGCATGCGCTGACCACCGAAGGCAAACTGTTCACTCTGGCCAAGGATGACTGGCAGGCCAAGCCCGACCAGCCGCGCCCTGAGGCCAGCGGGAAACCCGTGCCGCTGCCGGCCGGGCAACGGCTGCAAAGTATCCGCACCGGCGATGACAATCGCTTGAACGTGACCGTCAGGGACAACCCCGAGCAACCACCCTTGCAGCTCAAGGGCCAGACCTGGCAACCCGTGACACCGCGCCCGGCCGACCATAACGCCCTCAGCGACTTGTTCACGCGAGTGCGCGGCGGCGAGAAAACCGCAAGAATTCCCGGTACCGGCCTCACCGCACGCCTGAATGCCAACTTCATGGGCCGTGGCAACGTGGAAAATTCCAACCGTGCACCCACCCGTGAATTCATCCGCGCCAACATTTTCAAACCGACGCTGGAAACCCCGCGGGTACTGAAAAATATCGGTAACCACATCCAGCATCACCACCACGGCCGCGAAGGTTTGCGTCCGCTGTACAAGTCCGAAGGCGAGTTGTTGAAGCGTCTGGAAATTCTCAATCACGATCAGCCCGCCGCGCCGCCGGGGCGCGATCTGAAGTCGCGGATCAGTCAGCTCGATCTTGGCCCGCAAGGCGCCGACCTGCTGCAGGATCTCGAATCCCTGCGCGGCGAGCTGGAGGACAACAGCCTGCGGGCCACCCGGCATCTGGGCCAGCAACACGGCAAGTCGAAACTGCTGCAGCAAAAGGAGGGTTTGCTGAACATCCACGGCGAACTGGCGCCGGCATCACGACGCACGCAACTGAGCATGAAACTGGAAAACCTCGGGCAAAAACTCAATATCGCCAGCTCGGGTCATGACCTGCTCAAGGAGGTGCAAGGCGCACTCAAGCAGGTTGCACCGTCAGCGGACAATCCCACCGGCGCCCTGCTCAAGACCCTGCAGGACAACGGCATGAAGCTCTCTCATCAGAAGGCCGATATTCCCCTCGGGCAACGCCGTGACGCCAGTGACAGCCAAGGACTGACCAAAGCCCGGCTGGCGCTGGACGTGGTGACGCTGAAGGACCTCGGCGACCTGCTGGGCAAGGTGGAAATGCTCCGCCCCGACGCCGACAACAGCCAGCAGCTGGCGCAGTTGAAAAAGCAATTCAGCGATTTGCGGGACAAGACCTACGGTGAACATCCGGTGAAGCAGATCACCGACATGGGTTTCACTGATCACGCCAACCTCGAAGCGTCCTACGACGGTATCAAGGCCTTCCTCAACGGGTTCAAGAAGGAAGATCACGCCACCAGCGTCAACCTGCGGGCCGCAACCGGCAGCAAGACCCAGGCGGAACTGGCGGACCAGCTCAAATCGGCGCTCAAGCAACTCGAACACCCCGACGACGAAATTGCCCTGCAACGCAGCTACGGACTCAACCTCAGCACGCCGTTCGTGTCGCTGGCCAACAAGGGCATGGGCCCGTGGCCCAGCGGTGCAGTGGGTGGCGGGCGCAATTACAACCTCAACGCCGAGCGTGGCGACAAAGGCGTGACCGTGTACCTGCAACGTGAAGGCTCGGGGATGGCCAGCGGTGGCGTGGGTGGCGGCAAGGACTACTGGCCGGGGTTCTTCAAGGCCGGCGAAGTGGACAAGTTCACCAAGGTTGATATCGGCAATGATCGGCAACTGACCCCGGCGTTTCGCCTGGGCGTGGACGTCACCGGCACCGCCACCCGCACTCAGCGTGACGGCGTGGTGTTCACCGTGCCTGACGAAGGCATCGATCAGTTCGTCGACAACCTGTTCAACGGCAAGATGAGTCCGCTTGAAGTGATGAAAAAAGGCGTCGATCACGAAACCCAGAAAGGCCTGCGTTTCAACGTCGACGTCAATGCCAGCGCCAGCGCCGAGATGCGCGTCGCCCTTGGCATCAGCGACAAGGACAGCTCGCCGTTATCCGCCGCCGCACGGGTCGGTGTCGGCGGCACGGTCAACGTCAACCTGCTCAACTACACCAACTACTCCCTCGACCAGCACAGCAACAAGGGCGAGTTGCAGGAAAGCAGCCGCAACCGTCCGCGCGCGCTCAACAGCTTCGGCGGTTCACTGTTCGCCCGCGCCCAGCTCGCCGGCAGCAATGCCCAGCCGTCCGGCGCCTCGCAGGGCGTGGTCGCGCCACTGGGTGGCAGTGCGACCGTCAACGTCGACAACAAGACCAGCAAACGCGTCAAATTCACCTTCAAGGAAGCCGAACCGCTGACCAGTGCCAACCTGAGCAAACTCGGTGGCAGCCTCGGCGCCGCGTTCAAGGATCCGGCGTCACAACAGATACTGACGCGACTGGCCGATACCGCACATGCCGACTACGCAGGCCTCGGCCCCAAGGAAAAACTGCAAAAGCAACTGGACGGTCTGCAGCGACACTTCGCCGACAAACCGGCGGAAAACGACGAGCAATACGCAGCCCTGCGCGCGCTCAAGCGGGCCGGCGTGCAGCAACAGGCGGCGGAGGCCAGACACAGCCTGCTCGACGGCGGACGCTTTGAAAGCTCCTACACCAACCTCTCGCGTCTGGACGAGCAAGGCGTGGTGTCCAAGGTTATGAGTCTGGTCAGCCCGATGCACTCGCCGAGCAACGCTGAGCGCGTCTCGGCGTTGCTCGGCCAGGACCCGACGCTCAAGGCCCTGGTCAAGGATCTGCAAGGCACGCCGGGCACCCTGGCGCGAGTGCGCCTTGAACTCAAGGACTCGGTGCAGGACCGCATCGATGAAGGCAGCCGCCGAGGCGACCTGTCGCAGAAGGAACTGGCGGCGCTGCTCAGCGACCGCGACAACATGCGGATCAAGGCCATCACCGTGTTCCAGAGCGTCAACCAGCCCGAGAGCTTCACCTCGCCGCTGCCCTTGGTCAGCTACAGCAGCAGTGCTTCGCTCAACGTCAACAAGACGCTGGGCAAGATCAACTTCAGCTATGGCCAGGATCAGGACACCCCCAAGAGTTACTTCCTCGACGGCGAACTCTCAAGGCCTGGGGCTTCGCTCAAGGCTACGGTGGATGCCTTGAAGAAAGACGGCCTGCAACTCAAGAGCTGAACCTGCCTGCGTTTGCCGTGGCTCATGTGGCCACGGCTTTTTCCCCAAGCGATTATCCAGACTCTCCAAGGAGGCCACATGCGTCCTGCGTTTTATCCCCTCGACGATTTTCCGCCACTGGCCGAACTGGCCGCGCAATGGCCGTTGATGCAGCACGAGGTGCTGACGTTGCAAGCGCCGGTGCTCGACATCGACCGCACTGACAAGGCTCATGAACAGATTCACCACGAAGTCACCACGCACCTGCAACAGGGCGGCGACTATGGCTGGCTCAAAGGCTGGGGCGAGGCCGGCGGTAACCGCGACTGGGTGCAATACCCGCTGCTGTTCCGCGATCAGGTACTGCCTCCCGCCCGGGCGGCACTGCCGCGCACGGTGGCGCTGCTCGAAACCCTGGCCGGGCTCAAGGTCGCCGCCCTCGCTCGACTGGAGCCTCACGCCTGGCTCAGCACTCACCGTCATCCCGAGGTCTGCGAGGAAGGCCTGCTGCAAATGCACCTGACCCTGGGCGCGGCCGCCGAACGCAACTACGCCTACCTGAACGTTGCCGGCGAGTTTTATCAGCATCGCTGCGGCACGGCGGTGATCTTCGACGGCTCGCAGGATCATTTTGTGGTCAATGCCAGCGATGCACCGCGCACGATCCTTTATCTGGAATTCAAGCAGGCACGCCTGCAGGGCCAGCACTGAAGCGCAATAAAAAACGGGCGCCTGTCACCAGGTGCCCGTTTTTTTATGGTGGCCGTTAGCGGCGCGGCTGAGCGTTCGCTTCCTGCAAACGCTCAGCCAGCAAACGGACAATCCAGTAGGCCGTCAACGCGGCTGCCTGCTGTAATTGATCCGTTGCGCCATGCTCCTGGAAATCCTGTTCCAGGCTGTCGATGTAACGCGGCAGGCTGAAGCGCTCGCTGCGGCGAATCGCCGGTTTTTCGAGGCTCGCCCGCAAGCTCTGACTGACCAGAGCGATGGCCTGTTCGAACGCCTGACGCTGACGGGCATCCAGCTCGCCATTGCCATGAACCAGCGCCTTCCAACTGCTCGGGATTGAAGGCTGGGCGCTCATGTCAGACCTCCTGGAACCGGGTCGACTCAGGCAGCTTGCTGTAAGCGTTCTGCACGTTTTTCAGGTCGATGTTGTGAGTGCTGATGTTCAAACCCTCGCTGTCGCTTTTGACGAAGGAGAACTTGCCGTTTTCGGCGCTGATATTGCTCAGATTGAGGTTCCAGTTGCCCTGCTGACCACCGTTGGTGCGCATGAAGGTGCCAAAGTCCTTGGCCTTGAAGTTGTCGACATTGACGTTGGCATCGGCATTGAGCTGGAAGATCTTGTCCGCCGCGCCCTGGGCACTGCTGTTGGTGATGTTCAGGTGGGTGGTCTTGGCGCCGCCGTCCTTCACCGTCAGGGCATCTTCGCCGACATTGGTCCAGTGCACGTTATCCACGTTGACTGGCTCCTCGCCGTTTGCCTTGACGTGCACGCCATCAGCGCCGTTTTCGCCGATGATCACGTTTTTCAAAGTGGCGCCTTCAGCCAGTTCGAACAGCGGTTTCTGCGACTCACCCTGACCACCGTCGCCCAGTGCGGCACCGGCAGTGAAGGTCTTGCCGCCGCCGTCGAACACTTCGCCCGGCCCGACCTTGATGGTGCTGTTGACCACGGTCGGGTTGCTCGAAGCGGTCGGGAACGCCACCGGCGCTGCACCGCTGTTGTCCAGAACCGGTGCCCCAGCTTCCGGGTTCAGACTGACACCAGCGTCCGGCACCGGCACAGTGTTGCCGGTTACCGGTGCGCCGCCCTTGCTTGATGTGCCACCACCGTCGGCTCCCGGCGTGCCAAAGGTATCGGGGTGGCTGTCCATGAACTGGGCGATCATCTCCAGCAGTTCCTTGAGTCGATCGTCGCCGGACACTTGTCCGCCGCCCTCTGCAGTCGGACTGATCGCGCTGTTCAGGGAGCCTTCGCCAAGGCTCTTCATCAGCGTATTGACCAGATCCTCGGGGCTCGAACCAGCGCCAGCCCCTTGCGTGCCCCCCACACCCTTGGCCTGTGCGCCGTCACCGCCCTGAGCACCGTCGCCGCCGAGGATCTTCTCGAACAGTGCCATCAAGACCTGAGTCAGCAACTCTTTGGACGACTCGCCACCACTGCCCTCGGTGGCGGTTTGCCCGTCCTTGCCCGCCCCTTGCAGCTTCTGCAGCAAATCATCGCCGGCGCTCTGGTCGGAGGCGCCGGCTTCCTTGCCCGACGATGAACCCATCAAAATCTCGGCCAGCATGCTGGCCAGATCATGCAGCCCGGAAGCACCGGACGGCGCGTTCTGGCCTGGCAGCGTGCTCTGATCCAGCGACAAACCGGCCACCGACCCATTCTGTGAAAGCCCTGAAAAAACACTGAAATCTGCCATCTGCATCGTACCCCGTTGCTGAGAGAGTCCGGATCGAGGCCGGGATGGCCTGCGATCCACCGTGCTCGCCGCAGCACTGTGCGGCGACACGCCCTCTGTGTGGCCGGCGCTGACAGGCAGTTCCTTCGTCGATCAATTGAGCAGACGGGCCAGACTCACGCGGGTTTCCCGTACCTGGGCAATAAAGCCCTGCACCAGCCCACCGAAGGTGTCTTCATCGAGTCGAGCCAGTTCACGGGAAGTACACAGGCGCACGTCGCCCTGATCAAGGGCCAGCCAGCAGCCGCGCAAAGTCGCGACATCGAAGTTCATGCTCAGCAGACGTTGCAGGTTGTCCGCGCCCGGTTGCGCAGTGCCCAGGCGACAATGCAAAACCACGGTTTCGCTGTGTTCCGGCAACTCGATGACAGCCGCTTGAAGATGGTCGCGGTCATATAACGCACAGACGCCGCGCTGAAAGGTAAGTGGCGTGCCCAATTGGCTGGCCAACTGGGCAATTAAACGCTGGATGATGGACTCGGAGTTCGCCATTGCTTTTCCTGTAGTTGATTTCGCCGGACAGCTGCCGGTACGAAACATGAGTGGAAAAACAACGACGAGGAGTTCCGTTCAGAACAAACATTGCGAAATCAGTGTTTCAACCCGGCCAGCGACAAGAGTTGAGCAAGTAACGCCTGTAGTTGTTCTCCTTGATATTCATTGTTGAGTTCATGCCAGACCACGAAAGTGTGCTGGCTATCCAGGCAAATGTAGTAACCGTCGTAGGATTCAACATTTTCGAAACGCCGTTTAAGCGCGTCCGAAAACAAATCAGGACGTTGTGCCTGACGCTGGATATTCAGCGCCAGGCCCCAGCCCAGGCTCTCCTTGCGACACACGAACTCAATGCCCGGAGCCCATTGCCAGGCACTGGCCTGCTTCTCGCCGATACGCGCAAGAAAATCCTGTTGATCGGTACTTTGCAAAATCGTTTCAGTCATTCAGAGACACCGTACTGTATTCGCCGCCGCCATCCCGTAGTGCGGGAGACCACCAGACATTCAACTCGGCATTATTGGCGCCAAGTTGCTGACAATCACCTGAACCACATGAAGCTTCTGGAATTAAAGTACAAGCGCTCAACAAAAGCAGACTCGCTGCCACAATAATGGCCTGGTACAACTTCATCTCGTCACCTTCCTTGTCGGACGCTACATCCGTTCCCGGCCACCCATTGGGCAGGACGGCGAAAAAACGATGCAGGTCTCGTTATTTTTTATAACCCCCATCACTGTGGGGGCAACATCGATATCCGTGCCGGTGTTGCCGCAGGCGTTGCAGTCGCCGTCGGTCGTAAAGCCACGAAAATCTCAGTTGATTCACCAGGTTGCAACAGGAACTTGGGCGCAACTGTTACGGCCAATGTCTGTGATCCTGAACAAGCTGCCGGGTCAATGCGCTGCGGTGTGGCACTGGTGTTTTTCACCACGCCGACCGCCACCCGATAATCCGTTGCGTTGAACCACTGCATCCGCTGCCGATCCAGCGTGAGCGTCGCTGGCACTTTACACAGGTCGCCCAAGGCCGCACCAGATGATGACTGTTTGATATCACCCGGGATAGCGCCCTTGACCAGACCGGCAAAAGTCGCGGCTATCGCTGCACGCAAAATCGCAGGTTTTCCCGGTTCACGGCCGGACGCCAGCGCCCGGTCGAGTTGCCCGCGGTTTTCGCTGGCCACATAGCGCGCCGGGTCTACCTGGTCGCCAATCAGGCGTGGCGTCAGGATGAACAAGCGCTCGCGCCGCGACGTCTGGCGCTTGTTGGAGGAAAACAGTGGCCCCAGCAACGGTATCTGTCCGAGCACCGGAACCTGTTGCTGCTGGTCGCCACGCTCATCGACGTGGAAACCACCAATCACCAGCGAACGGTTTTCAGCGATCACCGCCTGAGTGCTCACCGTGCCGCGTTTGACGGTCGGCGTCTGTTGGTCGCGAACCTGCTCCAGCTGGCCATCTTCGATATCGACGATCAACTGAAAACGATTGTCGCCACCGCCGGCAATGGTGCGCGGAATCACTTGCAGGCTGGTGCCGGCCGTAACCGGTTCAATCGTCGCCACGCGTTCGCCGGTGGCGGTGATGTACTGCGTGCGGCTGAAGTCGATCACTGCCGGCTGATTTTCCAGGGTCAGCACCGAGGGACGGGCGATCACCGAGGCCACGCCCTGCCCCTCCAGTGCCTGAATCTCGGCAAAGAATCGGTCGAAGTCGCGTATGAACAAGGTCGACGAGCCACTGCCGAGCAGCGAGCTACCCGCCGTGACGCTGCCAGCACGGGCCGACCAGCGCGACTCCAGGGTGGTCAACTGACTGCGGTCGATATCAAGGATGATCGCGTCGATCTCCACCAGTTTGCTCGGCAGATCCAGCTGCTCGATCAGTTGCTGGTATTGCCCGCGCTTGTCCGGGTTGTCGTAAATCAGCACGGCGTTGTTGCGCACATCAGCGGCAACGCGCCGCTGTCCACCGACGTTGGACTTGACCTCGGCACGGCCGCTGACCCGCTCCGTGGCCAAACGCACGATCTTGCCCCGGGCAGTATCAGCCATGCTCTGCAGCGCATTGATATTGGCCTTGGGGTCCAGCGCTGAAGGCGTCGTGGAGCGCTGGTTTTCCAGCAGCCCTTCGAGAATCGCCGCCACGCCGGGGATGCTCACGGTTTGCTCGCGGTACTGAATCTGCCGGTCGGCAACGGCCGCAAAACGCAGAGGAAACATCATCACCTGTTGCTTCTCGTCAGGCTTGATCTTCTCCTTGCTGAAGCTGCGGATCAGCTCGACATAACGCGCCGGCCCGCTGACCAGCACCACACCTTCATCGGGCAATTCGCCCCAGCCGAAACGCTTGTCCAGCAGGCCGATATCGGTCAGCGCCTGTTTCAGATCCGGCGCGGCATCGGCCGACACTTCGAGACGCTGCGCAACCTGGGCCGATTGGGGGCTGATGTACAACTTGCCGTTGTAGACGAACCACTGAAACTGGTGTTCCAGCGCCAGTCGATCGAGAAATTCCACGGCATTGGTCGCGCGCAATTTGACGTCGAGCATACCGCTGACACCGGTCATACTCAGGCCGACCCCAAAGGCATTGGCGAAATCCCTGAGCACGGTGTCCAGCGGAGTTTGTGTGGCTTCGTAGGCGTAGGCCGATTGCCCCCAGTCAGCGGGGACCGCAGCCAGGGTCGGCAACGACAGTGCCAGCAGCAGGGACATCCCGCACAAATGCTTAAACATAACGGTGCCCCAAAGGTAGAGCGTGATGCCGAGGGCGCACCGGTGCCGGGGTATGGGCCAGCATCGCTTCCCAGACTTCACGCTGATTGGCCAAGGCTTCCAGCGCGGCGATGATCGGGCTGACACCGTCGAATGGCAGATAGCGCACCAGACACAGACGCCGCTCCTGCGGGTCCAGCGCCAGGGCGGCGCTGAAGCGTCCGAGACTGGGGCCGGACAAACGCAGAGCCGCTTCAAGGTCGGCGTCGCCACCGCGCCAGGCGACACTCAATCCGGCACAACACAGCACTCCGGCGGGTCGCCGTTGCAGGCGCACCGATTGCTGATCGATCAGCAGCGTCAGCTCGCCCTCACCACTGTCCAGCCAGCGTTGCACGGTGACGCTCAGCTCAGCGGATTTCATTGATGATTGCCTTGGCCAGGTTGTGCTTGACGACAATTTCCTGATTGGCCGCCCAACTGGCGGTGGAGGACTGGCGGATCGCCGAGTTGAACGCGTGCCAGTCATCCGGGGAAAACGCATCCAGTGACAAAGCCGCTGAATCCAGATCCTTTTGCGTGTGTTCGAAGGTGTTGTCGAGACGGCGGCGCAGTGCATCAGAAGACAGCATGGTGAGACTCCAGGTCCGAAAACTGCCCACTGAGTGGTCAGCCTTCGAGTTTGGTTCCATGCGTTATCGCACTGATTGCGCCGGGACTTGCGGCAATGGCCAGACCTGGGCGACCAGGGCGCCCCACGACAGGCTGAAATCCCCCAGCGCCGTTCGCAGGCACAGGCTGTCCGGCGGCAGTTGCGGGTCGGCGCGGACACTCCACAGCGCTTGCGTCGTCTGCAACTGGTGGCTGACGGCATCCAGCTCTGCAGGATGACAGTGCAGCACGCCCGCTTCATCCGAGGGCTGAGCTGCGGCGAGCTGGCGCAACAGCGCCTTGATACGCTCCGGTTGCACCGTTTCGCCCAACAGACACTGCATGGCCTCGCTGACCAATGTTTCGGCACTGGCGATAATGTCCGTCCACATCTGTTGCCGCTGCTGCTGCCATTCGTTGAGCAGCGCGTCCGCCTGACGCCAGACCTCGGCCCGTGCCTGCTCACGGGCCTCGTCGGCCAGTTGCGCCGACTGCCGGCGTGCCTGAGCGAGGATGCTTTCGGCATTGCTGCGGGCAGCCTCCAGCAGTTGGCTGGCCAACAGATTTTGTTCGAGGACTTCACGGCGCAGAACCGGGCCGTCGGGCAACGCCTGAGGATCACTGAACGTCAGACAGCGGCGAGTCAACATGGGGCGTTCCTTGTTCATTCGGGACAGTAAGGGCGTACCAGCTGACGGCCTGCCACAGGCTCGTCAGGCGTTGCCCCGGCAGCGAAGCGAAACTCACACGTTCGGCATCGACCACGCGCGAACGGGCAAACGTCAGACGCAAGCGAGACCAGACCGACTCCCCCACCCACGCCCGCAACAGGCGCAGGCCGCGAATCTCGGCAGTGTCGGCCAACGCTGTCGGCGGCAACCAGTTTCCCGGTTGCAGCGCCTTGCCCAGACGTCGACACCAGATCAGCTCGGGCTGGCTCAAGCCCGGTGGTTGCGGGGTCTGGCTGCCCGCGCAGACCGTTGCCACCAGGTTCAACACCCGCCGCCATTGCTCACGATCCAGGCTGAGCAACGGCAACAGAACGGGGTTGGGTGTGGCGGGCCACTCGGCGCTCATGCCCAGATGCGCATCCAGCCACGGCCCCGAATGACTGCGTAAAAACGCCAGGCAGTGTGCTGCAACGTTCTGCTCGCCCAAAGCCCAATCAGCCTCGGCTTGCCGTGCGCCCTGCACCCACCAGCGCACCCAGGCCAGCGCTTGCTCCGGAGAAACCGCCGGCACACTCATCGCGGATCGGACGGCGTCGGTCTGGCCCCGCCTACCGCTTTGCCCAGGCGCTGACGCCATTGCGGGTTGAGCACCAGCAATCCGCCCGCCAGCAATAACGCCGCCAGCACACACAGCCCGGCAAGCCACTGCCAGAACTGCCAGCGTTCCTGAGTCATGCGCAGCGGGCCGATACTCACCTGTTCCTCGGCCTCCTGATAGCTCTGGGCGGGCACGAAGATCACCGCGAGTTTCTTGTCATCGGCGCCGCTGATTCCCGGAATACTGCTGGCAACCATGCGCCGGATGCGTGGCAGTACACTGTCCGGGTCGAGTTCCGCGCGGTGTTTGATGAACACCGCTGCCGACGCCGGTTGCACCGGTTCGCCCGGCGCCACCCGTTCCGGCAGCACCACGTGAACCCGGGCCACCACCACACCGTCGATCTGCGACAGGGTCTGCTCCAGCTCCTGGGACAAGGCATAGAGGTACCGCGCGCGCTCTTCCAGCGGCGAGGAAATCACCCCTTCCTTGCGAAACACTTCACCCAGGCTGGAGCGCGAGCGGCGCGGCAACCCCACGGCTTCGAGCGCCCGCACCGCCCGGGAAATGTCACGGGTCGCCACCAGCACCGCGACGCCGTTCTTGTCCAGCCGCTTCTGCGCATCGATGTGCTTGCCGGCCAGTTCCGCCAGCACTTCGTTGGCGTCCTGTTCGGAGAGGTCGCGGTGCAGCTCCATACGCTCGCCACAACCGCACAGCAGCAGGATCATCAGCGCCGGCACAAGCCGCCTGAATGCCTTGAAATGCATGGTCTGGCCTTATTGAAGACTGGTGAGTTTTTCTACGCTCTGAGCAGCCTTGCTCACCAGTTTGGCGCTGAGCAGGCTCTCCAGATAAAACGAGGACAAGGACCGGTTGGCCTGCAACGCCTGCTGCGGATCGGTGGAGCGCGATGCTCGCTGCAAGTCTCGATCGGCCTTGTCGGCATCCTTTTGCAGGGCTGTCGAAGCCCGGGCGATCGGCGAATCTGCCGCCTCCTCGCGCGGTGGCCGGGCAGCGGCCTGCTGCATCTGTGAGTTAAACCAGGCAATGTCCGCCTCGGCAGGCGGCCTGAGCGGCAGCCCTTCGGTAACGGATAGACCCGAGTGGTTAACTGTTACCCCTGTAATCGCCATTCATGCTCTCCTGCCGGGACGAAGGTTTACAATCAGCCGCGATAGCTGGTGGAGCTTTGCTGTACCAGCACCGACAAGACGTTGCCGGCCGCGATGCTGGCGTCGGTTTTCAGGGTGTTACCGGCACCGCCGTTAAGGAAGTTCTGCTCGGCATTGGGGAACAGTCCGCCCAGTGAATTGCCTTGGGCACTGCCCTTGACCTCACCCTTGATCATGTCGATGGCTTTCTGGAACTGCTTGCTCTCGCCCTTGGACATGAACAGATCGCCCTCGGACAACTCGCCCATCCAGTCCTTGGATTTGCCGTCCGGTTTGCCGAACTCTTCCGGGTGCATGTCCATGAAACGCGCGACTTCCTTGAGCACGTCCTTGTCGTCGTTGGAGAAAGCCATTTCGCCCTTCGCGTCACGCACGGGGTTGCCGGTTGGCTTGAGCAGGTTGTCGAGTTTTTCTTCGCCCAGATTGCCCAGCAACGACGACAGCAAGTCCTGGATACCGCCACTGCCCTGGCTGTTGCCGGTATTGCCGGCGCCCGGATTCCAGCCGCCATTGCTGCCACCGACGTTGCCGCCGTTCTGGGTGCCGCCGCCGAGAATGTCCTTGATCAGACCTTCCAGACCTTGGGTGAAGGCCTGTTTCTCCTCTTTGTTGAGGTAGTTGTCTTCACTCAGCTCATCACGCCAACTGCGAACCTTGCCGTTGGCATCGTCGGGCTTGCCGAATTTGTCCGGGTTCTTGTCCATGTAGTCGGCGATCATCCCCAGCAGCGGGTTTTTCGCATCACGGATGTTCGCGCCGCTGCCGTTTTTCTCGAACAGTGCCTCGCCCAGCAACGAGGCGATCTGCCCGGCGCCGCTGTCGGAGTTGCTCTGCAGATTGCCCAGGCCGGAGGTATTGAAACCGCCCTGGAACGAGGTGGTCTGGGGCATGCTTATCGAAGTGGAAAACATAGATGTGCTCCTGCTTGACTGCGCAAGTCATGGCCCTCTCGACCGGAGTCGAGAGGGCCCACGACCACTTAGTAGTTGATCGCCTTGCCGGTCTGCTGGGCAGCGTTCTGCGCTTTGGTGGCAGAGTCCTGATAGGCGCTGGCGATACCGTTGACGGTATCGGTCATCATCTTGTTGGACTGAGCCTGGGCGTTCATGGTGGTGGTTGCTGCAGCAGTGGCGTCCATCTGCGTCATGGCAGCCATCGAAGCGCCAAGGGATGCGGTACCGGCCATAGTGTTACTCCTGATAATCGAAGGTTGTTTGAACACCCCAATGGTGTTCGAACAGTGAGTGGTCGATTCTCGGAAGCGGTTCCATGAGGTCGGCAAATCGATGCGCACAAACCCGAGATCAGAGCTCGGGGGAATCGATGCTCAGGCTTTTCATACGGTGGTAAAGGGTGCGTCGGGGGATCCCCAGTTCGCTGATCACCGCGTCAATGCACTTGTCGTGACGGCTGAGGCAATCCTGGATCAGGGTTTTCTCGAACAGGCGCAAATGGCTTTTGAGCGGCACGCCGGACTGGCAATCACCGAAAGGTGCATCCATCTGCAACGCAGGCATGCCCAGCACAAAACGCTCGGCAGCGCATTTGAGTTCTCGGATGTTGCCCGGCCAGCGATGGCTGAGCAGACGCTTGAGCAGGTCGGGGTCGGGTTGCGGAATCGGTTGATGGTGACGCACGGCGGCTTCATTGACGAAGCGCTGGAACAACGGCTGGATGTGTTGCAGGCCCGAGCGCAAGGTGGGGAGCTGGATCTTGATCACATTGAGGCGAAAAAACAGGTCGCGGCGAAACTTTCCCTCTTCCACCAGTTTTTCCAGGGGGGTCTGGGTGGCGACGATTACCCGCAGATCCAGCGGCACAAAGCGCGTCGAGCCCAGGCGCTCGATACCGCGCATCTCCAGCACACGCAGCAACTTGGCCTGGAGCAGCAACGGCATGCTATCGATTTCGTCGAGATACAGCGTGCCGTGGTTGGAGGCTTCGATGTAGCCCGCCCGGGACTTTGACGCGCCGGTATAGGCGCCGGCCATGACCCCGAACAATTCACTCTCGGCCAGTTGTTCGGGCACCGCTGCACAGTTGAGTGCAATCAGCGGTCCCTCGCGACAGGACAATTGATGAATACGTCGGGCCAGCGTGTCCTTGCCGGTGCCGGTTTCGCCTTCCAGCACCATATCGACCTTCAATGGCGCAGCCTTATTTATGAAAGCTTGCAGCGTCCCTGCACTGTCGAGAACTTCATGTTCCCAATGCGTAGAGTGATTATTCGAAAAACCCCCGGTCATCTTGTTCCCTCATGATGATCACTTCTGTCGGGCTCGAGGAATACAGAACGCCGCACCTTCCTCAACGCAAAACACTGGAAGGAGAATCGACGTCGCGAACGCAATGTATGCCTGCCACACCATTCTTTTTTTTCTGGACGATAGAGATCAGCAGGTACCCGGCGTTCATTTTCACAGCCAATCCCCCACTGACTGGATCTGCCCGGCAATGCTTGCATGCACGACGGCGGCTTGTATTTGCGCAAATCTGCCGCGCGACTGTCAATCGAGCAGACATCCGCTGTCAGGCAGTCTATGCAGCCCGTTCGAGCCGGCAAAATTGAAATTCAACAGCTCAATCATAGGGAATATCAATAACCCTGACATCTTGACGCTATCTGCGAAAGTACACCTCAAAAAGCGCCAGAAAACTTCAGGGATCTCAAAATGAACAGCCAATGGTAATACCCGCTTACTTTCTCTCGGATTAAACATTGAGAGGCTGTTTATACAAACGCTGCATGACAAATCTTGCAATAACTATTAACTTACCGCCGCCCCGACCGATGGAGGGTCGGGCATTCGCACTCAGTTAAGGAAAACGATGGCAATGGTCTATTGTCGTGCTTGCGCCAGGGAGCTACACGAAACGGCGCTCACCTGCCCCCAATGCGGGGCTGCCCAACAGGCCTGCGTGCCGCAAACGCAAGCTGCAATACCCTGGCTGGCCATCGTTTCGTTGATCCTCGGAATTATCAGCGCACTTACCCTGTTTGATGATTCCGAATGGGACAGGGATGCGATTGTCGGCGTGGGCATTCTCAGCCTTGCGGGCCTCACTTGCGGCATCGTCTGTATCAACCAAAAACACCCAGGAAGAAACCTCGCGATTGCCGGCATTGTTTTGTCAGGCCTTGCCGCGTTCGTTTTGTCCTGTCTATCGATTGAATAATTTTAGGGAAAAAATATGAGCTTGGTTTTCTGCCGTGGTTGCGCCAAGGAGATTAGTAGTCTGGCTGTGGCCTGCCCACAGTGCGGTGCACCTCAGGCAACTCAACAGTCCTATGCAAGCGGTCCCGCGATCACCACGGGCAACCCTTACGTGGAAGCGCTGAAGAATTACGCCGAATTCAAAGGCCGCGCCACTCGCCGCGAATACTGGATGTTCGTGCTGATCAACCTGGGTATCTGCATTGTCATGGGCGTTCTCGATGCAATGCTCAACACCAAGGGCGTGCTCTACAACCTGTACAGCCTGGCGATGTTCCTGCCGAGCATTGCCGCCGGTGCGCGCCGCATGCACGACACCGACCGTAGCGGCTGGTGGTTGCTGCTGCCGATCGTCAACCTGGTGTTCCTGGTGCAAGACAGCCAGCCGGGGCCAAACCGTTTCGGGCCGAACCGCAAAGGCAACAACTGAGTCACCCCGCAGCACGTTGAACGAGACGGCCTTCATGGCCGTCTCTTTGTTTGTACGACATGAATCTGAAACGCCGCTGGATCTTTACTCGCGGCGCAACATAGATTTGTCATCAAACAGATTGATAGCCCCCTAACGAAAGGTGCATGCTAGAGGGCTGGAATCGGTCTTATATCATTCCGAATGATAGTTACCTTTGCTTCATTCGATTCGTGCCATCACACCCCCGCCGAGCATCATCCGCCCATCTTCAATACATTGGCGGATGATTCCATGGAACAGTCACTCAAACATTTGCGCTTCCCCTTGGCCCTGTTGGCCGTGCTGGTGATGAGCGCTTGCGGCAAGACTCCGGAGACTGCCGCCACCCTGCCCGCTGCCAAAGTCAGCGTGGCGAAGGTGCTGGAACAGCCGGTCAACGAGTGGGACGAATTCACCGGGCGCCTCGAAGCGCCGGAAACCGTTGAAATCCGTCCCCGGGTCTCTGGCCAGATCGACGAGGTCGCTTTCACCGAAGGCGCGCTGGTCAAGAAAGGCGACCTGCTGTTCCAGATCGACCCGCGTCCTTTCCAGGCTGAGGTGCGCCGCCTCGAAGCTCTGGTTGCCCAATCCCGCGCCAACGCCACCCGCAGTGAAAACGAAGCCGGTCGTGGCGAACGTCTGCGTGCCAGCAACGCGATCTCCGCTGAACTGGCCGACTCGCGCACCAGTGCTGCACAGGAAGCCCGCGCCGCCGTTGGCGCCCTGCAAGCGCAGCTGGATCTGGCCAAGCTGAACCTGAGCTTCACCCGCGTTACCGCGCCAATCAGCGGTCGCGTCAGCCGTGCCGAAATCACTGCGGGCAACCTGGTGACCGCCGACACCACCCCGCTGACCAGCGTGGTCTCCACCGACAAGGTCTACGCCTACTTCGACGCCGACGAGCGTGTGTTCCTCAAATACACCCAACTCGCCCGTAACGGTCAGCGCGGCGCGACCACTCCGGTGTACATGGGCCTGTCCAACGAAGACGGCAACCCGCACCTCGGTCAAATGAACTTCGTCGACAACCAGGTCAACCCGAAAACCGGCACCATCCGTGGCCGTGCGGTGTTCGACAACAGCGACGGCACCTACACCCCAGGCCTGTACGCACGGCTGAAACTGGTCGGCAGCGGCACCTACAACGCCATGCTGATCAACGACGAAGCGGTCGGCACTGATCTGGGCAAGAAGTTCGTGCTGGTGATGGATGCGGACAACAAGACCGCCTACCGTCCCGTCGAACTCGGGCCGAAGATCGAAGGCCTGCGCATCGTGCGCAGCGGCCTGAACAAGGACGACACGATCATCGTCAAGGGCTTGCAGCGGGTACGTCCGGGTTCGCCGGTTACCCCTGAAGTGATCCCGATGGCCAGCGAGCAGACCATTGCCGCTCTGGCTCAACAACGACAAGCGCTGGAAGCCAGCAACCTGCCCAAAGTCGCACCTGCCAAAGGTGCACAGGGTACGGCTGTGAAGCTCGCCGCTGCGACCCCACGCGGTTAAGGGACGACAACTCCGATGAATTTTTCCCAATTCTTCATTTCACGGCCGATCTTCGCAGCGGTGCTCTCGCTGTTGATCCTGATCGCCGGTGCGATCTCGCTGTTCCAGCTACCGATCAGCGAATACCCGGAAGTCGTGCCGCCCACCGTGGTGGTGCGAGCCAACTTCCCGGGCGCCAACCCCAAAGTCATCGGTGAAACCGTGGCCGCTCCGCTGGAGCAAGCCATCACCGGCGTCGAGAACATGCTGTACATGTCCTCGCAGTCCACCGCTGACGGCAAGATCACCCTGACCATCACCTTCGCCCTGGGCACCGACCTGGACAACGCGCAGGTGCAGGTGCAAAACCGGGTGACCCGTACCGAACCGAAACTTCCCGAGGAAGTGACGCGCATCGGTATCACCGTCGACAAGGCCTCGCCCGACCTGACCATGGTTGTGCACTTGACCTCGCCGGACAAACGCTACGACATGCTCTACCTGTCCAACTACGCGATCCTCAACATCAAGGATGAGCTGGCTCGCCTGGGCGGTGTCGGTGACGTGCAGCTGTTCGGTATGGGCGACTACTCGCTGCGGGTCTGGCTGGATCCGAACAAGACCGCTTCGCGCAATCTGACCGCCACTGATGTGGTGACGGCGATTCGTGAGCAGAACCGTCAAGTGGCTGCCGGTCAACTGGGTGCGCCCCCTGCCCCGAATGCCCAAAGCTTCCAGTTGTCGGTCAACACTCAGGGCCGTCTGGTCTCCGAAGAAGAGTTCGAGAACATCATCATTCGCGCAGGCGACAACGGTGAAATCACTCGTCTCAAGGACATCGCTCGCGTCGAGCTGGGTTCCAGCCAGTACGCCCTGCGTTCGTTGCTGAACAACCAGCCTGCTGTAGCGATCCCGATCTTCCAGCGCCCAGGCTCCAACGCCATCGAGATCTCGAACGAAGTTCGCGGCAAGATGGAAGAACTGAAGAAAAGCTTCCCGCAAGGCATGGACTACAGCATCGTCTATGACCCGACGATCTTCGTGCGCGGCTCGATCGAGGCGGTGGTTCACACCCTCTTCGAAGCACTGATCCTTGTGGTGCTGGTGGTGATCCTGTTCCTGCAGACCTGGCGCGCCTCGATCATTCCGTTGGTGGCAGTGCCGGTATCGTTGATCGGTACGTTTGCGGTGATGCACCTGTTCGGTTTCTCGCTCAACGCACTGTCGCTGTTCGGTCTGGTACTGGCGATCGGGATCGTGGTGGACGACGCCATCGTGGTGGTGGAGAACGTCGAGCGCAACATCGAACTGGGACTGACGCCGGTCGAAGCGACCAAGCGGGCGATGCGTGAAGTGACCGGTCCGATCATCGCCACGGCGCTGGTGTTGTGTGCGGTATTCGTACCGGCCGCGTTCATCTCCGGCCTCACCGGGCAGTTCTACAAGCAGTTTGCGTTGACCATTGCGATTTCGACCGTGATCTCCGCGTTCAACTCGCTGACCCTGTCGCCGGCACTGGCTGCCGTATTGCTCAAAGGGCATGACGCGCCGAAAGACCGCTTCTCCAAAGTGCTGGACAAGATTTTCGGTGGCTGGCTGTTCCGTCCGTTCAACCGCTTCTTCGACCGCGCCAGCCATGGTTATGTCGGCACCGTGCGCCGGGTCATCCGCAGCAGCGGTATCGCCCTGCTGCTGTACGCAGGCCTGATGGTGCTGACGTTCTTCGGTTTTGCCAACACCCCGACCGGTTTCGTCCCCGGCCAGGACAAGCAATACCTGGTGGCTTTCGCGCAACTGCCGGACGCCGCGAGCCTGGATCGTACCGAAGACGTGATCAAACGCATGTCCGACCTGGCACTGAAGCAGCCGGGCGTGGAAAGTGCCGTAGCGTTCCCGGGCCTGTCGATCAACGGCTTCACCAACAGCCCGAACGCCGGCATCGTGTTCGTGACCCTGAAACCGTTCGACGAACGTAAAGACCCGAGCATGTCCGCCGGAGCAATCGCCGGAGCCTTGAACGGTCAGTACGCGAACATTCAGGAAGCGTACATGGCGATCTTCCCGCCACCGCCGGTACAAGGCCTGGGCACCATTGGTGGTTTCCGCCTGCAAATCGAAGACCGGGGCAACCTGGGCTACGACGAGCTGTACAAGGAAACCATGAACATCATCGCCAAGAGCCACAACGTGCCTGAACTGGCCGGGCTGTTCACCAGCTACACCGTGAACGTGCCGCAGGTCGACGCTGCCATCGACCGCGAAAAAGCCAAGACCCACGGCGTGGCCGTCAGCGACATCTTCGATACCCTGCAGATCTACCTGGGTTCGCTGTATGCCAACGACTTCAACCGCTTCGGGCGCACCTATCAGGTCAACGTTCAGGCTGAACAGCAGTTCCGCCTCGAATCCGACCAGATCGGTCAGCTGAAAGTGCGCAACAACAAGGGCGAAATGATCCCGCTGGCGACCTTCATCAAGGTCAGCGACACCTCGGGTCCGGATCGCGTGATGCACTACAACGGCTTCATCACCGCGGAAATCAACGGTGCGGCAGCCCCCGGCTACAGCTCCGGCCAAGCGGAAAAAGCCATCGAGAAACTGCTCAAGGATGAACTGCCGAACGGCATGACCTACGAGTGGACCGACCTGACCTACCAGCAGATTCTGTCCGGCAACACCGCGCTGTTCGTGTTCCCGCTCTGCGTCCTGCTGGCGTTCCTGGTACTCGCCGCTCAGTACGAAAGCTGGAGCCTGCCACTGGCGGTGATCCTGATCGTACCGATGACCCTGCTGTCGGCCATCACTGGTGTGATCATCTCTGGCAGCGACAACAACATCTTCACCCAGATCGGCTTGATCGTACTGGTGGGGCTTGCGTGCAAGAACGCGATTCTGATCGTCGAGTTCGCCAAGGACAAACAGCTGGAAGGTCTCGATCCGCTGGCGGCGGTTCTGGAAGCCTGCCGTCTGCGTCTGCGGCCGATCCTGATGACCTCCTTCGCGTTCATCATGGGTGTGGTGCCTCTGGTGTTCTCCAGCGGTGCCGGTGCCGAGATGCGTCATGCCATGGGTGTGGCGGTGTTCTCCGGGATGCTCGGGGTGACCTTCTTCGGTCTGTTGCTGACACCAGTGTTCTACGTATTGATCCGTAATTTCGTCGAGCGTGGCGAAGCCCGCAAAGCGGCCAAGGCACACGCTCTGCAAAAGCCACTGGAGGCGCAATAATGAGTCTGAAAGTCTTCCTGCCGAGTCTGCTGGTGCTGGCGTTGAGCGCCTGCGCCGTCGGCCCTGACTACAAGACCCCGGCGACGGAGGCGGCCAACATCACCACCGCCACCGACGGCGCTGCCGGTCAGAAGAACTTTGACCGTTCGAAGTTCGAAGGCATCTGGTGGCAGCAATTCGACGATCCGACCCTCAACCAGTTGGTGACTCAATCGCTGCAAGGCAACCGTCAACTGCGCGTGGCGTTCGCCCGCTGGAAAGCCGCCCGGGCGATCCGCGACGACGTCAGCAACGATGCGATGCCGACCATCACCAGCCGCGCGAGCAGCGATCTGGCCAAGGGACAAATCCCCGGCCAGACCACCAAACGGGTCAACAGCGAACGCTACGACCTGGGGCTGGACATGGCCTGGGAAATCGACCTGTTCGGGCGTATCCAGCGCAATCTGGAAGCCAGCGACGCCGACCAGCAGGCAGCGGAAGCCGATCTGTACCAACTGCAAGTCACCATGATTGCCGAACTGGTGGATGCCTACGGTCAGCTGCGCGGTGCGCAACTGCGCGAGAAAATCGCCGTGGCCAACCTGGAAAACCAGCAGGAGTCACGCAAGATCACCATCAGCCTGCGTGACGCCGGCGTGGGCGATCAGCTCGATGTCGAACGTGCGGATGCGCGTCTGGCCTCGGTCGAAGCCAGCGTGCCGCAACTGCAGGCGGAACAGGTTCGGCAGAAAAACCGTATCGCCACCCTGCTGGGTGAGCGTCCGGACAAACTGACCGTGGATCTGAGCCCGAAAGAATTGCCGGCGATTGCCAAGGCCTTGCCGATCGGCGATCCGGGTGAGCTGCTGCAACGCCGTCCGGACATCCTCAGCGCCGAACGCAAACTGGCCTCGGCCACCGCGCGAATCGGCGTGGCGAAAGCTGATCTGTTCCCACGGGTCAGCCTCAGCGGGTTCCTTGGCTGGACGGCCGGGCGTGGTTCGCAGATCGGTTCCTCGGCGGCCAACGCCTGGGCACTGGGCCCGAGCATCACCTGGGCAGCGTTTGATCTGGGCAGCGTGCGCGCCCGTCTGCGCGGCGCCGATGCCGATGCCGAAGGCGCGCTCGCGACCTACGAGCAACAAGTGCTGCTGGCGCTGGAAGAATCGGAAAACGCCTTCAGCGATTACGGCAAGCGTCAGCAACGGCTGATCTCGCTGATCCGCCAGAGTGAATCGAGCCGCAAGGCAGCCGATCTGGCGGAGATCCGCTACCGCGAAGGCACTACCGACTTCCTCGTGCTGCTCGACGCTCAGCGGGAACGTCTGAATGCCGAAGACAGCCAGGCCCAGGCTGAAGTCGATCTGTATCGCGGCATCGTCGCGATCTACAAGGCCCTAGGTGGTGGCTGGCAGCCGGAAACCGTCGCCAGCAAGTAAGCATTTCTACAGAGCTCCTTTGGTTGGCCGCAACCAACCAATTTTTTGCCCCGCGTATCATTCGGTCGCGGGGCTTTTTTGTGCCTGTTCTCACAATTGATCGGTGTGGGAATTTGACTCAACGGCCATGCTGACCGAAGCTTGCCCCCTCTGCCAAAGAACGCCCGTTCACGGAATCCTGCATGCCTCAGTCCCGCCGCTACCTGTTCATCAGCCTTGGCCTTGTGCTGGTTATCGTCATCGCCTGGTTATCGCTGCGCAGCACCACCCCGGTGGTGCCAGAAGCGATCAAGCGCGGCTACAGCGAAGCCCTCACTGCGGCCCGTTCGGGGCAGCCGGGTGCAGCGCGGCAGTTGTATCAACAGTTGGGACGCCCGGATCTGTCGGCCAAACGCAGTGCCTGGCTGCTGGCGGAGCTGCCCAACTATCCAAGCCCGCAAGCGCTGAAACTGGCCGACGCCCATCTGCAAAACGAAGCGCCCGAAGTACGACTGGCGGCGATTCAAAGTGTGGTGGGACTGGTGCCCGGCGGGCAGCGCAGTCTGTTGCTCGGGCCAATGCTCGACGATGAAGACCAAAGTGTGCGGTTCGCTGCGATCAACGCCTTGCTGGGCCTGACGCCGGATGAACTGGGTCTGTATTTCGCGCCGCTGCAGCAAGCGATCGATGGCTGGGAGCAAGTGCTCAAGGAGCAACCGGAAAACGCCGCCACCTATGCGCAACTGGCGCGCCTGTATCTGCACAACGCCGAACTCAAACAAGCCCAGCAAGCGCTCGACAATACCCTGCGCCTGGAACCGGACAACCTGCCGGCGCTGGTCATGCAAATCGATGTCCTCGACCGTCAGGGCCAAAGCGACGCCGCCCGCCAGTTGCTGGCCAGACAGCTGCAGGCCCAACCGGATTCCGCCTACCTGCAACACGCGTTGGGGCTGTGGCTGCTGCACCACGACCAACGTGAGTTCGCCCTGCTCGGTTTGTCCAAAGCGGTGGAACTCGAGCCCGACAACAAGGATTATCGCTACGACCTCGCCACCACCCTGCACGCCGCCGAAGAGCTGGAAGCGGCGCAAAAACAGTTGCAGGAAGTGGTGCAGCGCCATCCTGCCGATCGCAAGGCGCGGGTGCTGCTGATCAACTACTGGAAGGAAAGCGGCCAACTGCAGAACGTGCAGATTCTGCTGGCACAACTGGAACAGATGAACCCTGACGACCCGGCCTTGCAGCAAGGACTTTGAGCCTTTACTCGTTAATTCAATGACATTTTGATATCGAAACCTCGGAACCGTCATGACTGGCAGCGGTCAAGTAATCAGGTAGTGCACAACGGCTGATACGGCCTGCTGCCTCGATTCCCCTAGTCATGAGAGGGCATTCTTTGTCTACGTCCAACGAGTTGATCAGTGCAAAAGCCGCCACCGGCATCGTCGGCCTGGATGACATCCTGGCCGGCGGTTTGTCCCGAGGGCATGTGTTTTTGCTCGAAGGTGAACCCGGTACAGGCAAAACCACCGTCGCGTTGCATTTCTTGATGGCGGGCGCCCGTGCCGGCGAACGTTGTCTGTACATCACGCTGTCGGAAACCGAACGTGAACTGCGCCAGGGCGCGCTGTCTCACGGTTGGGAGCTCAACGAGAACATCGAGATCTTCGAGCTGACGCCACCCGAAAGCCTGCTCAATGCCGAGCATCAGCAAAGCCTGCTGTACTCCTCCGACCTGGAACTGGGCGAAGCCACCAAGCAGATTTTCGAAGTGGTCGAGCGTTTCAAGCCGACTCGCGTGGTACTCGACAGCCTCTCCGAAATCCGCCTGCTGGCGCAGAGTTCGCTGCGTTACCGCCGACAAATTCTGGCGATCAAGCACTACTTTGTGCGCTACGACGCCACTGTCCTGCTGCTTGACGACCTGACCACCGAGTCCCTCGACAAGACCGTACACAGTGTCGCCCACGGGGTAATCCGCCTCGAAGAACTGACGCCCAATTACGGCGCCGAGCGCCGACGCGTGCGCATCGTCAAGTATCGCGGCCAGAAGTACCGTGGCGGTTACCACGACTTCACCATCATGGGCGACGGCGTGCATGTGTTCCCACGCCTGGTCGCCGCCGAACACCGCAGCGACTACCCACGCCTGCAACTGAGCAGCGGCATCCAGGAAATGGACGCCTTGCTCGGCGGCGGGGTCGAAACCGGCTCCAGCACGCTGATCCTTGGCCCGGCCGGTACCGGCAAATCGCTGATCTCGATGATCTTCGCCGCCTCCGCCGTGTCTCGCGGCGAGAAAGCCGCCCTGTTCATCTTCGATGAAGAACTGGGTCTGCTGTTTGAGCGTATGAACAACATCGGCATCGACCTCAAGGCGCTGCAAGCCACTGGCAACCTGCTGATCGAACAAGTGGATGCTGCCGAACTGTCACCCGGCGAGTTCTCCCACCGGGTACGTCGCTGCGTTGACGAAGGCAACATCAAGACCGTGGTGATCGACAGTATCAACGGCTATCAAGCCGCGATGCCGGAAGAGAATGCACTGGTGCTGCACATGCACGAGTTGCTGCTGTACCTCAACCGCAAAGGCGCGGCGACCTTCATGACCGTAGCCCAGCACGGTCTGGTCGGCGACATGCAGGCGCCGGTCGACATCACTTACCTGGCCGACACGGTGATCCTTCTGCGCTACTTCGAAGCCATCGGCAAGGTCCGCCGAGCCATTTCCATCATCAAGAAACGTACCGGCAGCCACGAATCGACCATCCGTGAATACCGCATTTCCACCCAGGGCATGACCATCGGTGAACCGCTGGAAGCCTTCCAGGGTGTGTTGCGCGGCGTGCCGACTTACCTCGGCGCGAGCAATCCGCTGTTGCGGGAAGAAACCTTGTGACGGTTACCGTACCGCTGGCGGAACGGGCGCTGATTCTGGCGCCCATGGGTCGTGACAGCCAAGTGGCGCTGATGATCCTCAATGAGGCGGGTTACGGCGGGGTGATCACGCCGGATCTGGGCGAACTGTGCGCGCAACTGGAACCCGGCGCCGGACTGCTGCTGATTGCCACCGAAGCGCTGCGCGGTCCCGAGCTGGAAACCCTCTTGCATTTTCTCGAGCAGCAGCCGGCCTGGTCGGATCTGCCGATCGTCTTGCTGACTCACCACGGAGGCCCGGAACCGGGCCCCTCCTCGCGCCTGAGCAAACTGCTGGGCAACGTCACTTTCCTTGAGCGCCCGTTTCATCCGGCGACCCTGGTCAGCCTGGTCTCCACCGCCCTGCGCGGGCGACGACGACAGTACGACGCCCGCGATCGCCTGATCGATTTGAGTGAAAGCGAACGGCGCCTGCAATCGACCCTGGAAACCCTTGAGCAACAGGTCGAGGAGCGCACCGCGCAACTTCGCCACAACGAGGAAGCCTTGCGCCAGTCGCAGAAAATGGAAGCGGTCGGCCAGCTCACAGGCGGCATCGCCCACGACTTCAACAACATGCTCACCGGGATCATCGGCAGTCTCGAGCTGCTGCGTCGACGGCTGGCTCGCGGGCGCACCGAAGACCTCGACAGCCTGATCGATCTTGGCGTGACTTCAGCCAACCGCGCTGCCGGACTGACTCACCGCTTGCTGGCGTTCTCGCGCCGGCAATCGCTGGACTCCAAAGCCGTACAGATGAACACGCTGGTGCTGTCGATGGGCGAGTTGTTGCAACGCAGCCTCAACGAAAGCATTCAGTTGGACATGCGCCTCAACGACCAGTTGTGGATCGCTGAAGCCGACCCCAATCAACTAGAAAGCGCCCTGCTCAACCTGGTGCTCAATGCCCGCGACGCCATGCCAGATGGCGGCAAACTGGTGGTCGAGACCAGCAACCAGGTGCTTGAACGGGAATTCACCGAGGCCTACCCGAATCTCGAGCCTGGCGATTACGTGATGCTCAGCGTCACCGACAATGGCAGCGGCATGCCGCAGAGCGTGATCAACCGCGCGTTCGATCCGTTTTTCACCACCAAGCCCATCGGTCAGGGTACGGGGTTGGGTCTGTCGATGATTTACGGCTTCAGCAAACAGTCCCGTGGTCACGTCACGATTGAAAGCGAAATCGATCAGGGCACCACGGTCAAACTGTACCTGCCACGCTTTCGCGGCGAAGAGGTGGAGCATCCGGTGTCCGCTGTTCAGCAGGCCCCGGAGGCGTTGGATGGCGAAACCGTGTTGATCGTCGAAGACGACCCTGCCGTGCGCGTGCTGGTCAGCGCGGTGCTCAGTGAATTGGGTTATGCGTTTGTCGAAGCCGGCGATGCCGACGGCGCCGTGCCGATCCTCAACTCGGCGCAGCGCATCGATCTGCTGATCAGTGACGTCGGCCTGCCGGGCATGAATGGTCGGCAACTGGCGGAAATCGGCCGGCAGTACCGGCCCGGGTTGAAGGTGTTGTTCATCACCGGTTATGCCGAGCACGCTGCCGTGCGCGGTGGCTTCCTCGACTCGGGGATGCAGATGATCACCAAACCGTTCACCTTCGATCTGCTGACCGCCAAGGTTCGCGAGATGATCAAGAGCTGACACCCAAATACGACTGTAGGAGCTGCCGCAGGCTGCGATCTTTTGATCTTGTTTTCAGGATCAAGAGATCGCAGCCTGCGGCAGCTCCTACAGGGGCGTTTCGGTGTATTCAGATCAGGCCAGCAGTTCCTGGATCTTTTCCTGCAGCACATCCAGATCGAACGGTTTTTCCAGGATCGGCGCCTTGCGCGTGATCGGGCTGCCGGTCTCGCGGATTTCCTGCGGGTAGCCGCTGATGAAGATCACTTTCAGATCCGGGCGCAGTTTTACTGCCGGCTCGGCGATCTGCACGCCGGAGATCCCGCCCGGCAGGCGGAAGTCGGTGATCAACATGTCCAGATGCGGCTTGCTCGCGAGAATCTCGAACGCCTGCTCGCCGTTTTCGGCCTGCAACACACGATACCCCTGCCCCGACAGATAATCTGTCAGCACCATCAAGATAACCGGTTCGTCCTCGACGACGAGTACTACATCTTGTGCATCTACGCTCATGGGAAGCCTTTGTTCGGTCAATAGCTGCTGATACGACCGTGCGGTCACTCAGAGGTTGCGTCGGATGTGCCGTTTTCCTGGATTGGCAGACAAACGCGAAACAGGGCGCCTTCGTTGATTTGACTCTCGACGGCGATGGAGCCGCCATGGGCGGCGACGATCTGCTCGGAAATGAACAGACCCAGCCCGAGACCAGCCACTACCGTCTTGGCGGAAACCCGTTCGAACTGTTGGAAAATACGCTTCTGGTTCTCTTCACTGATACCGATGCCATGGTCCTGAACCTCGATCCTCGCCTCGTCGCCCTCGCGGTACACGCGCACCTGAATCGGACTGCGGCCACCGTAGCGCAAGGCATTGGTCAGCAGGTTGGACACCACCTGTTCGATACGGAACTCGTCCCAATGACCCACCACCGGCTGCGGCGCGGTGAAGCTGACTTCAGTCTCTGCGGCCTCGATCTGCTGCGCGAAATTCTGCAGCAGGTTGCCCACCAGTTGCGACAAATCGAAACGATTCGGCCGGATCGACAGCTTGCCGGTGCGGATTCTCGAAACGTCGAGCATGTCTTCGATCAGCCGGATCAGGCTTTTGATCTGCCGCTCGTCGCGATCGACCATCGCGTGCATTTTGTCGAGGGTGAACGCAGCGGCGTTGTCCCGCGCCAGATGCATCTTGCGCAATTGGGTCTCGAGTATCAGGCCATTGAGCGGCGTGCGCACTTCGTGGGCGACGATTGACATGAAGTCATCGCGCATCCGCACCGCCTGCTCCAGCTCCAGTTGCGTGCTCTGCAGTTGCTGCAGCAGCGCTTCCTGCTCGCGGCGCGCCTGCTCAAGGGCTTCGACCTGTTGCTTCATGGCCTTGCTCTGACGGTACAGGTCGACGAATACGTTGACCTTGCTCTTCACCGCGTGGATATCCAGCGGCTTATGCAGGAAGTCCACCGCACCACTTTCATAGCCCTTGAACGCGTAGTTCAATTCGCGGCCGGCGGCGCTGACGAAAATGATCGGAATGTTCTTGGTTTTCTCGGTGCCGCGCATCAACTCGGCGAGTTCGAAGCCGTTCATACCCGGCATCTGTACGTCGAGGATGGCCATGGCGAACTCGTGTTGCAGCAGCAGCGAAAGTGCTTCATCCGCCGACAGCGCCTTGTAGACGGTGCGGTCCTCGCGCTTGATCAGCGCTTCGAGGGCCAGCAGGTTTTCCGGCAGATCGTCGACGATCAGCAATTTGGCCTGGATATTACTCAGCATGCGATTCGTTCCAGCTCGACAAGCAGACGGCCGATGCCGTGAATGGGTAGGACATGGTCGGGCTGCTGAAGCTTGAGTGCAGCCTGAGGCATGGTGGCGACCTGTGCATCTTCTGGGTCTTGAACGATGGTCAGTCCGCCGCGCTGCTTGACTTGCGCCAGGCCGCGAGCGCCATCGTGATTGGCGCCGGTCAGCAACACGGCGGCCAGTGTTTCGCCGTAAGCGTCGGCGGCGGATTCGAACAGGTAGTCAATCGACGGTCGGGAATGGTGCACGCGGTCTTCAAGGCTCAGCGACAGACTGCGATCCTGCTCGACCGACAGGTGATAACCCGGTGTAGCGAAGTAAACCGTGCCGGGGACGATGTCCTGCTTGTCCGTCGCCTCCTGCACCGGCAGCATCAGCCGCCGCTCAAACACCTCGGCCAACAGGCTGCGGCGCTCTTCCGGCAGATGCAACACGACAATGATCGGCAACACGTAGCCCTTGCGCAGCGGCGCGAGCAGCGTCAGCAGTGCTTCGACACCACCGGCCGAAGCACCGACCACGATGGCCTCGACGCGAGGCAAATCAACGGCATCGTTCATAATTTGCGGTAGATCCGTTCTTGTTTGACCAGCGGTTCGAACTGATTCGAGTAGTTGGAAAAGTCCAGCGTCTCTTTGCTGCCCAGTACCAAAAAGCCACGGTGGCATAGCGATTCGTGAAACAGACCGAAGGCACGGTCCTGAAGTTTCTTGTTGAAGTAAATCAGTACGTTGCGGCAGGAAATCAGCTGCGTTTCGGAGAACACGCTATCAGTCGCGAGACTGTGGTCGGCGAAGGTCACGTTCTCGCACAGGCTCTTGTCGAAGATCGCGTAGCCGTAAGCAGCGGTGTAGTAATCGGCAAAGGAGCGCTGGCCGCCGGCCTGCTGGTAATTGGCGGTGTAGGCGCGGACGTTCTCCATGGAGAAAATCCCCTGTTTGGCCTTGTCCAGCGAGCGCGGGTTGATGTCAGTGGCGTAGATGATCGTGCGGTCGAGCAGGCCTTCCTCGCGCAGCAGAATCGCCATCGAATAGACCTCCTCACCGGTGCTGCACCCGGCGATCCAGATCTTCAGCGACGGATAGGTGCGCAGCAGCGGCACCACTTCCTTGCGGATCGCCAGAAAGTGCGATGGATCGCGAAACATCTCGCTGACCGGGATCGTCAACAACTGCAGCAACTGCATGAACGCGGTCGGATCGTGCAGGACTTTCTCCTGCAACGCCGAAATGGTCGCGCATTCGAACTGGTTCAAGGCGTGCTGCACCCGGCGCTTGATCGAAGCGCCGGAGTAATCGCGAAAATCGTAGCTGTACTTGAGGTAGATAGCCTCGATCAACAGGCGTAATTCGATTTCGCTGTTGCGCTCCAAAGAGTGACTGCTTTCCACTAAATGCGTTCCATCTTCGGTAACCACACGCGAATCAACGAGAACAGGCGATCCAGGTCAATGGGCTTGGCCAGGTAATCATTCGCGCCCGCCTGCAGGCAGCGCTCCTGATCGTCCTTCATAGCCTTGGCCGTCACCGCAATGATCGGCAGCTTGCGCCAGCGCGGGTCCTTGCGGATTTCAATGGTGGCTTCAAAACCATCCATTTCCGGCATCATCACGTCCATCAGCACCAGATCGATGTCCTCGACTTCATTCAACTTATCAATCGCCTCACGACCATTTCGGCCGATGACCACGACTGCGCCCTTATGCTCCAGCGCGCTGGTCAGGGCGAAGATGTTGCGCACATCATCGTCCACCAGCAGCACCTTGCGCCCCTCAAAAACCTTGTCGCGGCTGCGGGCGGTCTTGAGCATCTTCTGCCGCTCATGGGACAACTGCGATTCGACTTTGTGCAGAAAGAGTGTCACTTCATCGAGCAGACGTTCCGGCGAACGTGCACCCTTGATGATGATCGAGCGCGAATACTTGCGCAGCTCGGCTTCTTCATCGCGGGTCAGGTTGCGTCCGGTGTAGACAATCACCGGCGGGAACGAGCAGATGTCCTCGGTAGACATGCGCTTGAGCAGATCGTTGCCGAGCATGTCCGGCAATTTCAGGTCGATCACCATGCAGTCGTAGATCGTCGTGCGCAGTTTCTCCAGCGCATCCTGCGCCAGACCGACGGCGGTGATCTCGATGTCATCGTCGCCGATCAGGCGGGCAATGCTTTCGCGTTGCAGATCGTCATCTTCGACCAGCAGCACGCGTTTGACCTTCTGGGTCAGCTTGGCTTCGAGGCGGGCGAACACGTCCTTGAGCTCTTCGCGGGTGGTCGGCTTGACCGCATAACCGATCGCGCCCATGTGCATCGCGGCCTCAACGCGGTCTTCAACCGAGATCACGTGCACCGGGATGTGCCGGGTTTCGGCGTGTTCTTTCAGACGCTGCAACACGGTCAGACCGGAGTGGTCCGGCAGGCGCATGTCGAGCAGGATCGCGTCCGGCACGAACTCGCGGGCCAGGTCATACCCTTCGTCCGCACCGTGGGCCACCAGGCACTGGTAACCCAGTTCGTGGGCGAGGTCGTAGAGGATATGGGCAAAATTCGGCTCGTCTTCCACCACCAGGATGCAGCGGGTGGCGAACGGTGCCTTGCCACGGTCATCGGCAAAGCGCGGGATATGTACCGGCGCCATGGGCGAAACACTTGCCGATGGCAGTGCAACCGGCACCGGAATCGACGCCGGCGCAGTGAAGGTCAACGGGGCCGCGGGGCTGTCACCCGGCTCGCTGTATTGCTGCGGCAACACCAGAGTGAACACACTGCCCTGCCCCGGCGCGCTGCTGACGCTGATCGAACCGCCGAGCAATGCCGCCAGATCCCGCGAGATCGACAGGCCCAGACCGGTGCCGCCGTACTTGCGGTTGGTCGTGCCGTCGGCCTGACGGAATGCTTCGAAGATGCTTTCCTGCTGATCCGCGGCAATACCGATCCCGGAATCGCGCACGATGAACGCAATGCGCTCGTCCGGCTGACTGGCGATGGTCAGGCTGACCGCGCCGTGTTCGGTGAACTTCACGGCATTGGACAGCAGGTTTTTGATCACCTGTTCCAGACGCTGGCGGTCGGTGTACAGCATGATCGGCGCATCCGCCTGCAACTCGACGCTGAAAGACAGTTGTTTCTCCGCTGCCAGCGGTTCGAACACGCTGCGCAGGCCATCGGCCAGACGCGCGACACTGGTGTTTTCCGGGATCACTTCCAGCTTGCCGGCCTCGACCTTGGAAATGTCGAGAATGTCGTTGATCAGGTTCAGCAGATCGTTGCCCGCCGAATAGATCGACTCAGCGAACTTGACCTGTTCGGCCGTCAGATTGTCCTGCGGGTTCTCCGCCAGCAACTTGGCGAGGATCAGCGAACTGTTCAGCGGCGTGCGCAGTTCGTGGGACATGTTGGCGAGGAATTCGGACTTGTACTTGCTCGAGCGCTGCAGCTCTTCGGCGCGCTCTTCGAGCTGCACCTGGGCATGATTGAGTTCGGTGTTCTTCTGATCCATCGCATCGCGTTGCTCGGCCAGGGTCTTTGCCTGTTCGGCCAATTGCTCGTTGGTCTGCTCCAGCTCGACCTGCTGGGTTTCCAGATGCGCCTGCGACTCCTTGAGAATCCGCGACTGCTCTTCGAGTTCTTCGTTGGCGGTTTTCAGCTCTTCCTGTTGCACCTGCAACTCTTCGTTGAGCTGCTGGGTTTCGGCCAGCACTTCTTGCAGGCGCTGGCGATAACGCGCCGCTTCGATCGAAGTGCCGATGTTGCCGGAAATCAGTTCCAGCAATTCGATATCGCGCTCGGTGAGTGGCCGTAAAAAGCCCAACTCGATCACGCCGTTGACCTGGTCATCATTAGTCGTCGGCACCACCAGCACGCTGCGTGGTAGACCCTGACCCAGGCCCGAGCTGACTTTGAAGTAGTCGGCCGGTACCGAGTCCAGACGAATCAGTTGCCCCTGCTGGGCAACCTGACCAACAATGCCTTCGCCGCTATAGATCTGCTGATCCAGTTCTTCCTGCTCGCGGGAGAAGCCGTAGGACGCCACACGCTTGAGGCCGCCGTGTTCTTCGCGCACGTACAACGCCGCCACGGCGGTGCCCAGATATTGCGCGCAGAACTGCAGAATGTTGCGCCCCAGCAGGTTCAGCGTCAGTTGCCCCAGCACCTGCTCTGCCAGTTCGGTCTGGCCGCTGCGCATCCACGCCTGGCGCTCCAGACGCTCGGCGCTGGCCTGCTGCGCGGCGAGGTTGGCGCTGTAGCTGTCAGACAGGCGAATCAGATCGCGGCGACCGACATAGGCCAGCAAGCCGCTGATCCCGGCGATAAACAGCAGGTACAGGGTGATGCTCCAGATCGTGGTGCGGCGCACGTCTTCGTTGCGCGTGGTGCGCAACTGCTGCTCCATATCGATCACATCTTCGAATTGCTTGCGGATCTCGTCGGTCAGGCGCTTGCCACGCCCCGCCTTGACCGCGCCCCGGTAATCACCGCTGGAGCGCTGCAGATCGATCATCGATTGCGCGTAGTTGGCCCACTCGATCTGCAATGCCTGCAGACGCCGCAGACGATCGGTCTGCACCGGGTTGTCGGCGGTCAGTTCCAGCAGGGTATTGAGCGCGACGTTGATCCGCGGCTTGGCGGTTTCATACGGGTCGAGGAAGTGTTCGTCGCCGCTGAGCAGGAAACCGCGCATGCCGGTTTCCAGATCAACGGTGAGTTTCACCGCTTCGTTGGCGTTATTGATCACCCGGTCGGTGTGTTCCACCCATTGGATCACCGACAGCAGATAAGTAATCAGAGACACAAAGAACACGGCGCTGAGCGCGCCAACGCCCAGCGGCAAGCCGATGTTGCGCGTCAGGAGTTTGCGAAACCGTGTTTCATCAATCGAAGACGGAGTGGACATGGGGCGGCCTTGTCGAACTGTCGAAACCCGGGAGTTTGCCCGAAAACGGCCGCATGGATCCATGTTTCTGACTGCTTTGGCAGCAATTTCCTACATTTTGCTGCGCTTCTCGAGCAACCAACCGTTATCCTTGCGCCGCGGATTGCAGCTAATCTTTTTTCCATCGAATCGGGAACTTGTGGCCATGCGCCACTTACTCATGCAAGAGCCCGGCATTTTCGACCGGTCGCCGTCCCGATTTCCTTTCTTGAGAGCATCAATATGTCCACCCCAGCACCCACCATCCTTGTAGTAGAAGACGACAACATCGTGCGCATGCTCATCGTCGACGTGCTGGAGGAGCTGGCGTTCAATGTGCTGGAGGCGGACGACGGCGAGTCTGCGCTGAAGATTCTCGGGGATCAGAGCAACGATATCGACTTGATGATGACCGACTACGGCCTGCCGGGCATGAAAGGTAGTGAACTGGCCGGCAAAGCCCGTGAACTACGCCCCACCCTGCCCGTGTTGTTCGCCAGCGGTTACGCCGAAAACATCGACGTCCCCGCTGACATGCACGTCATCGGCAAACCGTTCTCGATCGATCAGTTGCGTGACAAGGTCAAGGGCATTCTCTCTCGGAAGTAACCGTGAAGCGGGCTAAAGTCACCCTATGCTGAATTTAGCCCCTCCATATTCGGCTTCGAGCCTTGGCTCGTTGCCGTAGGTCTCGCCATCCGTTGGAATCAATGGATCGGCACCGCTACCGGCCTTTTTCGCAACATCCCGGCCGAATCCGTGACCGACGCCGTCCTGACTCGCCTGGATCGCCAGTCGCAGCGCCTGCGGATTGGGGATGAATTTACCCGCACTGTCGTATGCCCCGAGGATCAACCTTGGCGAGATATCGACGGCGTAGTTGATTTCCAGCGGAGGCAGCATCTTGAGCCCGGTGTTCGGCCGAAATGCCAGCTCGGTGTTGGCGTACAAATGAAACCCCTCCAGTTGCCGGGCATCGATGAAATACGTGTGGCCGCCCTTGTCGCCGCCGTAGACAAAGGCTCCAGCACCATCCTTCTTGTAAAATGCCGACGTTGAAATGCCTGCGCCGTCCGGTGCCAACGCATCGTGCGCGCCGCCGTAGCCGCCCTTGAAACCGTTGACCTGGTTGAGGTCAGTGATGGGCGTGCGCTGGCGGAACCCCTCCTTGAAGACAATCGACGGATCACGGGTGTCGCCGCGAAAGGTGAAGCCTTGATACACAAAGCCCTTCTGCGGCCCCGCGTGGTGCACGAGCTGGGTTTGATCGGCGATCATTTGCGCGACACTCGGCCCGCCCGCCAGCTCTTGCAGTTGACCGGCGACCACCGCGCCTTTGGCCCTGTCGGGTATCTCCTTGCCAGCCGTACTCGCCAAATGATGCGACAGACTTGCGCCCGGTCGACGTAACAGTGAGGGTCTGTTCGCTTGGGTCAGAGTATTGAGAATGCGCTGGCTCAAGCGTTTTTTCGCGGCGGCCGACAACGCTTTGCCGATCAGCCGCTCACCGATCGGGCCCGCGAGCTCGGCCAGTACGCCTATCGCGGCAGTGATGCGCAAGCGGTCGGTTTCGGCCGGGTCGTCGGCAATTTCCGCACGGATCAGATCGGTCGCCGCCGCACCGAGGCCCACCAGCATCGATACCAGAACCTTCACCGAGGTCGAGGCCAGCACACCGCTGCCGCCCCAGGGCATCGAAGCCGCCAGCGCCAGACATTGCAGGACATGCCCTGCGGCCTCGAGCGCCAGGTCGGTTATGCGCTCCTCCGAGGTCGACACCAGGGTGTCGATATCCGCCAGTGCGCGCTCGACCTGCAGCTCATACAAGCTGCGCCCGATGTCGTTGCTCGTCCGGAATACCAGCTCCCGATAGTGCGGCCGAGTCGCGAACAGCGGCATTTCCATGCCGCGGTATTTGAAGTCCCTGACATGGGCCTGCTGCTGTGCCCGAAGCGGAACGCGCTTGAGCAACAACGTCTGCAGTTGCGCATTGTTTTCGAGAAACTTCCCGCGCGTGTCATGTCCGGACGGAAAGACGATGGCCTGCCGGTCTTCACCCAGAAAGAACAGAATGCCGTTGGACAGGTTGTCGGGACCAATAAACACCGCGTTATCCACCAGCAGGTTCGGGTCACTGTGCAGCAGCAACGTGCGCGCTGGCAGAGTTCCTCTGAGAAACGCGAAGGCGATATGACGGTCGTCGAGCGCGCGCTTCTCGTCCTTGATGAATTCGACCACCAGTTTGATCAGTTCCGTTCTCTTTAAATAGTAGCCAAACACACGGGCGCCGGCGGGCAAGAGATGGTCCTTCACGTACTGTTTGAAATCGTCCTGGTAGTTGGCCTCAGAAAAGGCCTCGATCAACGCCTTGGGATAAAACTCAGGCCAGAGGATCTCCTTGTAACCATGTTCCTTCAGCACCACCAAATGATGATCGGTGCAAATCTCGGCCAGGGTGAAGTTTTTCTGGCGCCATTTGGCCGGTGCTTTTTCGGGTTTCAGCGAATCGCTGCGATTGACCGGGTCATGTTCCAGATACTTGACTGCAATCGTCGCGTCATAGGTGATCTGTGCCAGTTCCTTGGGTGCAGTGACCCACGCATGCGCCGTGTCTTCGATGCGGGTGCGGATGAAATAAGCCGGGTGAAAACTGGCAGGATCGGTCAGGGCGGCACAATGACTGGCAATCTTGTCGCCGAGTTCCTTGATATTCACCGAATCAATGAAATCGGCCGGATCTTCTCCGTCAGGTACCTGCGTCAGCGCCTCTACGCGAGGTTCGTTCAAGTTGCTCTGCGTGCCCCAGGGATCGAGCAGAGCCAATAACCCGCAGTTCTCGCTTGCGGCTTGACCAAGATCAAAAACATCTGCATCCATTTTCATCAGTTAACTTTCCGGTATGAGGCCAGCAATCAATGCTGACTTGAATGTATCGAGCCGCAGGCAACATACCGATATAAGAGAGAAACATTAAATGAAGTTCCGTTAGCAACTTTTGCCAACATCCCGACAACATTCAAACTTTCAGAAACAGGCTCTTGCGGTCAGGTAACTCCGCCAACGCCTCAAGTCGGAAAACTTTCTGTCTGTAAAGGCCGGCATCAGATGTGGTCTAATTGCGCCCCGTTTTTCTCCGCCTGTCTGTAAGGAACACCTGTCAATGACTGCATCGCCTGCCACCAAAGTTCTGGTCATCGGCTACGTCTGGCCCGAACCCCGCTCTTCGGCGGCCAGCGGGCATGTGATGCAGATCCTCGAAACCTTCCTGCAACAAGGCTGGGACATCACCTTCAGCAGCCCGGCGGGGCCCGGCGAGCACAAGGCTGACCTGACTGGGCTGGGGATTCGGGAAGTACCGATCGAACTCAATAACAGCAGTTTTGACGCTTTCGTCAGTGAACTGGCCCCGGATATCGTCCTGTTCGACCAGTTCATGATGGAAGAACAGTTCGGCTGGCGCGTCGAGAAACATTGCCCGAATGCCCTGCGGGTGCTGGAGACTTCCGACCTGCAAAGTCTGCGACACGCCCGTCACCAGCGGCTCAAGGAGCGCTTGAAGGACGACCCGGATAATCAGGATTTCAGCGCACTGTTCGCCCCGGCGCTGGGTGAAGAGTTCGACTTGATGGCCGACACCGACCTGGCCAAACGGGAAATCGCCGCGCTGTATCGCTGTGACCTCAACCTGATGATTTCCGAAGTGGAAATCCAGTTGCTGATCGAACAGTTCCAGGTGCCCCGGGACCTGTTGCACTGGTGCCCGTTGATGCTCGAACCACCGAGCGGCGCTTTCGTGCCCTTCGAGGATCGTGCGCACTTTCTGAGTATCGGCAATTTCCGTCACGCGCCGAACTGGGACGCCGTGCTGTGGATGAAGAACGCAGTCTGGCCGCTGATCCGCCAGCAATTGCCCGGTGCGCAGTTGCATATCTACGGTGCCTACACCCCGCCCAAGGCCACTGCACTGCACAACGCGGCGCAGGGTTTTCATGTGATGAACTGGGCCGAAGATGCGCTGCAAGTGATGTCGCAAGCCCGGGTTTGCCTGGCCCCCTTGCGCTTCGGTGCAGGAATCAAGGGCAAAATCGTCGATGCCATGCTCTGTGGCACACCGAACGTCACCACCCCCATCGGCGCTGAGGGCATGAGCGGTGCGCTGCCGTGGCCCGGTGAGGTGGCGCTGTCGGCCCAGGCGCTGGCCGATGCGGCGGTCAGACTGCATGAAGACAAACTGCGCTGGACCGCCGCGCAACAGGCCGGCTTCACGTTGTTGCACGAGCGCTATCGGCACGCCATCCACGGTCCGGCATTGATTGAACGTCTGCAAGAATGCCGCGACAACTTGCCGGCCCTGCGCCGCGCTAACTTCACCGGCAGCATGTTGCGTCACCACTTGCACAAAAGCACCCAATACATGGCGCAATGGATCGAAGCAAAAAACCACAACAGTTAATTCTTCAGCATTAAAAAAAAGCACTTCAACACTTTGAAAAGAGTGTTGACTTGTACTTTCCCCGTGCAAACCAAAGAATGTTTTTCGAACTGAAGCAACTATCTTTCGGGTCGTAAACTCTCAACTTTGTCTGCAACGGAATGCACCATGAATAATTACCCGTACAAAAACTGGATGACGACTGCGTCCGCCATCGACGCCTTGACCCTCGGCGAAGTTCTCTGGCCTGGCGCACATAACGCCGGGCTGGATTACGACTTCTCGTATCCGGCCTATCTCCAACCCGCAAAAAACTGGTTCGTCTGCCAGGATGGCCCGTTCATTCAGCAACTGAGTGAAGGTGTGCGCGCCTTCGACTTGCGCCTGCATTCGGACGAACACTGGCTGGGCATCAAGAAGTTTCACACTTTTCACGGCCTGAAACTGTTCCGCGGGCGCTCCCTGAGTGAACTGATCAAGAGCCTGGAAGTGTTCCTCGATGAGCACCCGGGCGAATTCGTCGTCCTCGACATTCATGAACTCAAGGGGGTCGACAACAAGCCTTTTGATTATCAGGGTTTGCATCAAGTCATCATGAATCATCTGGCGCCGCGACTGATTCCCCGGAGCAACAGCCACTTGACGCTGGGGCAACTTAAACAAGCCGATTCACGGCAACGAGTGGTGTTGGCCAGTGAATGGCATCCCGACTTCAATTCGCCGCTGTACTGGCCGAATATCCGTCATGAATGGAGCGGCAGTGACATCACCTCTCCCGAGCAACTCAAGCAACACATCACGAAAACCCTGGCCAACCCGCCGCGATCCGGCACCTTGTGGTCATTGTCCGCCACCAGTTACGGCGAACTGGCCGGCGTCAAACGAATTACCAACGAACTCGATCAATGGTTTGGCCCGGACTCGGGATGGGCGCCCAAGTGCAGCATCATCAATGCCGACTTCATCGGTGGCACGCCACTGATCGAGTATTGCCAGCAGATCAACCACGCCAAAGGTCTCAGGAAGGCCCGGGGCTGAGACGCTGGCACTGGCCGGAGCGTGCGTGCATGATGGACGTCAACATGACAACAGAATGCATCGGACATGACCCGGGCCACCCGAATCACTGATCCCTCCTACGAGTTGATGGACGACCATAACGGCCTGTCCATCATCTACCGCCAGCACGGTTTTCCCTGTCCGCTGGTGCGCTGGCATTTCCACAAGGAATACGAACTGCACCTGATCGTCGCCAGCTCCGGCAAAGTGTTCATTGGCGACTACATCGGTAACTTTTACCCGCAAACACTGTTCCTCACCGGGCCCAATCTGCCGCACAACTGGATCAGCCAGGTGGCCGAAGACGAGGTGGTGGAAAAGCGCGACATGCTGGTGAACTTCACCGACGAGTTGTTCGAAGGCGGGCATCTGGTGTTTGCCGAACTCAAAACCCTGACACCCCTGCTGGAACGCGCGCAATACGGTATCGAGTTTCGAGACAAGGACACGATTCGCCAGGCCATGACCCTGATGCAGCAGATTGCCGATACACGCGGCATTACCCGTCTCGGGTACTTTTTCATCCTGATGGAGCTGCTGGCAGCCACTGACGACTATCAATTGCTGTCCGGTGCCACCAACACGCAACTGGCCGATGAGCACAATATCGACCGCACCAACCGCGCGGTGGATTACATCTTCAGCCACTACGCGCGCGAGCTGACCCTGGAAGAAGTCGCCGAGCATCTGGGGATGAAACCGACTTATTTCAGTCGTGTGTTCAAACAGGCCACCGGGCGCAACTTCATCGAATTCGTCAATCGCCTGCGCATCAGCAAATCCTGCGAATTGTTGGCCGATGGCGACAAACCGGTGACCGACGTGTGCTTCGAGTCGGGGTTCAACAACATTTCCAACTTCAATCGGCGCTTCCAGCAACTCAAGGGCATGACGCCGTCGCACTATCGACGCCTCGCCGTGCAGCGCCTGACTGAACAAAACCTCGGCTGATAGCACCGCCCCCTGTAGGAGTGAGCCTGCTCGCGAAAGCGCTGTATCAGTCAACTGATCGGCAAACTGACACAGCGCTTTCGCGAGCAAGCCCGCTCCCACAAAAAGCATCCGACGCGATGAAACCTGTACTGATTCAATAGCCCCTCCCCGCTGAAACCCCTTCCCTGCATTTACCGCAGTAAACCCCAGTGCAAAAAAGTATTGATTCGAGTGCGACGGATGATTTGTCAGCCCGTCGATTGAGGGCTGTAATCAGCACACATTCTTCCTGCATTCGGAAGACACAAAAACAATAACTGTCCTTCTGCCTCCCAACGGACGCAGAAAAGGAGTGCACGATGCAACCCACTGCAAAAGCTCTGCTTGCCCTCACCTGCATGACCCTCAGCAGCGTCAGCCTTGGCGCCCAGACCCTGACCATCGCGACCGTCAACAACAGCGACATGATTCGCATGCAAAAGCTCTCGAAAACCTTCGAGGCCGAGCATCCGGAGATCAAGCTCAATTGGGTGGTGCTGGAAGAAAACGTCCTGCGTCAGCGCCTGACTACCGACATCGCCACTCAGGGTGGCCAGTTCGATGTGTTGACCATCGGCATGTACGAAGCGGCACTCTGGGGCGCCAAGGGCTGGCTGGAACCGATGAAGGATCTGCCGGCCACTTATGCCCTCGACGACGTGTTCCCGTCGGTGCGCGAGGGCCTGTCGGTCAAGGGTTCGCTATACGCACTGCCGTTCTACGCCGAAAGCTCGATCACCTATTACCGCACCGACCTGTTCAAGGATGCCGGGCTGAGCATGCCCGAGCGCCCGACCTGGGAACAGATCGCCGGCTTCGCCGAAAAACTCACCAACAAGGATAAAGAGCAGTACGGCATCTGCCTGCGCGGCAAGGCCGGCTGGGGCGAGAACATGGCGCTGATCACCACTGTCGCCAATGCTTATGGCGCGCGCTGGTTCGATGAAAAATGGCAGCCGGAATTCACCGGCCCGGAGTGGAAAAACGCGCTGAACTTCTACGTCGACACCATGAAGAAATCCGGCCCGCCGGGCGCCTCCAGTAACGGGTTCAACGAGAACCTGGCGCTGTTCAACAGCGGCAAGTGCGCAATCTGGGTGGACGCTTCCGTCGCTGGCTCGTTCGTCACCGACAAGACCCAGAGCAAGGTCGCCGATCACGTCGGCTTCACTTTCGCGCCGCATCAGGTTACCGATAAGGGTTCGGCATGGCTGTATTCGTGGGCGCTGGCAATTCCGACCAGCTCCAAAGCCAAGGACGCCGCCAAGGCGTTCAGTGCCTGGGCCACCTCCAAGGAGTACGGTGAACTGGTGGCCAAGACCGATGGCATCGCCAACGTGCCACCGGGCACCCGCGCTTCGACCTACAGCGATGCTTACATGAGCGCGGCGCCGTTCGCCAAGGTCACGCTGGAATCGCTCAAGGCCGCAGATCCGAGCAAACCGACGTTGAAACCGGTTCCCTATATCGGCATTCAGTTGGTCACCATTCCTGAGTTCCAGGGTGTGGGCACCCAGGTCGGCAAACTGTTCTCGGCGGCGCTGATCGGCCAGACCACAGTGGATCAAGCCCTGGCCGCCGCGCAGCAGACTACCGAACGCGAGATGAAGCGCGCCGGTTATCCCAAGTAACCGCTGAACGACTTGCTCCTGCCTCCTGTGGGAGCGGGCTTGCTCGCGAAAGCGGTGGGTCAGTGTCATGTGTATTGACTGACACGGCGCCTTCGCGAGCAAGCCCGCTCCCACAAGGGATCTCCATAGGTCTGTATGACTCGGTTGTGATCACCATGAATACTTCAACTGCCAAAGCCCACCTCGACCTGTCGCAACCCCAGCGCAAAGTCCGCGTACGCAATCCTGGCTGGTTTCTGGTCAGCCCGTCGGTGGCCCTGTTGCTGCTGTGGATGATCGTGCCGCTGGGCATGACCATTTACTTCTCGATGATTCGCTACAACCTGCTCGATCCGGGGGTGAACGAATTCGTCGGGCTGGAGAACTTCACCTACTTCCTGACCGACTCCGGTTTCCTGCCCGGCGCCACCAATACCCTGTTGCTGGTGGGCAGCGTGCTGTTGATCAGCGTGGTGTTCGGGGTGTTGATCAGCGCGTTGCTTGAGGCCAGCGAATTTCTCGGCCGCGGCATCGTGCGGGTGATGCTGATTTCGCCGTTCTTCATCATGCCCACCGTCGGTGCGCTGATCTGGAAGAATCTGATTTTCCATCCGGTGTCGGGAATCCTCGCCTACGTCTGGCGGCTGTTTGGCGCCGAACCGGTGGACTGGCTGGCGCACTACCCGCTGCTGTCGATCATCATCATTGTCTCGTGGCAATGGCTGCCCTTCGCGATCCTGATCCTGATGACCGCCATGCAGTCCCTCGACCAGGAACAGAAAGAAGCTGCGCGCCTCGATGGCGCCGGTCCGGTGGCGATCTTCTGGCACCTGACCCTGCCACACCTGGCGCGGCCGATTGCGGTGGTGGTGATGATCGAAACGATCTTCCTGCTGTCGGTGTTCGCCGAGATTTTCACCACCACCAACGGCGGCCCCGGCTACGCCTCGACCAACCTTGCCTACCTGATCTACAACCAGGCGCTGGTGCAGTTCGACGTCGGCATGGCCTCGGCGGGCGGCTTGATTGCCGTGGTCATCGCCAACATCGCGGCGATCATTCTGGTGCGGATGATCGGCAAAAACCTGACTGACAAAGCCTGAGGCCTGCCATGACTCTTCAACAATCCCGCCGGCTGCAAAGCCTGCTGCTCGGCACCCTGGCCTGGGCCATCGCGATCGTGATTTTCTTCCCGATCTTCTGGATGGTGATGACCAGTTTCAAAACCGAAATCGACGCCTTCGCCACGCCGCCGCAGTTCATCTTCACGCCAACGCTGGAGAACTATCTGCACATCAACGAGCGCAGCGACTACTTCAGTTTCGCCTGGAACTCGGTGGTGATTTCCTTCAGTGCCACGGCGCTGTGCCTGCTGATCGCGGTGCCCGCCGCCTACTCGATGGCGTTCTACGAAACCCAGCGCACCAAGGGCACGCTGCTGTGGATGCTCTCGACCAAGATGCTGCCGCCGGTAGGCGTGCTGATGCCGATCTACCTGCTGGCCAAGAGTTTTGGCCTGCTCGATACACGCATCGCACTGATCGTGATCTACACCCTGATCAACCTGCCGATCGTGGTCTGGATGATTTACACCTACTTCAAGGACATCCCCAAGGACATCCTCGAGGCCGCGCGTCTGGACGGCGCCACGCTGTGGCAGGAAATGGTCCGCGTGCTGCTGCCGATTGCCAAGGGTGGGCTGGCTTCGACCGTGCTGCTGTCGCTGATTCTGTGCTGGAACGAGGCCTTCTGGTCGTTGAACCTGACCTCGTCGAAAGCCGCGCCACTGACCGCGCTGATCGCCTCGTATTCAAGCCCTGAAGGCTTGTTCTGGGCCAAGTTGTCGGCGGTCTCGACCCTGGCTTGTGCGCCGATCCTGATCTTCGGCTGGATCAGCCAGAAACAACTGGTGCGCGGTTTGTCGTTCGGCGCCGTGAAATGAATCTCACTCATTCGACACTCTCCCCTGTGGGAGCGGGCTTGCTCGCGAAAGCGGAGTGTCATCCAACAATGATGGTGCCTGACACGGCCCCTTCGCGAGCAAGCCCGCTCCCACCAAAAGCTTGCCCGGCGCAATTGAATTAACTTAAGCGGAGGCCCATCACCATGGCCAACCTGAAAATCAAGAATCTGCAAAAAGGCTTCGAAGGTTTCTCCATCATCAAGGGCATCGACCTTGAGGTGAACGACAAGGAATTCGTGGTCTTCGTCGGCCCGTCCGGCTGCGGCAAATCGACCCTGCTGCGGCTGATCGCCGGGCTGGAAGAAGTCAGTGGTGGCACCATCGAACTCGATGGCCGCGACATCACCGAAGTCAGCCCGGCCAAGCGCGATCTGGCGATGGTGTTCCAGACCTACGCGCTGTACCCGCACATGACCGTGAAAAAGAACATGTCGTTCGCCCTCGACCTGGCCGGCGTACCGAAAGCCGAAGTCGAGAAAAAAGTCGGCGAAGCGGCGCGCATTCTCGAACTCGGGCCGATGCTGGAGCGCAAGCCAAAACAACTGTCTGGCGGCCAGCGGCAACGGGTCGCCATCGGCCGGGCCATCGTGCGCAATCCGAAGATCTTCCTGTTCGACGAACCGCTGTCCAACCTCGACGCTGCGCTGCGCGTGCAGATGCGTCTGGAGCTGCTGCGTCTGCACAAAGACCTGCAAGCGACAATGATCTATGTGACCCACGATCAGGTCGAAGCGATGACCATGGCCGACAAGGTCGTGGTGCTCAATGGCGGCAAGATCGAGCAGGTCGGCTCGCCGCTGGACCTCTATCACAACCCGGCCAACCTGTTCGTTGCCGGTTTTCTCGGCACGCCGAAAATGGGTTTCCTCAAGGGCAAAATCGCCCGCGTCGACAGCCAGACCTGCGAAGTCTCGCTGGATGCCGGCACGCGCATCACCCTGCCGTTCAACGCCGCCAACCTGAGTATCGGCAGCGCCGTGACCCTGGGCATTCGCCCGGAACATCTGGAACTGGCGCAACCGGGCGACTGCACCTTGCAAGTCACCGCCGACGTCAGTGAACGTCTGGGCAGCGACACCTTCTGCCACGTCACCACCAGCGCCGGCGAAGCCCTGACCATGCGCGTGCGCGGCGACCTGGCGAGCCGCTATGGCGAGCAACTGAACCTGTACCTGGACGCCAGCCATTGCCACCTGTTCGACGCCAATGGCGTGGCGCTGACCCGCCCGCTGCGTGCGGCGGCCTGAATTTCGAGACTTGCCCGATGAAACTGAATAAACAAAACCTGCATCGCCTCGCTCCCGAGGTGCAACTGCCGGCCTACAGCCTCAGCGACGCCCGCCAGGGCATCGCACACATTGGCGTCGGCGGCTTTCACCGCGCGCATCAGGCGTACTACACCGATGCACTGATGAACAGCGGTCAGGCACTGGACTGGGCGATCTGCGGCGTCGGCCTGCGCGCTGAAGACCGCCGCGCCCGTGACGACCTGAAGGAACAGGACTACCTGTTCACCCTGTTCGAACTCGGTGACAGCGACGACACCGAGGTGCGGGTGATTGGCGCGATCCGCGACATGCTCCTGGCCGAAGACGGCGCGCAGGCGCTGATCGACAAACTCGCCGATCCGCAGATCCGCATCGTCTCGCTGACCATCACCGAGGGCGGCTACTGCATCGACGACAGCAACGGCGAGTTCATGGCGCATCTGCCACAGATTCAGCACGATCTGACAAATCCGCAAACGCCGAAAACCGTGTTCGGTTTCCTCTGCGCCGCGCTGGAAAAACGTCGTGGCGCGGGCACGCCGGCGTTCACCCTAATGTCCTGCGATAACCTGCCGCACAACGGCGCGGTCACCCGCAAAGCCCTGCTCGCCTTCGCCACTCTGCGTGACCAGGGGCTGCGCGACTGGATCGAGCAGAACGTCAGTTTTCCCAACGCCATGGTTGATCGCATCACGCCGATGACCAGCACCGCGCATCGCCTGCAACTGGCCGACAAACACGCGGTGGACGATGCCTGGCCAGTGGTCTGCGAGCCGTTTGTGCAATGGGTGCTGGAAGACAAATTCGTCAACGGTCGCCCGGCCTGGGAACAGGTCGGCGTGCAGTTCACCGATGACGTTTCGCCCTACGAAGAAATGAAGATCAAACTGCTCAACGGCAGCCACTTGGCGCTGACGTATCTGGGTTTTCTGAAGGGCTACCGCTTCGTTCACGAAACCATGAACGACCCGCTGTTCGTGCGCTACATGCGTGCTTACATGGACCTCGACGTCACCCCACAACTGGCGCCGGTACCGGGCATCGATCTGACCGACTACAAAAATACGCTGGTCGCGCGCTTCTCTAATCAGGCGATTGCCGATCAGTTGGAACGGGTGTGTTCAGACGGCTCGTCGAAGTTTCCCAAGTTCACCATTCCGACGATCAACCGCTTGATTGCCGATGGTCAGGAAACCAGGCGTGCGGCGCTGGTGGTGGCGGCCTGGGCGCTGTATCTGAAGGGCGTCGACGAGAACGGCGATACCTATGCGATTCCTGATCCGCGGGCGGAATTTTGTCAGGGGCTGGTGGCGGATGATGCGCTGATTACCCAGCGGTTGCTGGCGGTCGAGGAGATCTTCGGCACGGCGATTCCGCGTTCGGCGGAGTTTGTCGCGGCGTTCGAGTGGTGCTGCAACAGCTTGCGTGAGGTGGGTGTTTCGCGGACTTTGGAGCGGGTTTTGGCCTGAATTCAGCGGTGAAACCACCGACGCCTTCGCGAGCAAGCCCGCTCCCACAGGGGAACGCGTTTCAAAATGTGGGAGCGGGCTTGCTCGCGAATGGCAGCCTCACCCTGGCAGACCTGACACCCTGAGGACCTCACTGTGACCACCCGACAACTCTTCCTCGGCATCGACTGCGGCACCCAGGGCACCAAGGCGATCATCCTTGATGCCGCCAGCGGTCAGGTGCTCGGCGAAGGCGCCGCTACCCACACGATGATCAGCGGCGCCAACGGCCGGCGCGAGCAGGACACTCATCAGTGGCTGGACGCCTTCGCCCTCGCCACCCGCCGCGCCTTGCTCGCCGCCAATATCGACGGTCAGGCGATTCTCGGCATCGGCGTCTCCGGCCAGCAACACGGCCTGGTGCTGCTCGACGATCAGGGCCAGGTGCTGCGTCCGGCCAAGCTGTGGTGCGACACCGAAACCACTGATGAAAACGACCGTTTGCTCAAACACTTGGGCGGTGAAAAAGGCTCACTGGAACGCCTCGGCGTGGTCATCGCGCCGGGCTACACCGTGTCGAAACTGCTCTGGACCAAAGAACAACACCCGAAGGTGTTCTCGCGTATCGCGCGCATTCTGCTGCCCCACGATTATCTGAATTACTGGCTCACCGGGCGCGCGTGCAGCGAATACGGCGACGCCTCCGGCACCGGCTATTTCAATGTGCGCAGCCGCCAGTGGGACTTGCAACTGCTGCGCGACATCGACGCCACGGGTCGCCTGCAAGCGGCGCTGCCGGAGCTGATCGACGCGCATCAGGCGGTCGGCACGCTGCTGCCTTCGATTGCCGAACAGCTCGGCCTCAACCCGAATGCACAGGTCTCCAGCGGCGGTGGCGACAACATGATGGGCGCCATCGGCACCGGCAACATTCAGCCGGGTGCGATCACCATGAGCCTCGGTTCCTCCGGCACCGTGTACGCCTACGCCGCAGCGCCGAAGGTCAGCGCGGATGCCTCGGTCGCAACGTTCTGTTCGTCCAGCGGCGGCTGGCTGCCGCTGATCTGCACCATGAACCTGACCAACGCCACCGGCGCAATCCGCGAACTGTTCAACCTCGACCTGGAGCAGTTCAATCAACTCGTGGCCCAGGCGCCGATCGGTGCCGAAGGCGTGAGCATGCTGCCGTTCCTCAACGGCGAACGCGTCCCCGCCCTGCCCCATGCCACCGGCAGCCTGCACGGCTTGACCCTGAGCAACCTGACCCAGGCCAACCTGTGTCGCGCCGTGGTCGAGGGCACCACCTTCGGTTTGCGTTATGGACTGGATCTGTTGCGCCACAATGGTTTACAAAGCCGCAGCATTTGCCTGATCGGCGGCGGTTCGAAAAGTGCGGTGTGGCGGCAGATCGTCGCCGACATCATGAACACCCCGGTGATCTGCACCGAACACAGCGAAGCCGCAGCCCTTGGCGCGGCGATTCAGGCGGCGTGGTGCAAATCATGGTCGAACGGCCACGAGGACACTTTGGCCGATCTGTGCCAGCGCTGCGTGAAGCTCGATCTGCACAGTGAAACCCTGCCGATTGCCGCGAATGTCGCGGCGTTCCAGCAGGCCTATGAACGCTATCAACAGCATGTCGCAACCCTATAAAGAGCAAACAATTATGTATTTGGTGTGTGGCGAAGCTCTGTTCGATTTCTTCAGCGAAGACGATGCCAGCGGTCTGGCCTCGAAGGTGAATTTCAAGGCGATTGCCGGCGGCTCGCCGTTCAACGTCGCGGTCGGCTTGCGCCGTTTGGGCGTGGATTCGGCGCTGTTTGCCGGGCTGTCTACCGACTATCTCGGCCGGCGTTTGCAGCAGGTGCTGCAGGATGAAGGCGTGCGTGCGGACTACCTGATCGACTTCGCCGCGCCAACCACGCTGGCGATGGTCGCGGTCGGCGCCAACGGTTCGCCGCATTACAGCTTTCGCGGCGAGGGCTGCGCCGATCGCCAGTTGAGCCTCGCCCATCTGCCGCAGTTGAGCGCCGAAGTACGCGGCTTGCACATCGGCTCGTTCTCGCTGGTGGTGCAGCCGATCGCCGACACCTTGCTGACGCTGGTGCAGCGTGAAAGCGGCAAGCGGCTGATCACCCTCGACCCCAACGTGCGCCTCAACCCGGAGCCGAACATAGACCTGTGGCGCGAGCGCGTGGCGACCCTGGTGCAACTGGCCGACATGATCAAGGTCAGCGACGAAGACCTGAGCCTGCTGTACCCGGAACAGGATCCGCAGCGCGTGATCGAAGGCTGGCTGCAGCATCGCTGCCAGTTGGTGTTCCTGACCCGTGGTGGCGAAGGCGCAACGGTATTCAGTCGCGCTCACGGCTCATGGTCGGTACCGGCGGTTTCAGTAAAAATCGCCGATACCGTCGGCGCCGGCGATACCTTTCAAGCGGCGCTGATCACCTGGTTGACTGAACAGGGGCTGGACTCGGTCGAAGGGGTTCAAGCACTCAGCCGCGAGCAGATCGACACGATGCTCAGGTTTGCCGTACAGGCGGCCGCCCTGACCTGCAGCAAAACCGGTCCGGATTTGCCCTATCGTCAGCAGTTGAGGTGAGCGCGTAGACTGTCGCCCTTTTTGCGCGCATGGGGATGACGGTTTGATTTCGGGGCGGACGGCGGGACTTTTGATACTGGCGGGATTACTCAGTGGCTGCGGCACCTCGCCGCCGCGTTCGCCGGAAGACATCTGCGCAATCTTCCGCGAAAAAAGCGACTGGTACGACGCCGCGCAAGTCACGCAAAAGCGCTGGGGCGTACCGATCCAGGTGCCCTTCGCGATCATGTATCAGGAGTCCGGCTATCGCTACGACGCCAAGACGCCGCGCAAATACCTGCTGTGGGTGATCCCGTGGGGCCGGGTCACCACCGCGTCGGGCTACGCCCAGGCCAAGGATGAAGTCTGGTCCGACTACCAGAAAAGCACCGGCAGACATGGCGCCGATCGCGAAGACTTCGACGACGCCATCGACTTCGTCGGCTGGTACATGGACAAGACCACTTCGATCAACGGCGTGTACAAATACGACGCCTATAACCAGTACCTGAACTACCACGAAGGCTGGGGCGGTTTCCGCAACAAGACCTACGCCAGCAAGGCCTGGCTGATGCCGACTGCGCGCAAGGTGCAGACGCGTTCCGATGTGTATGCGCGGCAGTATGCCGGGTGCAAGGACGATCTGAATCGCGGCTTCTGGAGCCGGTTCTGGCATTGGTTGTAGTGGTGCCTGCAAAGACGCCTTCGCGAGCAAGCCCGCTCCCACATTGGATCAGCCGTGAACACAGATTTTGTGCTCCGCGCTGATCCCCTGTGGGAGCGGGCTTGCTCGCGAAAGCGGTCAACCAGCCACTGCAGCTCTAACCGTTACAACACCGAAAAGTTGTAACTCACAATCAACCGGGTCTCATCCACATCCCGCGCAAACTTTTCATAGTTGGTGCGGTAAGTCGCGTTGCGCAGACGCAGGCTCACATCCTTGAACGTGCCCGTCTGGATCACGTACTTCAGCTCGCTGTCGCGTTCCCACTCTTTGCCTTCCTGATCGCTGCCCGGGACCTTGATGTGGTCACCGTTCACATAGCGGGTCAGGAAGCTCAGGCCGTTGATGCCGATGGCCTTGAAGTCATAGTCATAACGCAGCTGCCAGGAACGCTCCTGCGCCGCGGCGAAGTCGTTGACCTGCACGTAGTTGACCAGATACGGGTTGCTGCCATCGAGGTACGGCATCGAGTTGTCGCCGTTCATGCGCTGCCAGCCGGCACTGAAGGTGTGGCCGCTGATGCCATAGGAAAGCATGCCGCTAAAGGCGCGGTTGTCGATCGAACCGGCACGCTCCGCGCCGCTGTCGGCACTCTTGATCACGCGCAGATCAGCCTTCAGCAAGCCGTCGCCCAGCGGTTGATTGCCGAGCAACCCAATGAAGTGCTGACGGTAGATGTCTTCCAGTTCGGCGTAGTGGTACTGCGCGGTCAGGCGATCGTTGATCTTGTAGTCGAAGCCGTACATGTCGAAATGATCGGCGGTGGTGTTGCAGGCGTAGCGCTTGTTCTTGCAGTGCACGCGGATGTCTTGCGAGTCGGTGGAATCCCGTGCGGTGTACTTGTCCAGACGCGCGGCCATGAAGGTCAGATCCTTGACCTCTTTGGAGGTCAGCATGGCGCCGTTGAACAGGGTCGGCAGCAAGCGACCGTCGTTGTACTTGAGCAGCGGCAGATCCGGCAGCAACGCGCCGTACTTCAACACCGTGTCCGAGACCTTGACCTTGGCGGTCAGGCCCATTTTCGCGTACTGGCCCTTCGAGCCGCGCGGGTTCTCGCCGCTGGACGGCAGCAAGCCGCTGTTGCTGCGATCAGGGCTGGAATCGAGCTGGAAGCCGAGCATGCCCAGCGCATCGATACCGAAGCCCACCGTGCCCTCGGTGTAACCCGATTGCAGATTGAGAATAAAGCCTTGAGCCGACTCTTCACGCTTGGAAGCGCCCTGCTCGTTGGAGGTGTGCCCATCACGGAAATCGCGGTTGAAATACACCGTGCGCGATTCGATTTTCGCCGTGGTGTCTTCGAGAAAACCGCTGGCCTGAGCCTGCGCGGCAAAACCTGCGCACAGCACAACGGCGCCGAAGCCAAACGAGTGGCGCGGGGTGATGAGGGGAAATGGGGGACGCATGAAAAACTCCAACAGTACAGCGTTTGCGCCGGGGCGCAGTTAGCCAGAAAAATAGCTCCCGTCCCGGGTCAAAAACAGCCGGGAAGAAGTGGACACGCAGGGGTGAGCCGCAATGATGGCAGATGGCTTTTACGCGCTGAAGGCGACTTTAGTCTGAAACTGACTGGCTATTCTTTGGACTGCGATTGGCTAAAACCGCCTGCTGACCAATGGCTCACGACTGCGAAGCCCCCGGTTTCATTGGGCCAAAAAGCCGATCTAAGGGTTTTCCCTATACGTCGCAGACCCCATCCCTACGGCATTTGCGCCTTGAACGGGGCGGTTTAATCCTCCATCATCCGTCACCTGCTTATTCAATGGACGGAATTCAAGGCATGCTGGACGCCAACGCTACCCACATTACCCTTACGCTCGAAGGCGCCTCCGCCGACCTGCAAGTGCTCAGCTTCACCGGTCGCGAAGCCCTCAACGAGCCTTTCCGTTTCGACCTCGAACTGGTCAGCGCCCGCCCCGACCTCAAACTCGAAGAGCTGCTGCACAAGCCCGGCGTCCTGACCTTCGGCGCCACCGGCGAAGGCAAGATCCACGGCCTGGTGTACCGCATCGAGCAAGGCGATTCCGGCAAGACGCTGACCCGTTACAGCATCAGCCTGGTGCCGCAACTGGCCTATCTGCGGCACAACCATGACCAGCAGATTTTCCAGAACCTCACGGTGCCGAAGATCATCGCCCAAGTGCTGGAAGATCGCGGCATTCTGGCCGACGCCTACAGCTTCCAGCTCAACGCCGAGTACCCGCAACGCGATTACTGCGTGCAGTACGACGAGTCCGACCTGCACTTCATCCAGCGCCTGTGCGAAGAGGAAGGCATTCACTTCCACTTCCAGCACAGCAGCAGCGGGCACAAACTGGTGTTCGGCGACGATCAGACAGTGTTCCGCAAACTCAAGGCCGTGAGCTACCAGCAAGACTCCGGCATGAGCGCCGACAAACCGGTGATCAAACGCTTCAACCTGCGCCTGGAAACCCGCACCACCCGCGTCAGCCGCCGCGATTACGACTTCGAAAAACCGAAGATCCTGCCCGAAGGCGCGGTCAAATCCGAGTTCGCCCCGGACCTCGAAGACTACGATTACCCCGGCCGCTTCACCACCCGCGAGCGCGGCAAATTCCTCTCGACCCGCGCCCTCGAACGCCATCGCAGCGACTACAAACTCGCCGAAGGCAAAGGTGACGAACCGACCCTGACCAGCGGCCACTTCCTGACCCTGGCCGAACACCCGCGCGGCGAATGGAACGACTTGTGGCTGCTGCTGGAAGTCTTCCACGAAGGCAAACAACCGCAAGTGCTCGGTGAAAATGTCACCAGCGACGTCACCGACAACAAAAGCGATTTCCACCAGGGCTACCGCAACAGCTTCCTCGCCACCCCGTGGGACGCGCACTACCGCCCTGCCCTCGAACACCCGAAACCCAAAGTCCTCGGCAGCCAGACCGCGGTCGTCACCGGCCCGGCCGGCGAAGAGATCCACTGCGACCAGTACGGCCGCATCAAGGTCCAGTTCCACTGGGACCGCGACGGCCAGTCCGACGACAAAACCACCTGCTGGCTGCGCGTCGCCAGCGGCTGGGCCGGCGCCGCCTACGGCGGCATCGCCATCCCGCGCATCGGCATGGAAGTCCTCGTCACCTTCCTCGAAGGCGACCCCGACCAGCCACTCATCACCGGCTGCCTGTACCACAAGGAAAACGTCGTCCCCTACGACCTGCCGGCAAACAAGACCCGCAGCACCTTCAAGACCCTGAGCTCACCGGGTGGCAAGGGCTACAACGAGTTTCGGATCGAAGACAAAAAGGGCGCGGAGCAGATCTACATCCATGCTCAGCGGGATTGGGATGAAAACATCGAGCACGACCAGAAGATTCGTGTGGGGAATGAGCGGCATGACACGGTCGAAGCCAACACCTACAGCGAATTCAAAGTCGAAGAGCACCGCATCACTCATTTGAATCGTGTCAGTGAGATGCGCGCAGATGATCACCTGACCGTCGCAGTCACCCAGCACCTCAAGGTAGGCACAGCGCAATTCGTCGAAGCCGGCAGCGAAATCCATTACTACGCCGGCCAGAAAGTCGTCGTAGAAGGCGCAATGGAACTGACCGCCAAAGCGGGCGGCAGCTTCGTCAAGGTCGACGCCGGTGGCGTGACCATCAGCGGCGCCGAGGTGAAGGTCAATACCGGCGGTGCACCGGGTGTAGGTACGCCGGCCGCGCCGTTGCTGCCGGGGCCGATGAAGGTGGCGGATGCGGATAAGGCGGGCAAAGTGCTCATCCCGCTGCCCAAACGCCTCAACGAGTCCGGTATCACGCCGTTGTGCGGCAAACAAAGCAACGGCGCTTGCAGCCGTAAGGATTGCACATGCATGTAAAAGCACTGAGCGCCCTCCTCGAAGCGCCACGCTACGCCTTCGAGGGTTTGCCGAAAGAGAGCTCCGACCTTAGCCTATGTTTCATCATTGATCGCGCCCGTCAGCCAGAGGCCATGAGCCGCCTCTACCGTGTCGGCGAACCTGTCGACACTCAAGGCCTGTTCCTCAACACCGACTTCGCCGAAATCGCCGCTGACGGTCCTCTATGGCTGGTCGCACCGTGGGGCAGTCGCCTCGCTGCAGAAGCGGCAAGTCTCTGCGAAGAGAACTTCGCCGGCATCGCCCTCACCACAGCAGATCCAGCCAAGGCACTGGCACACGCCCGCTGGCTCCTGCGTGCCAACGATGGCTCCGGCGGTCAAAGCCTGTTGAGTTATCACAAGCCAAGTCTGTGGGCCGCGCTGGCCTACACCGCCGTTGAAAGTTCACATCAGCTCTTCGGCCCTTGGCAGCACGTGTACAGCCCGGCGCCGGTCCACTTCGGGCGCAATCGCGGTCGCTGGCTCAGTTGGCGAGCCCTTTCGGAACTTGAATGGCTGGGCGACGTCTCAGCGTTCAACCTGCCACCAGCAGCGCCAAAGGTTCAGGAGCATCTGGGATGGGTTTACTGGGCAGACGAGCAATACGCTGCCTACGGTGAACCTACCGACGAACAACTGCCCAACCTCGTGGAAAACCTCAATGTGCTGGTTGCCCACAACATTTACGAAGGTCGTCATTTACTGAAACTGGGCCAAATCACCAACGGCCCGCTGCTCGAAACGCAGCCACAGGCAATGGCCATCCTGCAATCAAGGGAAGAGTCGTTCATCAAAGTGCAGCAGTTGCAGAAACTCGCTAACAGCGCTGCTTGATGAGCCCGTCCGTAAAGAATGAATGGAAGCGAAATGGAACAGAACATCAGCGCAGCAACTAACACCGAGTCAGCCCCCACAACAGCAGTAGTCGCTGATGAAGCTTGTGCAAAACCGCCTCGGGATATCGGTGAACAGCCCGAAGCGCCGGAAGATACACCAGGCGATCACGACAAAGTGAAAACGCCCTGCTCCACCGTCTATGGCAGCGCAATTTACGACACTGAGAATGAATCATTCTGGCTGCTGCCGGAGCGGACTAACTCGGCACTAAAAGAAGCTTCCAGCGATCTGGAACAAAAAGTCAGCTCAACCAAATCACCCGAAGAGCGCAAAAAAGGGCTCTACGAATCAGGTCTCCTGGAGTACTTCCTTGAGCCCAAGCTGGCAAACTTTCTTGAGGGCGAAGAGAAGTCCCGGATGCTGGAGATCGAAGCTCAACATCCCAACATAAGCAATTTGGACGCGGCGCTGCTTGAAGCTCAACAGAGCAGGAAAGCCGCAGCACCAGAAGCAGCACCACCTGCGACGCCCCTCACGCGCCTCGAACAGGATCAGATTAAAAGAACCGAAATGATGACCGCCCGTGACGATGCTACTCGCGTGCACGGCATGTACAGTGAATGGCAAAAGCTCAAGCGCACCGCCATTGCCGCAGCCAAAGAAAAAGGCTACGCGTACGAAAGCGGCAGCCTTTATGCGCCGAAAGCCATCGCCGCACGTGAAGCCGTTCAAAAATATCTGAAAGCACGAGAGGCGTTGTTAGAAGACAAGGATCTCACCACGTTAACGTCGGCAGAACTCGCCCCGATGCTCGCTCAGGACAAAAAGCGAATAGATGAGATCGCGATGTGCGGCACCAATAATCAATTGATGCTGTGTACATATGTGCGGGACCAGGAAATCAAACGCAAGGAAAGGAAAGCGACCTATAGCGCTTATCTGGACGCCATCACCGATGTTGCCCAATACGGAATCGCACTGCCCGAGTTTGCATTGATCCCCGAGGGTGGAGCAGTCGAGGGTGGCGTCGACTTGTTCAAGCAGTATCTGGCGCTAGAGAAAGAGCAAAAAGAGGTCAATGAACGCCTCAGTGCCAAGTACAAAGGCTGGATTGAAGCCAGTGGACGACAAGCCAAGGCGCCCACCAACCTTGTGACCAATGAACGTGCCGCCTGGGACCGGCTGCAGGCGTCAAAAGAAAAGCTACGGCTCCAGGCTGAGAACAACGTGGAAACGGCGACTGTTCGCCGTCATCTGTTGTGGGAGCCAGAACAATTTCAGGCGAGACCCGAAGAGCGTTTGATCAAGAATGGCTTCCCGCTGGCTGAGATGAGCATGGCGGACAGCCTCAACAAGCCGCTCACCTATCTCAGCATGTATTCGCTGCCACGACTCAAACAGACCGTAAAGGATGACTGGAAGAAAGTAGGCGCCAAGGTCAAAGATCTGGCGAAGCGTCCGGGCAATAGCGATGGAAAAGCAGCGACCGACTCTGAGCTGAGCTTGTTCGGACAGTGGCTGAAAGACGAAGGTGCGTTGAGGATCAAGGATCAGGAAAGCGACTGGTTCTCCTCAGAAGGCTGGTTCGAGATCGAAAAATTCAACGCCTACCTTGAAAGCAAGAAGTACAAGGTCACGGCGCTGGAGAATGCTGGTACGCGTAAAGAATGGGGGGATCGATTGCAGCAAGTGTTGTTCAAGGACAACGTACGCAAGACCTTCCGCATTTTCGATATCACTCCGCAGGCACAGCTGGTTCGTTGCCTGATGCCTTCCACCACGAAGATCATCCACTCGTCGACAAAAGTAGAGGGGCCAGATTGGACACTGGCCGAAGGGTTCCAGGCCTCGGCCAAGGCGACTTTTGCCGTTGACCTTGCAAGGGGTGAAGTCGAACTCTTTAAAGTCGACTTGCCAGACCGTGCCAACGCTAAAGATATCGTCATCACCTACCGAAACGCCGAAGACATACAGCAGAAGATGAACCTCGGACGGTTCTCGCTCTATCTAGGCGCGAAGGCTTGGGGCTACGCCGGAGCATCGTTGCTGCTTTCTTCGGAAATTGCATTGGATGTCAGCAACGCTGGCTTCCATTTAGCTCCTCCCGAACCGGTTGTGCGCAACCCCGATAAGCGCAGCTACGCAAGAACTGAGAAAAGTGGCCAAATTAAAAAAGCTCCAGAAACTCTACAGATACAGGATGGCGCAAAAGCCGCATTCAATCTGTTCGCTGGTCTGCAAACCGGGATCATGGTCACCGGAGCGCTGAACTGGGCTCCACCTTCCGAAGTAGCCTTGCTAACCAAAGCCCCCGTTGCTGGTAAAGCCGCAGGAATGAAAGCCAGCGAATGGTTTAGCCTTGCGCGCTTGACCGTGGAACTCAATGCAGCAGCCGGCCTCGGTGCGAGGGCTGAAGCGAGTATTTCCCTGCACGAGGGCCGTCTGATTCTGGTACTCAAGGCCGCATTGATAGCCGGCCCGGGCGTTGGAGGCTCCTTCAAATTCGAGGTGGGCTACGACGCCGTCACTGAACTGCTTAACATGTTCCGTAGAGAACTTTATAAAAACAAACAGAATCCGTACTTTGTTATTGAAGATAAAACCTACGCGTACCTTTCGAAATTAAATACTCTGGCCATTGGTGGCTTTGATATCCGGATGATTTACCTCATGGGTGCTGATGCGGTAATGACGCTTTATGAAAGCTTGACTGCAACGGGCAAAGGCGGCGCGATAGCACAAACCATCATGTCTTATGAGAATCAACTCGAACTGGAGGAGTGGTGCATAAATGCTATTCCCGGGGCGTTAGGACCTCTTCTTTTAACTCTGATCAGCCCTCCAAGTGATTTTTCTGTGACCATCTCCAGACCCACAGGGAAAACAGCAGAAAAAGACGACACGATTAAATACAGCGACGAAGAATCAAAACTACTCCAACAGCAAGCCATTGAGAAAATTTTGTCTTGGATTCTTAAGCGTGCACAGAAAGACAATACCATTGATAAAGCACAAAGTCAGTTTGAAGACATATGCATGTCGATGAACAAGTTCGGGATAAAACCAGCAAACGCAGGTCAGTTGTATTGCGAGAGCAGGCTTGCCCTTGACAACTTTATGGCAGACCCTGTTCTCCGCCTAAAAAATCGCACCGGTGATGACATGCGCGCCGATTATTTGTCCCATGTAAAAATTCTAGGTGCGAAAAAAGATGGGCAATGCCAAAGATCCCAGTATTTTGGTAGAACTTACATGCCGTCTGGCACAGCCAAATTTATAGACCCAAAAGCATAACACTTGAGAAAAAAACATGCGCCTCATAGTATTATTTTCAGCCATGCTATTACTCGCCGGCGCCAACCAAGCAAGCGCCGAACTGAATCCTGAGCAGTTGCACGCAAAGCGACAAGGAATAATTCTTTACAATCAACTTAAAGCTGTTTCTGCGTCTCCTCTACTGAGAATAGCGGCAGAGGCTGGAGACCATGAGGCACAATATTATCTAGCTGAGTCATTACGGCAAAAAAATACCTACATGAATCCTGAAGCTAAAAAGTGGTATGAAATGGCAGCTGACCAAGGGGATCTTTATGCAATGATCCAGCTTGGGCGAGTAAAAAATGATCTATGTAAATTATCAGACGACTGCCCTGCCACAGAAAAAAAACCATCAGACTGGTTGAATCAAGCATCAAGCATCGCTCAGCCTAAGGCAGAAGATGGAAATGCAGAAGCCATGTACATAATGTATGAATTAACGCTCGATACAACTTGGCTAGAAAAAGCAGCCGCAAAAAACCACCAAATCTCACAGTACTTATTAGCTAAGAGCTACAATCAGGGAGACGGTTTTTTCCTTCCATGGAAACGCTCGGAAGCGGTTGAAAAATTATTCAAAGCTTCAGCTGAGAGTGGGTACCCGCCCTCCATGATGGAATACGGAGCCCTTCTTTATGAAAAAGGTGACATTGAAGGTTTCCGTCATTGGAATGAGCAAGCAGCTTTAGCAAGCTACGCCACAACAGTTTATGGTTACGGTTCTGATCTTGCTCATGAGCCAGACACGTATGGATTCCCATTCGATGTCGTTAAAGGTTATGCCCTCGTTTACACCTTGAAGGAGCTAGACGGCGGTGGAGGTTTACAAGAAAGAGTGGAGAGTAAGTTACCGAAAATTGAAGCAAAGATGACAGCTGAGCAAATTGCAGAAGGTAAAAAATTTGCAAAAGAATGGAAGGCGACTCACGCACCACTTTCGTTCTACCCGGACAAACTAAGTCGTTGAAAACCAAGCTTAGCATTATCTCTTTTCTGGCGAGTTGAACTGATAGAATCCATGAAGTATTTGGCCATTTCCCTGCTATTCATGCTTTCTTCTCACGCGGAAGCCCAACTGGACGCACAGCAGAAAATCGCTAAAAACGAAGGCATTATACTCTATAACCAATATAAGGCCACTTCAGCCATTTCCTTTTTGACAATCGCAGCAGAGGCTGGCGACGCAGAAGCCCAATATTATTTAGGTGAAGCCCTCCGAGCGAAAAATCATTACATGAATATAGCTGCCAGAAAATGGTACGAGGCGTCTTCAGGTCAAAACTATCTTTATGCCATGGTTCAGTTAGGGCGTATCGAACACGACCTATGCGATATATCCAACGAATGTCCCGCTTCACAGAAAGCACCTATAGATTGGTTAAACCAAGCAAAACAATTAGCCCAACAAAAAGCAAATGCTGGCGACGCAGAAGCGATGTACATAATGTATGAAATCACTTTAGATGATACTTGGCTAGAACGATCTGCAACTTCAGGAAATGCTCTTGCACAATACTGGCTTGCCACTTCACTTAAGCAAGGTGAGGGATTTTTGCTACCATGAAAGCGAAGTGAGGCAGTTGAAAAAAGGTACAAACTTTCAGCTGAAGGCGGCAACCCTAGATCAATGATGGAGTTGGCTGCTCTTCTTTTTGAGAAGGGAGATATTGAAGGCTTCCGACATTGGAATGAGCAAGCTGCAGTATCAGGTTACGCAGAGTCCATATATGGATACGGTTCATATATGGATACGGTTCATATTTAGCTCACGAGCCCGATACCTATGGCTTCCCGTATGATCCTGTAAAGGGATACTCGCTTATTTTTTCTCTAAGTAGCTTGGATGGCGGGGGCGGTATGCAGGAAAATGTTAAATACAAGCTTCCCCTCATTGCTTCCAAGTTGACTCCTTCGCAAATATTAGAAGCTAAAGAGCAATCAGAAAAATGGATATCCATGCACCCTCCCCTGTCCTTCTTCCCTGACAAACTAAGCCGTTAGCTTGTTTTATTCGAATTCAAGGGCACGAGAATCATACAAACGGGAGAGTAGATGGCGTGAGGTTCGCCCAACGCGACCATACTCCCGTTCGCATTCAAGGCATCAAACCGGTGCCTTCCAATCCAGCATCTGCTGCTGCGCCACCTGCAGCAAATCATTGCCATCCTGCGCCAGCAGGTACAGCGCATGGGTAATGTGTGGAATGTCCTGAACATCGCCATGCCGGAAGCACATGCAGTGCAGGGTTTCGAGCAGGTCGCTGCAGGCGCGGATGCGCTGGACGGCGGACTCGAGGATGTCTTGGGGGTTGGCTTGGGTGTCGATGACCATTGGCGCGCTGTCGGTGACGCCGCTGTTGAGCGGGTGATAACGGCTTGGGAGCGGATTTGGTGTAAGCATATTGATTACTCGATTGTTTCGAAAGTAACCCGCCAGCATCGTGACCAAACGATGGGAGGCGGACCGTGTACAGGCTTGGTCAACCGAGAACAATCAACTCAGCTCGCCCGAAGGCGTCCTGCACACGGCCACCACAGCAATGCACTACACGGTCAAAGAACTCCGCGGTGCAAATGATGGCACATATGCAATCGATTATTCTCAGGTGACCAAACCCGAATCGCTGATTTTGCAGCGACGCCAAACCATACCCGCCCCGCTCCCGCCGCCGAAAGCAGACAAAGCATCCATCCTTGTAGGAATCGGCCCCGCATCCCAAAGAAATCATCCCTCTCCCAGACAGCCGGCGTTCAGCCAGGTTAACCATCACTTAACGCCGCAGTCCAAGACTGTACTGAACCGCACACCCCAGCCGCTGGCTGGCGCCGAGTGCGGCAGGTTCGGCCGGCATGGTGCCGAACGCTCATTCCGTCGCACGGGAGTCCGATCCATGAACATTCGCACGCTACTGCTCACCTCCGCCCTCGCCTGCACAGCTTTCGCCGGACTGGCTCAGGCCAATGACACCACTGCCACAACCAAGCCTGTCCCCTATCAGTACGGCATGCCGTTGCATGTGAACAAAGTGATCTCCATGACCGAGCAACCCACTCGTCAGTGCAAAGTCGTTACTGCTGACATGAAGTACATCGACAATGCCGGGAAGCCTGAGGAAATCACCTATCGGAAAATGTCCGACGCCTGCAGTGACCAGAACTGACAGAAGGCTCTGATTTGCGGGGTTGCGGTAGGCGCTGGAGGGTTCGCGGGTTATGCTCGGGGCCCCTCCTCACTGCCGCAAGGACTCGCCATGCAGTTGTCGTTTCGTACGTTGTCGATCATCACTTCTTCGTTGTGTTTTGTGCTGGCGCTGGTCTGGGGCTTTTTCCCGGAGGTGTTGCTGGCGATCTGGAGCATTGAGTATTCGTCCGCTGCCGGTTTTGTTGCGCGGCGCAGTGCGGTGCTGTTTGCGGCGTTGGGGGTGATGTTTTATCTGGTGCGCAGCGCTCCGCCATCACTGGGTCGCAATGCCCTGAGCAACGGATTTATCGTCGGTTGTTTTGGTTTGGCGGTGCTGGGTTTCGGCGAATGGCTCAACGGCCATGCCGGTCCCGGGATTCTGCTCGCGGTGCTGGTCGAGTTCGCGCTGGGCCTTGGCTTTGTGCAGGCCCGGCGCGTGACGGTCGAACTGGGTGAAACGGTGAGTTAAAGCGCTCTGGAGCGAGGACTGTAATGCTGTGGCGTGGTTTGTTGCGCCAGATCCGAGCGCAGGCCGGCAATCAGTTCGTTGATTTCACGACAGCCATTGAGATGACTTGCATCGATCCCGCTGACGTGCAAATCAACCTGGTCAGTCTGGTGGTCACCGAATACCTTGACGGTCATCGACAGGTCTGGCGACAGCGTGCACTGGCAGCGTTTAGGCAGAAAACTGCTTTCAATGATATTGCGTAGTTCCAAGGCAGACAGAAACATGGTGAACCTCTCCTTATTGATGAAACTGCCAATCAACTCTTCACGTTGACCGCTTTTGCTGCCCCTTCACGGGTGTTTCCCCGCTGATTCCCTGGTGCGGCAAACGGTTGTACAGCGAAATGCTTCTTGGAGTGTAGGCGCCCGGACCCGGTGCGCTGCACCAGATAGAGGCATAAACCGTGCCTTTCATCGGATCATTTTAATCCTTTTGAAATCAAGCACTTGGCGGCTGAGCCAGTATTTGGCCAGTTGCAAAATGCAAGAATTGCCTGTCGGGGCACTGCAATTTGCAAGTCGACGCCGGTTTGCATTCATCACGCATGGCAGTGAGAATGCCCGTCTTTCACCCTACACCCGCCAGGAGGCTTTCATGGGTTCTTTACGCGCTCGCGCGACAATCGGTCTGCTCGTTGCTGGCCTGTCCACCCTCGCCCACGCGGCCAAACTCGAAGACGTCGCGCCGTACCCAAAAGCGGAGAACGGCTTTACCCGTCAAGTCATTCACCTGCCCAAGCAAGATCAGGAAGAGAATTTCCAGGTTGAAGTACTCGCCGGTAAAACCCTGGAAGTCGACTGCAATCGCCAGCGCCTCGGCGGTGTTCTGGACGAAAAAAACCTCGAAGGCTGGGGTTACCCGTTCTACCGCCTGGAAAAAGTCATCGGCCCGATGAGCACGCTGATGGCCTGCCCGCCCGGCACCCAGAAGAAGCGCGCCTTTGTCCCGGTCGTCGGTGACGGCTTCATGCTGCGTTACAACAGCAAGCTGCCACTGGTGATTTACGCCCCCAAAGACGTCGAGGTGCGCTACCGCATCTGGTCTGCGTCGGACAAGGTCGGCACCGCCACTGCAGAATGACCTGAACAGGGAGCGTCAAACGTGATTACCTGCCATGTGCGATATGTGATCGATCCGTACCAATTGAGCGAATTCGAGGCCTACGCAAAGGCCTGGCTGGGCATCGTCGAACGGTTGGGCGGCACTCATCACGGCTACTTCCTGCCGTCCGAGGGCGCGAGCAACATTGCTTATTGCCTGTTCAGCTTTCCATCGCTGGCCGATTACGAAAGCTACCGGCACATCGCGTTGACCGACCCGGAAAGCACGGCGCTGGTGGAATCACTGGTGCAGAAGAAATTCATCGTTAGCTACGAGCGCAGTTTCCTGCGCCCGCTGCTGCCCTGAGCCCTGTCACGCCGGGACGCTGCACACCGCGGCGCGCTCGGCGACGTGCCGCAGGCTGTCGAAGTTGATGTTCGCGCCGGAGTCGATCGCGACGAAGGTCTGCTCGCGAACACCGTTGCGCGCCACGTATTGTTTGATCCCGGCCACCGCCAACGCGCCGGAAGGTTCGGTGATTGAGCGGGTATCGTCGTAGATATTCTTGATCGCGGCGCAGAGCTCGTCATTGCTGACGGTGACCACCTCGTCCACGCAAAACCGACACACTTCGAAACCATACGCGCCGATCTGCGCCACGGCCACGCCATCGGCGAACGTCCCGACACTGGGCAACATCACACGCGCATCCGCTTGCAACGCTGCCTTCAAGCAGGCGGAGTGCTCCGATTCAACACCGATGATGCGCACCTCCGGCCGCAGGTATTTGACGTACGCCGCGATACCGGCGATCAGGCCGCCACCGCCCACCGGAACGAAGATCGCCTCCAGCGGCCCCTGATGCTGACGCAGGATTTCCATGGCCACCGTACCTTGCCCGGCGATCACGTCCGGGTCATCGAACGGTGAAACGAAAGTGCGCCCGGTTTGCTCGGCCAGTTGCAGCGCATGGGCCAGGGCAAACGGAAAACTTTCGCCGTGCAGCAACGCCTCGGCGCCCCGACTTCGCACTCCAAGCACCTTCAGTTCAGGCGTGGTCAACGGCATGACGATGGTCGCCGCCATCCCCAGTTCTCGTGCCGCCAGGGCCACGCCCTGGGCATGATTACCCGCTGACGCGGTGATTACGCCGCGTGCTTTGTGCGCATCACTCAATTGCACCAGCTTGTTGTAGGCGCCACGGATCTTGAAGGAGAACGTCGGTTGCAGGTCTTCGCGCTTGAGCAGGATCCGGTTGCCCAGTGCCTCGGACAGCGCCGGCGCCGCTTGCAATGGCGTGCGCACCGCAATGTCGTAGACCGGCGCGGCAAGGATCTTTTTCACGTACTGCTCAAGCAGGGCTTGTTGGACGGGGCTGTGCGGCATGGTCGTCTCCTGACGTTTTGATCAGAACCCGGGAGACAGAAAATGAAAACCCGCCTCTAGGGCGGGTTGGGTGCAGCAGTCGTGAGCTAGCCCGCCAAATGAGGAATGGCGGTAATAATGCTTGGCTGGCAGCGCAATACGGTGGAAGTCATGGGCCTGAAAATTAGCCCGGCGGCGGCCAGCGAGTCAATGGCTTATTTGGGGATGCCAAGGTAGGCTGGCGATTCTGCTCATCACCCCAAGGAAGGAATACATGATGCCTGTCGCCCTGCCCCTCACGGCGTTGATTGCGTTTACTGGCTACACCGTGTCGGTGATGCTCCAGGCCGAACAGTCGTTGATCGACTTCGGTATCAGCCTGATGTCGCGCCCGGACACGGCGCAGGTGGTGATTGATCTGTATCTGCTGGCGACGCTGGCCGGGGTGTGGATGGTCAAGGATGCACGGTCGCGAGGGATGTCGGTGTGGTCGGTGGTGCCGTATCTGTTGCTGACGGCAGTATTTGTGTCGATTGGGCCGCTGTTGTATCTGGTGGTGCGTGGGGTTCGGGAGCGCAAGAAAGTGGCAGCGGCAGCCCCTGCGAGCTGATCCCGAGCTTCGAGTGCTGCTGAGATCGCTTTCGCGAGCAAGCCCGCTCCCACTTTTTGAAATGCATTCTCCTGTGGGAGCGGGCTTGCTCGCGAAGGTGTCAGCTCAGGCACCGATCAATCACTGGGCCAACCGCCGCAGCCCAATCAACATTCCCCCCGCCCCGAGCAACATCACCATCAGAAACACCGGGTAGGAAATCCACCACGGCGTCCCCGCCGTCATCATGCTGAACTCCGACATCCCGCCAATACTGGCAATCAGGTTCAACGGCAGAAACACTACGTTGATCAACGTCAGCTTGCGCAGCAGATTGTTCATGCTGTTGTTCATCAGATTGCCGCGCGCATCGATCAGCCCGGAAAACACCGTTGAGTAGATCTCTGCCTGTTTGTAGCACTGGTTGTTCTCGATGATCAGGTCGTCGATCAACCCGATCGCCTCGCTGCCGAAGTGCTGTTTTTCCGCGTGATTGCGCAGCCGCGTCAGCACTGCGCCGTTGCTGTGCAGGGCATTGATGTAATAGATCAGGCTTTCGCTGAGGTTGAACATCTGCACCAGATGCTGGTTCTGCATCGAGGCGTTGAACTTCTGTTGAAGCTCACGGGCGACCAGTTTGATCACCTTCAGGTGGCCGAGATAATGGTGGATGTTGTTGAACAGCAAATCGAGCAACACATCCAGCGGCGCATTGAGCGGCTGGCGCGTGCCGATGCCGTGCAATGGCGTGTCGTCGGTGGCGATCACCAGCAACTGACCGGGTGAAAACAGCAGGCCGCAGGACGACACTTCAAACGCCAGGCTGCCACCGCCGGAATAGTTTTCCGGGCGCTTCCAGATCAGGAACAAGTGGTCGGGGTGAAACTCGATTCGCGAGACTTCGTCCGGATCCAGCGCCGAGGCCAGCGCGTGTTCGTCGACCTTGTAGTGAGTGTGGAGCAAGTCGCGCTCGGCAGCATCGGGATTGCTGAACAGCATCACCTCGGCATCCAGCCGTTCCACCCGCTGCAACGCGCCGTGACTCAATGCGAAACTGCTGATCATCGGCGCTTCACCAGGCCTGGCCGCGACGCTTGAGTTCCAGTCGTCGCACGAACTCCTCCAGCACCAGTGAATACAGATCGTCCTGCAAATAGGCGTCTTCGATGCCGGCATCGAGGTTCGGATTGTCGTTGACCTCGATCACCACCACTTTGTCCCCAGCCTGTTTCAGATCCACGCCGTAGAGGCCGTCGCCAATCAGGTTCGCGGTCTTGACCGCCAGTTCCACCACTGCCCGCGGCGCCTCGTGAACCGCCAGGGTGCGGCACTCGCCATTGATGTCCTGGCCCTTAGCCTTGTGGTTGTAGATTTGCCAGTGGCCCTTGGACATGAAGTATTGGCAGGCAAAAATCGGTTTGCGATTGAGCACGCCGATGCGCCAGTCGTACTCGGTGTAGAAAAACTCCTGAGCCAACAGCAATACCGAGTGCTCGAACAATTCAGCGGTAGCCTCAAGCAGCGCCTGCTGGCTTTCAACCTTGATCACCCCGCGAGAAAAACAGCCGTCGGGGATCTTCAGCACCAGCGGAAAACCGAGGCGTTCGCCGACCCGTTCGAAATCTTCCGGTCGTTCCTTGTAGAGAATTTCCGTAGCGGGCATACCCAGTTGATGGCTGTTGAGCAGGTCAGTCAGATAGACCTTGTTGGTGCAACGCAGAATCGACGTCGGGTCATCCATGACCACCAACCCTTCGCTCTCGGCTTTTTTCGCGAAGCGATAGGTGTGGTTGTCGACGCTGGTAGTCTCGCGAATCAACAGGCCGTCGTACTCGGCGAGCCGCGCGTAGTCCTTGCGTTCGATCAGCTCGACATCGATGCCCATACGCTTGCCGACCCGCACGAAATTCTCCAGTGCCTTGGCGTTTGACGGCGGCAAGGCTTCTTGTGGATCGTGCAGAATCGCCAAGTCATAACGCGCCACTTGCGGCGAGCGCGGCACTCGCCAGACTTTACGGCTAAAGCCGTCCAGCGCATTGGCGAACTGATCTTCCTGATCGTCGCGCAACTTGTGCAGAGCGCCGGACTTTATACCCTCGATGTGCCAGCCGTTAGTTCGGCGAAACTCAACTAGCAGAATCGGACACGGAAACACTTCAAACAATTGCCGGGCCACACCCTGCAGCGGCTCGATATGCGTCTTGCCGAAGTAAAGTGTCAGGGTGAAACCTTCGGTATCGCTGTACAAATGATGGCTGAGGGCTTTTTCCAAGGTTTTATCGAGGTCGTCCAGCGCCAGGCCGTAAAGCGATTTTTTCGTCAGTTCGCTGATGGTGCGGACCGAGGGAATCACCTTGTGGCCGCGGGCTTCTGCCAGCAGCGAGCAATAGTAACCGTGCCCCAGGTACTTGTAGCTGCGGCACAGGTTAATCACCTGCACCCGTTTGCCAGGTTCGCTGTCACGGGTTTGCTCAAGGTATTCCTGAGCCGTGACGATGTCCTCGCTGGGAAAGTACGAGGCCCAGTCTTCCTTGCGTTCGACGATGATCAACACTTGACTGGAAGTTCTGATGACTGGATTTAAAAAAGTTGCCGTCGGCAAACTTTGCTCGGATACTTCGCGCCAATGACCCTGTACCGCTGACATAGAGATTGATCCGTTGGAGAACAAGACCATTTCTATTAAGCACGAAGTTTTTCGAAAGTCCCGTTTCGTTACGCAACTTTTACGGTGGTCATATGAGTGCTGTTTTTCGTTTGGCGGTAGTTGAAGATCTGCCAGCGTTGCTGGCCCTGGAAATGCAATGTTTCACCACCGACCGGCTCACCAGCCGCAGCTTTCAATGGATGATCACCCGCGCCCATGCGCAACTGCTGGTCGCCGAGCTTGACGGGCGATTGCTCGGCTATGCACTGGTGCTGTTTCATCGCGGCACATCACTGGCGCGCCTGTATTCCATCGCCATTGCCGGCGAAGCCCGTGGCACCGGTCTGGGCAAACAATTGCTGCAACGTATCGAGGCCTGTGCCGTTGAGCATGATTGCGCATACCTGCGCCTTGAAGTCCGTATCGATAACCCCACCGCCATCGCGCTTTACGAGCGCAACGGCTATCGGCGTTTCGCGCTGATTCACGACTACTACGAGGACCATGCCGATGCACTGCGTCTGGAAAAGCGCATTGTTCAGCACCGTGACTCGCGCAGTATCAAGGTGCCCTACTACCCGCAAACCACCGAATTCACCTGTGGCCCGGCCTGTCTGCTGATGGCCATGGGCGCGCTGCAACCTGCGCGCCTGCTGGAGCGGCGTGAGGAATTGCAGATCTGGCGTGAAGCGACCACGGTGTTCATGACCTCCGGCCATGGTGGCTGCAGCCCCCAGGGTTTGGCACTGGCGGCCTGGCGGCGGGGTTTTCGGGTGCGTTTGCAGCTGAGTATGGCCGGGCCATTGTTTCTCGACGGTGTGCGCGATGAGCATAAAAAAGATGTCATGCGCCTGGTGCATGAGGAGTTCACCGCTCAAATGCAAGAGACCGACATCGAGCGGAAGATTGGCATCCATCTGGATTTACCGCGCCTGCTGGAGGCTGGCGGTCAGCCTCTGGTGCTGATCAGCAGCTATCGCCTGACCCGCTCCAAATCACCGCACTGGGTGGTGGTCACCGATTGCGATGAAGACTTTGTGTACCTGCACGATCCCGACGTCGATCACAGCCAGCATCGCCAGCCGATGGACTGCCAACATGTGCCGGTCAGCCATGGGGAGTTTGAGAAGATGAGCCGGTTTGGGCGGGGGAAATTGCGGGCGGCAGTGGTTTTGTATGACCGCCCTACGCCAACTATCGTTAGGCTCTAGAGGCTTTTTGGTGGCGAGGGCGCTTGCTCCCGCATGAATGCGTAGCGCTCACAGGATTTTGAGGCTGCTGCGCAACCCAGCGGGAGCAAGCTCCCTCGCCACAGGAGATCTGTGAAAATTTGAAGTGAGGTTACTTCAGGCCGATCTTGTAGAGCGAACCGTCCTGCTCATCCGTCAGCACATACAAATACCCATCCGGCCCCTGCCGCACATCACGAATTCTCTGTTTCAAATCGCCCAGCAAACGCTCCTCATGCACGACCTTGTCGCCATCGAACTGCAGCCGGATCAGCTCCTGACTGACCAGCGCGCCGATGAACAGGTTCTGCTGCCACGGCTTGAAACGATCAGCGTCATAGAACGCCATTCCCGTTACGCCGGGAGACTTCTTCCATACATGGTGCGGATCGACGGCGCCTTCGACACTTTTGCCCTTGGCTTCCGGGATCGGTTGCAGCGAATAGTTGATGCCGTGGGTCGCCAACGGCCAGCCGTAGTTTTTCCCGCGTTCGATGATGTTCACCTCATCGCCACCCCGGGGACCGTGTTCGTTCTCCCAGATTGTGCCGTTCCACGGATTGAGCGCAGCGCCTTGCGGATTACGATGGCCATAAGACCAGATTTCCGGCCGCACGCCGGACTGGCCCACGAAAGGGTTGTCATCCGGCACCTTGCCATCGGGGAAGATCCGCACGACCTTGCCTTGCAGCTTGTCGAGATCCTGCGCGGTGGGCCGCTCGTTGTTTTCGCCAAGCGTGACAAACAGGTAGCCGTCACGGTCGAACACCAGCCGTGAACCGAAGTGGTTGCCAGTCGAAAGCTTCGGTTCCTGACGGAAGATCACTTTGAAATCATTCAGACTGCGCAAGTCGTCCGACAGACGACCACGCCCCACCGCCGTCCCGGCCTTGTCCCCGGCACCACCGCCCTCGGCATAGGACAGGTAGACCAGCCGATCCTGTTTGAAGTCCGGCGACAGCACCACATCGAGCAATCCACCCTGGCCCTTGGCCCAGACTTTCGGTACGCCGCTGATCGGTTCAGAGCGCTTGCCATCGGCACTGATCACCCGCAGGTTGCCTGGACGCTCGGTCACCAGCATGCCCTGCCGATCCGGCAGAAACGCCAGCGCCCAAGGGTGCTCGAGTCCTTGGGTAATCGTGGTGACTTCAAGGGTGCCCTGCTCGCTTTTGAGCTCTTTGGGGGCAGCGGCGAAAGCGGGAGCGCTGATCAACGCGCCGGCACACAGCGTGGCTAGAAAGGTTTTACGCAACATGCACGATTCCTTTTGTTCGTTTGAAAGGCTGACAGGCGCTCAGTCCTGCCGTTCAACGGTTGCTGTCTCCATCGCGTGAAGGTGGGTTGGGAATGAATTTTGGTGGTGTACTCGGCACCGAACGTTGTTGCTGACCATTGCCGATGCCGCCATTACCGACGGTTGGCGAACTGGGTACCGGCACCGTGTTCGGCCCGCGAATAATCGGCGCACTGGGCTGTGTGCCCTGCATGCTGTTGGGATTGGCGCGGCGGATCGGGCTGTTGTAAGGGTTGTTGTCGGTACCGGTGGGACTCTGTGCCAGCAGCAGCGGCGCGGACGGTGGCCCGACTTCGGCATGCGCCAGCCCCGCCCCAAGGAACAGAACGATGATGCCTAACGGAATTCGGTTCATGGCGCGGCCTCTCGATGCGCAGGGGATAGAGCCTTCGAGTCCACGCTACGCCCTGGGTTCGGATTTGTTAACCCATGGGCCTTAAACAAGATGTAACACGACTTGACCGGCATTGCTGCGAGCCCATGCAAACGCTGGAAACTTTCGAGCCGGGGCACGGGTCACCTGATCATCACTCGGAGAACTCACCATGGCTCGGGCAATCTGGAAAGGCGCGATCAGCTTCGGACTGGTACACATCCCCGTCGCGCTGGTGTCGGCAACGTCCTCGCAGGGCGTCGACTTTGACTGGCTCGATAGCCGCAGCATGGACCCGGTCGGTTATAAACGGGTTAACAAAGTCACGGGCAAGGAAGTCACCAAAGAGAACATCGTTAAAGGTGTGGCTTATGAAAAGGGCCGCTACGTGGTGCTCAGCGAGGAAGAAATTCGTTCGGCCCACCCCGTGTCGACCCAGACCATCGATATCTTTTCATTCGTCGATGCCGAGCAGATTCCGCTACAAAACATCGACACGCCTTATTACCTGGCGCCGGACAAGCGCGGCGGCAAGGTCTATGCGCTGCTGCGTGAAACATTGAGCAAAACCAACAAGGTCGCCCTCGCCCGCGTCGTCCTGCACACTCGGCAATATCTGGCGGCACTGATGCCGCTGGAATCGGCGCTGGTGCTGGTCAAGCTGCGCTGGCCGCAGGAAGTGCGCGGCCTCGACGAATTGGAGCTGGGCAGTGAGGTGACCAAACCGCAACTGGCCAAAGGCGAACTGGACATGGCCAAACGTCTGGTGCAGGACATGAGCGGCGACTGGAGTCCGGACGATTACAAGGACGAGTTTGAAGACAAGATCATGGCGCTGGTCGAGAAAAAGGCCCATGAAGGCAAGATCGAGGATGTCGAGACGGTGGGTGGCGAGGAAGAGCGCAAGTCTGCGGATGTGATCGACCTGACCGAGCTGCTTAAACGCAGTCTGGGCGGCAAGGCCACGGCCAAACCAAAGGCAAAAGCGAAGCCTGCCAGCAAGGCAGCCCCGGCGAGAAAGACCAAAAAGGCCTCGGGGGCGTAATCAGGTCCGGCTCCTGTCAGGAAGCTGACAGGTTGGCTTTGAGAGACTTATCGCCAGCAGGCTGGCGATGCTGTCAGATCAGAATGAACACCGCCAGCAAACCGCCGAAGATCGCCCACTTTTCCATGTAGTAACGCGTGCGATTGCGCTTTTTCAGCTCTTTGCCACGCAGTCGGACTTTGTAGATTTTGGTAAACAGTCGGTTGATCCCACCGACACGATCGCCCGCATCGTTTGGCGCACCTGCCGCCGACATCACGGTGCGGCTGAACCAGGCATTGAACGCCGCTGCCCAGCGATACTTCATCGGCCGCTCGATGTCGCAGAACAGAATGATGCGGTTTTTGTCGGTGGTGTTTTCGGCGTAGTGAATATAGGTCTCATCGAACATCACCGCCTCACCGTCGCGCCAGTGATAGCTCTCGCCGTCGACATTGATATAGCAACCCGCGTCGTTTGGCGTGTCGAGCCCCAGGTGATAGCGATACGAACCGGCGTAAGGATCACGGTGACGGACCAGTTTCGAACCCGGCGGCAGCTCGGCGAACATCGCTGCCTTGATCGAACCGATGCTCTGCACCAGCTCGGTGGTGCGCGGGCACAACTTCATGGCCGACGGATGGCTCTCGCCATACCACTTGAGGTAGAAACGCTTCCAGCCACTTTTGAAGAACGAGTTGAAACCGACGTCATCGTACTGATTCGAGCGTTTGATCTCACCGGCGCGCAGCAGATTCTGCCCTTCCTGGCGAATTTCTTCCCAGTGCGCCTGCAAAGGGCTCAGATCAGGAAATTCGGAAGGATCGAGATACGGCTTGTTCGGCTTCTTCGAAAACAGGTACAGGAAGCAGTTGATCGGCGCCAGGAACGTCGAGTGATCGCTCAACTGACGGCCCAGTTTGTGACGCACGCGCCCACGAAGGTGAACGTATGCAATCGAAATGACATAAATAGCAGCAATGATGAGTTTCACGGAAATCGTCACACGTCAAAAGTGAACAAACTGCGCGCCTGCCGGCCGGTGGCCCAGGGTCTGATGCAGTGGCATGAATACAAATACTATCCCGGTGGCACTTCCTTGAGCCCTTGCCGTTAGCGGCTATTGGGTAACTGGCTGGCATTTTAGCCATACTTTGTAACCAATGGTGAACCTGATCTGTGAAAAACTGTCCGCTGAATCTGCCAAACGGCAGACGCGGCGTCATCGCCCTATCGTTTAAAGAGCCAGACCAGTACAATCGCCGCCAAACTTTACGCGCCCCCTTGGTTGATGACGGGAATGTCCCGCCTCAGCGCACTTTGACTCGGGCCAAGCGCTCCAGCCGCACCCTCGCTACTCAGAATGCTTCGCAGGAAAAACCTTTGATTTCTACAGCTAACATCACGATGCAGTATTGATCGGGGTTTTCTGAGGGTTAAAGCCAGCATTTACAGGGGGTTGCGCCCGCACCAACCCCCATCATTTCGCACCATTGGCCCAAAAATTGGCCCAAGTCTCCGGCGTTCTGCCGAACTAAAATACCATCCCTGCTAATCTGGGGTCTTCCACTGAGGACGCCAAATGCAAAACTCTGATCTGCTCCCTTCCCTGCTCTTCAAGATCAACGAAAACCAGCTCGCCCTCGAAGCCGCCATCATGGAGTTGTCCAACTGGGTCGAGCAGCGCGGATCGGCAGATGTCGCCGAGAACGTACGAGGCGCACTCTGGACGATCGACAAGAACGAGGAGTTCATCAAGATGACCTTGGCCGTTTTGATGGCGCCAGAATGACCGTTATCGGCAGAAAGCCGCCGCCCGAAAAATCCGAATAACGCGACAGCAACCCGTGTCGTCAAATCTCCCCAACAGCCTGCACTTCGATTTTAGTAATTCCTACCAGGCTGGCCTGCTCAAGGATCTCTCCAGCAGTCGAATCGGCTGTCGGCATGATCAAGCTGTTCTCGCCATCTCCAAAATGTAGCTCGAGCAGATGCATGGCGGCATCGTGAACGGCGAGCTCAGGTTGGTTCAGCTCAATCTCTTGTGTACGGGACTCGCCGTTGAACAGGTATTGGATCGTGTAGTTGCGCATGAATTGCCCTCGATGAGTGGAGATCTATAGTCAACCTGACTTTCCAGTCAGCTTTTAGTTCAAGTAGACGACTGGCGCGCAACTCGTCGCCTCACCCTCGCCCACCTGTCTCGCCTTAATTACTGTACATTCATACAGCACCTGTACAGCGAATCACACCGCATGAATTTCGACCAAGCCAAATCCCTACGGCTCCAGCGATGGCGCACGACTCTCGACGACCAAGACTTTCGAATGCAAAACCCCGAGGGGCACCGGGAAACGCTTCATCAAATGGCTGCCGCCCTGCTTACAGAGGGACTCATTGATCAGCTTGAGCAGTTCGACATGAACGAGATGGCAGACGCTGCCTACTGGCACGCCGTGGAGGAGTTGCAGAACTCGCCGGGCCAGTACCGCGGAGCGTCGACCTATGACGTCGTGCGGATCGACAACGGGAAATTGCTGGGTACGATCAGCCGGTCGATCTTCAACTTCGAAAGTGACGAACCGCGCGGCGCCTCCTTTCCTTACGACGGCAAGGTCTACTCTGGCGCTGATGGAGTGCGCCTGACTCTGGGGCTCTCTCGAAAGATTGGGACAATCTCGGGCCTGATGTTGGAACTGAATGGGCGCCAGTACCAGCTGGTGGAAACCGAGCGGGTGATCAGTGGCGTCGACTACAAACCTGTCGACGACCCAGACGCTTACCGAGCGCTGGTTGATGCGGCTCAAATCGCCCAGGAAGAGCGCGACCTACGTGCCTTTGAAAAGGTGCGCCCGCACATCGAGTCGGCGGCTTTCTGTATGTGCACCACCTGCCTCGATCGCTTTGATGCGCGTGATGACTGCCCAACCTGCTCCGGAAAAGGTTTTGTGACGAAGCCCGCGCCCGCGGGTCTACGCTGAAGAAACCATGCGAGGATCGGGCAATGTGCGGACGACTATCCCAGTACAGTGGCATTCACGACTTCGTGGCAGCGCTGAGCATGCCGAACGCCCTGGTCAATTCGACTGGGGATCAGCGTTTCGAGCGGTACAACGCCGCGCCGACCGCCCAGCTCGCCCTTTTCCACCAAGAAGGCCAATTCTTGCACGCGGACATGGTTCGGTGGGGATGGCGACCGCACTGGGCAAAAGACCGCGCCGCACCGATCAACGCCAGGGTCGAGAAAGTAGCCCACGGCCCGTTCTTCCGCGCGATCTGGCCGCACCGGGCGATCATAGCCATCAACAACTGGTTCGAGTGGGTCGACGAAGGCGGGCCGAAAAAGCAGCCCTATTTGATCAGGCACCGGGACCAGTCACCAATCCTGTGTGCCGCCATCGGCCAATATCCGAACGAAGAGCACGATCCGGGCGAGCACGACGGCTTTGTGATCATTACAGCCGACAGCGCCGGGGGAATGGTCGATATCCACGACCGGCGGCCGGTGGCGTTATCGCCTGAACTCGCATGGGAATGGTTGGATCCGGCCACGCCTAAAGAACGCGCCGAACAGATGGTGCTGCATCAGGGCGAACCGACAGAGGTTTTCGAGTGGTTCAAGGTTGATCGGGCCGTGGGGAATGTCCGGAATCAGGGCCCGGATCTGATAAAACCCATCGATTGATCAACTGTGCGTCAGCGTTTTCAGCCGCTCCACCAAGGCGGCTTCGAAAATGATGTACAGCCTTTCCGCATCGCCGGCGCGCAAAGCCCCGCCGGTTTCCAGTCCAAGCACGAAGCCATCCGCCCGTGCTCCCGCCTTCACAGCGATGATCATCGAATCAGCACGAACGATTTGCGCCAGCAACCGATCCGCCTCTCGCTTCTGCTTCTCGCTCAGTACCACGCCTTCCACGTCAGCCACCTATTACCTTCACTATGACATCCAATAAATGACAGAAAGAACGACTGAAACCCAGATAATCGTCATCACAATTGAGTAGCCAGCCAGCTGCTTGTCCATGTGCCCCGCTTCATCCAGTTCGAATCTGAATGATGGTCTACGGGTGCGCACCTCGCAACAATAGCGCTGAGCCATCATTTAGCGCGCGGATGTAGGCCTGGCAAGCCTGCAGCGCGATCAGCCCCCGGTCGCCTTCGTCGGTGATGGCGATAATTCGTTGAGCATGCGCTGGGTCAAGTCTGGCTCGTACGGCTGCATGATCCACGCCGCCGGCGTCGGCGGTGGCTGGCACCCCACAGCCTTTGGCAGCGTCGGTTGCGTCGAGGAGGACTGACAACCGCAAATCAGAAGTGGCAAGGCGATCGCGCAGGCGATCCTGGTTCTTTTGAGCATCGGTCATTTTCTCGAAGTGGGTTTGTTCACTGGCCGTCAGCCGCTGCTCGAGCGCCAGCCGCTTGTCCTGCTCGGCCTGCTGCGCGGTGGCGGAGGCCTGGGTCAGTTGATTGAGGGTTTCGGCGTGCAGCCGCGCCTGCTCGGCCAACTGCTTGCCGTAGCGCCAGTCCTGAAACTGCCAGGCGCTGCCAGCGCCGATCAACACCAGCACTATCGCGCCCACCGCTTTCCACGGAACGGCAATCACGCCAGCACCTTCAGCGCCTTGGCGTACAGCGCGGCGCGATCCTCGGCGCCGTTCGGCAACCGCCCTCGCCGGCCGGTGTTGATGATGCTGCCGATGTTTGCATTGTCGCCAGCATCGGCCAGGTCATTCAGGCCGTTCTTTTTCCAGAACCACGCCGCCGACATTGCGGCATGCTGTGGCAGCTCCAGCAGCTCGGGATGATTGAGCAGTTCAAGGCCCAGCGCTTCGCCGCACGCGGCATAGTTCGCCCGGCCGGTGACCTGAATCAGCCCGCGGCCGCGGTACTTGAAGCCATCGCCGGCGACGGTATTGCCCAGGTCTTTGCGCCCCTCATAACCGCGCTGGGTGGCGGTCGGCCCCCAAATCTCGCGCACGTACAGCAGTTGGCCGGATTCGTGACCGATCTGCGCGATGAACGCGGCAATGCGCTTGGTGCCGACAATCTGGTAGCGCTGCATCGCCGTATTGAGGGCAGGTGCAAAAACGCCGGCTTTGGCGCCGGCGTTCGGGAGGATCTGCAGCAACTGCTGCTGAGTGATGGGCATGGCTTTCTCCAGGCAAAAAAATACCCGCTCAATGGCGGGTTGACGGGTTTGAAATGGTTACGCCGGGCGAGACGGCCGAGCCGACGAATCTGGGAAGCCGGGCGCCCCGTCCTTCCATCCGCGGACGGCGGTTCGGTATTCGCGCCACTGCTGCACACTTCCGGGCATGGCGGATGGGTCGCCATCCTCAAGCGCGATCAACTGATCGGTAATGAATGCCACCTCAGCCACGCGCCAGGTGTCTTCGCCAGCGATCGCGCTGAGCCGGTCCCAATGCGCCTGCTCTTCGGGTGTCTGGCTCGCCGGCGGCGGCGCCGGACTGGCACTGAAGATGCCACCCACCACAGAAACGGTCAGAAAGTTACCGGCCTCAATGCTGGCCAGCGTAGAGGCGTACTGCTCGTCGGTGATCTCGATTCCGCCTTCGATCGGTGCAGTGCTGATTTGATTGGTTGCTGCGTATGGCATGTGAACCTCGATTAGAACCAGCGGCCGACGGCCACGAACCAGAAGAGATAGCTCTGGGCTACCGTTGAGCCAAGCGCAAGGTTTGGAATTTCACTTGCAGGCGATCGCCCCATATTGATGAAAGCGCCCAGATAAAGATTGCTGGAAGACGTAAGAGATTGCCGAGTCGCGTAGAGTTGATTGCCAGCCGTTCCACCGCCGGTGAAGAACGCCAGATCACAAAATGACGAAACGTTACCGACGAAATCCGCAGGCCGAGCGATTGAGGGCGCCACAAACGCGCCTGGACCAACCCCTACAGTTGCCTGTCGGACACCGTCGAAGATCATCTGCCCATTGGCGTACTTCGTGGTTCTATCGCCGGTTGTGGTATCGATCGAGTAACTCATAACGGCGCCGGTCGGCACCCCGTTTGCAATGCCGACAGGGCCGAGAACGTTCGACTTTTTGTAGTTCAAAGCGTCTGCCGCATACAGTTCGTCGAAGTTGCTTTGGGTCTTTGTGAAGGCACTGCGCGGCGTATCGCCACCCACACCAGTAGGAGCAGTGCCGAGATTGATCGTCTGCTTGGACATTAAAAAATCCTGATTTTGAGTGAGTAATCGCGGGAGCTCACGCGCTCATCTTGGCAAATAACGCCGGGAGGAAAAACGCGTAAGGGTTATTGGCGGCAACAGTAACGGCGTAGAGCGTGCCTCCGACGAAATCCCACGTGCAATAAAGCTGCCTTGGGATCGTCCCGCCAGAAACCATGGTCATTCCGAAGTTATTGATGAGCATGAATTCGTTTTGGGGAAAGCTGAACGGCACAGAATAATAATTTCGGTACAGGCCCTGATCATCCTGATCCGACTTGACGTAAGTCCAGTTTTGGAAAGCTCGCGTAAATGTTGCGTTAGGCGTTCCAGAGTCGAACAGCATTTTTCCGGCGCCGTCCCAAAGCCGCATGCCGTATTGGGCGACAGCTTGTGCGGCAAACGCGGCCACGAAATAGCGGCCGTTCGGCTGAGCGGTGGCGCTGCTGTATGTCCTGATGTAGAACCCAACCCAGTTGCCCGCTGACCCTATCAACCGCACATTACTCAGGCCAGCTATCAAAGCACTGTTGTCCGGCCGTACGAAAACCAATGGCGGCTCTTGAGATGTCACCGGTGTCGCAAAGTAGGTTGTTGAGCCCATGCCGCCTTCTTCAGTCGGCGCATATCTCCCGCTGGCAATGACCATCAACCTGGCAAACTCCGAATCGATGGTCACCACGTTGCTGTTGTTTGTGAATTGAAGGCCGTATCCCGCCATCAGTTGAACCTCATTACGATCAGTCTCATCGTCCCTGAAGCGATCGTACTGGCGTACCCTCGCGTGTGGTTGTAGACCCTCGCCACGTTATCGACGAGTTCGGTTTCGAACTGCTGCTGTTGGCTGGTATACGTACCTATTGGGACCACAATCGCACAACCGTTTGCCGGCCCCACACCGGGGACCGAAAAGTCCTGGTTGGTCTTCGCCGCGTTGCTGAAAGTCACCAGCGTCGACAACACCACACGAATGGTGAAAGAGTTCTCGTCGACCTGGAGCGCGCCATCGGCGCCCCAGATCCGCATTCCATGTGCCATTGATTACCCCAGATAGCCAAGTCGAACGCGCAGCACATTGTTGGCGTCGTAGACCGAGACGTTCAGCGAGTTGATCACCAGCCGCCCCTGCCCTGGCACGATGCCGTTGATCTCAAGCGTTCCGTCTTTGTTGAGAATCCAGCCTTGCTGGCCGGCGATGTAGTTGGTGGAGCTGATGTAACTGCCGATTTTTGCGTTGGTGATGGTGCCGTCCAGGATGAACGCCGAGTTGAGAAATACCTGACCACCCTGCACCGCGAACGGCACCGACGTAGCTCCGCCTGCAATGGAGTTAACGATGGCGAAGCGATCAGCACTGACCAGAAACTGGCTCTGCAGACCGGCGCCGGTGTTCTCAATCCCAAGACCGATACCAGCGGCGACGTATTGCCCGCCGGCGGTGACCTGCATCTTCACCGACCACATCGTTGAGGCCTTGCCGTCAAGCGTGGCCACAGCTTGGCTGACCGTCTGCACTGTGGCGCTGTTTTTGTTCACGTCCGCCTGTACGGTGTCGATCCGCTTGGCAGTGGCGATTCCGTCGTCAAGCCGCGCTGACTGCTCCGACCACACCCCAACATAAACTTGGTCAGAGCCAGCAAACCCTTCGGTATCGCCGGCGAGCGCGGGATTCACCTGCACGTAGACGCCATCAAGCTTGGACGCCTGAGCGGTCAGTTGGCCTCCCTGATGCTCGATATCCAGCGTGTTTTTCGAGACCTGAGCGGCCAGTGCATTGGCCTCCTCCAAGACCTGGCCAATATCATCCCAGTAGGTAGGATTCGGCGGTGGAGTGTTGACTGGAACTGCCTGCGCGGCCTGATACAAGCGTCGCCCCACTCGAACGGTGTCGCCTTTCAGGTAAGTTGACTCAGGGTCGTATTCGAGCGCGTCGGCGATATTGTCGATCTGCTCTTGAAGTCCCGGAATCTTGTCGATCTCGTCGAGGATGTCCTGGCCAAGTTCCGTGCGGCCAATCTCTCCGGCGATCATTTCAAGAATATCGCCAGCGTTCGCACTGGACTGCCCCTGCACACCCATGCCGATCGGATACCACGGCCCGATGTTGCCGATTTTGTCGACGATCCGGCCCCAGAAGTAGAACGTCACGCCAGCCCGCAGGCCGAGCAACGAAAAGTCACTCTGTGGGTAAGCCAAATCGGTCAACTTGGTCGCAGCGTCCAAGCTGGTGGTCGGCCCGTACCAGATTTCAGTGCGCTGACTGTCCTCAGCGCCAGCAGGAAAACCCCACTTCAAGTAGATGCCGAACAGCAGTGGCGTGGCCGTCAGATAGCTGAGCGCCGGCGGCAGTCCCTGCTTCCCGCTGAGGTTGGTCAGGATCGAGTTGCGCCATTGCGATGAGATATCGAACGCACTCACCGCGCGGACCCGCGCCACGTAGGCACCGGCGTAGATACCGACCACGTCGACGTTGGTCATGCCAGTGCGCTGCAGCTTGATCCAGTTGCCGCTGTCCTTGCGCCATTCCACGTCGTAACCAACCGCGCCGTCCACGGCAGGCCAGCTGATGGTCATGGTAGCCACGGCGAGGCCCTGCACTACCGACGACGTCGACGTGAGGGTCACACTGGCCGGTGCCGGAACCACCGTGATCGGGATCACGCTGATTGGCCGCTCCTCCAGGCGTGCGCCGGTGTCGATATGCGCGAATTTGCTCGGCTCGAACTGCAGCGCGCTGATCTCGAAGTCGCCTTCGGCGGTGCGCTTGGTGCGCAGCACGCGGTAAAGCGGGATCGCCAAATCGTCAGCGTCGAGCGCCCATTGCAGTTGCGCGACTGGTGGCTCGCTGTAAGCGACAGTCACCGTTACCGCGCGGCCGTTGACGCTCTGCACGGTGCGCCCTTCGGCGCGGCCGCCCGGTAGGTTGATGATCAACCGATCACCGGCCTTGGCCTGGGTATCGCGATCGAGCGTCACCACGCGGCCAGCAGCTGACGAGATCCGGCCGCCGACTTCGCGGCCCGCGAGCAAAGAATCAGCCACCGGGATGATGTGCCCCGGCAGCGGAATCACGCCCTCCATGCCGGTTTTGAACGACACGGTGCGGTCTTGGTTGTTGCTCAAGATCGCCCACTTGCCGCGGCGCTGGGCCTCGGAGGCGCGGGTGCAGCCAATGGCGCTCAGTTCGGTCGGCCGGTCGCCATAGCGGCGCTGTAGATCCAAATCTGCAAACGGAATGACGTCGGTGTCGTAGTTGTTCGCCGGGTTGTCGTAGCTGACCAGTGCTCGGGTGTACCGGGTCTTCGCCGAAGCACTGCCGTAGGAGAATTTTCCGTCGATGACATTGGCCCGGGTGAAGACGTAGTCGAAGTCTTGCGCGCGCGGCATGTCTGCTTGCATGACCAACTGGCCCTGCGCCCAATACGTCATGCCCCGGTAAATCGCCGAGATATCGCGCAGCAGCGACCAGGCGTCAGCCTTGCCCTGCAGGTTCATGTCACAGAGGAAGCGCGGCTCCTGACCGCCGAGGCCGTTCGGCACCAACTGATCGCAATACTGCGCGATCCGGTACAGCTCCCACTTGTCGACCATGAACGGCTTGATGCGCTTGCCGAGGCCGAAACGGTCTTCGGTGCAGATTCCGTAGGTGATCCACGCCGGGTTATTGGTCCAGGCCGATTTCATCGAGCCATCCCACGTCCCGGTATAGGTGCGTTGAATCGGATCGTAATTGCTCGGAACCATCCAGCGCCGCGCCTTGCACTTCACTGTCACGGCCGGAATGTTGGTGAACTGCTCGGCGTCGAATTCGATGTAGAGAAGTGCGGTATTCGGGTAGCGCAGCTTTGCGTCGATCACTTCCGTGTAACCGGCCACCAGCATGGTGTCGGCAATCTTGTTGGTGTTCTGGTTCGGCGTCAGGCGCCGCACGCGGATTTGCCAGCCAGTGGTGGCGTCCGGCAGATCGATGCGGCGCGAGCGCTCGTAGCGCGTGGTGGTCTTGCCGTCGACCGCGTCCACCAGCACCTGCTGATAGGCGCCGCCGTCGGTTGCCACGTCGATGGCGTATTCGATCCGGTAACCACCGACATTGCCCTGATCGTCTGCCCGTTGCAGAGCAGGCCAAGCGAGTCGCATGCGCACGGCGGAAAGCTGGGTGTTGGTGATCGAGCGCACCCACGGCGAATCGCTGCGCAGCTCAATGTTCAGCGAGGTCTCGTTCTCCACGGACGGGATGCCGGGAATGTACGTCTGATCCACCGAGCCCGGGCGCCAGTCCCACTTCACGTTCGGGAAGTTGTAGTTGCCGCTGGCATCGCGGATCGGCGTGTTGTCCAGGTAGATGTCGTAATCGGTCGGAATGCCGTCGAACTCGCCCTCGCCCACGGCGATCATCAGTTTCGCCAGGTTGGTCGAGCGCAGGCTGTCGCTGGCTTCGACCGGCGATTTCGGCTTGCTGCTGCCTCCCTTCTCGCCGTAAATCTCGATCTGTTGCGCTGCGCCCATGCTTTCCTCCAGGCATAAAAAAACCGCCTCACGGGCGGTTCACAAACGGTTTATACGATCAGAATTGTGCAGGGTCTGCGTAGCTAACCTCCATTACCATCTCAAGCTTGCGATGAAGCATTTCTTTGATAATCGCCGTCTGATCACTCTGAGCCGTCATGTAAAAATTCATATTCTTAGAGCCGTTCTGACGGAGTGGCACACCGAGTAGATTACCGCTACACGCATACCTCAGCAGGGAAAGACCTTTTTCAAGTAATTTCTCAAAGTCATACCATTGCTCAAGTTCTCGAAGATCATCATTCTTCGGGGCGTGCAGGTAATTACCCAAACGCTCTCCAATGGCTTTCAGCTCAGGTGTAACAGGCGTGTACTTGCAGAGCATCACAGGAAAGCCACCCGTAAATATTCTGAAATTCACCTCTCTTAAACACCCCGCAAATGCCTGCTCCACCTCTCGATCCAGAACTGCAATTTGCCAACCCTGTTTCTTTTTTTCGGTAACGTGCTTCTGATTTTCTAAGTACTCACGATATCTAGATTCGATACCGAATCGCAGCTCGAGCGCACTGTAAAAATAGTATTCCGCGTCTTTTTTTCCAAGAGCGAAAAGTCGCTCCCCTCTGCTCAGATGGTTCGCGGCCCCTCTGAAGTATTGAATTGCGTCCATGATGTTCGCTCAAAAAAAGCGAAATCATACCTTGTCTTCCGCCAGGATCGAGGCCGAGATGATCATCCCGCCCCACCGTCGTTCGCCGATGCAGATCGGTACCGGGTTGCCGCTCGCTGTGGTGTTTTTGGCGCTGCCGAAGGCGTAGGACGGTGAGTTTTCGGGGGATGCGCTTTGCTTCAGGCCTGAGGCTTGGGGGCTGAGCATTTGGATCACGCCGCCGGCGACAAGGCCGATACCCGCGCCAATCAGTGGCGCACCAAAGGGAGTGGTCGAAAGAAACGTACCGGCAACGATCAGAACAGCGCCGACAATGGTTTGAATCAACCCAGCCTTCTTGCTTCCGTGGATGACCGGCACGATACGAATGTCGTTTGCGCCACCCAAGCCAAATTCCGCTTCGCCAACGTTCTTTCGATTGCGAAACACGGCGAAGCGCATGCCCAGCCGATCAAGGCGCTGAATCTCCTCCTTGAACCCCTCAATCGTCGCCTTCAATGCTCGGAACGCTTCCCAAGCTTGGCCAGAATCCAATACTCGACGATGAACTCTGCCAAACTTGGCCGCCAGAGACCCGGACAGCTTGATAGTTGTCATCGGCTGATAGTGAGCAGCGCTCGATTGCATGACTTTCTCCAGACATAAAAAAACCGCCCGAAGGCGGCTGATTGCAAATTCGTTTACTGATAATCGACATACGGTCCGAGAAAGAAGCCGCTCATGTCTCCACTGATTCGGTAGAGGCTTTCTTTGCCACTTTGCACATTGGCAGAAATCGTACGAATGGCTGCCCCGCCACACAGACCAGAGCCAGCGAGACCTGCTCCAATACTTGGATTACCGGGCGGCAGGTAAAAGGAGGCGCGCTGACCAGTGCCGATTTTCGCGGCCTTTCGGCCATCGACATACACGACGATGTCACAACCAGATCCAACCATTCCCGAGTCACGCACAACCGTTACCTTGCCGCTTTCGCCGGCAGGCTTACTTTGAAATGCGTACAGCTCATCACGCGGCACCGGATCAGCCTGGCTAACCGGAATGGCAGAGGATGCACACCCCGCCAACAGCGCTACCGCCAACGCCCCTACGATCAATTTCATGCAGGTCACTCCTGTGTAAACGGTGCACGATATCACCGGGGCATACGGAAATGAAAAAGCCCAGCGCAGACTGGGCTTTCTGTACCACTTGATAATTTATAGCGAACGAAGCTCGCTGAACGCTCGAGCGATGCAGTATGGAATCACCGCGCAGGTCAATCCCATCGCTGCCGCTGCGGCTTCTTGAGGAGCGCTTTTTGCCAACAACATCCCGCCGAACCCAACAAGTGCACCGATCAACGACATAACGATGGTGACGATCCACATAAATTTGGCCAATTTCATTCCCTTCATCTGCTGAGTTTATTCACGATCCGAGCCGGTCGCGCGTTGCAAAATCTACAGTCACACTCAAGTACGAGTCAAATTGCCATCACTCGCGCTGGCCAAGCCTGTCCAGGCATCCAGTCTGGATGGAACTCCAGTAACCACCGCCAACATGCCCGTAGTAGCGTTATGCCTCCGATAAAGCCATACGAGGGATTGAAGATGGCAGAGGTAATTGCGAACACCGCTCACTATGTTAGGAAGATCGCGCCGACGATTCTTGATGAGGTTGAGGAGTGGCAATACGTTTACGGCATTGGCGCAGCTGTACCGGCTTCTGGCATTTATCGGTGCACAGGTTGCGGCGATGAAATCACCTCCAACAAGGGCGATAAGTTCCCGCCACAAAATCGGCACCAGCACGCCAACTCATCGGTTCCCGTGCAGTGGCAGCTGATAGTCAAAACTCAGACAAAAGGCTAAAGGATTCCCCAGTCCTTTGCCTGCAAGCCCAAGGACTGGGATTGCGCCAATTTCGGCGCGTTTATGACCTGGAGGTCAGTGTGACAAACGAACAAAGACTCATCGACGTAATCAATTCTCATGGTGGCGATATAACGACGATCAGCTGCATTTTGGCCGGTTTAATCAGCCAGCTTCGAGCAGCTCAGGGGCCAGAGGGTATTGAAGCGGCACGCGTATTCGCGCTGGAAGTTGCGAAAACGATGCCGAGCACTGGGCCATCTCGTCCCGATACAAACCGAATTTCCGCAGTCTTTAATCAGCACAAATAGGGTCAAGGCCAAGCTGTTTTTCCAATCGAGCAAGCCGGCGCTCCAGCAGGTCGGCTTTCTCTTGCGCCCTTCCCGCAAAATCAGCCGGTAAAGAAATTCCGGCGGCAGAGACAATCATCTGACCTTTCAAGACTTCCGTTTCGTTAATGTAAGTTCGCCCTTCTTCATCGAATGCAAACGGCTGACTCATAAATCCCTCCTGCGGCTGCGCCGCGTTATATGGCTGGTTGTGCATTTCTGTGTCTGAGAATCAGGCGTGTCCGGTCGAGCCAAGGTCCACCGAAAACGATGACCTCCGATGGCCGGCCGTACAGGTGGTGTAGCAGGAACGGCCCGGGGCCGAACGTCGCCGCGTCCTCCCCTGGCAGTGCCGGGTCAGCGCCGAGAAAAATCCCGGCGTGGTTTGGGTACACGGTGCGCCCCACTTCCATCACGATCATGTCGCCGCGCTGCGGCTGGTCGACCCGGTAGAAGCCGGCGGCCTCATAGTTCGCCTCGTACAGGCTGGTGTTGTCCTTGCTTTCCCACCAGCCATCAGCGCGCTTGAAGGCTTCGAACTCCAGCCTCCACTCGCGTTTGTACCAGTCGGCGCAGACCTGCCAGCAGTCCCAGGCGCCGTGCACAAATGGGCGCTTGAGCAGCGGCACCTCGCCGGTAGGCATGACGGTACGCAGGTCGCCCTCGGGCCAGCTCAGGATGTGCCAGGGCAATGCAGTCGCTTCGCACATAGCGAGATCGCGCGGCGAAGGCCGGCTGGTGGCGTCCGGATGCGAATGAACTACGCCGATTACTTCGCCGATATCTTCAGCTTGGGCGTACTCCTCCGGGTCGATGCGAAACTCCTCGTTCGGCTCGGTCGAAACATTGCGGCACGGGTAATACTGCTGTTTGCGACCGATGCCCAGCAGCAGCCCGCAGCACTCTTTCGGGTACTCGGCAGCCGCGTGCGCCTGGATCGCATCCAAAATGTGTTTACGCATATCAGCTCCGTGCGATCAGCGAAACGGCCGGGAAGCCGCCGAAAGGCAGAGGATTGCCCTTGCCGAAACGTGGGATGCAGCCCTTGCCCAGCGTGGCGTCGCACTCGTCCAGTTCGGGGTTGTCGGTGACGACGCCATCCTTGGTCACGTACGGCCCGGTGTAACCGCAGTTCGGCCCGCGGTATCCGCCGGTGAGGCACCAGTGGCACAGCGTCGTGGCCTGCCGGCCGATCGACTCGTTGCCGACGTCGCCCGGGCTGGCAAGCTCCCAACTAACGTTTTCCCCGTCCTCGTTCGTTTTCTGGTCGATGTACCTGACCTCGATCGTCTCCTGGGTTGGATCTGCTGTCGGATTGCCGGCCGGGAAGTTCGCCGCGTCCAAGTAGGTGCCCAGCGTGTGGCGCATGGTCAGCTTGAACTCGAGCAGATCCTCGAACGCCAGACAGAGCGCGGTGATCCGCCCATTGACGTTGCCCACTGATAGCGTGGGCCGAACAGCTGTACCGTCGCCATTCGCCTCAATGCCATCGATCTGCATCGGCCAGGCGCCGTACTCGTTGCCCTGCCAGTAGATGGCCTTCGCCGGCAGTTGGTCGGCATTATCGCCGGCGGCAATCAGCTCGGCCGCCGTGTGCGGAATCGCGTGTCCATGGAAGCGCAGCACGTCCGCACCATAGTCCGTGCCGTCCAATTCAAAGAGCAGCACTTCGCTGCCAGGCTCAAGCACCTGGATGTCACTGATCAGCGGCATGATTGCCCCTTATGGTTGGAATGCCCGCTCGAAAGTGGCTGTGAGTTTGAAGACCCCGCCGCCCATTGGTGTGGGAGCGGGATTTTTGCAGGTGAAAAGCCCGAGTTCGCCGAGCGGCGTTGTCCAGAGAAACGCTTTCGCGCCGGCGTGCCGGTCGAGGAACTTCATGATCTCCAGCACCGTGGCCTTTTGGCCGACGCAGGTAACCGGGTATGAGTCCTCTTTGTTGTTCGGGCCGTCGCCGACGTTCTGTGCGTAGCCGTTGCCAAACTTCGAGGTGCGCACCCGATAGGTGATATCGGGTGTTTCCCCGCGCTCGGTTGGCCAGGTGAATTTCTCGATGGCCATCAGGCCCTCCCATTTGCACGTCGGAAGCTTGCACCGCCTGGCTGCCAAGAGTCGGCCACGACTCTTTCCGCCACGGCTCGCATCTGTGTTTGAAGGTTTTTCGACAGGGCTTGCTGGTCAATCTGCATGCCTTCTGAGCTGCGATCCTCTGTCACCACCGTGACCGGTGCGCTGATGCTGATCGCAGTCCCGGAGCCACCGCCGGCCGCAAGAACACCCAGCTTGCCGCTGGAAGTCCGGGTCAGCGGCATGATCGCCTCCGGCCCCGCCTCCCCCATGACCCCCGCCCGGCCGCCGGCCATCCCGAAGGCGGTCGGTGCGCTGACGATGCTGTTGGTGAAGGCGCCGCCGTTTGCGAACATCTGCACGCCCGACGACCAGGCACCACCGAGCGCCTGCGGGAAGTAGTTGCTGGAATAACCCGCCGAGGACGCGCCGAGATTCGAAGACGTTGCACCAGCAGATCCAGCCGCCAGCCCGTTACCGCCGCCTCCGCCAGTGAAGTAACTGGTGGCAGCACCGACAAGGCTGCTCAGCAACGCAGAACTGGCCTGACGGGTCGCGATCCGCGCCATGTCCGCCAGAATGGACTTGGTGAAGTCGGCGAACGATAGCTTCCCGGTCATGGCGAAGTTGACGACCGCATCCTCCATCGAGCTGAAGGCGTTGCCGAACAGGGTTTTCGTCTGGCCGGCAATATTGCTCGCCGAGTCCAGGTAGTTGGCCCAGGCCGATGTCGCGCCTTTGGTCCAATCACCCTGCGCTGCCTCCACATCCGCGTAGTTCTGGCGGATTTGGTCGGTGGACGCCTTGTTCGCGTCGGCGAGCGCCTGCGACTTACGGGCGAACTCCTCCTCCGACATATTCCGCGATGGATCTGACTTCTGATTCGCGAGTTCCAGCGCTTGTTGTGCGAACCGGTCTTGCTGGCTGTTCAGCTCGTTGTTTAGAGCGTTCTGGCGATCGCCCTGTCCTACGCCGAGAACGGCGCGCTGTCCTGCCAGCTCCAGCGCTCGCTGCTGCTGAGCCAGTGCCTGAACGTAGGTCGTGATCGACCGCTCTTGTCGAGCAAGGCGACCGGTCTCGTTCGTGGCCAGAACCTCAAGCTGGCTGTCCGCCTCTTTTTGCGCCTTGACCATCCCGGCTCGCGCATCAGCGATCTTCTGGTCGAGTTGGATGCTTTGCGCAGCAGAAGTGGTCTTTTTCGCCTTCGCGGCTTCCAGTGCGGCGATCTCCGCCTCGTAGGCCGCAGTCACCTCGTCGCGCTCGTTGCCGATCAGCGCCTCGCGTTTCAGGGCATAGTCGGCCTGCGAAACGAGCCCAGCCTTCTGCGCCGCGTCCAGCTCCTTCTGGGCGTTTTTGTACTCTTCGCTGATGGCTGTCAGGTTGTTCCTGGCATTGTTGAAGCTGGTCAAATCGACCTGCGTTCCGGCAGCCTTCGGATCCTTGAATTGGTCGTTGATGTTCGCCAGGTTCTTGTCGATCGCGGCCTGATTCAGGCGAGGGTCGTTGGGCGCGACCTTGCGGATATCTTCGAGCTGCCGCTTGTACTCCTTGATCGCCTCGGTGCGCTTCTGTTCATTCGTCCACGCAGACTTGGTGAGTGCATCGATCTTGCCCATGGCGGTAACAGCTTCGCCCTGGGCTTTTGCCTGTTCCCCTTCCCATTTGGCGATATCGGCTTCCGCAGCCTTCTGGTCCTCAAGCATGTTGAGACGATTCTGGTAGAGATCGATCATCTCCTGCTTGTTCTGGAACAGACCAACATTGCCAGACTGGGCCGATTCCAGATTACGCCGAGCCTGCTCAATATCGGCGTTGATATCCGGCCGGCCAAGGTTCTTCAAGTTGTCCGCAGCACGCGCAACGGCGTTGTAACCTTTCTCCCAGAAACTCAGATTTTCCAGAATGCGCGGGGTACGCTCGTTGATTGCATCGGCGTACTGCTCTGTCGCCAGTTTCACGGCGCCGGCATGGTCGCCCTGCTTCTCCAGTGCGGCGATCTGCGAGTAAACCGACGCGGTCAGGTAGTGGTACTGCTCGTTCAACGCGGCGGACGCCTTGACCGGATCGTCGGCGACCTTGGAAAACTCGGCAACTGTCTCGCTTACAGCCTTACCGGTCGCTTCCTGCCACGACACAGTGGCCTGAGTGATACCGGTGAAGCTCTCGCCGGCGATCTTTCCGTTGTCGGCCAGCAGAGCCAGCACGGCTGCTGCTTGGCCGGTAGTGCCAACGGTTGCGCTGACCTGGCGGGCCATGTCGCCCAATTGCCCGGCACTCACACCTGCGTAGTTGCCGGTCATGATCAGCGATTTGTTGTAGCCGCCCAGCTCTTCGCTGCCCTTGTAAAAAGCGTATGCCAGCCCACCGGCTGCGGCGGTGGCCAGCGCAAGCGGTCCAAGAATGGCGAGCAGACCCGCCGCACCCTCACCTGCACCAGCGCCCAATTGCGCAACTGCGCGTACGCCGCTGCCCCAATCACCCGAGGAAAGCGCATTCCCCAACTGAACGACGTTTTCCTGCGCCTGGCGGGTGCCGAGGCGCAGCTTGTCGAAGCCGGTGGTAGTTTTGTTGAGCTTGTCGTAGTCCTTGTCGATCTTGCCCAGAGCAGTGTTGTACTCGTCCTGACTGATCCGGCCGGCATCCAGATGCTTACCCAGTTGCTCGACCTGGGTGTCCAGCTTCGCCAGTGCGGCGCGGGCCGGGTCAATGGCGCCCAGAAGGCTGTTGAGTGCCTTCTGTTCATCCATGACCGACTTGGCCAGCGCGACCTGCTGCTTGTCGAGCTGTGCCGAGATCTTCGCGGCCTCAGCCTCGCCATAGGCGCCGGTCTTGGTCAGCTTCGCCAACGCGTCGCGCTGTTTGGCAAGATCCTGTGTAGTCTTGGCACTGGTAGAAAGCGATTTCTCCAGAGCCTGCATTTCGTTCATCAGCGAAACGGCGGACTGTTCGGCACGGCCGCCGGCCTTCGCCATCTCATCCAGGCTCGTTTTGGCCTCGATCGCATCGGCCGAGTCGATCTTGACGCCGAGTTCTGCAATGTTCATCGACTCACCTTGAATAAGTGCCCGTGACTACGGGCTGTTTTCCCTCTCCTCCGCCATGACGCGCAGGGCTTCGCCTTCCAGCACCTGCAGGTCAGGAAAGATTTCAGCGAGTTTCTTTTTCTTGATGCCGAGGAAGCCTGCTACGTCTCGAATGCAGTTGTAATCGAGGCCGATGGCGCCACCGGTGCCGACCCGCCACTGCGTGGACATTCGGTTGAACAGGAGAAAGGCCGGCCAGTTGCATGGCCAGACCTCTACATCGTCACCCGACATATCGTCAGCCGTCAGCCCGAGGATGGCCAGCTGCTCAGCAGATGGCCCGCTTTCGTACAACGCTGAGGCTGCTGCCCTCAGTTTCCCAGGCGAGCCTGATTGAACGCGCTCTGATAGGCATTCACCACCGCTTCGGCGGTCCCCTGACACGACTTCACAAGGGCAAGGATGCTCTTGTCGTCGAACTTGTCATCGAAGCCCCAGCCCGCAACCAGGTCCTTGATCTGCTGCACCTGATACTCGGTTTCGGCAGCAACGACCTCTGACAATGTGGTGCCTTCCCCGATCCCCTCGCGCATTTCCTTCGCCTTGAGGTTCCACTCGTCGAACAGTGCGGCGAGAGCCGGGCGATCGCGATACTTGAAGGTGAACTCGATTGCCTCGGGCTCACACCCAACGATTGGAATGTGCACGTTGGCTTTGAACGTAGGGTTCTGAGCGATCCTCATCTTTGCCATGAGAAGTCCTTATGCGCCGGCCAAGTAACGGAGCGAACGAGCAGAAAGTCCGATGCTGATGGTGCGGGTCATGACGTTGTTGCGCTCCATTGTTGGATCGGGAGTGATGCTCACATAACCCGGATAGAGGATCTGATCGCCGTTGCGCAACTTCATGCGCACGACGGCCAGCTCTTTGGTGTCATCGAAGCCCTCGACTGTCTCGACGTATTGAGCGGTCGGCTGATCCTCCACCACGATGGTGATCGTGGTCGGGTTTCGGTTCGTTGGAAATTGCTTGTCGTCGTCATCTTCCAGGTAGCCGACAGTTTGGTATTGCTGCTCACCGCCGGAGGATGTGAAGGACGTAACTTTCGAGATTTGCGTCCAGCCGGACACCGGGATCACGGAACCGGTCCCTGCTCCGACGGTGTATTTGTCGGTGTTGGTGGTATTGAGACCGGCCAACGCAAATGCATCGGCGGTAACGCCGGACGCCTTTACAGCGCGATCATTAATCAGCGCCCAACCGGAGTTGATAAGCAAAACATCGCCGTTTTCGATGTCGTGCCCCACGGAGGCTGCGACTGGCGGTTTCGCATTGGTCAAAGCAGTGAAAGCAACTGCGGATCCCATTACGCTGGCGATCTCCAGCACAGCGCCGTTCGGCAGCGGGAAGCGTGCGGCCATGGTGTGTTTCCTCTTGAATGCCCGCCTGACGGCGGTAGGTTATGCCCCAGCGGGCGGTTGGTCTGCGACACCTGCGTAGGTGAAGCTGGTCGGGACCGTGTAGGTCGCCGACTCTGTGATGGTTGGCCCCTGATCTACCGGCTCAGTGATGAGTCCATCGAACCCGTTGCGGGCCAGTGGCGTGTCCACGCGAAAGAGACGTGTCAGCTCTTCAACGAGCGCCTCTGCGGTCGCCATGGCCTGGGCAGATGGGCAGACGATGCTGATCTGATAGACGCCGGTGTATTCGTAGGCGTCCCCGCCGAGATAACGGCAGGTGGTGCTGGCTGGAAGCTGGAATGCCCGCAGATAGGTTTCAGATGGATTAGGCGTAAATGGCTGATTCGAGTAGGCCACTCGTATTGGGCGCGCAGCCGACCATGCGGCCAGCTTCGTTTCGATGGCCTGACGGGCGCGTGCGTGACTCATACCTGATTGTTCCTGATGGCCTCCTGCACGATTTGCTGGAAGCGAGCCACGGTTACCCGAACCATGCCGCCGGGGGCCTGTGTGGAATGGCCGAACTCCAGCGGGATCGCATAGGGCAAGTTGTTTATGATGTAGGCCATCTGGCCGGCGGTGAAATCGCTCATCGCGGCGACCAGGGCGGCGACTGTCTCGGTGCCGCTCGGGTCAACCTCGTCGAAGGTGACGCTCTCGACCACGCCAAGGGAAATGTGCCAGTTCGCGCGGAACCGGCCGCCGACATAGCCTTCCGGCGCGACGATGTCCATGCCGTCGTTGAGCTTGCGATCTTTCTTGAGCCTGCCGCCCTTGGTCAGGTTGGCCGGATCGCTGCGCAGAGCTGTGTTGTGATCGTCGACGGCCTTGTTGTACTGGGTTGCTACCGCGTTCTGCGCCCATATCTCCGGGTTGCCCACGGGAGACATGCGGATCAGGCTGCTGCCGACTTCGATGATGATCTCGCGCACGCTCGCGTCGATGGCTTCGCTGGTCTGAGCCGCAAACTCTGCAAGGCTCAAAGCGAAGCTTCCGGATTGGCCAGCGCCTGCTCGGCTCATGACCGCACCTGCAGCTCGTACAGGATCGGTGTGCCGGCTGGATTGACCTCTTTCAGCGGCGGGACAATTGTCCATGTACGGCCTTGGGCGACCACCTTGTCGAGCAGGCCCGGCACCCAGGCCAAACCTTGCGCAGCGATCTTCAGCTTCTTGTCGCCCTGCTTGATGAGGCTGTTGTTCTGGAACTCTTGGCCGGTGAAGTCGAGCAGGATGCCTTGGGCGGTCTGCTCGATGGTGGCGCCTGGCGATTCGCCGCCGATATCCGGGTCATACTCGCCCGGCTCCGTCTTGTTGATGGTCATGGGCTGGCCGAACTCTGTGATCATCTCCAGAGCCATCACGGCCATTTCGTCATAGAAGGTCATGGTGGCTCCGTTTCAGCTATGCCCGGACGGCAAACAACCCGCGCTTCTGTAGGTAGTCGGCAAACTGGGTTGCGCTCGGGCGATCCGGCGCCGCCGGCAACAGTCGGCCGCTGGCGTTCGGGATCGCCGCGTACTCGCGTGTGACAGCGCCTTCAACACGCTCCAGCGTTACCGCGCCTTTGCGCTTTTCGATCGGGTCGACGTCGTCAGTGTGGATCTCGGCGGCCAAAGCCATCTGACCGTACTGGATCCGCGCTGGCAGGTAGTTGTCGGGCTTGATCTCGTAATCCAGCTCGACACCGCGGCGTGGCCAGGATAGTGCCTGCTCGCTGTTGGACTTCCGCCCTTTCCACGTCATGCCGTCCATTGCCAGCGCGGCCCGGCGCAGCAGCGCTTCTTGCGCTGGAACCTCCGCCGGGATGGTCACACCGAACTTCACGGCGTACATGGCCAGATCTTCGGCAGATGCGTAGCTTTCGGCGTCAGGCTTGCCGGTACCGTCCTCGATGATGAGAGTCATGAATCAGCTCGCTGTGGTGTTCTGGATCGAGTGCCACGTTACCGGGCACCCGGGTTATTACGCCTGCTGCAGGTCAGCAACTGCCTTTTCCAGCGATTCTACCGAGGCATTCGCCCGATACGTCACGTTGGCGGCGTCGAGTTGCGCTTTGAGGTTCGCGATCTTCTCTGCATTGTCGACCGGTTCCGCTGCCGCCTTGAGGCGTGCAACTTCAGCGCGGAGCGATTCAACCTCGCCCGCCAAGTTGTCACGCTCACCCGTAAGAGTTTCGAAACCCTCATGAATGGCTTTCAGCGCACCGAACAAGCGGATTGGCAGTTCGCCGGCGCCCGGGTGTTCCAGCTCCGATTGTCCCTCGGCGGCTTCGATCAGTCGCAGGATGCCGTCGCGCTCAGCGCGCAGCGTGGCGTTGTTTTGCTCAAGGCCGGCAATAGCATCAGCACCACTCGAATCGGCCGGTGGACTGATCAAAGGCTTCAACACTGAGACTTCGACGCCCAATGCCTCATAGGCGTCTATCACTTTTGGCCAGTTGCCTATCACCACCGCATGGGTCACACCCGCTTCAGGCCGATCAAAGTGAGCCGGATTGCGGTACCGTTTTTCCGGATCGAAGTCCGAATTTTGGGTGGAGTAAACCAATTCCATAAAACTCTCCGTAGCGGCCATCGCTGGCCGCTGTCAGTGCCAGTATCAGCCGCCGGCTGGTGGCGTGGTAGTCAGGGTAATCAGCACACCAGCAGTAACCTTGTTGCTGTTGGAATGCTTGACCCAGTTCGCAGCCGAACCGACGGCGGCAAGCGTTGGGTTCGCGCCGCCAGCGGCTTCCTTCCAGCTGTATCCGAGAACGTCGATATTGACGGTGCCTTCAGCACGGTAGCCGATACCCAGGTTCTCTTCGTCGTTCACCGCGTACGAACGGAAGCCGGGCGCCTGAGATTCAGTGATCACCACAGCGTTTGGCAGCAGGCCGAAGATCACATCTGCAGGCGCGGTGTCGGTGACCAGCACCGGCTTGCCGAGAGTGCCTGGCAGTCCGCCGTAGATGACGACACCGGCTTCTTCGTAGACCTTGTTCGCGATCGCCTCGTCGACGATGTCGAAGTAAGCACTGGAGTGCATGACCCACAGCGCGATGCGGCCGAACTTATCGCCGAACTTGCGCATGCCTCGGGTCAGGGTCTTCTTGCCGTCGGTCTCGATGTTGGCCGAAACAACCATGTCAGCATTGGAGCTGATCGAGGCGCGCAGCGCGGCGGTGGCGTACTGGATGAAGCCTTCCAGTGTGGCGTCAGCAACGTCGGCGCCGATGATCTGGGAGAACTCATCGACCGGACGACCGCGGCGCTTGAACGCCTCTTCCGTGGTCTGGTATGGGCCGTACTTCCACGGCGCCTTGACGCCAACGGCTTCGCCCGCGCCGATCTTCTTCGCGGTCACCTTGCCGGTGGAGTTGACATCGCGATGCTCCAGCGAGCCGCCGATCTTGTAAAACGAGCGCTTGCGGAAGTCGCCTTCGATCAGCTCGTTATCGAGCACGATCGCGCCATTGGACGATGCGTTGAACACATCGAGGTTGTCCTGGACACGCTCCAGGTATGCGGTTTGCGCCTCATCGTTGTAGATGATCAGGTCGCTGTTCACAGTTGTTGCCATGGGTGAATCCCCTTACTTGGGCAATTGCAGGTATGCGGTTTGGCCGTGCTTGCGCTGGTAGTCACGCTTTTGCTCGGCAGTCATTTCGGAGCGCTTGAATGCAGCCTGGCCGCCACCCCCGCCCGGGGCTTGTGTCCCTGAAGCCCTTGGCCACAGATGAGGTGCGCTTTCGCGCAGTGATTCCGCCCATTCGAGCGGGGTCAGAGGGGTCTTGCCGTCTTTGCCGAGGATGACCTGGCCGGACTCATCAACGGCGACCGCTTCCCCCTCTTCGTTCAGCGAGAACACGCCTTTGGCGCGCAGGATGATGTCATCGGTTGCTTCCGGCAGTGCGCCGGCTTTAAGCGCAGCACCGCGAACCGAATCGCCCAGGACTTTGCCCTGAAACTTGGCGGCGAATGCTTCGGCCTTCTCGGCGCGCGCGGTGACAGTCTTCAACTGCTTGTCGTAGTCGCCACGCAGGCGCTCGGTACGGCGGTTGAACACCTCGTCCACCTTACCCTCGGTCAGCAGCTTGGTCTCTTCGTCTTGGCCAGCCCGGCTGAGCAAGCCTTTGACGGCGTCGATGTCGATGCCTTCGAATTGGGTTTCGAACTGAGTCAGCTTGGTGGTGGTGTCCTTCAGCTTGCCCAGCAGTTCGGAGTTTTTGGTTTTCAGACCAGAAACGGAGGCCTCAACGGCAGTCGCGATAGCGGCCTTGATTGCCGGATTGTCCAGGTCGATTTCGTTTTCTTCTGCCACGTTGATGCCCCCCTTGGGTATGTTTTGCCCGCGTTGCAGGCATAAAAAAACCCGCAAATGCGGGTTGGTTTTTGCAGCAATTTCGATAGTCTTTTCGACCCTTCAAAATTGATTGTTAAACGGGAAAAATAATGCGTCGCCAGCTGAAGAAAACGAACGCCTTGCCACTGCTGCCCAAGCAAAGTCGCGTCACCGAAGCGGTCTTTGCAGCATGTTTAGCTGGGCTTGTTGGCTTAGTGGGCACTGGGCTGACGTGGTATTCAAGCGACAAAGCGTTGAAGCAGTCGATGTACGATAGCTGCATCAAAAGAGTTGATGAGCAAGAATCAAAGCTTCGTGACAAAGCAGGAGTATTCTTGGCTCTCCGTGCTGAATGGTTCAGCAAAAACATCAACCCAAATATGAAAAAGGACGACTACTACCGCGCTGGCGAGAAAGCCATAGCAGCGGCAAATGACCTATCAATGCATGCCCCACTCAGACTTGGTGCGGCAGCGATGGATGCAGGCGTTGCGATTCAGCAAATAATGTCAGCCCAAACGCGAGAAGAACTGGCTCGAGTAAGGGAAGAGATCAAAAAAGACCAGTACGACCTGCTCACCGTTTTCTTCAAAGAAATCGACGACTATCAGGCTTTCCGAGCCGGCTGTGCGAAGTAGATTAAATTCATAGGCCGGCGCGCTCGAATGCCAGCGGCTCCAGCCCCTTCATTTGGGCCAAGGTCAGCGGCGCGAAGTTCCGATCAAGCTGCAGCTCTGCGAAGCGCTCAACACTCAGACCTCCCTCACGAAACAGCTTTGCTCGTACCGGCCCGATTGCCACATCCTGAAACGAAGCCGGCTGCTGCTGAAGCCAGTGGTAATAATCGAGGCTCGCACTGACCTGCCCCGCTCCACCTGCGCCCACCGCCGCCCGCGTGGCGCCCTTTGCGAACATCTCGCTGAGCTTGGTCAGCAGGACAAACGTAGTGCGGCAGTTCGGGTGAAACGGAGGCCTCGGCCCGGAGTCGACCGGAAACCGTCGCTTATCCATCGACCGGCATTGCTGGCTTGTCTTGCTGTCCAGCGTGGCGACCATCTCGACTTCGGACACGATGTCCGTATTGGCCTTGGCCACCTCCATACGCGCCTGAGACGACACATGTTGAATCGCGGTGTGCACGATCGTGCTGGCATTGCGATTGGTGGTGGCGAGAACCCCGTCCTTGTACCCGGCTGCCTTGGTGCCGCGAATGTTGCGGATGATCTGGAAGTTCGTTTGACCTTCGAAGAATCCCTGCCGGATCGTGCCGGTGACTCGCTCGCGCTCGGCACTGGTCCATCCCTTGATGAACGACTTCAGCAGCTTACCGCCGCCGGTGCCGCGCACACTGAGGGGGTTGGTCAATACCGCCGTGCGGATAGCCGCTGCCGTCGGCGCAACCACATCCAACGAGACACCAACCGGCGCAGACCGGGCTAGGCTCGAAGCCTCAAACTCAGCCTCGTAGTTGGCGATGTCGATCAGGTCGAGGTTCAGTTGCGTGCTGTAGCGGTCGAAGATGCCCAGCAGCAAACTGTCGATCTCTTTCAGTAGCGCTTCCAGCCGCTTCACGTTGTACTCGGTCAGATCCGACTGGGTCAGCCGGTCGCGGATCGAGCGGTCGATCTCCTTGAGGAAGGGCGCGAACTTGCCAACCTCCCCAGCCTTCAGCTTTTCGAGGAAGACAGCGTGCCGAATCGTGGCATCAAGGATTGCTTGGTTTGCCGCCATCTAATCTGTCCTCGTCATCCAGGCCCAGGCCGTCGCCCTGCTCTGCCAGCTCGCCATCGATCTGCCTGTCAGTGCGCTCCGGCGCGATCAGGCCCAGTTTGCGCAGATAGGCCCGCAGATCCGCTTTGGCGAATCCACCGTTCTGCCAGAGGCCGACCAGCGCGGTGATCATTTGCGGATCTGCCGTCAGTTCCACGAACTCTTGGTTGATCTGGTACGCAACCTTCGCGTCGTCGACGCCCATGTAGGTGCAGCACCACATGATCGCCCGGGTGTACGCCTCACTGACGTTCGCCACGCAGCCAGCGAGCACCGATGTCGATGCTGACTGATTACCACGGGCTTCGGTCGCCGTTTTGGACGAGAGAGAGGCCACGACCATCCGCGCTCCCAGTTCGATCATCATCTGGTTCTTGTCAGCCATGGCCTCCTTCACCAGTGTGTTCGGCAGCGGCTGGGCATAACCGAAGGCGCCACCTACTGGAAGCATCATCGGCGCACGGGAGCCGACGTAAACGCCGTTCTTCTCCATCCAGTCGCGCCACTGCTCGTCCAGGCCGGATATCCACGGTTGAGCCTGGCCGCACCAGAAGACGCTGTCCTCGTAGTCGGCGCTGTTCCGATAGTGGCCCAAGTTGATCATGGCGATATCGTAGAGCGGTGATTCGTCGATACTCGGGTCGTTGTTCTGCGCGCCGACAAAGGTGAATGGAATCTCCTTCAAGCGGCCGGCGGCGCCGGTGGGCTTGAACTCCTCAACAACAGCCAGCGGCCCGCCGCCTTTCGGCCCGGATCGGCGCCAAACGCGGCAGACGAAGCCATCATCCTCGAGAGCCAGTTCCCGGTACTGTTCGATCACCTTGAAGCCGAAGCCGTCTTCGATTTCCGGCGATTCGCGCAGCACCACCAGGGTCAGCACGCAGTGTCCGTTCACCATGCCCGTGCGCCAGTTGATGATGTCTTCGGCGCAGTACGACAGGATCACGGAGTGACCACCGGCGCCGGCGTCATGGTGATAGTCGACGTACAGACCATGCCGACCGGCCTCAAGCACCTTCTCTAGCGTGCCTTGCGAGTGCTGGTAGATGCTCACGCCGGATCCATTGGCGTTGTCCTGCAGGTACTCCAGCCTCTTCCCAACCGCCAGCGTCGGGTCCTTGTGGAAGGCCAGCCCCAACAGCCCGTTGCGCGTGTGTCCGGTGGCGTTCTTGAACACTGCCCGTTCGCGGTAGGCCTTGTTGCGATCCTTGTTTTCCTGCGATACGTCGTGAGCGTTGATGTACGGCAGTCGGTCGACAACCCGGTGCTGTCCGGCGCACACGTCGCGCACAGTAGCCCAGCGTCCAAGCGCTTCGATGTAGTCCGCCCGTTTGAAGGAGACGTCGTTGCTCATCGGGCGTATCCCATTTTGATGGCGGTGACCGGTTTGATGATCGGGTACTCGCGGTGAATGAAGTAACCGCCGCCGTCGTTGGCGTGGTCGTTTCCTTGGCTCTTGTCAGGTTCGCCGTTGGGAGCCCAGATCTGCTGTTCCAGGCCGTCGGCGTAGGTCGGGCATGTAAATGGGTTGACCAGGTACCGCCGCTCGCCCTGCGCGTTGCAGAACATGGCGTTCATGGCGTTGATCCGATCCTTCACCGGCGGGTTGGCCGCCGGCGCGATGACCGTGAAGCCTGCCTGCTTCAGCATGGCGATATCGGTGAGGCTGGCATTGACCGACTTGCGCGAATCGCCGGAGGCGTCCGGGTAGATCCGGATCTCGCAGGTCTTTTTGTAGTCGTTGCCGGTGTGCTCCCAGTACCGCTCCTTGATACGCCGGATCATGTCCGGCGTGTCGTAGCCATCCATCAACTCGTCCACGGCGCGCGGCAGGCCCTGGTCACGCTTGACGTGGGTGATCGCCGCCATCTTGCCGACGTTGAAGTCCATGCCGATGAACAACGGCTCACCGGGCTGGACCGTATCGAAGCACTGGTTCAGCTTGCGATCGTAGGCGTGGTAGATCGATCCGGACGTCAGGTTGACGAACTGGCCGTTCAAGTACGCGCGGATCAATTGCTCGGGGTAGGACTCCATCAACGAAGCGATGTAGTCGTCCGGCAGGTTCAGCTCGTTGTCGAAGGTGCTGGCCTGGATCAGCCCATACATTTCCTTCAGCGCCGGCTTGTCGCGCAACTGCTTCACGAACTGGAGAAAGACGAACTTGAAGCCTTCCGGCGTTGTGGTCACGTCCACGCCGTTTTTCAGCCCGGGGATGTTGTACCGCATCCGGGCAATAATCTTGCGCCAAGCCTGCTGCGCCTTGATCGACGTCAGCACGTCCAGCTCATCGACCAGAGCGTGACCGATCTTGAAGCCGACGATGGTTTGCGGCTTCTCCATCGACCTGCAGATCACAGTGCCGCGATACTGCCGGCCGCTGTAGATGTGAACCTCATGGTTCGCCTGGTTGATCTTGGTCTTCAGCCCCCAATCGTAGGCCACCTCCTCCATCGTGGGATAGAAGATGTCTCGAATCTGCGGATAAGTCGGCGCGAAATAACCAGCGTTGACGCCGGGCCACTCCATGAAATGCTTGCTGAGCGCCGAGCATCCGACCCAGGTCTTCCCGGAGCCGAAACCTGCAACGAAAGCGCGAAACTTGTGGGGCAATAAGAGGAACTGCGACTGCGGAACGTTAAGGCTCGGCATTCGACTTCCTCGCATCCACTACGTTGACCTGAATGCGCGTCGGGATTGCCGGTTCGTCGTCTGGCTCATCCTTCCGGTGGCGATTGACGTAGACGTCGCCGACTTCCTTCGCGGCCTGTTCAAGGATCTGCATGGCGAGGCCGATGTTCTTCATCGTCTCCGCTCGCTCAACAAACCGATTCATGGCCCGAAGACGGTAAGCGCGGTTGGCGATCGGGATCTCGGCCGTCTCCTCCCGGAAGCGGGCGCGCGTGTCTTCAAACAGCGTCTTCCACTTCTGGTTCAGGCTCCGCCCAACGTATTTCGTGGGGTCGTATGCCTCACACTGTTGGCGAGTGACATCGATCCCGAAGGTTTCTTTGACTGAGGCCACCACTTGAGATGGCGTGTCAAAGCAGGCCAGCGCCTGTACAACAAAGGCTTTCACCTCGTCTCTGAGTGCGGCCATAGATGGGCATCCGTCAAAGTGCTGTCAAAGTCAGGCCGACTTGAGCAGACAGGTTCCGCAGGCCCTCGCAATATTCATTTTTCCTACCTCAGCAGGCTTGTTTGCAGCGTCCACCAACTCTTGAACCGCAGGGCTCGCACCGTAGCGGCGGACAACACCGACGAACTCTTCAACGTCGTGTCCGCGCATCTCAAGCTTGGGCAATCCTTCCTGGGTGAACTTGGGTGCGCCGTACTGATCGGTCGCTTGGGCGATGTGGTACAGCTCATGTTCCACCAGTGCGCAGAAGTCAGCGTCGCTGCACTGAGCGCAGTAGTCGGCAGCCAGGGTGATGATGTAGGCCGGCACGTCGCCGAACCAATCCCGCATCTGCTGTTCCATCCGGGCCTTCTGCCAGCCGCCAGCGCGGAACGCCACCTGCTCAGCTTGACCAACCACAGTGCGACCCTTCTTTGTGAAGGCAGAGGACGCCCACATCACGCGAATGTCTGCATCGATCAGATGGGCGTGCTCTTCGTTGTGGATGCTGCCGGTGTCGACGAGGATCTCGGTCTGCATCCACTCCCATACCTCGGGGGCTGGCGTCAGGCGAATGCCACGGCTGGACAAATCCGAGAGTTCTATGAGATCCCCAGGCGGGCGCGGCCTTTCCATGGGTTATATCCCTACTGATATGATGGCCAGCTGCCATTTTTTATTTACAGGATCGTGCATGACGCAGGCTAACTCGGGAATATTGAAAGCAACCTTACAACTCGCATTTAGAGGTGCGGGTGTGGCTGCGCTCATTACAATCGCATACACGATGTGGCACGACTCAAACGAGAGATCCACTGCATTCGGGGAAAACAAGGCCGCATTGGCATTTGCCAATGGTCAACTTACGGAGAGCAAAGCCGAAAATGAGAAGCTGAAAACTGAGAAGGGACAACTCCAGCAACAGATTGACGATCTGCGGCAGCAAATCTTGACTGAGCAGAATAACTACAGATATGACAAGAAGCTGCTAGATGAAAGCTACGAGAAATCTCAGAAGCTCGAAGGTTACGTCGCTCAGCTAACCGCAATGCTCAAAAATGCGGATCCCTGCGCACCGATTCGCGCAGAAATCACGTCGCTTGAAAAAGAGTTGCAGCGTCCAGCCTACATAGTGCCTCAGCTTAGCGACGTCCAACGGGCGCAAGGGCAATCGAGCTTAGAAAAAAAGTATAAGTCTCTCGATGTTTGCCAGTCATCGCGTAGCTAAATCCTCGTTTACTTGGTTGCCATAATCCGCTTCGACTGCTTGAAATGAAAACTGGTTGCCGGTATTGGTGAGGCTCAAACCAACGCAGGAGCCGTAGAATGGATTTCGAAACAGCGGAAATTGATGTTGACCAAGGATCAGATAGCCATGTGAGGCTTTCTGCGGTGCCGTTCCATTTCAATCCGGGCGAACGCTCTCTCTACACCGGTGCAGATGGCTCAGGCGGCATTGTACAACGTACTGGATGGCTGGGCCTGAAGACGGAACCATTCAACGGCTGGTATTCGGCTCACATCATTTCGGTGACCGGCCACAAAGGAACTGACTTTGTGTTTGAGGTGAAGCGGAATTTCCACACCCCACTGCAAGATGGCGAGTGGCTATGGTTCCCTGCTTCGCGGCAAACAGTCGAGCCCTACCGTACCTGAATCCCTGCGTGCCGCACTCACCTGCGGCACACCTACCGCACCATCACCATTCCGAACCACTCTTCAATGATCCGGCGCATGACTGGCTCTGTCAGGATTTCGGATGGTTTTTCGCCGGCGTTCACTGAACGCGCAAGGTCACAGGGCAGCACGTGTACACCGTCAACCACCGCTACCGTCAGGTGTGGGCGCTGATCAGTGATGTCGTGGATGTCTGCGGTCATGCTTACTCCAGTGTCGCGACACAATTTGCTGATTCGCGAAACGTGTCGCGACCTGGAAAATTGGAATTCTTCACTCCAGATAAACAGCTACCATTCATTTCTTTCGAACGGAATCGACCAATGACCTTCAGATACATTGTTTTGATGCTCACGGCCGCCTCAGTGACCGGGTGCGGAACGATCAACACGACTTTCCGGGACGATTCCATCACCAGCAATAAACTGGCTCGCTGGCAATCCCATTGCGATTCGGTGTCTCGTATCTACGGTGGCGCCATCCTTGACTACTGCACATTGAATGCGGAGCCGCGCCGTACCAGTGGGTTTGACGGACACCCCGCTGCAGCTCTAATCGCCCTGGACATGGGAATTTCAGCAGTCGCGGACACTCTCGTTCTGCCATACACCATTTATTTGCAAAACAAGCATGGCGATATCAAGAAGTCCCGGTTCGAATAGCAAGTGAAGTGACTGCCTCCAGGAGAAGATGACACGGCTTATTTGCCGCGCCGGTCGATCCCGCCCGGCGCCTTGTCACAGCGCAGGCAGTGCTCGCAGTTCAGCGTCCGGCAGAGCCAGGCCTTCACCCGCTGCCACCAGATGACCATGAAGATGTGACGCATACCGGCAAGGGCCAGGGAGACGTGCAGCGTGATACCGGCGGTGGTCGGGCCGATGATGAAGATGTTCTGGTTGCGGCTCATCACCACAAACCCGCTGATGGCGATCGCTGAATAGATCAGCTTGCCGATGACACCGTCTCGCACTCGACCGCTCAGAACACACCAGGTCGCCCACAAGGCAATCAAGCCGCAGGCGATGGAGTTGATCAGTTCAAGATTCATGGATTGCCTCCCCCGAACCGCTGGCGAATGAGCGCCCAGAGGTCAGCGGCTTTGATGGCCCGGTTGATGGCTGCGAGCAGCGATCCGCCGAAGGTGCCCAACAGGAAGCCGACACCGGCAACGATGTTCGGCTCGGTCACGCCAAGGTATGCACTGACCATACCGGTCAGGTATAGGGCGCAGGCCACTCCAGTGGTGAGGAAGATCAGCCAGGCGCGCCAATCGGTCAGATCGTCCTTGTGCCACCAACTGGCGACGATGACGCCGAACAGGCCGGCGATCAGCAGATCCAATCTGTCGAGCAGGCGGTGCAAAAAGTCCATGCGCTCGACTCCGTGGGCATGAAGAAACGAAAAGGCCCCTGCAAGTGCAGGGGCCCTGAATAGGTGCGCTCGTCTTTCCGAGCTGTCAGCCAAAGGCCCTCTCAACGTCGACGCCCCTATGCATCGATCTCGCTGATCCAGTCTCGCGCCACCCTGAAAGCAAGTTTGAGGTCAGGGTGCGCGGGCTGCCGGTGTTGTTTCCGTACGTCGCACTATCCGGCTATCGACGTCCAAGCCTTCCCGTAGGCTGCCTTGGCTTCAGGTTAATTCAAGGAACAAAGAACCCGGCACGTCGGCCGGGTTCGGATTTTTACACTTCAAAAAATTCCCTTGAGCCAATCTCAGAAGGGAAAGGTCCAGAAGTTTTTTGTGGTCCAAGTGGAGTTGTCGAAGTAGAAAACGTTCTTCGGAACCAGCGTTGGGGTATAGCCAAAGCGCGCCCACACTGGCTGCTCTTTAACAATCGACAAGTTGCCGTTCGCCTGAACACGCAGAAATGCGCCAGGGTTGCCGGCGGTACCGCTGTACCAAAGAGGCGTGTTATTTGGTCCGTAAATAACAAGGTTGCCATCGGTTTGCATAACCGCTCGTTCAGCGCCCTTGTTTTGAGTCCAGCTTGCCCACAATACGCCGAGCGGACCGTTGGAGATCACCAGATTCCCGTCAGTTTGAAAGATGAAAGTAGTGCCACCTGCCACATACTTTTTATCTCGCTCAAGCGTGCCCGGTGGAATGATGATGGAGTCTTCGGCGCCAGGCGACTGAGGAATCGCGGGGTTACTGCTCCATACCGATATCGAGTCTGTAATGACAATGTTGCCGTCATCTTGCACTCGGAGATAGGTGCGCTCTGCAGCAGCAGTTTCGTCACGATTCGGCGGGGTGCTGTTGAAGGTCGACCAAGTACGGACATGCTCACGGTCTTTCAAGACTGCGTAGTACAGAATGTAGAACGAGGTCGGGGTGTTCTCATACACCTTGTTGCCGTACTGGGTGTAAGGCTGGTTTGCTTGAGCCGACCAGACTGCGGTCTGACCATCATAAAGAACCAGGTTCGAATCGGCTTGGAGGATCAGTCGGAAGCGCTTGTTGGGCGAATCCAGATACTGGTTCCAGGTCATCTCGCGCTTAGGAAGCAAGGTGGAGGTACCGTTCTGCGCGAACGGAATGCGTGCTGGGATAGCCATATGAATACCTATAGAGTCGAATGATTGTTCGCGGAGAATTCCGCTTTCATGTCGCTCACAGGCGATGGACAGAGGTTCTTGACCTTCTTGATTTTTGGCCCTGAATAAGGGGCCGCAGCCCCTTGCTCATTACGGCAGCAGATCGTAGGTCACGTAAGCCGTACCGCCGCCGTTCTGCGTCATTGCTACCCACAAACCCTGACCGGCAGGAATGGTCACAGAGAACGGAAGAGTGGAAGAACCGCCAACGGCGGACAAGATAACGGGCACGTTGGTCACCCAGCGCCCTTCCGGAATGGTCGTGCCGGTACTAATAAATCCGTTCCCGACGGGGCTGATCATCGTAGCGGTTCGAACAACAGCGCCATTGACGTTCTGTGCCGGAGTGAAAATTGCCTCGGCGTAGCTGGTTGCCACCGATTTGAAACGACTGCCGATTTGTACTGGTTCCATTTTTTTACCTATTGAGTCAAATGATTATTCGCGGAGGATTCCGCATTCATGTCGCTCAAAGGCGATGGCTCGAGGCTCGCGGCCTTCTCATGATTCAACGTCCCGCATCGGGAGCATTTGATCTGGAGCTCGGTAAACTCACCCACCCGGGCGAGAAGTCTGTTGCATTTTCCGCATCTGCATTCTTTTAACATCTGCAAGTCCATTTGGTTTTCTGCTAGGCTCCGTCCCGCTCGCGCGAGCAGTGAGGGCCTTGGCTGGCTTGCAGGCTCTATCTGCGATCTGGCGTCTCCCTTGGGTGTTACAGCACCCTTTGGAGTCGCCCTCTCTTTTCTCCGCGCATAAAAAAGCCCCGAACTTGTCGGGGCTTTTTGCTTTCTGGAGGGCATAAAAAAACCGGCTTCAGAACCGGCTTTTTTTAGGTAAGTTGCCGTAGGCAAAATACTAACTATGGAGAAATCATGCCCTCAGCCGTGCGGGAAGTCAAGCGGCCTCTTTCATTTTATAAATCACCCCGCCAATTGGACTCAATGCGCGCGCGTCGATGTCGTAACAGGCATCGAAGCAAAGCTGCACGAATGGCTCCCAATCACGGCCCCAAGCTGCGGATGGCAGCTCGACGTCGTACTCCCCTTTCATCCAGGCTCTGAACAACTCAGGCTTTATCAGCGGATCTGCGTTGGCCGATTGTCCGCCTTGGTGCATGTAGCGGTAACGACGAAAAACGCCTTTGGCAACGTATTCGGCCCGCTCCCGCTTGCTGGCGGTCATGCGTGCTGCCCGCGAACAGGCGAGATTGAAAACCGCAGCTTCGGCCTCCTCCCGATCGTCATCTGTCGGCTCAGCCGCATACATTGCGTTGCCGAATGCCCGGAGTTGAAAGTGAAGCCGGGCAATGGCCGATTGAATATGACCGGCAAGCGTTGCGTGCATCGCAGGATTCGCTGTCGGACCTCGCTCAGTGCTCTGAACTACTACCCCCAGTTCCGCAGCGTCGGAAGTCTGGCCAGGGGCCGGGTTGTAGTTGCAGTCGTGCCATGCCTGGCGCGCTGAATTGATTTTCATGCTGCGTGCCCCTTCTTCAGTTCTCTGTTCTTTGCCCGATATTCGGCCTTGATGGTTTTGATTTCTTCCACGGTGTACTTGCGGGGCTGATGAGGCCCTTCAAGCCATGCCACCTTGTCGGCGCCGATGCGCTGCACCAACCGGATGCGGTACTCGACCGCGTTGCCGGACAGGTTGCGGTTGCACTTCACGCACTGGCGGTGGATGTTCAGCGGCTCGAAACGCAGTTCCGGGCAGGCGCCAACGGATCGGTAGTGGCCGGCGTCCCATCGGCTGCCGGTGATCAGGTCGTTGTCGTTCGGCATTGAGTCGCAGCTGATGCACGGCAGGTGCGCGTCACGCAGGCGGACGTATTCGTTCACCGCCGCCTGGGCTTCGCGCAGGTGGTCAGCCCTGGTCTTCAGCTTCTCCTTGCGGACCTTGATCTCGCGGCGCCCAAAATCCGCCAAGGCCTTTCGAGCTGTTGCCTGCCCCTTCTCTGACTGACCGTAAGCGATGGCGCACTCGATCTCCCCGCATACAGCCTGCGTGTCGCGAGCTGGAGTAAACATCACCCGGCAGGACGGGCAGCGTTTTCGCCGTGGAGCGCCAGACCTGAGCGGGGTTTTGCGCTGTAGTGGAGTGCGCTTCATGCGTAGCTCCCAATCTGGTCAGCAGCACTCAGGGCCGCGTCTTCATTCTCAAAGTGCGCTGACAGGACGAGGCGCCAGCAGGCGTTGAACACGTCGCGGTAAAGCGGCTCAAAGGCCGTGTCGTCCATATTTGCCCAACTGATCGACTTGGCTTCCTTGCGCACACCGTCAGGAGTTCGCACCAGATGAAAATGACCAGCCTCGATCGTCACCCACTCCCGGAAAGCCTCGCGAGACTTGTCCACAGCAGGGAAACGTTCGGCGCGTTCGATTTCGAGTTGAGCAATGTACGAATCCACGGCGTGCGACAACTGCCCAGGCTTGCCGCTGGCAGCTTCGAAGAACCTGGCCAGCCCACGGATGCCGCGCATTTCCTGGCGCGGTACCAAGCCGCCAACCGGCTCCCAGTACTCCCACGCCAGATCCAGCATCGAGAAGAACTTGCCGTGAAACTTGGCGTTGCGCATTTTTGTGAATTTGCCGTGGATGACCTGGCCGAGCTTCCACTTCTGGGTTACTTCACGGTCGGCCTCAGTGGCTGGAACCAGACCCTGGGCGGTGCGGATAAGGGCGAGTTCAGCCATGCTCCACCCCCTTGATCACGGTTTTTTCGTTGCATAAAATCTGCTCACCAGCCTCATACGCGCGCGAACCTTTCGGAAGTCTGAGCGAAAGCGAGAGGCTGGATTCTGTTCCTTCCCCGCCCGCTCGACTGCCAGGGGAATGCTCAAGCTCTCCAACCACTTCGCACGCTATGGCAAACGCCTGGTCGCCCAAGCGAGTCATTTGCATGATGCGTGTCATGCCTTGAAGCAGCGTGTCGTTCTGTTCCTGCAACTGGCCGGCGCCGCGCTGCAGCGCTTGCACCTGCCCACGCAGCGCCGCGTTTTCCGCATTGACGTGGCTGAATTGAGTGGCGATGTGTTCTTCCAGCGACACCTGATCACGTTGCCAGTCGGCCTCGTCATGGAAGTAGCCGAAGCGCTCGCAGAGGCTGCGGTGGAAATTTTTGAAGCTGGCCTCAGCCTGCTTTTTCTGTTCAGTGGTTTCGGTCATCGAGCCGCGCTCCCTGCTTTCAATTGTTCGGCCTGCTGAATGAGCAGCGACCGGCGATCAGCCAGCTCGTTGGCTGCCAGAATTCGCAGTTCTGTTTTTTTCTTGTCCGAGGCTTTGCGCATAGCCAGCATCGATTCCTTCACCGCGGCGAGCTTCTCTCGCAGTTTTGGGGAAGGCCGCGCGACCTCACCAGTGAGCAGCGCAACCACAGCCCTACCGTCTTCAGTGACCGGCGCGACACTCAAGTCGGCCAGGTACTGCTGAGCGCGCTCCTGTGGGATTCGCTGCATCTGCACGGCTTTGGTGATCGCCTGTGTGCGGCGGTTGGCGTCGAAACCGACAGACACATGCCAGTTCACCTCCTTGCCGTCCTCCCGGGCTTGCCCTACCAGGCGCTCGTAAGCGCTGTTGAACGCCATGCGCGCACCGACCTTGTCGCCGGCGTCGAGGACAGGTTTCGCCGCAGCCAGTGCGAGCTGGATTTCGTCGGTCAGCACCACGGTTTCAAATTCATCGTTGGTGGTCATGGCGATCGCCCAGGCTTCATCCTTGCCCGGGCGCCCGTCGGCGATTTGAACTCGCTGGAGAATGTCGGCCATTGCCAACTTGCCTCTCACTTCAAAGCGGCAGGCCTTCAGTGCCGCTTTCACGGCCGGCACCGGGTAAGCGCAGAGGTCTTCGGCCATGATCGCCGCAGTGCCTGGGTTCATTTCCTGCCCCATGGACTCGGCGGTGGCGCAGATCGCGGCCGCGAGGCCAGCAACCTGCTGGTCGTTCATTTCAAAGGTACTCATTGCGCTCCCCTGCTTGGCGCTTGGCCAAGACCATTTGTGCAGCCTGTTCGGCGGCGGAGACGTTCGCCTCGGTGCGTTCCATTTGGCGTGCGGTAGTCCCGTTGATGCGCTGACCGGTCACCCACTGCGTGTGGTAGCTCTCAGCGTTGGCCAGCAGTTCGTTGAGGCTGTGGCACTTGCGCAGGACGGCGGCATCGCTGGTTTTCAGGTAGTGCGCAGCGACGTGGTGAGCAACATCGGCGCCGAGGCGGTCGACCAGTTGGCCGAGCTGGCCACCGACCTTGGCGTTCCACACCGGCCAAGCACCCTGGTAGCGCTTTCGGTAGGCCATGGCGTAGTTCGCCCAGACCTTGAAGGTTTTGCAGGACTGGTCTTTGGGGCCCGGCATGTCAGCGGGAATCTCAACCCGTGGCGTATCGGTGCGATCAACTACCAGCACCAGGTTGCGGGCCGGCTTGTCCGGGCTGCCTTGCAAGTCCTGACTGGTATCCTGATTAGTACCCTGATGATTGGTATCCTGATTTGTCGGAGATTTTTCCGACCCTGACTCGGATTTTTCTCCGACCTTGCTCGGATTTTTTTCCGAGGTAGATCGGATTTTTTTCCGACCTTCGTTCTTTGGTGGGGTCGGATATTTTTCCGACCCATCCAGCTTCTGGTTCCACTCGATCGCCTTCTCGGTCAGACGGAACAGCGTGATGTTCGAAGTGCTGGAAAGCTCAATCAAACCCGCCTCTTCCAAGGCCTTCAGCATGCGATAAGCAGTGTCTGGCTTGTCAGTGAGCAGCGGCAGCTCCTCAGTGATCTTGGCCTTGCTCAGCGCGAAGAAGATCCCGTCGTCAGTCTTGATTGGCTTGGTCCAGCTCGGGCAGCCGTAGACGAAGGCGAACAACAGGGCCTGCTGAGAGTTCAGCCCCCACTCCAGCGCCTTCACCTGGTTGATCGTGACGGTGTATTGCATGTCAGGCCTTCCCGACCAGTTTGGCCAGTTCGAGGAAGCGATCGACGTACCAGTGAGGCTGTGTTTCGCGCGGGCATTGAGGGCTGGTGAGGTTCTTGCCGTACTTGAGGCCCTTTTCAGTGACGGACCAGAAGTCGACTGTTTCGCCTTTGGAGTTACGGCGCTGCAGAGTCTTGAGGTAGCCATGGGCAGCAAGGGCGCGGTTGAAGGCTGGCGCTGTGCTGCTAATGGCGTGTTCTTTGATCAGGGCGGTCACGGCCTTGGTTGGCATCGAAGAGCCGCCAGTGGCGTCAGGCGCCGCATCGATCGCGTAGCCGGGAAGGAAGCTCGACTCCAGGCCATTGTTCTTCGCGATCTGCGCGAGCATCAGCACCTGACTGGACGGTGCAGGCTTAAGCAGCCGCGTGAAGCACTCAAGGATCGCCAGCTCGCCGACTACCTTCGTTCCATTGGCGATTACGGCCAGGCGCGCGCCTTCTTGCTGCTCCAGCTCTCGCCAACGGCGGATTACTTTCATCCGCATCGGCGCGCTGTAGCCAGTCAGCAAGCAATCGGTGTGCTCGCGGTCAAGTTGGTACTGGACCTGCTCTCGGTTGCGGCCGTCCAGATAGATATCCTCAAACTTGAGGGCATCGATTTTCAGCTCTTTCAGCATGGCGAGGATGTCGCGCTTTACATTGTCGTGGCGCTTGCCGGTGACATTTGCGATCTCGCGAGAGGACATAGTGGTACGCGACACGTTTTCAGAATTCGAAAAACGTGTCGCGACACTTTGGGGGGTATTGCTTGAATTGGGTTGGCTCTGCATAATCGGGCCTCTCTAGTTTTGCGAATCAGCCGACCTTCTACGTCGGCTTTTTTGTGCCCGGTATTCAGGCAGCCTTCACCGAGGCATCCATCACGTCTAGGCTCTGCCGAACGTGGTTGATCTCCTGGCGGATCAAGTTTTTCTCGAAAGAACTGACGTGGTTGTCATCTAGCGCCTGGTGCACCGCGATGGTCAGATCGGCGACCTCTTTGCCGACGCTGATCAGTGATTTGGTCAATGCTTGCGGCTCCGGCGCAGCTTTCGCAACGATGTCGAAACCAAATTCACTCGCCAGTGCAGCCAGAGGGCGCATGTCGCCGGTGTGCAACAGAATCCCGAACAAATGCTCCACGGTCAGGTGGTGTGCGTCGTTGTCCGGATTGGCGCGCTGAAGCAGGCCAACGTGAGGAACGCCCATCTTTGCAGCAAGGGTCTTGGCTTCGTTGTCGAGGACAGCGCTCTGGCAGGCCCGCAGAAAATCTTCCATTCGTAAAACCTCAAATTTGTTTCCGTGGCGCCCTGCCAGTGCGTGGGCGATCATTTGTTCACGCAGTAAGCAATGACTGCCTTAGGCTGCTGTGCGCTTAGGGCGCGCCGGGATCGGACGAATCTCATTCGCCTCAATACGGCCGTCGTCATAAAGGGTGATTTCGATGCTTCTGCCGGCTCGAACCATTTGCGAGATCGCGCTCTGGTTCACGCCAAGAGCAGCAGCAAGCGCGGCTTGAGTGCCGTGCTCTTCTAGGTATTTGCTCAAAGGGATCTTTTTCATGGAATTTCCACGGCTTGATATCTGCCATGGATAGTAGCAGCGCTGATTTTTATCAGCAACAAAATACTAGCAGCGCTGTTTGCTTGGATATCAGCTCTGCTAATACTCTTATTCGTATGAAAATACGTCGCCCCCTCACCCCCGAAGAAGTCGCCGAGAGCGCCAGGCTCAAAGCTATCTACGAACAGCGGAAATCAGCTGCTAAAGCGGCCGGGCGCAGCCTGACGCAGGCGGACGTTGCCGAAGCATGCGGATGGTCCGGGCAAAGCGCATTCAGCCAATACGCCACCGGGAAGGTGCCACTCAATGTTGAAGCGCTGCTGAAGCTCGCAAAGGCGCTCAACTTCGATGCAAGCGAAGTCAGCTCTCGACTGTTATCCACTGTTGCCAGCGTGCAGCAGGACCGCATACAGCCAAGCGTAAAATTAGGAAGCATCGAGACTTGGGACGACGAAACCCCGCTCGATGACGATGAGGTCTACGTCCCCTTCCTTCATGAAGTCGAACTGGCGGCCGGATCTGGCAGGTTTGCGATTGAGGAAAGCGCTAACTCACGCCTCCGCTTCAACAAGAAGGATCTACGCCACAACGGCGTTCAGTTCAGCAACGCGAAGTGCGTGAAGGTTGGCGGGAACAGCATGATGCCCGTGCTGCGCGACGGCGCCACAGTTGGCGTAAACGTGGGGAAAAACTCACTGAGCGATATCGTCGACGGCGAGATGTACGCCATCAACCACAACGGCCAACTGCGCGTGAAGCAGGTCTACCGGATCCCGATCGGAATCCGCCTGCGTAGCTTCAACCGTGACGAGCACCCGGACGAGGACTACACGTTCCAGCAGATCCAAGAGCAGCAGATCTCGATACTTGGGCATGTATTCTGGTGGGCTATGTACTCTCGCTGATGGACCGGGAAAAAAACCTAGCACCGACTATGCTCAATATTCCTCATGAACTTCATAGCCCGCCTCCCCCTTGGCGGGCTTTTTTTCGACTGTGATTAACCGACTTCTGCAAGGTAGCTATCCAGGCGTCCGTGCAGAGTGCACGCCCTCACCTCGCCATCAGCTCTTCGAAATGCTTGAAATCGTTGAGTCTTTTACTTTCGGGCAGTTGGCACAGAAGATGCCCTTACTACTGGGAGAGCGTGAACCGCAGCCGGAGAGCTGCTGACGCTAACCTGTGATAGATGAGGCATAAAAAATGAACGCAATTGACCTTCTCAAAGCCGACCACGAAAAAGTTAAAGGCATCCTGAATCAGCTGAGCGAATCCACAGATCGGGCGCTGAAAAAGCGCGTCGACCTGCTCGATAAGCTGGAGATGGAGATCACCATTCACACACAGCTGGAAGAGCAAATCCTCTACCCCGCTTTCAAAGAGGCGGGCGGTAAAGAGCAGGACGAGATGTACTACGAGGCGAAGGAAGAACACCGCACAGTGGACTCCCTGGTGCTCCCAGATTTGAAAGGCACTGACCCGTCAACACCCGAGTTCGCCGGCCGGGTAAAGGTGGTGAAGGAGCTGCTTGAGCATCACATCGAGGAGGAGGAAACCGAAATGTTTCCTCAAGCCAAAAAGCTTTTGGGTAAAGCGAAGCTCGATGAACTGGGAGAGCAGATGGAAGTGATGAAGGCTTCACTGAAGAAAAGCTTGAGCAAAGGAGACTTGGCGGCTTGAAGATGTCACTGGCTCTATTTGCCAAAGCAGCCCGGCCCCGCGCCGGGCTTTTTATTCAACCCTTCCCTCCTACGTACCGCCCTCAAGCCCCTCTACCGAGTGCGCATAGAAGGCTGTCGCCTCTTCTACCAGCTCCCTCCAGTCATCGCCATCGATAATGCCGGCGCGCTTATATTCGTCCGCAAGCTTCAGCAGTTCGTCGTATTGCTCCTCGGCGTCCATCCGGATTTCTGGCTCTTCGAGTATTTTTCGCCAGGCTGACAGGGCCTGTGCTTTCCGGTCGTCGTTCATGGTGAGTACCTAGTGGGTGGGTGCACCGGTAGATATCTCCCACAGCGCTGCCGTTCATTGAAGGTGACTGACGGCGCGGTAGATGGTGGCGTAGGGCCACGAATGGTAAAATACGAGTCTCACTCAATGGATCAGGTTCTACGATATGGATAGTGGAAGTCCTATGGCTGGCTTTCTTTTTCTGGTGGTTGGCTTCGTCATCTACTTCCTGCCCACATTTGTCGCCTCCAGTCGGAAGCACCTCAACGGAACATCGATTTTCCTAGTAAATCTTTTCCTTGGATGGACGTTTCTCGGATGGGTCGTTGCATTGGTCTGGGCTTCATCCGCGAATACAGAAGTACCGGCAAGGAATTTGGCGTCAGGAGTGGGCGCGTCCGCCGAACGGACCTGCCCTTTCTGCGCTGAAACGATCAAAAGCGCAGCTATCAAGTGCAAGCACTGCGGCGCTGATGTTGAAGCCATTCAAGCGCCGCGACTCAAGAATGGGTGGGTCGCATCTGTTCCGTGCAAGGCAGGAGCAGAACAGGTGAACACCATCGAGGCGATAAAAGCGCTAGGACTACCAGTTGTTCCAATGATTGGTGCAGCAGTCGGCGCCGGCCCTTTTGAAACGAAAGATGAAGCCAAGCAAGCCTCAGCGCTCCTACGGAATGAGCCAAGACTCTTCAGCGAAATCATGTACAGGGATTCCGTAAGCGGGAAATATCCACCGATTCTCGACTGACCTCCATTTTTCACGAGGCCCGCCAAGCGCGGGCTTTTTTGTGCCCGCAGAAATTATTATTAGCAGCGCTATTTACTTTAAATAGCAGCGCTGCTACTTTTATTCGCAAGCCAGACAACACTGGGCCAGCAGCGAAAGCCGCGCCGCTCTTTAGCGATACCGCTTCACCTTGCCGGATCACCACCGGCCCAGATTCAAAGGCAGCGATGAACCGGCCTCAACGGTTCAGAGGGTTGGCAACTGACCCGGACGTGCAGCGTAAAACGTCGAAAGCAGTTATCCAGCGGGAGAACAAGCCGAAAGGCCCGCGGCTGGACGAACAATTTGAATGAGCCCGTACCGCGCCAGCAGCGCCGAAGGGACACGGAAATTTTCACTGATGCACCCAGCCGCTGATTGGTCGGGTGCATTGGGAAAACAACCGATCAAGCACGGAGCATCAAATGAGCGAACAAACACTTCAAGCGCTACTCGCCGAGCGCGTCACCATCTACGCCCAGTCGGACCGCCCTCGCGAGCTGATCGACGAAGGCATCGAGAAGCTGTTCAAGGAAGTGGTCGGCGACGCCTTCCGCTCCTACGGTGACTTCGGAGGCGCGATCAAAGAAGCGGTGAAGGCTGCGCTTCCGGCCAACGTATCGGACGTTTTCGAGTTGCAGCGCTACAACGCTCTGGTCGCCAACGCGCTCCGCGAGCGCTGGGCAGCGGCAGCTTTGCAATCCACCGTGCTGGAGCAGGCAGACAAAGTGATCGCTGAAGTTCTCGACGGCGACGGGCTCATCACCGGCGAGATCTCGCTTCGCGCGTTGCTCAATGAGTTCATCATCGAGCACAAAGACCAGGCAGCTGAAGAGCGTTGGAGTGAGCCGGAAATTCGCTTCAAAGAAAGTGAAGGCGGGGCGACCACCTTCCTGTACATCGGGTTTGATCCAGAGCCTGAGAACAGTCGTGACCGGTTCGTGTACAGCTCTGATAAGCGCAGCATCCACAGCCTGAAGCACTCGCTCCACGTCCACATCAAAGGCGAGCGTGAGACCGGCGACCGCTTCCGCCCAGAAGAACGATTTGGCGAGGTGATCGGCGCGAAGCTCGACGACAACAAGATCGCAGTGAACATGCGGGTTCGCACGAAGTGGGAGCGGATGCTGGCATCCCTGTACTTCGGTAATGCGGTGCTCGTCATCGACTGCGACGAAGACGAGTTCAGCTACGGCTTCGACGACTGAGCAACCAGCGCCACGACAGCCTGATAGGAGGTGCGAGTGAAAGACGTTCCAGTAGAAAAAATAGCTGAGCTTCTGAGCTACGACCCTGAAACTGGACTGTTCGTGAGGAAGCGCTACATCGTGGGCGGTGACAGCGCTGTAAAGCAGCGCCTCGACCATGACGGATACCTACGGATAAACGTCGCAAAAGGAACCTTCAAGGCCCACAGGCTTGCTTGGGCACTTCATTACGGAAGGTGGCCTGCGGGCGACGTTGACCATATCAACTGCGATCGCGCCGACAATCGAATCGCAAACCTTCGGGAGTGCAATAGGAGTCAGAACTGCCATAACAGTTCTTTGCGCCGAAACAACAAGTCTGGGGTGAAGGGTGTTTCGTGGTCTGGTCGTAGAAAGAAATGGCACGTCCAGGTGGCAGTTAATCGAAAGATCCACAACGGCGGAATGTATGCGGATATCGCCGAAGCGGAAGCGGTTGCCGTCGCTTTAAGGGCTCGTCTTCACGGTGAATTCTCAAATCACGGTTAATTGCCCGATCCTCTCTTTGAGAGCGCATCGGATATAGCTCGGCCTTCTGCGTGATAGCAGGGTGGCCACCTTGTCCCGAGCCAGAGCGGATTTTGTCGCGGCGTAGACGGGCAACGCTCAGGTGGATTCGAGCTATATCCGATGCGGACGATTACTACACACCGCGCAATGCCTTCCCCTGCATCACACCGCTTACGACCTAGCCCGATCCGTAGCCAGTAGCAGGACCGGGAATCTTCGGATCACCAGTTACAGCTACGATTATCAATCAAGTCAAGCGGGAGCAATACTGTATCCATTACCGCAGAGAATGGCAGATCGATAATCATTAATGGACCAACTACATCCCACGATTTTAAATCGAGCTTCACTCCAGTATACGGACAAGGATTAAATATATGTCCAAGTGAACTGGCGCACCCGGACAACGAAAGCAGAATCATAAGAGCACAACAAAGCCTGATCATAACATCCCTACTTAACATCAAAGAATAAGCGGTGCCGCACCGTTATCGAAGCATGTATATATCTTTGATGTATGTAAGAAATTTCTGATTCTACGTTATAAAAACCCATCATCCACCTATACCCATCAGCACTCCACCCCCGCGCCCAACGGCAACCAGCGGAGCGAACGAGTGCATCCGAGTTTTGTTGGATCAATACCCGCCACTTTGGAGGCGACCATGAACGTCACGACCGAAAGCGCCGAAGTATTCCGTGGCGGTGGACGCCGGTGGTTCACGCTCCGCGCAGCCTGTAAGGCCGAAGCACGCGCCCTGCTGAATAAGCACTGCGATTGCGATTACTGCGACCACGAGATGTGGGGGCGTGAGGAATTGCCCTGCCGCCTGCATCACCCCGACCGCTATCCAAGAATCATCAAACGCCTCACTGACGGACTCATGCGCCGTTACCGAGCGCAGGTATCGAGGACACAGCCATGAACGCAGCACTGAAACTCTGTCAGGCCAACTTCGACGCGCAGTTACCTCCGGCGGTGAGCGAGTCAGACGATCAGCGCGAATGGCTGGAGGGCGCCGCTGAACAGCTGGTGTGCGGCTCGGATGTGGAATGGAAGCGCCGGTTTGGCCCGGCGCGGAAGGTGACCTCGGCGGAGTACGCCGAACACCTACAGCATCACCTGAACCAGCGGCAGATCGACGGTCTGGATGATCGCGACTCGTTCGCCAACCTGGTGCTGGCCGTCGTGGTTGGCAGCCAAGCCGAGGCGCTGACTCACGCCAAGCACCTGCTGGGCAGCAACAGCCCGGTCACGCAGCTTGAGGCGATCGCCGCCAACTTCCTGCGCCCGCACGCCGCCGATGCGGTGACCGCCGATCGCGAAGCGGCAGAAGACGACGTGGACAGCGATCTATGAGCGCTCACATCGCTATCGATCAGGCGCTGGAGGCTGCTGAACACGCCGGTGCCCGCCAGATCGACGAAACCCTGGCCGAGGGACTGATCATCCAGCACTTCACGGCCAACGCCATCACCGCAGAAGAACTCAAACACTACAGCGCCCGCCTGCTGAAGATCAGTCGGCAGCGCAAGGAGCTGGCAGCATGACCACGCCAATTGTGACAACGCTGGTTGATGAGCAACTGGCAGACATCGAGCGCAAGATCGCCGTCCTCGGTTTCGGCCTCCCTTTCAATGAGGTCATCGGCCGCAAGCGCGAGGATCTGGTCGACAACCTCCCGCAGCGACTGTCGGTGACCATGAAAGGCGGTCGTATCGCCGTGAGGGCTCGGCCATGAATCTCGTCTACTGGATTCTTGTCGTGGTTCTGGTGGTCGGCGCAGGCACCCTCAAGGTCGTCAATAGCGAGCCTGGCACCTGCCAAGTTCCAAAATCGACCACCTACAAGGTGTTCCAGTGACCAGTCGCCAATGGGCGCGCCGCCTGATTATCTGGCGCGGCGCGTTCTCTTCCCTCGGCGTTTTCACCTTCCTGATGCTGCTCAGCGCTCTCGCCGACCGCATCACTCAATAAACCAAGCATTCAATCGCTGCGCTGGGCGCGGCAAGGATTCCCCATGTCCGCACAACAGCAAGTGATCAAGATCGACGACATCAGCGCCGAGAACGCGCCAGCCATTTACGTTGCCGGTGGCCTGGGCCAGTTCTTCGACGCGGTTCAGGCGGAAGTCACCGCCGAAGTGCCAGACCTGACGACTCGCAAAGGCCGGGAGCGCATCGCCTCCTTGGCCGCAAAGGTCAGCAAATCGAAAACCGCCGTCGAAAAGCCTGGTCGCGACTACCTGAAGCGCCTGAAGGAAATGCCAAAGGTGGTGGAGGCCGAGCTGCGCGACTTCGTCAACAAGATGGATGCGCTGCGCGATGCCACTCGCCAGCCGCTGACAGACTGGGAGCAGAAAGAGCTGGCCCGGACTGATGCGCACGTCGACGCGATCCAGCACATCAAGGACTTGGCCATATTCGACGAGCCGCCAACATCCGGACACCTCGCCAGCGTCATTGCGGATCTCGAACTGCTCGAAATCGGCGAAAGCTGGGAGGAGTTCTTGGCAGAAGCTGCCCAGGTGAAAGATCAGACGCTGATCAAACTGCGCGGCCTGCACGCCGAGCGAGCGCGGTACGAAGCCGAGCAGGCCGAACTGATCCGGTTGCGCGCCGAAGCCGAAGCACAGGCTCAGCGCGATCGGGATGCACAGATCGCCCGGGAAGCTGAGGAGCGCGCCCGCCGTGAAGCTGAGCAGCGCGCCCAGGCCGAACGAGACGTTGCAGCTCGCCGCGAGCAGGAGCTGATTGATCAGGCTGCCGCCGTGCAACGCGCTGCCGAACAGGCTGCCCGCGATGCAGAGGCACAGGCCGAGCGTCAGCGCCTCCAGCTTGAGCAGCAGGCCGAGCAGGCTCGACTGGCTGCAGAGCAGGCGGAAACGAATCGCATCGCCGCCGAGCAACGCGCTGAGCAGGAGCGCCAAGCCGCAGTGAAGCGTGCCGAGCAAGCTGCAGAGCAAGCCCGGATCGAAGAGCGCCGCCGCGCTGATGCTGCCGCAGCTGAAATCGTACGCCAGCAAGAAGCCAGGGAGCGCGACGAATCGCACCGCCGAGCAATCAATCGTGCTGCCTTGGAAGCCTTCATCGCCGGCGGCATGCCTGAGGAGTGCGCAAAGCAGGCAATCACCCTGATCGCCCAGCGCAAGATCCCCGCCATTTCAATCAGCTACTGAGGTCGCCATGAGCAATCTTGCAGTGACAGAAAAGGTCGAGCGTGTCCCGACCGTCCAAAACGAGTCGGCAACAATCATGTCGATAATCCAGCAGGTGGCGATGTCTCCGGACGCTGACATCGACAAGATGGAGCGGCTGATGGCGATGCACGAACGCTTCCAGGCGCAGCAGGCCAAGCAGCAGTACGACGAAGCGCTGGCCCGCATGCAGGAAGAACTGCCGGTGATCGGCGAGCGCGGCGGCATCAAGGATAAAAACGGCCGTATCCAGAGCACCTACGCGCTCTGGGAAGACATCAACGAGGTGATCAAGCCGGTGCTGGCCCGACACGGCTTCGCGATCACCTTCCGCACGCCGCGCAATGAGCGCGGGATCGAAGTGGAAGGCGTATTGAGCCATCGCGGTGGCCACCGGGAAACCACTTCCTTGCTGCTGCCCGCCGACACCAGCGGCAGCAAGAACGGCGTCCAGGCGGTGGCTTCCAGCGTGAGCTACGGCAAGCGCTACACCGCCGGCGCCCTGCTCAACTTCACCACCACCGGCGAGGACGACGACGGCAATGGCGGCGGTGCAGCGGTTACCCCGCGCATCACGTCCGCCCAGGCTGCCCAACTGGCCATGCTGCTGGACAAGTGCAGCGAGAAAGCCAAGAAGGCGTTCGCGGGCATCCACGGCACGCCGTCGGCTGTCGAGAAATGCATGTTCGATCAGGTGCTGGCCATGCTCACCAAGTCGGCAAACCAGAACGCGAAGAAACCTGAAGGGGAAGGCAATGAAGATCATCAGTGACGTTGAGCAAGGTACTCAGGCGTGGCTGGACCTGCGCCTGGGAATCATCACCTGCAGCGAACTGGACAGCCTGCTGGTGAACGGCAAGGGCGAAGCGGGATTCGGCGCTGGCGCCTTCACCTACATGAATACCCTCATCGGTGAGCGCATCACCGGCGAAGCGGCTGACCCCTTCCAGGGCAACCGTCACACCGAGCGCGGCCATGAGTACGAGGGCATCGCCCGTGGCCTGTACGAAAGCCGCGAGGATGTGAAAGCCCACCAAGTGGGCATCATCCTGAACCACGGCATCGGCTACTCGCCCGACTCGCTCATCGGCAACAAGGGTCTCACTGAGATCAAGACCAAGCTGCCGAAGCTGCAGGTCGAGGTAATCCTCACCGATGAGATCCCGAAAGAGCACATCGCCCAATGCCAGGGCGGATTATGGGTCTCAGAACGCGAGTGGATTGACTTTGTTTGCTACTGGCCCGGAATGCCGCTGTTCATCAAGCGCGCTTACCGGGACGAAGCAATGATTCGCAAGCTCTCAGAGCGGGTGAAAACCTTCTACGAGATCCTTGAGGACCGTATGAACCAAGTGCTGGGGATCGCAGCATGATCAGCAACCACCTCAATCTGGTTGAGCAGCACCGGCAGGACGCTGAGGCGATCTCTGAACGAGTCGCCCAGTACCTGGCCACCGGCGGGCGGATCGAACAACTGAAAAGCCCGCCGCGCAATCCTCTGCCGCCGCTCCGCTCGAACAGAATAGACCCTGAAACGGTCCTCAAGCGGCGCCCGAAGCCGATTTCGGCCGCCGACCGCAAGGCGCTGCGCAAAATGGCGGACTCGCTATGAAGTCGAAACGCAAACTCAACAACGGATTCGCCCGGGCCGAACGCAGCTGCCGGGCGCTGCTGCGCACCAACCACGTCGCGGTGGTGAACATCGACCCCAGCGGCAGCCAGATCATGGCGAACTGGAAGAGCTGCCGGCAGATCCGAAGTCTGGCGATCGCCAACGCGATCTTCGACTTCTCCTACCGCTGGACGATCTACATCGCCGCCATGTGTCGCGACGAGCGTGGCGCCGAGTACATCAAGTCGGTCGAGATCTCGCCCGAGGGCATCTACAAGGTCGAGCGCCTCACTGATGCGATCGAGCATTACTACCTGGAGCTGCGCAACAGCGCGAACCCCAACCATCTGGTGGCGTCAGGCTGGATCGCCATTCCGGACGAGGTTTCGATGGATGAAGCCCAAGCCGCGAAGTTGTTCTACGCCGCCGGCGCCTGGAATCAGGTGAAGGTCGCAGCGTGAAACGAACAATCAACCGGGCGGCCACGCGCCGCCGACAGACCTGGTTGGGCTTGCCGGCCAGCGGAATTGAAGAGGTAGGTCATGGCCAAGAGCAACGCGGAACGGTTAGAGAAAGCCGCGGCGAAGAGGAAGACCCGCGGCGAAGTAGAGGTTCGGTTCCACACCCTGCCAGCTACGCGCCAAGCCCTTGCTGAGCTGATGGCCTGGAGTGGCATCGAGGAACAGGGCGAGGCGATCACGCTGATGATTCACCACCTGCACGGACTTGGCCCGGGCGGCGCCCTTCCCTTGCTCACCCCGCCGCGACACGAATACGTGATACCAGAAAACGTGTCGCGGAAACTGAAGATCGCCTATGACCGCGAGGCGATCCGCATTTGTCGCGATGAATGATAGAACGGAAAATGGCTACGCTTTTTTCTTCATCAGTTCGAGCGCATCGTATGCGGACGTAATGTCTTGCAGAGCACTTTTAGCGGTTTGTAGGTCGAAGTCTTCAGGGTCCACGGCACTCCTCAATACATAAAAGTTGTGGGCAGCAGTTTCAACGGAAACTCTCGCTTTGAAAATCTGGCTGTAGATCGCTGAGTCGACGCCCTGTATCGAAAGGACTTCCTTGAGGTGTTGCTCGGATTGAGCTAAATCACTAGCAATCAAGCCCATAACGTCGCGCCTAACCCCAACGCCATCAATCGTATTGAGAGCGCCCGCGACTCGCATACCGGCATCATTAACCGCAATAATTGCGCGATCGATGGCAGCTCGGCGCGAATCATTTTCCGCTTTTCTCCTCAGTCTTGCATCTCGCCCAGCAATAAAAACCGCTACAAGAATCGCCGCTATAGAGCCAAAGGCCTGTACCCAAGATGAAAGGCCTGGGTGCGACTCAATCCAAGCTAAAAAAACCTGCCAACTCATAGTTTCACCTGATCCGGCTCCATGCCGGGCCGAACACAAATACCCCACTTCTACGAATCACGCCAGCCTGACTGGTTCGTCTCTCTCTTCAACTATTGGGGTGATCATCTTGGCTGCACTGACTATTAAAGCTACCCATAGACAGCATTCATCTGTCACCGCATAGCGCATTAGGCTACCGCGTTTCGAAGCCTCGCTAAAGCCAGCTTCTAGGGCTCTGAGTGAATCCCGAATAGTGCTAATTGGCTCAACTAATTTAGGGTCAGGAAGTTCGATAAGCTGAACAGATTCAAAGCTTAAACGTAGACCGGAAATTATGTTTGCCGAACCAATAAGTGAGAGCTCGGAATCAGGTAAGAGCTTCACTCCGCGCGCGGCCCTTTTTGCCAAAACATTGATTGTCTGGCGCTGTATTTCCCTACGTTGAGAATCGTTGCGAATCTGCTCCCTGCGCTGACTGGAAGCAATTCTGATTGCTGCAAGAATGGCCAATATTGACCCAGCTGCCTGAAGCCAAGACGCTAAGCCAGGGTGATGCTCAATCCAGTACGAAACACATTCCCAACTCATAACCAACTCCCCTGTAGATCCCGGAACTATACCGGCGAGGATCCCCTATGTCCGCACAACAGATCGACGAAAAGAAACTCGAGCGCGCGATCCGCAAGATCAAGCACTGCCTGGCACTGGCCCAGAGCGCCAACGAGAACGAAGCCGCAACGGCGTTGCGCCAGGCCCAGGCACTGATGCGGGAGTACCGGCTGACTGAAATGGATGTGAAGTTGAGCGACGTCGGTGAAGTCGAGTCGGACCTGTACCGCGCTAAGCGGCGGCCAGCATGGGATCAGCAACTGAGCATCGCTGTAGCGAATGCATTCAACTGCACGACCCTGCGCCGCAGGAAGTGGAGCCCTGCAAAAGGCCAGGTGATCGAGTGCGCGACATTCGTCGGCGTTTCTCCTGCTCAGAACATCGCCTTGTATGCGTATGAGTCTTTGCACAGAAAGCTCACCCAGGCGCGCAAGGAGTACTGCTCGGCAGTGAGGTCTGGAGTTCGGCGCAGTGAGTATTCGGCAGAAACAGCCGGCGATCACTTCGCACTGGCATGGGTCTGGGAGGTGCAGTCGAAGCTGAAAGCGCTTGTTCCGCAGGATGACGATGATCCGCTCGAACATGCCGGCACCGGCCGAGACGTGATTGCGATTCAAGCGCAGGACAAGGCATTGATCAGCGAATACCTCGCCAACCTAGACATCAAAGAGTCCCGGAAAAGTAAGGGTGTCGAGCTGGATATGAACGCCCAGATCGCCGGGATGCTTGCCGGTCAACAGGTGGAACTGCACGCCGGCATCGCACGCGGTGGCGACGACATTCTGTCCCTATCCGCAACCGCCTGATCCCTCACCACCCTCCACCGCCCGGGCATGCCCCGGCATAGGACGCGCATGCTCAAAAATCAGGACTACCTCGAACAACTGTTGAGCTATGACCCAGGTACCGGGCTGTTCACTTGGCGGGTTGAGCAAGGCAGCGCGAAAGCTGGATCCGTCGCAGCAACCAAGGCCACGAACGGCTACCTGGTCGTGATGGTCAACAAGAAGTACCAGAGCCTGCATCGATTGGCTTTCGCGTTCATGGGGCAAGAGGTTCCGGACTGTGTCGACCACATCAATGGCGACCGCACGGATAACCGGTGGGTAAACCTCCGGCCAGTGACTGCGATCGAGAACGCCAGAAACCAGCGACTTCACAGAACCAACTCTTCCGGATTGCCGGGCGTCATGTGGGATCAGAGATCACGATGGCGAGCCTACGGCTACCTGGGTGGTCGCTACATCACGCTCGGCCGACACCAGACGCTGCTCGACGCGGCAGCAGCCCGCAAGTCATTCGAAAGCCAGAACGGCTACCACTCCAACCACGGGAAATAGTCCCATGCTCACAGAAACCCTCCGCACCATCGTGACCGAATCGCTGATCGGGATGATTGCATCCGTCACTCGGCTGGTTCCCCCTGCGAACGAGCCGCCCCCGGACTTTATTCAGGCCCCCATTGATCGCGCGGTTGATCGGATCAGGGCAGTGATTGCACCGGGCGTGACTCTGGCACCATCCCGCGCCAACCGCCTCTACCTGGACGGACCGATGACTGGCTTCGAAGACTTCAACTTTCCCGCCTTCAACAAGATGGCCGCCAAGCTGCGCGCCCGTGGGTACGTCGTTGAGAACCCGGCGGAACACGGCGTGGTCGACGGTGCGGACTGGGCCGACTACATGGCCTACGACCTGACCCGCCTCGGCCTTTGCGGCCAAGTCGCGGTGCTGCCTGGCTGGGAGAACTCGAAAGGCGCCCGACTCGAAGTGCACATTGCCCGCGAGCTCGGCATGAAGATTGTGAATGCCCATGATCTGGTATCGATGGAGGTTGCAGGATGAGCGACCCAAAAGTGATTTACCTCGGCCCAGCCTGCCAAGAGCAAGGTCAATCCAGCGGCCGTGAATGGTGCCAGGACGATGTGTGGGACGCATGCGAATGCGGGCATGAATCAGTGCGGTATGTGCTGGGCGCTGAGTTCGACCGTGTCACCGCCGAGCGTGACGCCCTGCTGGAGCGACTGAACGCAGCGGATCAGCTGATCTGCAAGCAGCGAGTCGCGCTGATGCGGATCCACGACCGCGCTGAAGCCTTTGCCGAAGACGGTCGCAGCATGCTGGTCGCCTCCGTTGACATGATCACGGATATCGCGGCGAAGGCGCTCGGCATGGATAGCAAGCCGCCTTCCTACAAGCCAGGTCTCTATGCCGTGCGGCACATCGACAACTGGGATGGCGAGCGCGATGTTGTACTGACGTTCGCCATGCTCGACGCCGACGGCAAGTGGACTGACAAAGAAACCGGTGAGCCTTTGCTGACGTACAAAGGGGACAAGGTTCTCCGGGCGTGGCCGCTGGATTGTTCCGATGCACCGGACACGCAGATTATCGGCGTGCCGCGCAACGGGCTGGAAGACTGGGCGCTCGAACTTGTCGAAGCCGCGCAGGACGGCGGGCAGATGTCCAACCAAGTCGAGCACCTCCTCGAAATTCACGCCTAGCCTTAACCCCCTCCCCCTTCAAAGTCAGCCAAATATCAGGAAGCGAACATTCAGCCCGACGATAAGTAACGCAGTCCAGGGAGCGGGTGTGCGCATCACGCCGAACAGGAGAAAAATAAAAGGGTTCATCATGCCACCCACAACAAAAATGAGAGACACGCCTTTTGGCTTGCTTGGGTCAAATAGCTGCCAGACTGCTAACCCCATCCAAACTGCCCAAAAGAAGTACATCGCCACGCCGTCGACGCGGAAGAACGCACGCTTGAACGTCTGTCCAACCTTATCTGTCTCGTTGAGCATCTGGGCCACCGCAATAACTGACTCATATCGATAGTAGCCGTAGCTTCAAAAACCTCTACTCCCTCCCCTTCAAAGTCAGCCGCTATAGCGGCAAGGACGAAGTCATGCCTGAAGAAATCAAATTGATCCAGCCAGCTGCGGTCGTTCGCGATGAGGACGGCATGTTTCAGCATCCCGACCTGCCCGACTTCGATGAGGGTGACGGAGACAAGTGCAAGGCTTGGATCATCGAGCAGGGCCTGCAAGTGAAAATGGTCGAGCTCGAGTACCACAGCGACCAAACAGTTTCTGATCGTTACTTCGACGCGGGCGATTCGGATTGCAGCTACTGGGATCCGGATAAACCTGAAGGCGAAGGCTGGTTCTGCCTTTCCATTCACGACACTGACAACGGCCCGGTCTGCTGGTGGGCTCGCCGCGAGGTGACGCCATGATCTTCGCCCCGCTCTACATGGCCTACCTGATCTACAGGGGGCCGTGGCGATGACAGAACAACACCGCATTCTGGTCGGCGACTGCATCGACATGATGCGGAAGCTGCCGGACAAGTCAGTTCACACCTGCGTTACCAGCCCGCCCTACTTCGGCTTGCGCGATTACGGCGTAGACGGGCAGATCGGTTTGGAGGAAACCCCGGGCGAGTTTATCGCCCGTCTGGTCGAAGTGTTCCGGGAAGTGCGCCGAGTACTCCGCGACGACGGCACGGCCTGGGTGAACATGGGCGACAGCTACGCCGGCAGCTGGGGGGCGCAAGGCAAACGCGAAACGCCCGCCGCGATAAGTCGGAATAGCATCAGCAATCATCCGAAGCTCGCCACCGGCACGGGCCGCCTGACGGAAGGCTACAAAGGGAAGGATCTTATGGGCATGCCCTGGCGCCTCGCCTTCGCGCTGCAGGATGACGGTTGGTATCTGCGACAGGACATAATCTGGAACAAGCCAAACCCGATGCCGGAGAGCGTGCGCGACCGTTGCACCAAATCGCACGAATATGTGTTCCTGCTCAGCAAGTCGAAGAAGTACTACTTCGACCAGGCGGCGATTCTTGAACCGTGCTCGCCAAATACTCACGCCAGGCTGTCGCAGGATGTACAGGCGCAGATCGGCAGCGAGCGGGCGAATGGCGGCGCCAAGAGCAACGGCAACATGAAGGCGACTGCGCGGAAGACCAACGGCGTGGGCTGGGGTCATGGAAGCGATGCTGACGAGCGCCAGCGTGGAAGGGTCAAGGATAACGACTCGATGAATTCGGCACTCGCGATCATGCCGACGGAGCGAAACAAGCGCAGCGTTTGGACTGTGGCCACACATAGCTTCAAGGGCGCCCACTTCGCCACATTCCCGCCTGATCTGATCCGCCCTTGTGTTCTCGCCGGCGCCCCGCGCGGCGGTGTGGTGCTGGACCCGTTCGGCGGCGCCGGTACCACTTCGCTGGTGTCGATGCAGGAAGGCCGCCGTTCGATCATCTGCGAGTTGAACCCCGAATACGCCGCAATGGCCCGGCGCCGAATTGACACGGCCTGGCTCGACGGCGCCGCGCAGATGGACGTTTTCCACGACGCTGCAAACGCCTAACCCCTCCCCCAACTCAACAGCCTGCCGGTGTACGTCGGGCGAGGAATTCGTATGTCTGAAATCAAGTGCGAACACGGCCACACAGTGCGAATGGGTACCGTCGAATGGCTCGACACGATGACGCTGGATCAGCTTCGCTTCGCCCGCAACACGGCCGCAGACAAGATCAAAGCGGCGGAAGAGCAGCCCAAGCGAATCGTTTGGCGCGTGTGCCGCGGCGCTATCTGCGTGGGCAACTATCGCGAGGAGGATCACGAAAAGGCCGCCGATCATTTCCTGCGCATCTTCAAAGAAACGTTCATGGAAGAAGCGGCCGAATACGTGGCCAAGCCTTACGGGACTGAGACCTTCCGCCGGCAACTCCCAAGCATCGAGGTCGAGCGCTGCACCCAGTTCGAATACGAGAACGAGTGGTTCCCCACCAAAACCGAATAACCACCTTCTGCCGCCACGCGCGGCATGGAGCAATAACGCCCGCCCCGGGCAGAGGACAACGCTATGCCTGGAGAGCTGCAAGTTCTACAAGCACCAGACCCCGACAAAATCACCGAAAAGCAAATGGCCGAACGCCTCGGCACAACCATGAAGGCCCTGCAGACCCGACGCAGCAGAAACCAGATCCCCGAAGGGGTATGGAACAAGTTCGGGCACAACATCATGTACAGCATCAGGAGATACGACGAATGGCTCGAAAGCCTTTGGGTTTGCCCGCCGGGTTGGAAATCAGGGGCGACACCATCCGGATCCGTTTTAGTTGGGACGGTAAGCGTCGATCCGAAACACTCGCGCTTCCCACCACGAAAGCGGGCATCAAGGCTGCCACCAGTCTTAGAGATCAAGTAGTCGGGCTGATCAAGCATGGCCTGCTCGACGAAGCGAAATACGCAGAACTGTTCCCCGGGTCGGCATTGTCCGGGGGCAAGGAGGTTTTGTTCGGGGAGTATGCGCAGGCCTGGCTGAGCGGAAGGGAAATTGAGGAAGGCACGCACCTCAACTACAAAAGCGCGCTGAACCTGTACTGGATGCCATACCTGGCACTCACTCGCTTGACGGCGATCAGCACGATGCTGCTGCGAAAAATCGTAGGGGAGATTGAGTGGTCATCGCCAGGCGTGAAACGTAACGCCATCGTCCGACTGAGCACCATTCTGGATGATGCTGTACGAGAAGAGCTCATCGGGAAGAACCCGGCCGAGCTATTGGACGCGCCGAAGCGCAAGAAGGGTGAGCCTGATCCGTTCACGCTGGAAGAGGCCAACAAGATAATCGCGGAGCTATACAGCACTGAGCATTGGCCCAGTTCGATTTACGCGGCTTTCTTCGAGTTCGCTTTCTTCACTGGCATGAGGCCGCAGGAGATCATCGCCCTCCGCTGGGATGCCGTGGACAGGGTGAAGCGCCAGGCTCACGTCTGTCGCGCGATCGCCCAAGGCGTGATCAAGGAGCGCACCAAGACGAAGAAAAATCGGTATGTGCTGCTCAATGATCGCGCATTGCACGCTCTGGCGTTTGCTGAGCAGTACGCGGAGCGCCGGAAGGCTGGGGCCGGGGCGATCAAGGATTTCCCCTACGTGTTCCCCCCTTCCAAGATGAGCCAGCACGTCAAGCAGACCTCGGACCTGCACAAACAATGGGGGCCGGCACTGGAAAGGCTGAAGGTTCGTTATCGGCCGCCGTACAACTGCCGTCATACTTATGCGACAATATGCATAATGTCTGGCATGAATCCCGCCTTTATTGCCCAACAGCTTGGACACAGCGTCCAAATGCTGCTCTCGACCTATGCCCGCTGGCTGAATTCCAGCGGTGACTGGGGCGAGATGGAAAAGCTCCAAAATGCCCCAGGAATGGCCCAAGCGCCAAATGTGCGGCTCGCAACCCATTGATAGGTAAAGTAATTGATCTCCACAGCAAATATCACGATGCAGTTCGGCGCCAAGCCGCTCTTCGAAAACGTTTCGGTCAAATTCTGCGCGGGTAACCGCTACGGCCTGATCGGCGCCAACGGTTGCGGCAAGTCGACCTTCATGAAAATCCTCGGTGGCGACCTCGACCCGTCCGGCGGTCAGGTCATGCTCGAGCCGAACGTGCGCCTGGGTAAATTGCGCCAGGACCAGTTCGCCTACGAAGAATTCACCGTGATCGACACCGTGATCATGGGTCACGAAGAGCTGTGGAAGGTCAAGGCCGAGCGCGACCGCATCTACTCGCTGGCAGAAATGTCGGAAGAAGACGGCATGGCCGTGGCCGAGCTGGAAACCGAGTTCGCCGAGATGGATGGCTACACCGCCGAATCCCGCGCGGGTGAACTGTTGCTGGGTCTGGGTATTCCGCTGGAACAGCATTTCGGCCCGATGAGCGAAGTCTCGCCAGGCTGGAAACTGCGCGTATTGCTGGCTCAGGCGCTGTTCTCCGATCCGGAAGTGCTGTTGCTCGACGAACCGACCAACCACCTGGACATCAACACCATTCGCTGGCTGGAAAACGTTCTGACTCAGCGTAACAGCCTGATGATCATCATCTCTCACGACCGTCACTTCCTGAACAGCGTGTGCACGCACATGGCTGACCTGGATTACGGCGAATTGCGCCTGTTCCCGGGCAACTACGACGAGTACATGACCGTGGCGACCCAGTCCCGCGAGCAACTGCTGTCGGACAACGCCAAGAAGAAAGCGCAGATTTCCGAGCTGCAATCGTTCGTCAGCCGCTTCTCGGCCAACGCCTCGAAAGCCAAACAGGCCACTTCCCGCGCCAAGGCGATCGACAAGATCCAGCTGGCCGAGGTCAAGCCTTCCAGCCGCGTGAGCCCATTCATCCGTTTCGAGCAAAACAAAAAGCTGCACCGTCAGGCCGTCATGGTCGAAAAGATGGCCAAAGGTTTCGACGGCAAGCCACTGTTCAAAGACTTCAGCTTCCAGGTTGAAGCGGGCGAGCGCGTAGCGATCATCGGCCCGAACGGCATCGGCAAGACCACCCTGCTGCGCACCCTGGTCAACGAACTGACCCCGGATGCCGGTAGCGTCAAGTGGACCGACGCCGCGGAACTGGGCTACTACGCTCAGGACCACGCGCACGACTTTGAAGACGACGTCACGCTGTTCGACTGGATGGGTCAGTGGACGCAGGGCGAGCAGATGATTCGCGGTACCTTGGGCCGCATGCTGTTCTCCAACGATGAGATCCTCAAGTCGGTCAAAGTGATTTCCGGTGGTGAGCAAGGTCGCATGCTGTTCGGCAAGCTGATCCTGCAAAAGCCGAACGTGCTGATCATGGACGAACCGACCAACCACCTGGACATGGAATCGATCGAGGCGCTGAACCTGGCGCTGGAAAACTACCCGGGCACGCTGATTTTCGTCAGCCACGACCGTGAGTTCGTATCGTCCCTGGCCACACGCATCATCGAGTTGAGCCCGAATGGCGTGACCGACTTCAGCGGCACCTATGATGACTACCTGCGTAGTCAGGGTGTGGTGTTCTAAGAGCGGCTTCGAGTGTTGAGTTGCTAGCTTCAAGCTAAGGCCCTGTCCATGTGACGGGGCTTTTTGCATTCCAGCGCCAGTATTTATACGGGTAACGACACCATCGCGAGCAGGCTCACTCCTACAGGGGGGACGCATTTCAACTGTAGGAGTGAGCCTGCTCGCGATGAGGCCGTCAGCAACGCCTCACTCCCGGACCAGGAAAAATAGTTAGCCTGCTTCCTTTTATTTCAACGCCACGCCATGATGCCGACTCTCCCACCGCCGCCCGCGAACGAGTTCACATGTCTGCGCAGCAACAGCCTCCGCAAAGCTCACTGACGATCACCCTGCAGATCGTCTCCATCGTTTTCTACACCTTTGTCGCCTTCCTGTGCATCGGCCTGCCAATCGCGGTGTTGCCCGGTTATGTGCATGAACAATTGGGGTTCAGCGCGATCGTTGCCGGTCTGGTGATCGGCTCGCAGTATCTGGCCACCCTGCTCAGTCGGCCGATGGCCGGGCGCATGTCGGATACGCTGGGCACCAAACGGGCGATTGTCTATGGCTTGTGCGGGATTGTCCTGAGCGGGCTGCTGACGCTGATTTCGACGCTGTTGCAGGATTTTCCGTTGCCGAGCCTGATGATTCTGATCGTCGGGCGCCTGCTGCTCGGCGTGGCACAGGGCTTGATCGGGGTCGGCACCATCAGTTGGTGCATGGGCCAGGTCGGGGTCGAACACACGGCAAGATCAATCGGCTGGAACGGCATTGCCTCCTACGGCGCGATTGCGATTGGCGCGCCACTGGGCGTGGTCATGGTCGCCGACTACGGCTTTGCCAGCCTGGGCATCGCCCTTTCGGTATTGGCTGCGGGCGCTTTGGTATTGATCCGCAATAAACCTTCGGTGCCAGTGGTGCGCGGCGAACGGCTGCCTTTTTGGGCAGTCTTCGGGCGGATTGCACCGTATGGGGCCAGCTTGAGCCTGGCGTCCATCGGTTACGGCACACTGACCACCTTCATTACTCTTTATTACCTCAACCGTGGCTGGAGCGGCGCCGCGTATTGCCTGACGGTCTTCGGCGTGTGCTTCATCGTGTCGCGGCTGCTGTTTATTTCGGCGATCAGCCGTTTTGGAGGCTTCAATTCGGCCATTGCCTGCATGAGCATCGAAACCGTTGGGCTGGTGCTGCTGTGGCTGGCGCCGTCTACCGCGTTTGCCTTGATCGGCGCGGGACTCGCCGGGTTTGGTTTGTCGCTGGTGTATCCGGCGCTGGGGGTCGAGGCGATCAAGCAGGTGCCTAGTTCCAGCCGTGGCTCGGGGTTGGGGGCCTATGCGGTGTTCTTTGATCTGGCGCTGGCGATTGCCGGGCCGTTGATGGGTGCGGTGGCGTTGAATCTGGGCTATGCGTGGATATTTTTCAGTGCGGCGCTGTTGTCAGTGATCGGGCTGGGATTGACGGTATTGCTCAAGCGCCGGGCGATGCCCTGAAACTTCGTACAAATCACTGTGGGAGCGGGCTTGCTCGCGAAGGCGGTGGGTCAGTCAATATAAATAGCAACTGACCGACTGCCTTCGCGAGCAAGCCCGCTCCCACAGGGGAATTGCGTCGTTTATTGATCCGCGGTCTGCATCCCCGCCCGGCTCGGCTTGCCCAGCGTCCGCGAGAAGAACTGCCCGGCTTCGGAGATCAGGTTGCGGTGGATGTCTTCGCGATCCACGCCGTCAGCATCGGTGCACAGCGCCGGCATTGCACGAATCTGCTCTTCATTGCACGGCGCCATGAACACGAAGTGCCCTGCCCCGGCCAGTAATTTGAAGTCCGGTGCGGTTGGCAGTTTGCGCGCCAGTGCAGCGGCGTTTTTATCGAAGGCCACCAATTTGTCGCCATCACCGCTATAAAGCAGCACTGGCACATGCACATCCGCGAGGGTGTGACGGCCGAACTTCAGGCTCAGCGGCGCCATCAGGAGCAAGGCATGCACCCGGGGGTCAGCCACTGGCTGCAAATCGTCACGGTCGACGATCAGTTCGCCCTGAGTGTTGCAGGCATCGCGGTCGTCCGGGCGCTCCTGGCAGTAACGGCGCAAGCGGTCCAGATCCGGCTGCGCACCAGAAAGGATCAACGCAGTCTCGCCACCGGCCGAGTAGCCAATCACCCCGACCTGATCGGCGTTGACGAACGGCGAGAGCATCGGGTCGCCGAGCGTCGCGGTGATCGCTTCGGAAATCTGGATCGGCCGCCCGTACAGATTGCTCAGGGTGCCGAGGCGGCTGTGGTCTTTGGAGTTGTCGCCGGGATGAATCACCGCGACCACCACAAACCCCTTGCGCGCCAGCGAGGTGGCGAGGTCATGCAGCGCAATGGGCGTGCCGGTGTTGCCGTGGGACAGCATCAGCATCGGAAAGCGGCCGATGGCAACCTTGGTGTCGGCACCGGCCTCGACGGTGTAGCCCTCAAGCAGGCTGGTGTGTTCGCGGTCGCTGGAGGGATAGAAGGCGATGGCACGCATCGGTTGCAGATCCAGCGGATCGAGGAACGTCATCTCGTGATAACCGACGCTCCAGACAGGGTGTCGCCCGGGCGCGGCATGCACTGAACCGAGGCTGCCGAGCAGGCAAATCAGTAACGCTGCACAAAGACGCATCATGGGATGGCCCACCCTGTGTTACTCAATCGAAAGATCCTTTGTGTTCCGACACGCCCGCAACCCTGTGGTTCGGTAATCCGGCGCGGCGTTGCACTCAGACGTTGATCGTTTGACTGCATAACCCGGGCCAGATTATGCAACAGTCAGAAACAAAAAACTCCGCATCTGGCCCTTGCAGAACCAGAATACAGAGTTTTTTGAGGGGCTACCTGAACGGCAGCTGGTCTTTACGTAATGCTTACGCAGCGGCGAACAGTTGCTCGCTGATCTTCGCCTGAGCGGCGCTCATCGCGTTGTTGCGCACTTCATCACCGTAAGCCAGGCCTTCGGCGCGGACGATTTCGATGTCGGTGATGCCGAGGAAGCCCAGGACCAGTTTCAGATACTCTTCGTGAGCGATACCGCTGGCCTGACCGGCATGGATGCCGCCGGAGGTGGAGACGATGATTACTTTCTTGCCACCGCACAGGCCTTCCGGGCCGGCTTCGGTGTAACGGAAAGTCTGGCCGGCAACGGCAACGCGGTCGATCCAGGCCTTGAGTTGGGTCGGCACGGTGAAGTTGTACATCGGCGCGGCGATGACGATGGCGTCGGCGGCGATGAATTCGGCCAGGGTCGAAGCGCTCAGTTCGGCTTCGTGCTGTTGCGCGGCGTTGCGCAGTTCAGCGGTAGTGCCAGCGGCTACCAAAGTGGTCGACGAGAAGTGACTGATGGCGTCTGCGGCCAGGTCGCGGTAGGTCACCACGGCGGTTGGCTCGGCGGCTTGCCAGGCTTTGACGACTTGGCTGCTCAACTGACGGGAAGCCGAGTTGTCGCCCAGAATGCTCGAATCGATGTGCAGCAGTTTCATGTGGGATCTCCTGGAAAGAATCGCCGACGGCGACGGAATGGAGACAATCCTACTGAAGAAACCAATAGCTGATTAGCCGCTGACAATGCGATAGTTCGTCCCACTGATAGAACGGTGGACTTATCATGCAGGATCTCAATGATCTCTACTATTTCGCCAAGGTGGTCGAGGCTGGCGGCTTCGCGGCGGCCGGGCGCCTGCTGGGCATTCCCAAGTCGCGGTTGTCGCGGCGTATCGCCGAACTCGAAGAACGCCTCGGAGCCCGCCTGCTGCAACGCACCACCCGCCAGTTGAACCTTACCGCTGTCGGTGAGCGCTACTTGCGCCACTGTCAGGCAATGCTGCTGGAAGCGGAAATGGCCGACGAAGCGGTCGCCAGCATGTCCAGCGAGCCACGGGGCCGCTTGCGCGTGTCCTGCCCTACCGGTCTCGCGCGGGAAATGTTGCCGTGGGTGATCAGCGAATTTCTCGGCAAATTCCCTCAAGTGCAACTGGAAGTTGTACTGCTCAATCGCCGGGTGGATCTGGTCGCCGAAGGTTTCGACGTTGCGTTGCGTGTGCGCGAACTCGGTGATGAAGATCCGTTGCTGGTGACCCGGCGCCTGCGTCAGGCGCAAATGGTCGTGGTGGCCAGCCCGGCATTCGTCGAGGGCAAAACCATCGCCCACCCGCTGGATCTGAAGCATCTGCCGGTGCTCGGCGCACTGGAAGCCGATCGCATGGTCCATGTGCGCTTGCTCGACCAGCAAGGCAACAGCGTCGAGCTGAACATGGAGGCGCGACTGGGCATCGACGACTTCATCGTGCGCAAGGCCTGTGTGCTCGCAGGCCAGGGCTTCACCCTGCTGCCAATGATGTATTGCGAAGCCGACCTCGAGAGCGGCGCGCTGGTGCAACTGTTGCCCGAGTGGTCGTTGCCCGGCGGCTGGTTGCAGGCGGTGTATCCGCATCGGCGTGGCGTGATGCCGGCGGTGCGGGCGTGGATCGATCACCTGGTCGATTCGTTCAATGCGTGCGGGGAGCGTTTGTTATGAAACAGGGAAAGATGAACGAAGCGGACGTCGCCGCCTTCTGCCTGGCCTTGCCGGGCGCGCGGGAAGATTACAAATGGGGCGGCGTGCGGGTGTTTTCGATTGCCGGCAACAAAATGTTCGCCCTGCAAGGGCTGCGTGGGGACTCATTGGCGTTCAAGGTCGACAAGGATCTGTTTCTCGGCCATTGCGACCGCCCGGGCATTCATCCGGCGCCTTATCTGGCGCGGGCGCAGTGGATCATCATGCACCCACCCTACCCGCTGGGTGCCGAGGAACTGCAGGGCTTGCTGCAGCGTTCGCATCAGTTGGTGGTGAGCAAGTTGCCGAAGAAAACCCAAATCGGATTGTTGCTTTAGCTTTTGACTTTCGTGGGAGCGGGCTTGCTCGCGAATGCGGTGTGCCATTGGACGAATATGTTGTCTGCCACACCGCATTCGCGAGCAAGCCCGCTCCCACAGGGGTTCTTGTGTTGCTTCAGAACAATGAAAGCAGGTTCGAACCCAGAAACAACTGGTCGATCCAGAACACCTGATGCAACACCACAATCACCCAGAACAGAATCTGATACGAAACCTTGCGCGTCTTGTGCCGAAACACCTGCTGAGCAATCAGCGCACCCGGCCAGCCACCCGCCAGCTCCACCGCGTGCAGTACGTTCTCCGGCGTTCGCCAGGCGTCGGCACGAGCCTTGCGCTTGTCAGCCCAATACAGAAAGAACGCCAGCACGCTGACGATCGCATAGGCGGCCAGCGGCACCAGCGAGATTCCGCACAGCCACATCGACACCGAACCGAACAGCGGCAGTGCGCAAACGATCAGGAGAACGATCAGTTTCAACTTGAGGTTCTGAATCCCACCACCGGATGGACGTCCTTCGGGGCGACGGGCGCGAGAGTTACTCATGCCTTGGCCGCCGACCAGTCGACCCAGCCGAACTGCCAGGTCGCCAGAATCACCAGACCGAAAACGATCCGGTACCAGGCAAACGCTGCGTAACTGTGGCTGGCGATGAACTTGAGCAGACCGCGTACGGCAATCATGGCGAAGATAAACGCAGTGATGAAGCCGATGGCAAACACCGGGAAATCCGCCGGCACAAACAGGTGACGATACTTGTAACCGGAGTACACCGCCGCACCGACCATGGTCGGCATGGCCAGGAAGAACGAGAACTCGGTCGCGGTCTTGCGCGACAGGCCAAACAGCAGGCCACCGATGATCGTCGAGCCGGAACGCGAAGTGCCGGGAATCATTGCCAGACATTGCGCGAAACCGACTTTCAGCGCGTCCTTCCAAGTGATCTCGTCCACGGTTTCGGCGTGTACTTCATGCTGCCTGCGTTCGGCCCACAACATGATCACGCCACCCACCACCAGCGCAGCCGCAACCGTGATCGGGTTGAACAGGTATTGGTGAATCAAATCGGCAAAAATCACCCCCAACACCACCGCCGGCAGAAACGCGATCAACAGGTTGGCGGTGAAACGCCGAGCACTCGGCTGGGTCGGCAAGCCGATCACCACGTCGAGAATCTTGCGGCGAAACTCCCAGACCACCGCGAGGATCGCGCCGAGCTGAATAATGATGTTGAACGCCATGGCCCGTTCGCCGCCGAAGTCGAGCAAGTCGGCAACAATGATCTGGTGTCCGGTACTGGAAATGGGCAAAAACTCCGTCAGCCCCTCTACAACTCCAAGAATCAGCGCCTGCAAGGCGGTCCAAAGATCCATCAGTCCCCCAAAGAGCGATGCACGGCGGCATGCCCCGATAATATTTTTTTACGTTCACTGCGTTCAGCGTAGCTGTTTGTTGCTGTCCGATTCCGCGCACACAGGATCCACACGAAACGGTCAAAATTCCGTGAAATATCAACTTGGATTCAGGTTTTTACGCGCGGGGCCGAAATCCTAACAGACAAGCCTTAATAGTGCTGCGGCGTTATTCGACTTGGGTCGCGTATGCCCGATCACCCAAACGTGGTTGGATGCTGGCGTTGATTTATTACAAGAAAAAGAAATCGGAGTGACAGCGTTATGAACAGCTTGCGCAGTGTGTCGATCAGCCGACGCTTGTGGCTCATTTTGGTTGTGGCCGTGGTCATGTTGTTGACTTTGGGTGTGCTGATGCTCAAGCAGATCCACGACGACCTGTATCACGCCAAGGCGCAGAAAACCCAGCATGTGGTGCAGACCGCCAGCGGCCTGCTGACCTACTACCACGACCTCGAAACCGCCGGCACCCTCACCCGCGACGCCGCACAGAAGCAGGCGCTGACCGCCATTCGCGGTCTGCGCTACGACCAGAGCGATTACTTCTGGATCAACGACCTCACGCCTGTGATGGTCATGCACCCGACCAACCCCAAGCTCGAAGGCCAGAACCTCTCGGCGATCCGCGACCCGGACGGTTTCGCGGTGTTCAACGAAATGGTCGCAATCGCCAAAAGCAAGGGCGCCGGCATGGTCGATTACCGTTGGCCCAAGCCCGGCGCCAGCGAGCCGGTGGCGAAAACCTCTTACGTCAAACTGTTCGAGCCATGGGGCTGGGTGCTCGGCTCCGGCGTTTACATCGACGATGTGCAGGGCGAGTTCCAGGGTCAGGTGATCAAGGCTTCGGTGATAGGCCTGGTGATCGCCGTGATCATGGCCCTGCTGGTGATTTTGATTGCCCGCAGCATCGTGCGTCCGCTGCAGGAAACCGTGAACGCCATGGCCAACATCGCCAGCGGTGAAAGCGACCTGACTCGCAGTCTCGACACCCACGGCCAGGACGAAGTGACGCAACTGGCTCATCACTTCAACGCCTTTACCGCCAAGTTGCGCCGGGTGATAGGCGATTTGCAGATCTCGGCCAGTGCGCTGGGCCAGTCCTCAAGTGAACTGGGCAACGATGCCACCCAGGCCCAGCAACGCAGCCAGCAGCAATCGCAGCAGATGGAACTGGTGGAGACGGCGATCAACGAAGTCACCTACGGCGTGCAGGACGTAGCGAAGAATGCCGAACATGCGGCCGCTGAAATGCGCGATGCCGAAGCCCAGGCACAACAGGGCCAGATCAACATCGACGGCAGTCTGCAACAGATCGATAAACTGTCGGGGACCATTGATCAGGCGGTCGAGGTGATTCGCACCCTGGCGGCGGAAAGTACGCAGATCGGCAGTGTGCTGGAGGTGATCCGCTCGATTGCCGAGCAAACCAACCTGCTGGCACTCAACGCGGCCATCGAAGCGGCCCGCGCCGGCGAACAGGGCCGTGGTTTCGCGGTGGTGGCCGATGAAGTTCGGTTGTTGGCGCAGCGCACGCAAAAATCGACGGCGGAAATCCAGACCATGATCGAACGCCTGCAGAATCATTCCGAAGCGGCGGTGAAGGTCATTGGTGACAGCAGCAAGGCCTCGCAACTGACCATCGAACAGGCCGGCCTCGCCGGCGCCAGCCTCAACGCCATCGGCCAGGCGCTGCGCAATCTCAATGGCCTGAACGCCTCGATTGCCAGCGCCACACTGCAACAGGCGCATGTGGTCGAAGACATCAATCAGAACGTCACGCAAGCAGCCGGGCTGTCCCACAGCACAGCGCTGGCGGCGGAACAGTCGAGCGCGGCGAGCGTGAAGCTTGGGCAATTGAGCGAGCAGTTGAATCAGCTTCTGCGGCAATTCCGCGTCTAACAGCGCTCCCCTGTAGGAGTGAGCCTGCTCGCGATAGCGTCGTATCAGTCAACCAAGAGTGGCTGACCCACCGCCATCGCGAGCAGGCTCACTCCTACAGATTTTTGGGTACAATCCGCTCCCTCCTCAATTCCCCCAAGGAACCCCCATGTCCGGGCTTGAACTGTTTGCCGCCGCCCTCGGTGTGATCGCCGTCTGGCTGACGGTCAAACAGAATCCATGGTGCTGGCCGATCGGCCTGATCATGGTGTTGCTGTACAGCTGGATCTTCTATGACGTGAAGCTGTACTCGGACATGTTGCTGCAAGTGATCTACGCCGCGCTGCAAGTCTACGGCTGGTGGCAATGGACCCGCGCCGGGACGATGCATGACGGACGCGATGTCACCCGTTTGGACCGGCGCTCGATCCTGCTCGGCCTGAGTGTCGGAGCGCTCGGCAGTCTGCTGCTCGGCGCAGCCATGGCACACTGGACCGATGCGGCGCAGCCGTGGCTCGACGCCGCGCTGACGGCGTTCAGCCTGGTCGCACAACTCTGGATGGCGCAGAAACGCTTGCAATGCTGGGCGCTGTGGTTCGTGCTGGACGTGATTTTCGTCGGTCTGTTTCTTTACAAGGGTCTTTACCTCACTGCGGCGCTCTACGCCCTGTTCACCTTGATTGCCGTGCAAGGTTGGCGTGAGTGGCGCGCCGATCCGGCGTTGCAGCGATGAAAGTCGTTGTACTGACCGGCCCGGAATCCACGGGCAAGAGTTGGCTGGCGGCAGGCCTGCAGGAACACTTTGGTGGCCTGCGGGTGGATGAATACGTGCGCTGGTTCATCGAGCAGAATCCGCGCGACACCTGCCTGAATGACATCCCCGACATCGCCCGAGGGCAGTTGCAATGGGAGGATCAGGCACGGGCGCAGCAACCGGAACTGCTGATTCTCGACACCCACCTGCTGAGCAACATCCTCTGGAGCCAGACGCTGTTCGGCGACTGCCCGCACTGGCTCGAGTCCGAGCTGCTGGCGCGGCATTACGACCTGCACCTGCTGTTGTCGCCGGAACAGATCGACTGGACCAACGACGGCCAACGCTGCCAGCCGCAACTCAGTGAACGCATGGCGTTCTTTCAAGCCACCCGCGACTGGCTGGAACAACACCGGCAACCGCTGCAAATCATTCAGGGCAACTGGGATGAACGTCGGTCTCAGGCCTTGGATGCAGTGAGGCGTTTGTTGGCTGCTTGACCGTCAAAGGGCTCCTTTCGGGGCTAAAGTGTCCATTCCTGAAACACCCATCCCCGCGCAAAGCAGCCATTTCAATGGCCTTCATCGTTCTGTCAGGACATCTGTTACTGCCGTGAAACACCTCAGCGCAAACCCTTGTTCCAGAGCTTTGCACCGCCCCTGACCCCGCACGCGCCTGCACGACTGTTTCAGCGCTGAGACAGATTATGTAACAGCGCTGCACGGCTCGGCACTAACCCATTGAAAGTCAAGAACAACTCAAAAGCGGCACAGCTTTCGCTCTCTCCTTCACAACGCTGACAAGAGCCAGCCCACTAAAGAAGGAATTGCCGCCGTGGGGAATATCAATAAAGGCTTGACCTGCCTCTTGCTGATCGGATCTGCAGCCAGCTCTCTGATCAGTTTCACCGCCCACGCCGATGGCAACGGCGTGATCGTTCTCAATCGGGAAGTTCAACCCATACCGATTGGCCGCAATGGCGGCAAAGACCCCTACCCGACCACAGTCAACGCCAACCCGTCAGTGACCGTCAACGCAGCCACTGCGCATGCCGAACTGAGCGATAACGAATTCGCCGGCATCGCCAGCGGTTCTTCGATTGCCAACTCGGTGAACAACGCGTTCGGCGGCTCCGCCGTCAACACACTCAATGGCATCAACAACGGTATGCCGGGTGCGGGTGGTGGAAGCGGCAACGGTGGAGGCATGGGCTCATCCATTTCCAACACCGTGAACCGCGCCGTCAGTAATGGCCTGGCCCCACTGGGCGCTCTCGGCGGAGCCATGAAATGAACCGCTCCCTGATCTTCCTTGCCCTGCTGGCCAGTACCAGCGCCATGGCCGACTCCAGTGTGCCGGTGCAGAACAGCGCCAACATCCAGGATTCCGGTGCCCAATACAACGGCAACTTCGGCGTCAACCAGGCGGCTGGCGACCAGTCGCAACAGGCCAACGTCCGGGCGATTGCCAACGGCCCCAGCGCCTCGGCGACGACCACCATCAACCAGAACATCAACACGGCCAGCGATCCGCGGATGAACGCGACAGCCACCATTGGCGGCAACTCTTTCAGTAACGGCAGTGGCGTACTGGGCGTGAACCAGTCGGCCGGCGCCGGCAACCAGATGGCCAACGTGGTGCGGATCAGCACCAGTACCGGGCCGCAAAGTATCGACGACAGCGTGCTTTCCCAACAGAACGTGACGCCGTCAATCAGCTCAGGAGCAACTGACACTTCGAAAGGCAGCCGCCAGGTCATTACCAGCGACCAGGCCTTCACCGGCAGCCGGGGAGTGATTCAGGTGAACCAGAGTGCCGGGGTGGGGAATCAGGTTTCAAACACCCTGAGCATCCGGGTCGCTAACTGACCCAATTGCAGTGCAAGAAAGTACCAACACTTAACCAACACATGAGCAAGGGGAAACAAAATGAAATCTACAATGGCCCTCAAACCACTGGTTTTCGCTCTGGCAGCAGTGATGGCAATGGCAGCACAAGCAGGCGGCGGCAATGAAGGCGGTCACGGCCACAACCCTCCTCCACCAAAAGGCCCGACTCTGGAACAACTGCTGCAGATCGGTGCAGGCGCCAGCGCCGTTTCGGTGGATACCCAAAACAGCGACACCAACGTTGTGAACAACGAAGGCACCCAGAACAATTCGTCGATGTCCAATGCGATGAACAGTTCCAGCGGCAACATCAACGGTAACTCGGCGGCCGGTGACGGCAACCAGCAAGCCAACCTGGCAGCGATCGCTTCGTCCGACGAAAGCTTCATCTTCGGCACCTCGACCGCCGCCGCCAGCGCGGCCCAATACAACAACAATAACTATGTAAACAACCAGTCGACCGTCAACTCGTCGACCCTCAACAATGTCGCCAACAGCAGCTCGGGTAACATCAACGCCAACTCCGCTGCCGGCAACTTCAACCAACAGAAAAACGACCTGGCAATCGCTTCGTCGGGTGGCCGTGTAGCCCAGGCTGCCTCTGCAGCTAGCCAGTCCTCGACCAACCTGGTTGTTGAAAACCAAGGCGTGCAGACCTACTCCAAAGACACCCTCAAAGGCACCTTCAGCGCAACCGGTGGCTTCGTGGCAGCCGGCGTGGCAAAAACCGAAGGCGACGATCATGGTGGCCACGGCAGCTGGGGCGACAAAGGCGGCAAAGGTGGCAGCAGCACTTCTGGCTTCGTAGCAGTAGGCGAACTGGCACTGGCCGGCACCACCACCCAACAAGTGCTGGTTCCAACCGGCTGGACTGCACCGGTGTACAACACCTCCAATGTTGCCAACGTAGCGAACGGCTCGTCCGGCAACGTCGGCTTCAACAGTGCGGCAGGCGTTGGCAACATGCAGGTCAACGCAACTTCCATCTCGTCGGCCGGCCATTAATCGCGACCGTCTGCAAAAGCCCCGGCAACGGGGCTTTTCCACACTCCGACAAGGCGTATCGATCATGCGTATGACTGCCCTCACCGTCCTGCTGTGCCTGTGCGGCGCCACTCAAGCTGCACAGATGCCCGTAGCCGCCCTTCCTGGCGGCATCCTGGTCTACAAGCAGGTACAAAGTATTCGTGAGCGAAAGTTCAGCGACATTGTCGAGCAAAAAACCGATTTCAGTTGCGGCGCCGCCGCACTGGCAACCGTGTTGCGCCAGGCTTATTGGCTCGACGTCGATGAGGATCACATCATAAAAGGCATGCTGGTCAACGCAGACCAGGATCTTGTGCGTACACAGGGTTTCTCCATGCTGGACATGAAACGCTACATAGAAAGCATCGGCATGCGCGCCAGGGGCTACAAGATTCCGCCTGAAAAGCTTGATGCAGTTTCGATACCGGTCGTAGTCCTGATGGACATCCGCGGCTACAAACACTTCGTCGTATTGCAGCGGGCAGACAAGGACTGGGTGTACATCGGCGATCCCGTACTGGGCCACAAACGCTACAGCCACGCTGACTTCGTCAACGGCTGGAACGGCATCGTATTTGCCATCGTAGGCCCCGGTTACGACAAAGCCAACGTATTACGCGACCCTCCGGCACCACTGACAGCAAAGAACAAACTCGATGAGTTCGCCCCTGTCAGAGACGCCGAACTGATGGAATTCGGTTTCATTCAGAGCGACTTCTTTTAGCGTCCAATAATGATAAGAGGGGCAGGATGCTCCGGGAGCAGCAGATGAAAGCCTCATACTGGCTGGCGGCCGCTTGCCTGGCGGCGAGTACGTCAAGCTTTGCCAATGAAGTATTCAAACCGATAGAAGTCAACGACCAGGAACTCAGCCAGCTACGCGGTCGTTTTGTCATGCCGGGGCGCATCATCAGCTTCGGCGTCGTCATGAGCAGTACCTGGCGCAACGCCAGTGGCGACCTGATAGGGGCAACCAGCTCGATGCAGATTCAGGCCTCCACCGTAAAACCCCAATTCTATGTCTCCACCATCAGCCAGCTCGGCAACGGTTCCACGAACAATACCCAAGGCACCGGCAACGTGATTGGCGGCGCAGGACTGAGCAATACACAAGGCGTGACGCAAAGCGTACGCGCCGCCGGCGACAGCAACAGTGCCAACAACAACGTCGCGATCAACGTGACGCAATCGACTACCGCACCGACCATGGCTCCGGCCTCCGGTCAGGCTCTGATGAGTGGCCAGACCATCGGCGCCAGCAACGCCGCCGGCAGCGTCGCCGTATCGGCCATCAGCGGCGGCGTGCAGATGGCCATCCAGGCCAGTAACAACCAGGGTTCGGCACTGCAACAAGTGGCTCAGGCCGGCCTGCTGCAAAACACCACCCTGCTGGGTAACAGCAATCTGGTCAACAACCAGACCCTGCTCAATGTCGTGATCAACAACAACCTGAATCCGGCCGCGAGCGCCGCGCAGAATCTTAATCAACTCAAGGGACTACGCAATGCAGGATATTGAACTACGCTGATTTTCGATCATTGGGCTTAAAGGGACGGCTTTTTCATGTATCGATCGGCATCACTGCGCGCAGTCGTATGTTTGAGCACACTTTTTCCGGCCGCAGCGTTACAGGCCGCGACGGATCCGGATGTTGAAACACTCAAGCAGGAGCTCCTTGAGCTTAAACAGCGATACGAGACGCAGCAAAAGGCATTGGCGGTACTTGAGCAGCGGGTTCGGCAGGTTGAAGACCAGCCTGCGACCCCGCAGCCCAAGCGTCTGGTCAAATCCCCTGCAGAGCTGAGAAAGAGCAATCAATCGGTCGCTGCGACCGGTACGGGTGCAGCCGCAGCGTCGGGGGGCGCGGCGGGAGGAAGTGGTGCGTCCTACGGACAGTCGCTGGCAGACGATTCGCAACCGGCGCAAAGTGTGACCAACCTGTATGACGAGGCCAGCGGCTTCTTCGGCGGCGGCAAGTTCAGTTTCGAGACCGGTCTGACGTATTCCCACTACGACACTCGCCAACTGACACTCAACGGCTTCCTGGCACTGGACTCGATCTTTCTGGGCAACATCAACCTGGACCGGATCAAGGCTGACACCTACACACTGGATCTCACCGGCCGCTACAACTACAACAACCGCTGGCAGTTCGACCTGAACGTGCCCGTGGTCTATCGCGCCTCGACTTACCAGTCCGGTGGTGGCAACAACGGCGGTGCGAACGTCACAACCCAGGGCGACGTTGATCAGGATCCGACGATTGGCGACATCAACGCCGGGATTGCCTACAAGTTCCTCGACGAATCGGCCAACCTGCCGGACGCGGTATTCACCTTGCGCGTCAAGGCTCCAACCGGCAAGGATCCGTTTGGCATCAAGCTGATCCAGTCGCAAAGCAACACCAACCTCTATGTACCTGAAAGCCTGCCGACCGGTAACGGCGTCTGGTCGGTTACGCCGGGTATCTCGCTGGTCAAGACCTTCGACCCGGCAGTGCTGTTCGGCACCCTCTCCTACACCCACAACCTGGAGGAGTCGTTCGGCGATATCAGCTCGACGGTCAATCAGAAAACCCCGGGCAAGGTCAGGATCGGCGACAGCTTCCAGGTCGGCATGGGCGTAGCATTTGCCCTGAACGAGAAGATGAGTATGTCGTTCTCGATGTCTGACCTCGTTCAGCGCCGCAGCAGCCTCAAGCCTGATGGCCAGGACTGGCAGTCGGTGATTTCCAGTGATGCCAACGCCGGTTACTTCAACATCGGCATGACCATCGCCGCCACGCCTAACCTGACGATCGTGCCCAACCTGTCACTGGGGATGACTCCGGATGCGCCGGACTTCACCTTCAGCCTGAAATTCCCGTACTACTTCTAAAGCAAAAGATCGCAGCCTGCGGCAGCTCCACGGATTCCAAATCCAGGAGCTGCACAGGCTGCGATCTTTTTGATCTTTGGTCTCTAGCGGATCTGGTGTTTGTGCAGCAGGCGATAAAACGTCGGCCGCGACACGCCCAGCACCTTCGCCGCGACACTGAGGTTGTCGCTGTGCCGGTTCAACACATCGCACAGCGCCTGGCGTTCGGCGCGAGTCTTGTAGTCTTCCAGCGTCCCCATCGGCGCCGAAATCGAGTGCTGACTGAGTAATCCCAGATCCCGGGCTTCGATCTGCCTTCCTTCCGCCAGCACCAGACCACGTCGCACGCGGTTGGCCAGTTCCCGCACGTTGCCTGGCCAATCGTGTTTGCCCATGGCGATCAACGCATCCTCACTGAAGCTGCGCGGACGGCGCCCGGTCTCGTGGCTGTAGAAGTGGGAAAAATGGTTGGCCAGCATCGACAGATCACCGTGGCGTTCGCGCAATGGCGCGGTCACCACTTGCAGCACATTGAGGCGGTAATAGAGGTCTTCGCGAAAACGCTTTTTCTCGATGGCCGCTTCCAGGTCAACGTGGGTGGCCGCCAGTACACGAACATCGACCGGGATCGGCTGACTGCCGCCGACGCGCTCGATATGTTTTTCCTGGAGAAAACGCAACAGGTTGGCCTGCAATTCAAGTGGCAGATCGCCGATTTCATCGAGAAACAGCGTGCCACCATTGGCGGCCTCGATGCGCCCGACCTTGCGCTGATGCGCACCGGTAAAGGCACCTTTCTCGTGGCCAAACAGTTCGGACTGAATCAAATGTTCGGGAATCGCCCCGCAATTGATCGCCACAAACGGCTTGCTGTGGCGTTGGGACTGGCGGTGCAGCGTGCGTGCGACCAGTTCTTTACCGGTGCCGCTTTCGCCCCGGATCAATACCGGGGATTCGGTCGGCGCCAGTTTGCTCAGTAACTTGCGCAGCTCTCGGATCGGCTTGCTGTCGCCGAGTAACTCGTGTTCAGGCTGGTCGACGTGAATCGTGCCTTGCCCGCGCAAACGCGCCATGCCGAATGCGCGGCCCAGAGTCACCTGTACGCGTGAGACATCGAACGGCAAGGTATGGAAATCGAAAAACCATTCGCAGACGAAGTCACCGACGTTTTGTAATCGCAGGACTTCCTGATTCAACACCGCGATCCACTCGGTGCCACTGCGGCTGATCAGTTCCTTGACCGCTTCGGGGCGTTCGAGGTGAAAAGGTTGCAGTCGCAGCAGCCCGACATCACATGTCCGATCGGCGGCATTTTCCAGGGTACAACTGTCAACATCCCAGCCCACCGCGCGCAATCCGGGTAACAGGCGATGGCAGTCGTCACAGGGGTCGACTACCAATAAACGTCGTAACGCTGGCGCTTCGATCATGACTGTTCCTTGGCGCCAAATTTAAGGAAATTATTGTAAAAACAGTCATTTGGCAGACCCGACTGTAACATTAGCAAGAAATTGACAGGGCCTTGTATCGATTGCTTATAGGTATACAAGCTAACGAGTTATAAGAAGCGAGTTTATTAGTTAGCTATCGAGTTGCTAACTTTCAGCAAGCTTTCAAAAACGCTCGAAATGTCCGGCCTCAGCAACAAAGTTAAAATTTCTTTGTGTCGTGTGTGACCTGCCACGGGGTTGCGTGCATCAGTACAAGTAACCAGCCGAACGGTAAGCCCAACCGACGGCAGATCATTTGATTGGGCACGACAGAGAGAAGACCCCATGACCGCCCCGCTCCGTATCAACGAAGCTCTTTTGATTGCCAACCACGCGTTCAAACCCTTCCAGTGCGTGGCCTGGGCCCCACAAGACGGCAACGGCGAACTGAACCTGACCGTCATCGATCGCACCAACTCGCATATCGGCCGCCAGCAGATCCCAAGCAGCGCCTACTCCGACCCGGCGCAGCTGGAATTGCTGTTGCAACAAGCCCGTGCTGAATTGAGCAAAGAAGGTTACCTGCTGCAATCGTGGTCGATGCCACATTGATCAGAGGGTCATGCGGATGACACTCAGGTCATCCGCATTGTGTTTCGTTAGTTCCAAACTGCTGTTTATCTCCAGTACTTTTGTACAACTTTCCTTCAAGCGTCAGGCGCCACTGCTTGGCAGGCTTTCATTTGGTTCAAAAAGACACTGTTATGGCACAGTGCGACCCTCCACCTGTTAGTTCTGTCAGTTGAACTTGCGTGTATTCAGGGATTGAATGTTCCGCTCATGCAGTTACCCGCCCGATTCGGGCCTGGTCAACTTGCAAGGAGAAGCATGCATGTCCTCCGAGAACGCCTTTGCGCGCCCGGCACTACTCAATACCTGCGGACAACTGGACAAACAATTTGCCAACACTGGCGTTGCCCAAGTCTATTTCGCCGGCAGTGTTTCCAGCATGACCCAGGATGTTGCGCTGGACCGACAGGGACGCGTGTTGGTCGCCGCCAAGATCGGCACTGCCCAAGGCAGCCGTTTTGGTCTGGCGCGAATACTCGCTGACGGTTCGGCCGACCTCGCGTTTGGACAACAAGGCAGTGTGATCGGTGAATTTGAATGCGGTTTTGAAGCCACGGGTGGCAAGGTCCAGGTGCTGCCCGACGGGCGAATCCTGCTGGCCGGGCTGCATTATCAAAACACCCATCGCACCCTGCCCGCCCTTGCCCTGTTCAGCGCCGACGGAATTCCCGACCCGGGTTTTGGCGAAAATGGCTGCAAAGTAGTGCGCCTGCCTGGAGACCTGTCCATCGGTTCCCGCGATACCTGGCTACCGCCCGGTGTGCCAGGCGCCGAAGCCTGCGACATCGCCGTGCAAGACGACGGGCACATTCTGCTGATCGCCAATCACCACTTCGAACTTGCCGACCATGCCGGCATGCTGATCCGCCTGATGCCAGACGGCGAGCTCGATACAAGCTTCAATGGCCGCGGCTTCGTGATGATCCGCCATCTGCTGCTCAACACCTGGCTCAGCAGCCTTGTATTGCAGGAAGATGGGCGGATCCTCGTCGCTGGCTCAATTGACTTCCCCCAAGAGGGGCTGGTCGCGCGCTATTTGCCTGACGGGCGCCTTGATGAACGTTTCGCGGTGGATGGTTTCCTCGCCTTCAAGGCCCACGGCCAAAGCGCGATGGTCAGTCAGGTCATCGAGTCGCAGGAGCATCTGCACTGCTTTGGCAGCAGTCGTGATCCGATCCGCTGCCTGGCGCTGAGCCTGCACCGCAATGGTCGTCCGGAATTGCGCAACAACTCAGGCCTCCCGCATCTGCTGGAAATCGGTCCCAGCGGTTGCCAGTGGAGCGCAGCCCAATGCATGGCTGATGGCCGAATCATCGCGGTGGGTGCAACGATTGGCGGGATCGAAGCGGATTTCATCGTGGCGCGCTATCTGCTCGACGGACGACTCGACGCGCAGTTCGGCAACGGCGGCTGGCTACGCACGCGTCTGGGGCACAGCCTGGACACCGCCAATTCGCTCGCCGTGCAGGTAGACGGACGCATCCTGGTTGGCGGCTATTCACTGGACGGCAACTACCGCGCCATGGTCGCGCGCTATCTGAATCAATAACTCCCGCGGACTTGAACTTGCCAGACACTTGCGGCAACTTGCGCGCTTCTTAATACAAGGAGCAACCGATGTCCGGTTCACTGGCCCAGGCGTTCGCGCACAATTTCCTCGGGCATTCGCCCCGCTGGTACAAGGCGTGCATCGTCGGGTTCCTGATCCTCAACGCCGTGGTGCTGTTCACTGTCGGCCCGGTCGCCGCCGGCTGGCTGCTGGTGATCGAGTTCATTTTCACCCTAGCCATGGCGCTCAAGTGCTATCCGTTGATGCCCGGCGGGTTGTTGCTGATCGAAGCCCTGCTGCTGAAGATGACCACGCCGCAGGCGCTGTACGATGAGTTGGTGCACAACTTTCCGGTGATCCTGCTGCTGATGTTCATGGTCGCAGGCATCTACTTCATGAAAGACCTGCTGCTATTTCTGTTCTCGCGCCTGCTGTTGGGCGTGCGTTCCAAGGCGCTGCTGGCGCTGATGTTCTGCTTTCTTTCGGCGTTTCTGTCGGCGTTTCTTGATGCGCTGACCGTGACGGCGGTGATCATCAGCGCGGCGGTCGGTTTCTATTCGGTTTACCACCGCGTAGCCTCGGGCAACGATCCGCGCCAGGACAGCGAATTCAGCGACGACCGGCACCTGCCAGCCCTGCACCATGACGATCTCGAGCAGTTTCGCGCATTCCTGCGCAGCCTGCTGATGCACGGCGCGGTGGGCACCGCACTCGGCGGGGTCTGTACGTTGGTGGGCGAGCCGCAGAATCTGCTGATCGGCCATGAGATGGGCTGGCACTTCGCAGAATTCTTCCAGAAGGTCGCGCCGGTGTCGCTGCCGGTACTGGTGGCGGGCCTGCTGACCTGCATGCTGCTGGAAAAGTTGCGCTGGTTTGGCTACGGCACCCTGCTGCCGGACAACGTGCGTGCCGTGCTCGCCAATTACGCCGCCGAAGACAACGCCGAACGCACACCGCGCCAGCGTGCCGCCCTGCTGGTGCAAGGCGCTGCTGCGTTGATCCTGATAGGTTGCCTGGCGTTTCACGTCGCCGAGGTCGGCCTGATCGGTCTGATGGTGATCGTGTTGATCACCGCGTTCACTGGCATCACCGACGAGCATCGCCTGGGCAGCGCCTTCAAAGACGCCATGCCGTTCACTGCATTGCTGGTGGTGTTCTTTGCCGTGGTCGCGGTGATTCACGATCAACAACTGTTTGCCCCGTTGATCCAGTGGGTGCTGGCCCTGCCGGCGGAGCAACAACCGGGCATGCTGTTCATTGCCAACGGCCTGCTCTCGGCGATCAGCGACAACGTGTTCGTCGCCACCATCTACATCACCGAAGTGAAACAGGCTTTCCTGTCCGGGCACATGAGCCGCGAGCATTTCGAGACACTGACGATCGCGATCAACACCGGCACCAACCTGCCGAGCGTGGCAACACCGAATGGTCAGGCGGCGTTCCTGTTCCTGCTGACCTCGGCGATCGCGCCGCTGGTGCGCCTGTCGTACGGGCGGATGGTGTGGATGGCGTTGCCGTACACCGTGGTGATGGGGTTGCTGGGGTGGTATGCGGTGAGTTACTGGCTCTGACAACCCGCGATTAAAACTGTGGGAGCGGGCTTGCTCGCGAAGACGGAGTATCAGGCACTTGATGTGTTGACTGACACACCGCATTCGCGAGCAAGCCCGCTCCCACAGTTTGTTTCCGGGTGAATCAGCGACCGAGAATGTACTTCTCGATCGCCTGCGCCACGCCGTCGTCGGTGTTTGGCGCGGTCACTGCATCGGCTTGCCGTCGCACCGCTTCTTCCGCCTGCCCCATGGCGATCGAGAACCCGGCACGATGGAACATCGCCGGGTCATTACCGCCATCGCCAATCGCGGCGGTGTGCTCCAGCGGCACGTTCAGGTACTCGGCAATCGTCGACAGCGCGGTGCCCTTGTTTGCCTCCAGCGCCGTGACGTCCAGATACACCGGTTGCGAACGTGAAACCTGCGCCTGTCCCTCAACCTTGGTCAACAAACGGGCTTCCAGTTCAATCAGCAGATCCGTGTTCTGACTGGTGGCGACGATCTTGTCGATCCTTTGCAAGTATGGCTCGAAACTCTCCACCACCACGGGCGGATAGCCAAGACCGTGCTGTTCACGCGGCACCATTGGCCCGTTGGGGTCCTTGAGCAGCCAGTCACCGCCACTGAACACCCAGATTTCCACACCTGGCTGATCGATGAACGTCGCCAAAGCCGTCAGCGCCACCGGTACCGGCAGATAGTGCGCAGCCAGCAGCGTGCCGTCAGGCTTGACGATGGTGCCGCCGTTGAACGCCGCTGTCGGTACGTCGATACCCAAGGCTTCGATCTGCTGCAACATGGCTTTGGGTGGGCGCCCGGTGGCAAGACTGAAAAACACGCCAGCCTCGCGCAACGAGCGAACCGCGTCGAGGGTGCGCTGGCTCAGGCTGTGATCGGGCAGCAACAGTGTGCCGTCCATGTCACTGAGCAGAAAACGGATGGAGTGTTGCGTTGCGTTACTCATCCCAGACCATGCCAGACGCGACCATCGCGAGTCAGCAGATCATTGGCAGCTTGTGGGCCTTCTTCACCGGCAGCGTAGCTCTGCACGCTGGAATCCTGTTGCCAGGCGTCGAGGAACGGTTGCACCGCACGCCAGCCGTTCTCGATGTTGTCAGCACGCTGGAACAGCGTCTGATCGCCGGTCAGGCAGTCATAGATCAGCGTTTCGTAACCGGTTGACGGCTGCATCTCGAAGAAGTCCTTGTACGCGAACCCCAGCTCGATGTTGGCCATGTTCAACGCCGGCCCCGGCCGTTTGGCCAGCAGGTCGAACCACATGCCCTCATTGGGCTGGATCTGGATACGCAGATAGGTCGGCTGCAGCTCGTCGACCTCGGTGTCACGGAACTGCGCGTACGGCGCCGGTTTGAAGCAGATGACGATCTCGGTGTCGCGTACGCTCATGCGCTTGCCGGTGCGCAAATAGAATGGCACACCGACCCAGCGCCAATTGTCGATCATGACTTTCAGCGCGACGTAGGTTTCGGTGCTGCTGTCGGGCGAAACGTTCGGCTCCTGACGGTAACCGTTCAACGCTTTGCCATCGACTTCACCGGCGCTGTATTGACCGCGTACCGAATTGGCTCGCGCCTCCTCGACCGTCCATGGACGGATCGCGCCGACCACTTTGGCCTTCTCGCCACGCACCGCGTCAGCGCCAAACGCGGCCGGTGGTTCCATGGCGACCATCGCCAGCAACTGGAACAGGTGATTGGGCACCATGTCCCGCAACGCGCCGGTGTGTTCGTAAAAACTGCCACGGGTTTCAACACCGACGGTTTCCGCGGCGGTGATCTGCACGTGGTCGATGTAATGGTTGTTCCAGAAGGCCTCGAACAGGCTGTTGGAGAACCGGCTGACCAGAATGTTCTGCACGGTTTCCTTGCCCAGGTAATGGTCGATCCGATAGATCTGTTTCTCGGACATGACCTTGAGCAGGCAGGCGTTCAAGGCTTCGGCGGTTTGCAGATCGGAGCCGAACGGCTTCTCGATTACCACCCTTCTGAACGCCTCGGGGGTTTCCTCCAGCAGTTTGGCCGCGCCGAGTCGGCGCACCACTTCACTGAAGAAACGTGGCGCGGTGGCCAGGTAGAACACCGCATTGCCAGTGCCGCTGTCGGCAATTTTTGCCGCCAGCGCTGAATAGGTGCTGTCGTCCAGGAAGTCGCCCTGGACGTAGCTGATACCTTTGGCGAGTTTGGCCCACAAGGCCGGATCAAGCATCTGATCGCCCTTGCCGACCTTCGCCGCCACTTCGGTACGGATGAAGTCTTCGAGTTTTTGCGCGAAGGCTTCATCGCTAATGGCGTTGTGGTCAACGCCGACGATCCGCAGGCCATCATTCAGCAGGCCGTCGCGACTCAGGTTGTACAGCGCCGGCATCAGCAAGCGCTTGACCAGGTCACCGTGGGCACCGAACAGAAACAGCGTGGTCGGTGGAGCGGGTTCTGCCTTGGATTTCCTGCGGATCGTATGGGTCATTTTTTCGGTGTCTCCACATGGCCGCCGAAGCCGAAGCGCTGGGCCGAAAGGATCTTGTCGCCAAAGGTGCCCTGACCGCGGGAGCGGTAGCGCGAGAACAACGAGTTCGACAGCACCGGCACCGGCACTGCCTGTTCCATGGCCGCCTCGATGGTCCATTGGCCTTCGCCGCTGTCAGCCACCGAACCGGAGAACCCGTCGAGCTTCGGATCGCTGGCCAGCGCGTCGGCGGTCAGGTCCAGCAGCCAGGACGAAACCACGCTGCCACGACGCCAGACTTCGGCGATGTCGGCAACATTCAGATCAAAGCGCTGGTCTTCCGGCAGGCGCTCGCTGGATTTGGTCTTGAGGATGTCGAAGCCTTCGGCAAACGCGGCCATCATGCCGTACTCGATGCCGTTGTGGATCATCTTCACGAAGTGCCCGGCACCGGCAGGACCGGCGTGAATGTAGCCGTGCTCGGCACGGTGATCATCGGACTTGCGGTCCTTGGTGCGCGGAATCTCGCCCATGCCCGGTGCCAGCGCAGCGAACAGCGGGTCAAGACGGCTGACGGTCTCGGCATCGCCGCCGATCATCATGCAATAGCCGCGCTCCAGGCCCCAGACGCCGCCGGAGGTGCCGACGTCGATGTAGTGCAGGCCTTTCTCGGACAGAGTCTTGGCCCGGCGAATGTCATCCTTATAGTTGGTGTTGCCGCCGTCGATGATGGTGTCACCGGCTTCCAGCAAGTCGCTCAGGGTGTTGATGGTGTCTTCGGTCGGCGCGCCGGCCGGCAGCATGACCCATACGGCACGTGGCTTGGACAGGCCTGCCACCAGGGCCGGCAGATCGGCAACGCCCGTAGCGCCCTCGGCGGCCAGGGTGTCGACAAAAGCGGTATTGCGGTCGTAAACAACGGTGGTGTGACCGTTGAGCATCAGACGTCGCGCAATATTGCCGCCCATGCGGCCCAGTCCAATAATCCCGAGTTGCATGTGCTGATGCTCCTTACTGCAAATAAATGTGTGTCAAAGGTTATAGCCCAACGTGATCCATGGAGGTTAGTCCAGAGCGTCGGGTGGGAAGTTTCCGGGCATTGTGCCCGATCCAGACTGATAACGTCGGGAAACGTGCCGAAGACACACCGACCATGAAAAATAAAAAAGTTCCCTTCACACGCAAAAGAAACCAAAATTGGCGCCGATAGCAAGTCAGTAGCCCCGACGCGGGGACGATTTGCAGTTGAGACACGCCATTTGCGAGGTGAGCAATGGGCACAGTACATACAGCAATGCCTCCACAAACCCTGTACGTCACGATCCGTCGTGATGAATTGCGCCAGTTGAAAGACGAGCGCGACCAGTTGAAGCAGGAGCTGGCGCAGCTGCGCTCGCTGACTCAGGGCGCTCAGCCCAAACCTCTGCCGGTTGTCCAGCGCAATCCGCACGCCTGACCTGCCCCGCCAGCTTCGGGAACGGCGCCTGTCGTTCCCGACATGATGCTCCCCTGCCCCTGATCAGCAACTAACGAAGTTTTCACACTGCCTTGGTGATACTCCGGCCCATTCTGGCCGTGCGTTTGCGCGCGGCTTCCGTTCGTCGGTTTTGATGTAGCGCTCCGACGGTGGTTAGTGACGATGAGCTGGAGTGCTGAATGGCATTGTTCAAACGCAGCAAAACGACTGCGACAGGTTTCGACTGGGCCGGTGTTCTCTGGCTGTTCGCGTTCTTCTGGTATTTCTCGGGAATCACCCAACTGCTGATCCAGCTGACCGGCACCTCCGGTTTCAGCGGTTTCCGTCAGGCCTTCGTGATGAGTGCGCTCTGGCTCGCCCCGATGCTGGCGTTCCCCAAGCGCACCAAACTGCTCGCCGCGTTGATCGGCGTGGTCCTGTGAGCCTGCTCCATGGCCAGCCTGGGTTACTTCTTTATCTATCAGCAGGAATTTTCGCAAAGCGTCATCTTCATCATGTTCGAGTCGAACGTGTCTGAGGCAGGCGAGTACATGACCCAGTACTTCGCATGGTGGATGATCCCGGCGTTCCTCGCCCATACCGCTTTCGCCTACTTCCTGTGGACGCGCCTGCGCCCGGTTTACATGCCCCGTGGCCGCGCATTCGTGGCCGCGATCGCGATCGTCTTCGCCGTAGTCGGCTACCCGCTGATCAAACAAACCCAGCGCACCGGCAGTTTCGCCGGCGGTTTCGAGAAGTTCGAAGACCGCATCGAGCCAGCCGTGCCTTGGCAAATGGCGGTGGCTTACCACCGCTACCTCGATACGCTGGCCGGCATGGAAGAGATGCTGCACAGCACCAGCAAGGTCCCGCCGCTGCACAACCTGAAGGTTGCAGACGCCGATAAACCTTCGACCCTGGTGCTGGTGATCGGCGAATCGACCAACCGTCAGCGCATGAGCCTGTACGGCTATCCGCGCAAGACCACGCCGGAGCTGGACAAGCTCAAGGATCAGCTCGCGGTGTTCGACAACGTCATCACTCCGCGCCCTTACACCATTGAAGCATTGCAACAGGTCCTGACCTTCGCCGACGAAGAAAACCCGGATCTGTACCTGTCGACGCCTTCGCTGGTCAGCATGATGAAACAGGCCGGCTACAAGACGTTCTGGATCACCAACCAGCAGACCATGACCAAGCGCAACACCATGCTCACGACCTTCTCCGAACAGGCCGACGAGCAGGTGTACCTGAACAACAACCGCAATCAGAACGCCGCGCAGTACGACGGTGACGTGATCGAGCCGTTCAACAAGGCGCTGACTGATCCGGCTCAACGCAAGCTTATCGTCGTGCATCTGCTCGGCACTCACATGAGCTACCAGTACCGTTATCCGCCGACCTTCGACAAGTTCCAGGACCGTACCGGCGTGCCGGCCGGCGTGCGTGATGACCAGGTGCCGACCTACAACAGCTATGACAACGCCGTGCTCTACAACGATTTCGTGGTGTCCAGCCTGATCAAGGACTACGCCAAGTCCGATCCGAATGGTTTCCTGCTGTACCTCTCCGACCACGGAGAAGACGTGTTCGACTCCGCCGGCCACAACACCCTTGGCCGCAACGAGAACAAACCGACGGCGCCGATGTACACCATTCCGTTCATGGCCTGGGCTTCGCCGAAATGGCGCGAGAACCATGACTGGAACTTCGCCGCAGACCTGGGGCGGCCTTACAGCAGCTCGCACCTGATCCACACTTGGGCAGACATGGCCGGCTTGAGTTTCGATGAACTGGACCGCAGCAAGAGCCTGGTCAGCGACAGCTTCAAGCCGCGTCCGCTGATGATCGGCAACCCGTACGAGCGTGAGCAGCGCGCCCTGATCGACTTCAGCCTGATGAAGCCGAAAAAGGTCGAGCCTGCCGCTGCGAATGTCGTGCAGCAGTAACGGCCTGGAAGGCGCCGGTTTCGAGAGATCGCAAGCGGCGCAACGTATAAAGAAAAAGCTCCGTATCGCAAGATACGGAGCTTTTTTTCGTTCCGGGCGGACAGGTTGCTCGCTTGTGCGGGGCTCTGCTGTGCCGTCTGAAGAGAATCGGCACAGCCAGCATGCTCGAAGGTGCCCTCCCCTTGAAAAAGCAGCCAGCGCGCTCAGAGGGCGTGAGTAAATCGCAGCGCCGGGCTCACGGATTTTTCTAGCACAAAAACAAACGCCCCGAACAAGTCGGGGCGTTTGTGGGTGCGTTCACTTGGGTGCTTTCACACCCTTCGCGATGCAGATCCGGCGCTATCAGTAAGCCTTGCCGGTCTTGTAGAAGTTCTCGAAGCAGAAGTTGGTGGCTTCGATGTAGCCTTCAGCGCCACCGCAGTCAAAACGCTTGCCCTTGAACTTGTAAGCCATTACGCAGCCATTCTGGGCCTGCTTCATCAGGGCGTCGGTGATCTGGATTTCGCCACCCTTGCCTGGCTCGGTCTGCTCGATCAGATCGAAGATGTCCGGGGTCAGGATGTAACGACCGATGATCGCCAGGTTCGACGGAGCGTCTTCCGGCTTTGGCTTCTCGACCATGCTGTGTACGCGGTAGATGTCGTCGCGGATCATCTCGCCGGCGATCACGCCGTATTTGCTGGTTTCCTGCGGATCAACTTCCTGAATGGCGATGATCGAGCAGCGGAACTGCTTGTACAGCTTGACCATCTGGGTCAATACGCCGTCGCCTTCGAGGTTGACGCACAGGTCGTCCGCCAGTACCACGGCGAACGGCTCGTCACCGATCAGTGGGCGACCGGTCAGAATCGCGTGGCCCAGGCCTTTCATTTCGGTCTGACGGGTATAGGAGAACGAGCACTCGTCGAGCAGCTTGCGGATGCCGACCAGGTATTTTTCCTTGTCGGTGCCTTTGATCTGGTTTTCCAGCTCATAGCTGATGTCGAAGTGGTCTTCCAGAGCACGCTTGCCACGACCGGTCACGATCGAGATTTCAGTCAGGCCAGCATCCAGAGCTTCTTCAACGCCGTACTGGATCAGTGGCTTGTTTACCACCGGCAGCATTTCTTTGGGCATGGCTTTAGTCGCTGGCAGGAAGCGAGTACCGTAACCGGCTGCTGGGAACAAGCATTTCTTGATCATATAAGTCCTTGAAAGGGCTGTGTGTACGAGTTTCGGCGCAGTCTAATCAGGCGGCGTGCACCTTACAATGCCCCGCACTGGCTAACCGATGCCAACATAGAGAAATATTCTCTCCGATAGTTCCGTTGGCGTCTTAGACACGCGAAAACAGAGTAGCTCAAACACGCAAATGCGCTGCATCACCATACGCTCATCATCCCCCAATGTGAGGATTTGTCGGTATCATGGCGCCTTTGAACCAGCGAACGAGACAGATAGATGGCCGCGGTAAAAATCATCAACGGGTATGTGATCGACAAGAAAGACGGCAAGTGGACGCTGACCACTACCAATGGCGAACACATCGCCGGTCCTTTCGACAGCGAGCAGCTGGCGACTGATGTAGCGTCGGTGTTCACTGACACCCCTGCGTCGTCCAAACGCCGTGGCAAGGATCAGGACTGATCTGTAGCGACACGCGCCGAGCCCTGCCCTTGTGCAGGGCTTTTTTGTGGCCGCTCGCAGCCCGACGAAAACAAGTGGCCAATCGCTATAACCTTTTCATGCTGGCGCTGTCAGAGCGTTTAGCCCCTCCCTCGCTGAAGACGACACACTTATGAACATGAACAGATTGCTGCCGCTGATCGCGGTATTGGCCCTGGGTGGCTGTGCCACCTCGCAAACCACTTACCTGAACAACGGCGAACAGGGCCTGACCATCGATTGCTCGGGCGAGGCCAACTCCTGGGCCACCTGCTATGAGAAGGCCGATGCCTCCTGTGCCGGCACCGGTTATCGCATTGTCGGGACCGATGGCACGCCGGCCCCCAAAGAAAGCGACAAGACTTTGGGGGTCGATGTCGGCAACTACAAAAACCGTAGCGTGGTGGTGGTCTGCAAATAGACCCTACATGTGAATCTCGGCGAATTTGATCCCGAGCCCACGCACGATCTCGATCAAGTCGTCGAGCCGGGCAAAGGATTCGACTTCGTCGTTATCGTCCACCAGAAAATAGCTGCGACCGGCGCTCTTCTTGAAAAACACGATCCACTCACCCGGGTTCGCCGGATTTTGAATGACATGCGTGGCAGAGATAAGGCCCTCTGCATGCCGTTCCCGTACTTGCTCTCGCTTCATGCGCGACTCCAGAAATGAAAATGCCGTCACAGCATGACTGTGACGGCATCGGTGCTGATGGCCGCTATTCTATCAGCCGGAAATACAGGCATTGGCGGCGTTTTGCACGTCACGAGGGCGAATCGGCACATTGGACATGCGCTCATGCAGCTTGATGCTGCTGCCGCCGGAGCGGTCGTCGATGTCAAACACCGCTGCCGCGCCAGTGGAAAATTTCCCGGGGACAATCACTCGCACGCCATCCTTGTGCGGCTGCATCTGCAGCGCGCCACGGCTGCTGGCCAGCTTGTCCGCAAGGCACTGAGCATACTCATGGGGTTTCTTGCCGGAAATCACGCTCATGGTCGGCAAGGTTTCATTGATCTCGGAAACACTCGCGCAACCACCCATGACCAACATCAACGGCAGACACACCACACCCCACTTCATACAAATACCTCCCATAAAGACCCTCGGACAGCAGTAATGCCATTTTTCTCCGAGGCTTACTCCATTAAACCCGCATCGAATCGCGAATAACTGTTTTTAATTGTCAAAGCAGCGCTCGACGGCGGGATAATAACCCGTTCGGGCTGATAAACTGCGCCAATCGCACATGCTATCGTTTTGATTTAGTAGAAAAAGCCCTTCTGGAGGCGCCCATGAAATTCATTCACCAGCGCGAGCACCTCAACGAAGACGACATTGTCGTCATCCAATGCTCGCAAACCTGCAACATCCGTTTGATGAACGACGCCAACTTCCGCGCGTTCAAGAATGGCGGACGCCACACCTACCACGGCGGCGCTTTCGACAAGTTTCCTGCGCGCATCACCGCGCCGAGCACCGGCTTCTGGAACATCACCATCGACACCGTCAGCCGTCGCGCCATCAGCGTCACGCGCAAACCGAACCTGACCCACTCGATCAAGATCATCCGCCGCTCCAGCACCAAACTCAGCTGAGTCGCCCTAACACAAGGTAAGTACGACCGTGGCCCAAACGACCAAATACGTCATCAAATACAAGCTCAACGGTGATCGCCGCTTCGAGTTCGCGCAACTGGAGCACGGCACCGTGGAAGAAGCCAAGGCTGCACTGGATGCCATCCACGGCCAGACCGATGACGTGATCAGCGATATCGCCGTCAGCAAAGCCCTGTAACGCAGTCCGTCGAATTCAACCGCAAGCGGCGGGGTGTTCTGCCGCAGGGACTTGCCCAGACTGACAGCCTAGACCAAGTGTTCAGGAGTCAGCATGTCAATGTCCCCGTCACGGCTGGATGCGCTCGATTGGCCCAGCCTGGAGCAGCAACTGGATCAATACGGCTACGCCATCATCCGTTCGTTGCTGTCGGCGCCAGCCTGTGAGCGCTTGAGCGCCCTGTATTCACAGACCGAACCGTTTCGTTCGCAGGTCATCATGGCCCGCCACGGTTTCGGTCGCGGGGAGTACAAATACTTTCGATATCCCCTTCCGACCACCCTCGAGCGTCTGCGCAACGCGCTATACCCGCGCCTGATGCCGTTGGCTAATCGCTGGTACGAACGCATGAATTTGCCCGTCCGATTTCCCGCAACCCATGCCGAGTTTTTGCAGCAGTGCCACGCCGCCGGCCAGTTGCGACCGACGCCACTGCTGTTGCAATACGGCCCGCAGGACTACAACTGCCTGCATCAGGATCTGTATGGAGAACTGGTTTTCCCTCTGCAGGTGGCGATTCTTCTGTCAGCGCCGGGGCAAGACTTTACCGGCGGCGAGTTCGTCATGACCGAGCAACGCCCGCGCATGCAGTCGCGTCCGCACGTCGTGGATCTGCACCAGGGTGATGCAGTGCTTTTCGCAGTGAACCAGCGCCCGGTCAGAGGCACACGCGGCTACTACCGGGTGACCATGCGTCACGGCGTCAGTCGCCTGCACAGTGGAAATCGGCATACCCTAGGCATCATCTTCCACGACGCGTCCTGAGCAGCATGCAACCGACCACTTTCGACCTGTTCGCCGACCACGAACCCGAGCAGCAACCCCGTACCGAACAGATCGGCGAGCAATCGTGGGTGTTGCGCGGCTTCGCCCTGCCGGTGCTCGATCAACTGCTGCCGGCGCTGGATGCCGTTCTCGCCGCAGCGCCGTTGCGTCACATGATGACGCCGGGCGGTTTCAGTATGTCGGTGGGCACCAGCAGTTGCGGAACGCTGGGATGGATCACCGATCGCAGCGGTTATCGCTATAGCGCAGTGGACCCGTTGACCGGTAAGCCCTGGCCTGCGATGCCTCAAGTGCTGTCCGAGCTGGCACAGACAGCGGCGCAGCGTGCAGGATTTGCCGACTTCCGCGCAGATTCCTGCCTGATCAACCAATATATCCCCGGGGCCAAGATGTCTTTGCATCAGGACAAAGACGAAAATGCCTACGCCGCGCCGATCGTCTCACTGTCCCTGGGCTTGCCGGCCATGTTCCTGTTCGGTGGTTTTGCCCGCAGCGACAAGAGCCAGCGCATTCCTCTGCTGCACGGCGACATGGTGATCTGGGGCGGCGTTGATCGCCTGCGTTTTCACGGGGTGCTGCCGATCAAGCCCGGCCAGCATCCGCGTCTGGGCGAACGGCGGATCAACCTGACTTTCCGTGTTGCCGGATGATCCTGAAAAGTTTGACCGCAAGGCCCGGAGTGTTACGAACATCGCCGCTGGTTAACCTGAATCAAACAGGTCAACGGACTACTCGCCATGAAAAAGCTGTCGCCAATCATCAACGTTGAAACCGATCCACGCTGGGCTGCCGTCGTTGCGCGGGACCCACGGGCCGACGGGCAGTTTGTCTACGCGGTGAAGACTACCGGCATCTATTGCCGCCCGAGCAGCCTGTCGCGGTTGCCCAAGCCGCAGAATGTCGAATTCTTCGACAACGCCGAAGCCGCCGAGGCGGCGGGTTACCGCCCGAGCAAGCGCACCAGCAAGGATCAGACTGACGTCGCCAGCCAGCACGCCGCGACCGTGGCGATGGCCTGTCGGCAGATCGAGTCGAGTGAAACTGTGCCCGCGCTCAATGAACTCGCCGAAGTCGCCGGCCTCAGCCCGTTCCATTTTCATCGCGTGTTCAAGGCTGCTACCGGCCTGACGCCCAAAGGCTACGCAGCGGCGCATCGTTCGCGCCGGGTGCGTGAACGGCTCGCAGACGGCGGCTCAGTGACGGATGCGCTGTACGACGCTGGTTTCAATTCCAACAGCCGCTTTTATGAGTCTGCCGACAAGGTACTGGGCATGAAGCCCGGAGACTATCGCGCTGCCGGGCGCAACAACGACATTCATTTTGCTGTCGGGCAATGTTCACTCGGGGCGATTCTGGTGGCGCAAAGCGAACGCGGCGTGTGCGCGATTCTCTTGGGCGATGATCCACATCAACTGGTCTGCGACCTGCAGGATCAGTTTCGTCAGGCCAACCTGATTGGCGCCGATGCCGGGTTCGAACAGTTGATCGCCAAAGTGGTGGGTTTCATCGAAGCGCCAGCGCTGGGCCTCGACTTGCCACTGGACGTACGCGGTACGGCGTTTCAGGAACGGGTGTGGCAGGCACTGCGGGAAATCCCGGCGGGCCGCACCGCCAGTTACGCCGAGATCGCTCAACGCATTGGTGCGCCGACCTCCATGCGCGCCGTGGCGCAGGCGTGTGGCGCCAACCGTCTGGCCGTAGCAATCCCCTGCCACCGCGTGGTGCGCAACGATGGCAATCTCTCGGGGTATCGCTGGGGCGTAGAGCGCAAGCGCCAGTTGCTGGAACGCGAAACCCAGTCTTAGCGCACGCCGATGTAGACCGACACGGACTCGGGGCCGGTATAGGCCTCGAAGTCGGTAGCGTAACGACGCTGGATCTGCGGATTCTCCTCAAAGAACTTCCAGATCTTTCCCCAGGTCGAGATGACCGCGTCAGGCAACGGCCCCTGCGCCTCGAATACCAGATACTCGCCCGCTTCGATCAGGACCGACTCGAAGTCTTTGGTCGGGGCATTCACGGCGACGCCGGCAGTGACATCGAACTCGCCCGAGGCATCCGACTCGTAAGCCGAATACACGCCATAAATGGCTGAGTTGGCTGACTTGCCCGGGATGGTTTCGGCCAACTCCTCGCCGAAAAACCGCCCCCACATCGGGCCGATTTTCGCGGTTTCGGGTTGGTGCTCTGTGGCGTTGGTGGTACGCACGCGCAGGCCGGCAACGGTGAAGGCGTCGATTTGCTGTCGTTTCAAATCCATCGAAATTGCCGCTCCCTGAATAGAAATGCGGCCACACGGGCCGCAATGACGCCTACTTTGTCAGCGATTGACGTCGACCACAACCCTGCCGCGAAGCTGTCCGGCAAGCAGCTCAGGTGCCGCATCGATGGCCTCGCTCAGGGCGATTTCGTGACTGATCACTGGCAACAGGGCGAAGTCCAGATCCTTGGCCAGACGCGCCCAGGCCTCGATCCGCCGCGCTTTGGGCTGAGTTACGCTGTTGATCCCCGCCAGCGTCACGCCGCGCAAAATGAACGGCGCCACCGACGCCGGAAAATCCATGCCCTGAGCCAAACCGCAGGCCGCCACCGTGCCTTCGGCGCGGGTACTGGCGCAAGCGTTGGCCAAGGTGTGACTGCCGACCGAATCGATCACCCCGGCCCAACGTTCCTTGGCCAGCGGTCTGCCCGGCTCCGACAAGGTTGCGCGGTCGATGATCTCACTGGCGCCCAGTTGTTTCAGGTACTCATGCTCGGACACCCGGCCTGTGGACGCCACCACGCGGAACCCGAGCTTACTGAGCAAGGCGATGGCGAAACTGCCCACCCCGCCATTGGCGCCGGTCACCAGCACTTCGCCCTGATCCGGGGTCACGCCGTTACGCTCCAGCGCCAGAATGCACAGCATCGCCGTGTAGCCGGCGGTACCAATGGCCATGGCTTGCGCGGCGGTAAAGGCTTTGGGCAACGGAATCAGCCAGTCGCCATTGAGCCGCGCCTTCTGCGCCAGCCCGCCCCAGTGACTTTCGCCCACCCCCCAGCCATTGAGCAGCACCTGATCACCGGCCTGGTAGTCGGGATGCGAACTGACTTCCACCGTGCCCGCCAGATCGATCCCCGGCACCATCGGAAACTTGCGCACCACCGGACTGCTGCCGGTAATCGCCAGACCGTCCTTGAAGTTCAGCGTGCTGTAGGCGACCTTCACCGTCACGTCGCCATCGGGCAACTGCGCTTCGCTGATCTGCTGCAGGCTGGCGCGGTAACCGTCGTCGTCTTTGTCGATCAAAATGCCGTTGAACATGGCTGCCTCTCAATCAATGATTTCAAATCCTCGTGCCCTGAAATAACACAAAGCAACACATTGCCCCACCCGACTTTGCGCCAATTCGCAAATCCGCCAAGTAATTGTGAAGCGGGCGGCTATGCTTTTTCGACGGTCGTGCTTTCGCTGTCATCCCTGCTGAAAGCGGCCCCTGTCGATGGAGCTGACAATGCCTTACCCACGCTCATTGCTAGCGATGCTGATGCTGTGCCTGCTGATCATTGGCAACACTTGGGCAGCCTCCCCCCCTGCGACGAAAGACACTGCGGGCAGCGCGCCGACATGGCCGCAAGTGATTACCAGCGGCAAGGCCAGACTCACCGTGTATCAGCCGCAACTCGACAGTTGGGATGGCTACACCCTCAATGCCCGCGCTGCCGTCGAAGCCACCGGAGCCGATGGCAAACCCACTTTCGGCATTGTCCAGTTCAGCGCGCACACGCTGGTCGACAAGGCCACGCGCTGGGTCGCGCTGGATCAATACAAGATCATCAAGGCCGACTTCCCCGCCGATGCCAGTCAGGCCGACGTCTGGCTTGGAGCCCTGCAAAAAGATGCCGAAAGCCGCAAGAAAACCATATCCCTCGATCAACTCGAAGCCGCGGTCGGGGTGCTGTCGGCAGAGCAGAAAGCCGACAGCGCGCCACTGGAAAATACCCCGCCCGCGATCATCAGTTCCGACGTCCCTGCCCTGCTCGTCTACATCGATGGCGACGCCGTGTACCGGGCGGTCGAGGGCACCGGGCTGCAACGGGTGATCAACACCCGCCCGCTATTGCTCAAGGACGCCGAGGGCAAACACTACCTGCACGTGTTCGATGGCTGGATGGTCGCTGGCAGCCTGAACGGCGAATACACCCGGCTGGCCACGCCGCCGGCTGATCTGGAGAAAGCCAAACAGGCGGCAATCCAGAGTCGTCAGGTCGATCTGCTGACCGGCCAGAGCGATCCGAAAGACAAGGTTCCGAGTCTGGCCAAATCACCGCAACCGAAAATCTTCATCGCCACCACGCCCACTGAACTGATCGTCACCGACGGCGCGCCGCAGTGGCTGCCGATACAGGGCACCCGTCTGCTGTATGTGAGCAATACCACCGGGCATATCTTCAAGGAAATCGGCGACCAGAACAGTTACGTGCTGATCTCCGGCCGCTGGTTCCGCGCCGCTGACATGCAAGGCCCGTGGACCTTCACCCCGGCTGACAAACTGCCGGCAGACTTCGCCAATATCCCGGATGACAGCCCGAAAGAGAACGTCAAGGCGTCGGTCGCCGGCACGCCACAGGCCAGGGAAGCCGCGATCGCTGCAACCATTCCACAAACCTCGGCGATCAAGAAAAGCGCAGTGAAAATGACCGCGCCGCAGTTCGATGGCGAGCCGCAGTTGAAGGCGATCAACAGCACGCCGCTGCAATACGTGGTCAACAGCGCGACGCCGATCATTCGGGTCGACAGCGACAGCTGGTATGCGGTGGAAAACGGAATCTGGTTCAGCGCCACCTCGGTTAACGGGCCTTGGGCCGTGGCCAGCTCCGTACCGGCGGTGGTCTATTCGATCCCGCCGAGTTCACCGATGCATTACCTCACCTACGTCAAAGTCTATGAATCCAGCGGCGATACCGTGGTGGTGGGCTATACCCCCGGCTATCAAGGATCGAATCTGGATCCGGCCACGGGTGTCGTGGTCTATGGCACCGGTTATCCCTACACGCCGTGGGTCGGCAGCGTCTGGTACGGGCCACCGGTGACCTACGGTTTCGGCGTCGCCATGCGCTACACGCCGTGGACCGGTTGGACCTTCGGTTTCGGCTTCGGCTGGAGCTGGGGCGGCAACACCGTGGCGATGGGTTGGGGCTGGGGCGCTTATCCATGGTGGGGCAATTACGGCTGGGGTTACGCCTGGGGCCCGCGCCTGTATCCCGCGCCGCTGGCCTGGGGCGGCGCCGCTTACGGCTATCGCGGGGGCGCCGTGGCCTGGGGGCCCGGTGGCTGGGCCGGCACCACCGGCAATATCTATCGGCAATGGGGCGACCGCGCGACCGTCAGTCGTTATGGCGCCGGGTACAACGCCTGGACCGGCAATCGCTGGGCCGGCCAGGTCGGCTCCTCCTACAACTCGCGCACCGGCATTGCGGCCGCAGGCCAGCGCGGTGCCGTACACAATGTCTACAACGGCAATTACGCGGCCGGGCGCAGTGGTGAGGTGGTCGGGCCGAACGGTGGCGCCATCGCCGGTGGAAAAGTGACCGCAGGCAATGCTCGCAATGGCACCCAGGTCACCGCCAATCGTGGCGCGGTGTACAACCCCAACACCGACAAGACCACACAATATGGCGGCGTGAAAGGACGTAACGGCGGCGCCGCCCGAGTGGGCGACAACGTCTATGCCGGGCACGACGGCAACGTCTACAAGAAAACCGACAACGGCTGGCAATCGATGGTCAAGGGCAGCCCGACTCGCACGGCACCGGTCAACAACAATGCCCAGTTGCAAAACCTCAATCGCGAGTCGGCCGCACGTAACTTCGGCAACCAGCGAACCAACAACTTTCACAATTCCTCGCAAGTCATGAACCGGTCATTTGGAGGCGGCGGTGGCGGTGGCGGTGGTTTTCATCGACGCTGACGGCGCGCGACTGTCCGTGTGCGAAAAAATCGGACTGGCCCTGGGGCCGGCTTAGCTGTTAAAAAACCGGTTCTGCCGTCCCTGCCCCGCTTCATCGTTCGGAGAACCGCTTCCATGAGCCAATGGCCTGACACCCGCATACTTGACCTGCTCGGCATCGAGCTGCCGATCATCCAGGCCCCGATGGCCGGTGCCACGAACTCGTCCATGGTGATCGCCGTGTGCAACGCAGGCGGCTTGGGTTCGATGCCAGCCGCGATGCTGAGCATCGAGCAGTTGCGCGAAGAGCTGAAGACCATTCGCGAGCACACTCGCAAGCCGTTCAACGTCAATTTCTTCTGCCACCAGCCACCGGCCGCCGATGAACAGCGCGCGCAAGACTGGAAGAATCTGCTGGAGCCGTACTACCGCGAACTGGGTGTCGATTTCGACGCACCGACACCGGTTTCCAACCGGGCGCCGTTCGATGCGGCAGCGTGCGAAGTGCTGGAAGAGTTTCGCCCGGAAGTGGTGAGTTTTCACTTTGGTCTGCCGGAGAAATCCTTGCTGGATCGGGTCAAGGCCACGGGTGCGAAAATCCTTTCGTCCGCCACCACTGTCGATGAAGCGGTGTGGCTTGAACAAAACGGATGCGACGCGATCATCGCCATGGGTTACGAGGCTGGCGGGCATCGCGGGATGTTTCTCAGCGATGACCTGAGCAGCCAGGTCGGCACCTTTGCTCTGGTTCCGCAGATCGTCGATGCGGTGAAGGTGCCGGTGATCGCTGCCGGGGCCATCGCCGATGCGCGCGGTGTGGCCGCGGCGTTGCTGCTCGGTGCGTCAGCGGTACAGGTCGGCACCGCGTATCTGTTCACCCCGGAAGCGAAAGTCAGCGCCTCGCATCACCAGGCGCTGCGTACCGCCAAGGAAAGTGAAACCGCGATGACCAACCTGTTCACCGGCCGTCCGGCTCGCGGCATTCTCAATCGGGTGATGCGCGAAATCGGGCCGATGTCGCCCATCGCCCCAGCGTTCCCGCTGGCTGGCGGGGCGCTGATGCCATTGCGCGCCAAAAGTGAAGCGCAATTCAGTAACCTCTGGGCCGGTCAGGCTTTCCCGCTGGGCAAGGAGCTGAGCAGCGCCGAACTGACCCAGGAACTGGCGCAAGGCGCGCTGGAAAAATTGGTCCGTCGCTGATCCGATCCGGGGTGAGGCGTGTCATAGCTTCATCCTGTATACAACAGCACTTCCTGTTTAGCGGCATTTCGCTATATATTTCGCTATATAGCGTTTCACCCCCTCGCATCGGTGCAGTCCACCCACAACAATAACTGCCCTCTGCACTCGCCCATAACGGAGCTGTTACATGACCATTCGTGCCTCACGTTTTGCCCCAACCTGCCTGGCTTCCCTGCTGGCGGTATTCGCTTTCGGCGCCGCTCAGGCTGATGAAGTGCAGGTGGCGGTTGCCGCCAACTTCACAGCACCGATCCAGGCAATTGCTGCCGATTTCGAAAAAGACACCGGGCACAAACTGGTCGCCGCCTACGGTGCCACCGGTCAGTTCTATACCCAGATCAAGAACGGCGCACCGTTCGAAGTGTTCCTCTCGGCTGACGACACCACTCCGGCAAAACTGGAAACCGAAGGCGACACCGTCAAAGGCTCGCGCTTCACCTACGCCATCGGCACCCTGGCACTGTGGTCGGCGAAAGAAGGTTACGTCGATTCGAAGGGTGAAGTCCTGAAGAAAAACGAATACCAGCACCTGTCCATCGCCAATCCGAAAGCCGCGCCATATGGCCTGGCAGCCACTCAGGTGCTGGAAAAACTCAAGCTGACTGAGGCGACCAAAGCCAAGATCGTCGAAGGCCAGAACATCACTCAGGCCTATCAGTTCGTGTCCACCGGCAACGCTGAACTGGGCTTCGTGGCGCTGTCGCAGATCTACAAGGACGGCAAGGTCACCAGCGGTTCGGCATGGATCGTTCCAGCGAGCATGCACGACCCGATCAAACAGGACGCGGTGATTCTGAACAAAGGCAAGGACAGCGCCGCCGCCAAAGCCTTGGTTGAATACCTCAAAGGCCCGAAAGCCGCTGCGGTGATCAAGTCCTACGGTTACCAGCTCTAAATGTCGCTGACGAGTGCCGACTTCGCGGCGATCTGGCTGACCCTGAAACTGGCGTCCCTGACCACCGCTATCCTGCTGGTCGTCGGCACTCCGATTGCCCTGTGGTTGTCGCGCAGCCGTTCCTGGCTGCGCGGCCCCATCGGCGCAATCGTCGCCCTGCCCCTCGTACTGCCGCCGACCGTGATCGGCTTCTATCTGCTGCTGGCGATGGGGCCCAACGGCTTTCTCGGCCATTTCACTCAGTGGCTGGGCCTGGGCACCCTGACTTTCAGCTTCACCGGGCTGGTGATCGGTTCGGTGATCTATTCCATGCCGTTTGTGGTGCAACCGTTGCAAAATGCGTTCTCGGCGATCGGCACCCGCCCACTGGAAGTGGCCGCAACGTTGCGCGCCAATCCATGGGACACTTTTTTCAGCGTGATCCTGCCTCTGGCCCGCCCCGGTTTCGTGACCGCGGCGATCCTCGGCTTCGCGCATACCGTCGGTGAATTCGGCGTCGTGCTGATGATCGGCGGCAACATTCCCGACAAGACCCGAGTGGTCTCGGTGCAAATCTACGACCATGTCGAGGCCATGGAATATGCCCAGGCCCATTGGCTGGCCGGGGCGATGCTGGTGTTTTCGTTTCTGGTGTTGCTGGCGCTCTACTCCAGCCGCAAGACCCGCGCGGGCTGGAGCTGATCAATGATTGATGCACGTCTGAAAATCGCTTATTCGGGTTTCAGCCTGGATGTCGATCTGCATTTGCCAGGGCGTGGCGTGACCGCGCTCTACGGTCATTCCGGCTCAGGCAAGACCACCTGCCTGCGTTGTATCGCCGGTCTTGAGCGGGCCGAACAGGGTTTTATCAAGGTCAACGACGAAGTCTGGCAGGACAGCGAGCGACGAATTTTTGTCCCGCCGCACAAACGTTCAATCGGTTATGTGTTCCAGGAAGCGAGTCTGTTTCCGCACCTGTCGGTACTGGCCAACCTACAGTTCGGCCTCAAACGCATCGCCAAGGCCCAGCGTCGGGTCGACATGGCGCAGGCCACCGAACTGCTGGGCATCGGCCATTTGCTGGAGCGCCATCCGCAGCACCTGTCCGGCGGCGAACGCCAGCGTGTCGGCATCGCCCGCGCACTGTTGACCAGCCCGAAACTGTTGCTGATGGATGAGCCGCTGGCCGCCCTCGACAGCCAACGCAAAAACGAAATCCTGCCGTACCTGCAACGTCTGCACGATGAGCTGGAGATTCCAGTGCTCTACGTCAGCCACGCGCAAGATGAAGTGGCTCGCCTGGCCGATCATCTGGTGTTGCTCAGCGACGGCAAGGCCCTGGCCAGCGGCCCGATTGGCGAAACCCTCGCCCGGCTGGATCTGCCAATGGCGATGGGCGATGACGCCGGGGTGATCATCGAAGGCCAGGTCAGCGCCTACGATGCCGAGTACCAGTTGCTCAGCCTGCAATTGCCGGCCACCGCCATGAACATCCGCGTGACTCACGCGCCAATGGCAGTCGGCCAAGCCCTGCGCTGCAAGGTGCATGCGCGGGACATCAGTCTGGCCCTGCACAACAGCGAGGCCAGCAGCATCCTCAATCGCTTGCCGGTGACCGTGGTCAGCGAGCTGGCGGCGGACAATGCCGCGCATGTGCTGATTCGTCTCGATGCCGGCGGCACGCCGCTGCTGGCGCGGATCACGCGGTTTTCCCGGGATCAGCTCGGCATACACCCGGGCCAGCATTTGTGGGCGCAGATCAAGGCCGTCGCCGTACTGGCCTGAATTCGTTGGCACGACGGCCATGGCGCGCGGTCAATCGCTGTAACAGAGCGATTCGCCAAGGACACTGCCATGCCCGACACCGCGCCAGCCGACGTGCTCCCACCCGACCTGCATTACGTCGACGATACCCAACCCGGCCTGACCCGCAAAAAACTGCGCGGCAAGTTCGTCTATTTCGATCCGACCGGGCAGCGCATCAACGACCCCGACGAGATCAAACGGATCAATTCGCTGGCGGTGCCGCCGGCCTACACCGACGTGTGGATCTGCGCCGATCCGCGTGGCCATTTGCAGGCCACTGGCCGTGATGCCCGGGGCCGCAAGCAGTATCGCTATCACCCACGCTGGCGCGAGGTGCGTGATGCAGACAAGTACTCGCGCTTGCGTGAATTCGGCCTGGCGCTGCCAAAACTGCGCAAACAGCTTGAAACGCTGCTGGATGCTCCCGGCTTCAGTCGCGACAAGGTGATGGCCACCGTCATCACGCTGCTCGACGCCACGCTGATCCGCGTCGGCAACACCCAGTACGCACGGGACAACCGCTCCTATGGGCTGACCACCCTGCGCAGCCGGCATGTCGAGGTCAACGGCAGCGCGATTCTGTTCCAGTTTCGCGGCAAGAGCGGCATCGACCACCAGATCACCGTGAAAGACCGGCGCCTGGCGCGCATCATCAAGCGTTGCCTGGAAATCCCCGGACAGAATCTGTTCCAGTACCTGGACGAAAACGGCGAGCGACACTCCGTCAGCTCGCACGACGTCAACACCTATCTGAAAACCCTCACCGGCGCTGACTTCACTGCCAAGGATTACCGAACCTGGGCCGGCAGTGCGCTGGCCCTGGCGGTATTGCGCGAACTGCAATGGGAGTCGGAAACGGAGGCGAAACGGCATGTGGTGGAGATGGTGAAGAGCGTCTCCAAACAATTGGGCAACACCCCGGCGGTGTGCCGTAAGTGCTACATCCATCCGGCCGTGGTCGAGCGTTTCCTGCTCGGTGCGCTGGCCGAATTACCACGCCCGAGAGTCCGCAAGGGATTGCGCTCCGAGGAAGTGGCGCTGGCGATGTTTCTTGAGCAAATGATGGATGCGCCTTGATCTGCACTGGATGGGTGGTCTAGGCTAGCCACCTTTCCCCCTTCAGGACGACCGCAGAAAGTGAACAATCAAGCCTTCTGAAAATGTAATCGCGATAAGCGCTGAATAGCGCCTGTCAGTGTTCACGACATTTTTCGGAGGTGCCGATGACTCACGTCTCGCGTACGCCTGCCCTCGTCTCCCTGAATCAAACGACTTTTCAGTTCGCTAATGGCGAGACGATTTTCAACGAGCTGAATCTGCAATTCGATCACACCCACACCGCAATCGTCGGGCGCAACGGCGTCGGTAAAAGCGTGCTGGCCAAGCTGATTGCCGGACACTTGCAACCGACTGCCGGCAGCGTGACTTGCTCGGTTCCCCTGGCCTATGTGGCGCAAACATTCACCGCCGACGCGGGACAGACCGTGGCCGACGCCACGGGCACCGCTACCGCGCTTCGCGCATTGCAACGGTTGCAGTGCGGCGAGGCGTCGCCGGAAGATTTCGACATCCTCGGCGAACGCTGGGATCTGCCCGAACGCCTGCGCCAATGGCTGGATGACGCCGGTCTGCCGGACGTCGCCCCCACGGATTTGACCCAACCGCTGAGCGGCGGCCAGCAAGCGCGATTGGCGTTGATCGGGGCATTTCTGAATCCGCCGCGCCTGTTGGTGCTGGATGAGCCGACCAACCATCTCGACGGCCCCGGCCGCGACTGGCTGATGAACAGGCTGGAGCATTGGCGCGGCGGATTGATCGTCATCAGCCACGATCGCCAATTGCTTGAGCGCATGCAGCGTATCGTCGAGCTGACGCCGCGGGGTGCCACGGTGTACGGCGGCAATTTTTCCACTTACCAGCAGCAACGACAGATCCATCAAGCGGCGGCGCAAGCGACGCTGGATCAAAGCAGAACCGAGCGCCGGCGCGAGCAGCAGCGCTTGCAAAACGAACACGACACCATCCAGCGCCATGCTGCCCGCTCACTGCGCAACGCCAGAACCGCCAATGTCTCGGGTTTCGAGCGTGCAGGCCTCAAAGGTGCCGCGAGGCAGATCATGGGCCAGGTGCGACATGGTCATCAGCAGCGCAAATCGGAGCTCGACGCGCAGGTGCGTGATGCCTACGCCAACGTGCTCCCGGACGATGTGGTGATGATGAACCTGCCCGGCAGCGCAATACCTGCCGCGCGTAGGGTCTGTACGCTGATTGATGCGTGTGTGCCATGGCTACCGACGCAACCGTTCAATCTCACGCTGAGTGGTCCTGTGCGCGTCGCCGTCAATGGTCCGAACGGCTGCGGCAAATCGACGTTGCTCAGGTTGCTCGCGGGCCAACTGCATCCCGCCAGCGGCGAATGCATCACCCATGTTCCCGTGGCTTATCTGGACCAGCATCTGAAGTTGCTGGACGACGGTCTCAGCGTCATCGAGCAACTGCTCGCGCTGCAGAGTCCGTTGAGTGAAAGTGCATTGCGCGGGCATTTGGCTCATCTGCAACTGGACGCGCAACGGGTGACCCGACCGAGCGCTTCACTGAGCGGTGGCGAACGCCTGAAAGCCGCACTGGCGGTGGCCTTGTGGGGTAAGACGCCCGCGCAACTGTTGTTGCTCGACGAGCCGAGCAATCATCTGGATCTGGCGTCGGTGCAAGCTTTCGAACAGGCATTGAAGACGTTTCCCGGTGCAATTGTCGCGGTTTCCCACGATCCTGACTTTCTGCAAGCCTTGAAACCGACGCATCGCCTGGATGGGTACCGCGAGGGATGGCGGCTGCAACCGACGAACTGACTGTCTATTTTTTGCACGATCAGCCACGGCTTCTATAGTTGATCTGACACCCATTTGCTGTGGTGACGCCATGGAAGACATATTTGTCGTGAAGCGCTGCAACAAGATCATCATTCACGGCCGGCGCGCCGGGGAAAGCCAGCATGAACCCGCCGAGGCCAGCAGCTGGTTTCGGATCAACGATACCCGCACCGGCGGCTTCATCGGTGATGGCTACGACCTTGAGGAAGAGGCCCGACACGAATGCCGACGGCTCAATGCGGCCAGCTCGCCAATGCTGGCACGCCAAACAGCCGGCTGATGCAATTGACAGGCGGGGTCTATACTCAAGGCAGCTGACGGACCAGCGCCCCAACGGCAGACAGCTCGCAACCCGCGAGCTTTTTGCTGCCTCTCAACGGTTTGTCTGAACGGAGGTGTTCCATGTCCGAAAAAGAGTCCATCACCACCCTCCTCACCCTGCTCGACTCCCGTCAGGCGCGCCTTGCCGCGGCCTGCAAGGAAATCGCCGACTGGGTCGATCATCAAGGCGGGCACCCGACCGCCCTGCGCATCCGTGATCGCCTTAACGACATCGAAAAAGACACGCCGCTGATCCGCCGCACTCTGTCTTCGCTAGAACCCGTCGAACGGCCGTTGCCTCGCTTCAGATGATTGCACAGCGATAAACGACAGTCTCCTGGCCTACCACTTGGCCGATACAGCGAACCCCAGCTGCCGTGAGGGGTCATAACCTGTACACGTCACCCAGGAGACTGTTCATGGTTATCCATTTCAAAACAGACGGACATCTGGCTTGTGGTCACAAGGGCAACAACCTTGCCTCGAGCCTGGAACTCAATCGCGTCAAATGCCGCAGCTGCCGCAACACCGATGCCTACAAGGAAGCGCGCAAAACCCAGCGCAATGCGGCACGGCGCGCGGCTCGCCACACCAAGGCTGACCACGGCGCGTCGAACTGGCGTACGGAGTGGATCGAACGACTGACCGCGCTGGCTGGGCCGCAGCGCCTGCCACGGGGCTTTTTCGGGCAAGCGTTTGTATAACCGCTTGATGTGGTGTCTTTAGTACATCACTCGATGTGAACTGCCCGAATTCAGCTCGAACCCATAAATGCCCTGGCCTTATCGTCAGGGCTTTTTGTTGAAAACACCGGATCGAGCAGCCCGTAATCCTGAATCAGGCTTGCAAATAGCCAACACGCCCGCATAACCAGAACCGTATCTACAGTCACCGAGAGGCAAAAAAGATCATGACCGGACAAACCGAAACCGCGATTCTCGCCGGCGGCTGCTTCTGGGGCATGCAGGACCTGCTGCGGCGTTATCCTGGCGTGCTGAAAACCCGCGTCGGATACACCGGCGGCGAGGTGCCGAATGCCACCTACCGCAACCACGGCAACCACGCCGAGGCCATCGAAATCATCTTCGACCCTGCCCTGATCAGCTACCGGCAGATCCTCGAGTTCTTCTTCCAGATCCACGACCCCAGCACGCCCAACCGCCAAGGCAACGATCTCGGCCCTAGCTATCGTTCGGCGATTTATTACCTCAGCGACGAGCAACGCGACATCGCCGAGGACACCGCCGCCGACGTCGACGCTTCTGGTCTTTGGCCGGGCCGAGTGGTCACCGAAATCGAACCTGCCGGACCGTTCTGGGAAGCGGAACCGGAGCATCAGGACTACCTTGAGCGGATACCAAATGGCTACACCTGCCACTTCATCCGCCCGAACTGGAAACTGCCCAAGCGCGGCTGACAAGACACCTGCTTAATCATTCCACGCACGGCGTTGGCCTTAACCAAGGCCGGCGCCGAACGTCGCCGGCTTACCGCGTTACGAAACCTTACTGCATTGAAAAAAGATCGATGGATGATTGCGCGACGACTGCTTGCGCACCTCCAGAATCGATCATTTTGGCGAGTCCTTCCTTAGCACAGTTCAAGCGCCCGAGGATGAACATACGTTCATCGCAAGCATGGCTCAATGCGTCTAGCCTGCGGGTTCCAACATAGTGCCTACAGGAGTACCCCACCATGTTCTCGCACGAAAGCCTCCCGCTGATCGCCATTTTCATCATCATGCTGCTGTGCGTGCTTGCAGCGTTTTTACACCCGGTTCACGCTTTCTTCAGCTGGGTTCGCCGGCGTAGGGAAAGGGCGTCTGCCCGGACTCAGGAAGAAGTAAATTCGCGCTGAGTGATTCCTCTGACAGGCCCGGATACGTCCGGGCTTTTTGCTTCCTGCCAATCAGCACAATATTTTTCAAGAGGGTGAAGCGGCCTTGCTCACGTAATCACCTCGACCTGATTAAGTCCCCTCCCATCCACCTGCTGGAGAATCTCTTCAGCAGTCGAGTCCGCAACGGGCCTGATCGATGCTGGTCTCGACATCGCCGAAATGTAGCTCCAGCAGACGCATTGCAACATCCTGGACGCGAAGCATCGTGTCGCGCTCTATTGACACCCTGCCAATTGGTTGATGGCTAAACAGCGACCATAGCTGGCAACCTCTCATTTTTAATGATTGATCGAATAGGCTATGCCCACTGAAGCAATTACCGTCATGGCAATGGCACGCTCAAACTTCGGGTATCTCAGCGAAGCCCGAGATGAAATTCAGCTTCTTGCGCTGAAGAGCAGTTCGATCAGCTTTAACCAGGCACTACAAATATCCGGAATGATCACTCACGACGAATTGACATGTCTTACAGAAGAACTGGAGACCGTCTGCCTGGCTTGGTACAGCCTGCGCATTTAGTCCCCGGCGCAGTCCGAATCTTCCACCTGCCCCTGTCAGATGAATGAAAACCCCGCTCAGTAGCAGGCATACCGCACTTCACTTAAGGATGAGCATCATGAACGATGATTTGAAGCAGTCAGGCTCGACTACTACCACACAGACCACCACCTCGCTGGAGCAGGTGAAAACCGGAAGAGCCTTGGATTTCACCTGGGCGCCTAACACCAACACAACGACCACCACTGTATCGGCAGACTTTGTCGACTATCGAGTCGATACCACCCAAGGCAGCCCGACTGGAGACAGCCACTCCATTGCACGATTTACCTATGTTCAGGGCAACGGTGGCGGTCAGATCAGTCAACTTTTTCTCGAAGAAATGCGCGCGGGAGTACGCGCCAACACCCAGATCGGGCTGATGGTAGGGCGAAAGTGGGTTCTGGACCCCAACGGCGAAGTCTCGGGCAGCATCGGCACCTATGTGGTCGAGCAATTCGATGACATGCGCGCCAGTGTGAATTATGTCGGCTCCTTCGCACGCGTCTTCGCCGACCCGAGGATGGTCAGCTACCACGCCGGCGGCCACGTTCACACCAATGTCTCGATCACCGGCAGCAGGCCCCTGACCATGGCGGATTCAGGGAAGTCGATTCTGGTCATTAGCGACACAGACGTCACGCTGACGATTGGTGACGATGTGATTGAGGGGTTCAAGGCGACACTAATCCAGGCTGCCGCCGGAAAGATCAACATTGCAGTGTCGAACAGCCACATGATCTACAGCAACGCCGGAACCCGCACCCGTACGCTCGCCCCTCTAGACGAGTTGGAAGTCAGTACCTTCCCATTCGGGCCGGTTTACTTGGCCTTCCGTGTCAAACCCGCAGCCTGAAGAACGTCGTGCGCTGGCTGAACCCGCTCTAAATGCCATATTGATCAAATCATGGCGCGGAAGTCTGTGCAGGAGATTTGACATGGCCTGAGGGCAAATGAGTTGAAGCAGCTGAATCGCAAGGGCAAAAAGGTCATGCCCGCAAGGTAAATGGCTGATCAAGTCCAAAATGGCGGACCGGAAACAAACAAGGGTTTGCATCAGCTTTCGCCCGCAAACCCTTGATTTTAGATGGTGCCCGAAGCCGGAATCGAACCGGCACGCCCTTACGAGCGGGGGATTTTAAGTCCCATGCGTCTACCAGTTTCGCCATTCGGGCGGTAGCGCGGTGTAGTGCTCATGTCAGTCGATCAGCACACCTGACAATATTGAGCCTTGTGAAGCAGAGCGGGAAATATATACATCACGTCCCGGTGAAGCAAGTTCACAGTAGCTGATTTCAAGACTAAATCTTGCAGCGCACTGGAAATAAAAAAGCTCCGTAAATCATGGATCTACGGAGCTTGTTTATAGTGGAGGCCGAGGTCGGAATCGAACCGGCGTAGGCGGATTTGCAATCCGCTGCATAACCATTTTGCTACTCGGCCTCAAACGATCGCTGTCTAGTAGCACAACAACAACCGCGTACAAACTTGGAGCGGGAAACGAGACTCGAACTCGCGACCCCGACCTTGGCAAGGTCGTGCTCTACCAACTGAGCTATTCCCGCTTGGTGTGGCGCATTCTATAGATTTCAGAAGCCCCGTCAACCCTTTGATTCAAAAAAGTTTTATTTCTTTTCAACGTCGGTTTTCAGATGCGGCCAAGCGGCCCGCAGGTATTGAACCATCGACCACAATGTCAGGCCCGCCGAGATCATCAGCAAGGCATAACCCAACAAGACCCAGAAGCTGAAGTCACGCGGATTGGCCAGCAGGATCACCAGCGCCAGCATTTGTGCCGCGGTTTTCCACTTGCCGAGATTGGACACCGCTACATGCGCGCGAGCGCCGAGTTCGGCCATCCATTCGCGCAAGGCCGATACGACGATCTCACGGCCAATGATCACGGCAGCGGGAAGTGTCAGCCACAAGTTGCCGTGTTCCTGCACCAGAAGTACCAGCGCTACCGCCACCATCAACTTGTCGGCAACCGGATCGAGAAACGCACCGAACGGCGTGCTTTGTTCCAGGCGGCGGGCCAGGTAGCCATCCAGCCAGTCAGTTGCCGCGGCAAAAGCGAATACCGAGGCGGAGGCCATATAGCTCCACTGGTAAGGCAGGTAAAACAACAAAATGAAGATCGGTATGAGCAGGACGCGGAGAACGGTAATCAGATTAGGGATATTCATCGGCACAACTGGCTACGAGGTGAGTTGGCATTCTACTCGCTATGCAGGTTTGCATAAATCGACTCTGCGAGCTTTTTACTGATCCCCGGTGCTTTGGCGATCTCTTCGATGCTTGCACGAGACAGCTCCTGCAATCCACCAAAATGTTTCAACAAGTCCCGACGGCGAGTTGGCCCGACGCCCGCAACGCCTTCCAGCGTTGACGTGCGGCGGGTCTTGCCCCGCCGCGCACGGTGGCCGGTAATCGCAAAGCGGTGAGCTTCGTCGCGAATCTGCTGTATCAGGTGCAGTGCCGGCGAATCTCCGCGCAAGGTGAACTCATGCGCTGCATCATTAAGATACAAAGTTTCGAAACCCGCCTTGCGTGTTGCGCCCTTGGCCACACCCAGCAGGATCAGATCCGGCACCGCCAATTCATTGAGCACGTCACGCGCCATCGACAACTGACCTTTGCCGCCGTCCACCAGCAGAATGTCCGGCAGCTTGCCCTCCCCGTCCTTCAGTTTGCTGAAGCGGCGAGTCAAGGCCTGATGCATGGCCGCATAGTCATCGCCCGCCGTGACGCCCTCAATGTTGTAACGACGATAGTCGGATTTGATCGCGCCTTCCGGGCCGAACACGACACAGGAAGCGACAGTAGCCTCACCACTGGAGTGACTGATGTCATAGCACTCAAGTCGCTGCGGTGGCTCATCCAGATTCAGCACTTCAGCCAGCGCATCGAAGCGTGCAGCCGTGTGTTGACGATTGGCCAAGCGTGCACCCAGCGCCTGCTCGGCATTGGTGACTGCCAACTGCTGCCAGCGAGCCCGGGTGCCACGCACCCGGTGACTGATGCTCAGTTCACGACCACGTAGCTCATGGATCGCTTCGATCAGGGCGCTGGCGTCTTCAGGAACCACGTTGACGATCAACTCGCTCGGCAGGTCGCGTTCCGGACTGCTGATGAAATATTGACCGAGGAACGCCGCCATGACTTCGGCAACCTCCTCCTCGATACCGACCTGAGGAAAAAAGTTCTTGCTGCCCAGCACTCGTCCGCCACGCACGCTGATCAGATGAACACAGGCGCCACCTGGATTGACGAAGGCTGCGATGACATCGATGTCGCCCGTGCCACCCTCCATGCTTTGTTGATCCTGGACCCGGCGCAGCAAGGCAATCTGGTCACGCAACTCGGCGGCGCGCTCGAATTCAAGATTGATCGCCGCCTCTTCCATTGCCGTTGACAGTTCATTGGTCAGCGCATGACTGCGCCCCTCGAGAAACATCACCGAATGGCGCACATCCTCGGCGTAGATATCTGGTTCGACAAGGCCGACACAAGGCGCCTTGCAACGCTTGATCTGATATTGAAGGCACGGGCGAGTGCGATTCTTGTAGTAACTGTCTTCGCACTGGCGGACGAAAAAGGTCTTTTGCAGCAGGCTGAGGCTTTCGCGAATGGCCCCGGCGCTCGGGTACGGGCCGAAATACTTGCCCTTGGCCTTCTTCGCACCACGGTGGATGCTCAGGCGTGGGAACTGGCCGTCAGACAGAAACACATAAGGGTAGGACTTATCATCGCGCAACAGAATGTTATACGGCGGCCGCCACTCCTTGATCAGGGTCTGCTCAAGCAGCAACGCCTCGGTTTCGTTGGCGGTGATGGTGGTTTCGACCTGCGCGATACGCCCGACCAGCGCAGCGGTTTTCGGCGCCAGCCCGGTCTTGCGAAAATAGCTGGCAAGGCGCTTCTTCAGGTTCTTGGCCTTGCCTACGTACAGCAGGCGCGCCTCGCTGTCGAACATGCGATAGACGCCGGGACGCCCACTGACAGTCGCCAGAAAGGCGCCGGAATCGAATGCTTCAGTCATGATCAGGCGCTTGCATCAACCATGCCGTGGCGTACTGCCAACAGCGTCAGCTCAACGTCGCTGCTGATCGACAGCTTTTCGAAGATCCGGTAGCGATAGGTGTTCACCGTTTTCGGCGACAAGCAGAGTTTGTCGGAGATGATCTGCACCTTCTGGCAGCCGACAATCATCAACGCGATCTGGATTTCCCGTTCGGACAAGGCATCAAAAGGTGAATCGTTGGTTGGCTGGAACGACTTGATCGCCAGTTGCTGGGCAATCTGCGGACTGATGTAACGCTGCCCGGCAAACACCAGTCGGATGGCCTGGACCATCTCCGGCAATCCAGCGCCCTTGGTCAGGTAGCCGGCGGCGCCCGCCTGCAGCAGGCGCGTAGGAAATGGATCTTCCTCGCACACAGTGACAGCGACGACCTTGATGTCCGGATGACTGCGCAGCAGCTTGCGCGTGGCCTCAAGGCCACCAATACCGGGCATCTTGACGTCCATCAGGACTACATCGGGTTTCAACTCACGGGCCTTGATCAGGGATTCTTCCCCGGACTCGGCCTGTCCAACCACCTGCAAGCCATCGATATCGGCCAGCATACGTGTAATGCCTGTACGAACGAGATCATGGTCATCGACCACTAGCACCCTAATCAAGCAGACACCTCGCGATATGGTCTTATTGGGATGCCGGACACCTTAGCAAAAAGTGCCAGACAGACCTAGCGGCAAGCATCATTTAAAAAGTTTCAATTCATCATCGAGGGCTTGCCGGCCGTGGGTTTCAGAGCACAGGTGTACCGAAATCGAGCTGCATCCTCAGGAAACACTCGTCCTCGCCACACCTGATCAAGCCCTTTCTCTTATACAGGCTTTGTGCCGGATTATTTTTGAATACTGTCAGACGCAGCGCCGGAAGTCCTTCGGTGCGGGCCATGGCGATAACCTGATCAATCGCCCAGGATCCTGCGCCCTGCCTGCGAAAAGCCTCGGTTATTTGCAGCTCGCGGATGTACAGCGCCCGACGATCCCGACTGAGGCTGAAAAAGCCCAAGAGAACTTCATCAAGAATGATCAGCCAGTTGTCCCGCCCATCCCAGGCAACGTCGAACGCTTCGTCCTGCCACAGCAAATCGTGCTCAATGTAATAGCGCAGCATGTTCCGGCACGTCAGTTCGCGGGCAAATTCCCGATCATCCGGCTCAGCGCGACGCAAATGGTAGGTCATTGCCCCACCGTCACAGGGACTGTCCGCCCGATCCATTCGCCAGCATCACGTCGAGCGATCACCAGGAGTTCACCTGGGCCTGGCACGGCGATGACCAGCGCCCCGTTTTCAGACCAGACCGCGCTGCGCCCCGCCGACTGCCATTCACCTGTTAGCCCGGCGTGATTGGCCATCAGCACCGCCATTGAGTGGCTTTGGGCATAGCCCTGCAGTATTGCGCTATCCACGCCATAGCCTTTTTCGCCAATCAGCACGCCTGCTGCGTACAGGTCGGCGCCAGCACCGGCGGCCGCTGCCGCGTGGCTGGAGTGGGAAAAATCAGCGCAGACCGCGAGCGCGACGGTGTCGCGACCTATGCGCAAGGTCGAACCACCAGTCCCTGGGGCATAGAAAAGCTCTTCGCCGCTGTGCAAATGCTGTTTGCTGTAAACCTCTAGAGAGCCGTCTTTGCCTAACGTCAGAGCGCCGATCAATACCTGCGGACTGCCCTTCTGGCGAATCGGCATGCCGACGACGGCGCTCAGCCCAAGCTCGCGAGCGCAATCGCGCAAGGGTTGCAGCACCGGATCCTGCGGATCGATTGCCAGGTCTGCGGCCATCTGGCCTTCGTAGCCTGTCAACGACAACTCCGGGAACACCAGCAGCTCGACGCCCTGCTCCGCCGCCGTGGCCATGAAACGCAAATGACGGGTGATGTTTGCCGCCAGATCACCAGCAACGGAAAACGATTGGGCGGCAGCGATGGTGAACGTCGACATTATTCATCCCTTGAGTGATGCAAAACACGCAGTGTGTCACAACGTCCGTGGCACTCAAGCGATAGGTAACGCCTTGAATGAGCAATAGCAATTTCTGATTGCTCAGGCATATGGGCCTCTAGTAAGCTCGGCGCATTCATCGGAGACAGACCATGTTCAACGCCCTCTCACAGCTTCGTTCCGCTAGCGCCCTGCGCTCGGTTGCGGCTGCCCGGGCGAATGACGTTTGCGCTCCAGCGAGCTTTTATTTTGGGTATTGGTTTAGCCACTGGCGCGCCTGATACCCACACGGCGCCCATAAAAACGGGTCGCCTACCAGAGAATTCTCAACCCCCGGTCGGCCTCCCGACCGGGGGTTTTGTTTTTTCAGGCCCATAACTTTTTCAGCAACACACCAGACACTTTGAGGAATCACGACATGAACTACGCCACTTATTACCGTTACGACACTTTTACCGCCTGGCGATTTAGCAGCCTCCGCTCGGGACAGCCTGCCGCCTCCGATCGGTCACCCACAGGTGGCAAGCACACACACGCAGCCAATCCGGCCAATTGTCGAACACCCCAGTAGGGCCGAGTGAGCGGGAAGCACCCGCCGCCAGCCCAGGAATTCCGAATATGAACTCGTCTGTTTCTGCTCTGCCACTGACCACCCTGAACTCTGCCAACGAAGCACTGACCCTGCGTCTGCCCAGCTCGTTGCAGCTCAAACAGCAATTGCCCCTGAGCAATGCCCTCGCCCAGCAAGTCGCAGCCCACCGCCAGGCGGTCCGTGCGATTCTCAATGGCGAAGACCATCGCCTGCTGGTCGTCGTCGGCCCTTGCTCGATTCACGATCCACGCTCCGCACTCGAATACGCGGAAAAGCTTTCCCGCCTGGCCCATGAAGTCAGCAACGAAATGCTGCTGGTGATGCGCGCCTACGTCGAAAAACCACGCACCACCGTTGGCTGGAAAGGTCTTGCCTACGACCCACACCTGGACGGCAGCGATGACATGGCCGCCGGCCTGACCCTGTCGCGTGAATTGATGCTTGAAATGATCCGTCTGGGACTGCCTATCGCTACCGAGTTGCTGCAGCCAATGGCTGCCGGCTACTTCGACGACCTGCTCAGTTGGGTTGCCATCGGCGCACGCACCACCGAGTCGCAGATTCACCGGGAAATGGCCAGCGGCCTGAGCATGCCCGTCGGTTTCAAGAACGGTACCGACGGTGGCGTAACCGTAGCCGTCGATGCCATGCGTTCGGCAGCCCATCCACATCGACACTTCGGCGTCGACAGCCAAGGGCACCCGGCGATCATTCAGACACCGGGCAACCCCGACACTCATCTGGTACTGCGCGGTGGTCATCAAGGCCCGAACTACGATCGCGAAAGCGTCGCCCGGGTACATGCCGACCTGAATCGCTTGAAGATTCCGAGCCGAATCATGGTCGATTGCAGCCACGCCAACAGCGGCAAGGATCCACTGCGCCAGCCCGACGTGTTCAACGAGGTACTCGAGCAACGGCTGCAAGGTGATCGCTCCTTGATCGGCATGATGATCGAGTCCCATCTGTTCGAGGGCTGCCAGCCTTTGAGCCCCGCCCTGCGTTATGGCGTATCCGTCACCGATGGTTGCCTGGGGTTCGGCGCGACGGAGCAGTTGCTGTCGAACGCAGCCAAACGACTGAAAGCCTGACGCTCAGAACAGCCTTTGCGGGTTGAATCAGTAACCCGCAAAGGCCGGACCATCGCTCAATCCAGAGTTACGCCCGTACTCGGACCCGGGCAACGCCGGAAGCCTGACTGGCATCATCCAGTCGCTCCACCGAATACGACACCTGCACCACGGTTTCCCGATGCTCGCGCCAGAAGCGGTACGGCACGATGAACACCAAAGGTTGCCCAGCGTTCTCCCGAGTGATGTCCCGGTCATCGCGATGACTGAAATACTCGCCATCGCATTTCAGGTACACCAGTTCTCCCTCCTCGGCCTGGGCATCGCCGATCACCACAGTAACCCCGTCTACCGCATCTGCCGCTTCCAGCTCACCGTCTTGCGCTTCCAGCACTTGTGGCGCCGCGAGATCCCCCCGAATCAACGGTGCGATCAGAATTCGCGAGTTCGCAGACTTCCTTACCTGCGCCGCTGCTGATTCGACCCGGTAACTGACGTTCACCTCTTGTGTGGAATGGGCTGCGATGCAATCGGCGTTTATCCAGAAAGACAACGCTTCACCAACGGCAAACGGCTCCACGGTCAACACATCATTGAATGCCGGCGCTCCCTCGACGCCTTGCCAGGACAGGCTGATCCGGTCACCGGCCGCCATCCGGGCATAGGGGCGCACAGTGACACTTGTACCCTGTGAAACACGGGACGGATCGAGCGTCCCGCCCACTGTTTCTTCAATGATCGGTGCAAGCAGCTCAGGCTCTGGATCGCCCACATCCAGTTGCAGGCGACGGGATGACACCGGCTGAGGCAGTGCAACGCTATGCAGCGTCCAGTAAAGCTCCAGCGAACCGCGCTCCAGCGGCGCAATGTGCAGACCTTTTATGACAAAGACGATTTCCTCGCCCACCTGGCCTTCACTGACCGAGCGGGTGGCTTCATGGCTATAAGCCAACCCTTCGTCATCGAGCCCTCGCCAGCTCAGCACCAGTTTGTCGCCGCACATCATGTCCGGGTAAGGCGCAACCTTGACGAATGCATGGCTCAGAGAAGGATCAAGCATCCCGCCCTCCAACACCTCGACCGTCGGGGCGGACAGGTCCAAGGCCGGCGATGAAGCGGGTGCAGACGCCGGTCGATAGCTGAATTCGAAATTTTCACCGTCCACCTTCAAGCTCAGATGGCCGCCTCCTTCGGTGGCAACCGACAGGGGGACAATGTTTGCCGGTGGCATTGCACAAGACTCGCTAGTGACTTCGTAGATAGACATTCGCAGCTCCATTCCTTGGATAGAACGCTGCCATCAAGGCAGCGTCGAACGAAATCCATTGAACCTCATCCAGCGAATCGGCGAAGTCAGCCCAAAGCCCCGCACTCCCGAGGCAAACACACCGTCTGACGTAGGCAGACGGTGACGAATCTGTCGATACGCGGCAAAAGATTGCCAAATGTTCCGACTAGCCCCTCAAGCAGAAACGAAAATTCGCACCATTTTTAGTCCAGATTCCCTTTCACTCCGAGGATTTTTCAGACATCGCCAACCCGTAGGCCTGTTTTACAGTGGCACGCACCAACCACTGACAAGCATCTGCAAAAGAGGCAGGAACATGCAACGGAATGCGACAACCCGCTACCCCATCCTTTTGGTCCATGGCCTGTTCGGGTTTGACCGTATCGGCCGTTTCGAGCTTTTTCATGATGTCAAGCAAGCACTGAGGGAGGCAGGTGGACAAGTGTTTGTGCCGCAGCTGTCGGCGGCCCATGACAACGAAGTTCGTGGCCAGCAACTGCTGCTGCAGATTGAACGGGTCCTGCAGGGCACCGGGGCCGCCAGGGTCAACCTGATCGGACATAGCCAAGGTGCGCTGGCCAGCCGTTTCGCCGCAGCAGTGGCACCGCACAAGGTCGCCTCGGTCACGTCGGTCAGTGGGCCCAACCACGGTTCGGAACTGGCGGACACGTTGCGCCAGGCACTGATTCCGGGGAGCCTGCCGGAGCAGGTGGCAGAGCAAGTGGCGACCCGGTTCGCTGATTTCCTCTCGCTACTCAGTGGTCAACCGACCCTGCCGCAGAATGCCGTGGCAGCGCTGAACGCCCTGACCACACAGGCGGTCAGCCAATTCAACAAGAAGTATCCTCAAGGCCTGCCTTCTACCTGGGGCGGCCAAGGCGCGGAACGGGTCAATGACGTTCACTACTACTCCTGGAGCGGCACGCTGCAGGAAGGATGGCTTGCGCCGCTTGATCCGGTAAATGCCGTCTGCCGGGCATTGTCCGGCCATTTCGTCGCGGAAGCGGGACAGAACGATGGTTTCGTGGGCCGCTACAGCTCGCATTTGGGCTCGGTCATCCGCTCCGACTACCCCTTCAACCACCTCGCCACCCTGCGGCGACCAGATGGTTTACTAAACCCCGCCCCTGATCCCGTCGAACTCTACGTCGAGCACGCTCTGCGCCTGAAAGCCGCACAACTGTAGACATACGCCAATAAGCCGAGTGGAACTTTGCCGAGAAATCGCTTACTGAATCCGGTAGGCTCCACACTTTACTGAAATAGATTGGAGAGTTTCCCCATGGCTAAAGCCACTGCCCGCCACATCCTGGTTTCCAGCGAAGACAAGTGCAACGAACTCAAGGCCCAGATCGAAGGCGGTGCTGATTTCGCCGAAGTCGCCAAGGCCAACTCTACCTGCCCGTCCAGCCGTCAGGGCGGCGACCTGGGTTCGTTCGGTCCTGGCCAGATGGTCAAGGAATTCGACACCGTGGTCTTCAGCGCGCCGATCAACGTCGTGCAAGGCCCGGTGAAGACCCAGTTCGGTTATCACCTGCTCGAAGTCACCAGCCGCCAGGACTGATCTCGCGTCCGGTTTGCTGTGCCACGGCCCGCCTTTTGGTGGGCCGTTGTGTTTTGGTTACAGGATACGGCTGGCGACTGACGCGCCGCTCGCGTACAAATTGCGCTTATCGATCACCCGGCTTTAAGGCTGACAATGCGACTGGCTTTCCCGACTTTGCTGTTCACTGCCGTGGCCCTGTTGTTGGGCGCCGCTGGTGTGGACGCCACCCCGCAACACGCTTTGACCGTCTATGGCGAACCCGCCAAATACCCGGCCGGTTTCAGCCATTTCGACTACACCAACCCGCAGGCCCCCAAGGGCGGCACCATGCGCCGCTCGGCGATAGAGATCGGGCATTTCGATCACATCCTGCCTTATATAGACAAAGGCATCGGCGTCACCCAGATCGACGGCATGCTGTACTCGCCTCTGGCCCAGCGCTCGATGGATGAGCCTTACACGGTCTACGGCCTGGTGGCGCAAAAGATGGAGCGCTCGGAGGATGGCCTGTCGCTGCGCTTCTTCATCAATCCCAAGGCACGCTTCGCCGACGGCAAGCCGATCACTGCCGAAGATGTGCGTTACACCTATGACCTGTTGATGACCCAGGGCAGCCTGCGTTATCGCACGCAGTTCGCCGACGTCAAAGGCGTGGAAGTGGAAGCGCCGCTGACCGTGCGTTTCGATTTCAAGAGCAATGAAAACCGCACCTTGCCGCTGGACATCGCCACCCTGCCGGTATTCCCCGAGCACTGGTGGAAAACCCGCGACTTCGCCGGCGGTGGTGGTTATGAACCGCCACTGGGCAGCGGCCCGTACCGGGTCGGCAAGGTCGACTCCGGGCGCAGCATCACCTTCGAGCGCAACCCTGACTGGTGGGGCAAGGATCTACCGGTCAGTCGCGGCCTGTATAACTTCGATCACTTCAGCATCGAGTATTTCGGCGACACCGATGTCGCCCGCCAGGTTCTGCGCGGTGGCGCCTATGACTACAACCGCGAGTTTTCCGCGACCGGCTATTCGATCGGTTACGACAGCCCCGCGCTGAGTGACGGCCGCTTGCAGAAAGCCCACCTCGCCACCGAAGCCCCGCAATCGGCCCAGGGCTTTGTATTCAACCTGCAGAAACCGATGTTTCAGGATCGTCGGGTACGCCAGGCGCTGGCGATGCTCTGGGATTTCGAGTGGAGCAACCGGCAGATGATGCGCAACATGTACATCCGCCAACAGAGCTATTTCTCCAACTCGGCACTGGCAGCCCGCGAGTTGCCGGATGCCGCCGAGCTGAAAATCCTCGAACCGTTGCGCGGGCAAATTCCAGAAGAGGTGTTCACCCAGGTCTTCGAAGCGCCGAAAACCGATGGCAGCGGCCTGATCCGCGACAAGCAACTGCAAGCCCTGCAATTGCTGGAACAAGCCGGCTGGAAACCTGATGGTGACCAATTGGTCAACGCCGAGGGCGAGCCGTTAAGTTTCACCTTCCTGGTCAGCCAGAACGGCATGGACCGTCTGCTTCTGCCTTACAAGCGCACGCTGAAACAGATCGGCATCGACCTGAATATCCGCCGCATCGACTCCTCGCAATACGTCAATCGCCTGATGAGCCGCGACTACGACATGATCGTCACCGGCTACCCGGTCACCACGTCTCCGGGTGGCGAGTTGCTCAATTACTTCGGTTCGATTTCGGCCAACGACCCCGGCGCCAACAACTATATGGTGCTGAAGAATCCGGCGGTCGACACCTTGATCAATGGCCTGATCCGCGCCTCGACCCAAAGCGACATGCTGCACTACGCCCACGCCCTGGACCGGGTGTTGCAATGGAATTACTACTGGATTCCCAATTATTACCCGCCGGGCACCTCCACCGTGTGGTGGAACCGCTTCGGCATGCCGGCGATACAGGCCAGCAATGACGAAGCGATCGAGAGCTGGTGGGAAATCAGCAGTACGCCGCTGACCAACCAGCAGATGACCGCCGCAAAAATCGGCCGTGGCAGACCCGGAGGACCGCACTGATGTGGGCATACATTCTGCGGCGCCTGCTGCTGATCATTCCGACGCTGGTGATCATTCTGCTGGTCAATTTCGTGATCATTCAGGCGGCACCCGGCGGCCCGGTCGAACAAGCCATCGCTCATCTGCAAGGGATCGGCGGTGCCAGTGTCGGCGGCAGTTCCAGCGAGACCATGAGCAGCACCTCGCGTGCCAGCCGTGGCCTCGATCCGCAACTGATCAAGGACATCGAAAAACAGTACGGTTTCGACAAACCGGCGCATGAACGCCTGTGGCTGATGCTCAAGAACTACGCGCAGCTGGATTTTGGCAAAAGCTTTTTCCGCGGCGCGACGGTCACCGACCTGATTCTGGAAAAAATGCCGGTGACCATTTCCCTCGGCCTGTGGGCGACGCTGATCACCTATCTGGTGTCGATTCCGCTGGGTATCCGCAAGGCAGTGCATCACGGCAGCCATTTCGATATCTGGAGCAGCACTGCGATCATCATTGGCTACGCGATGCCGGCGTTTCTGTTCGCGATGTTCCTGATCGTGGTGTTTGCCGGTGGCACATCATTGAATTGGTTTCCGGTGCGCGGGCTGGTCTCCGACAACTTCGAATCGCTGTCGACCCTGGGCAAGATCGCCGATTATTTCTGGCATCTGGTGTTGCCCGTGACGGCACTGGTCATCGGTGGTTTCGCCACGCTGACGATCCTCACCAAGAACTCGTTCCTCAATGAAATCACCCGACAATATGTGGTCACCGCACGCGCCAAAGGCTTGAGCGAACGCCGTGTGCTTTACGGCCACGTGTTCCGCAACGCGATGCTGCTGGTGGTTTCGGGAATTCCGCAGGCGTTTATCAGCGTGTTTTTTGCCGGTTCGCTGCTGATCGAAGTGATCTTTTCCCTCGACGGCCTCGGCCGCATGAGCTACGAAGCGGCGGTTTCCCGGGACTATCCGGTGGTGTTCGGCTCGTTGTTCATCTTCACCCTGTTCGGCCTGCTGATAAAACTGATCGGCGACTTGTGCTACACCCTGGTCGATCCGCGTATCGACTTCGCCGCGAGGAACGCCTGATGTTCAAGCTCTCGCCTCTGGGCCGTCGCCGTTTTGCACGATTCAAGAAAAACCGCCGAGGCTGGTGGTCGTTGTGGCTGTTTATCGGCCTGTTCCTGCTCAGCCTTGGTGGTGAACTGATCGCCAACGACAAACCGCTGGTCGTCAGCTATCAAAACCAACTCTACTTCCCGGTATTCAAGCGCTACACCGAGCAGGAGTTTGGCGGGCAACTGCCGTTCCAGGCCGATTACCGCAGTGAGTATGTGCAGAACCTGATCCGCAAGGACGGTGGCTGGCTGCTGTTCCCGCCGATCCCGTTCAGCGAGGACACCCCCAACTACGATCTCAACCAACCCGCGCCGAGCCCGCCCTCCAAGGTCAACTGGCTGGGCACCGACGATCAGGCGCGCGATGTGTTGGCGCGGGTGATTTTCGGCGCCCGGGTGTCGATCCTGTTTGCCCTGATGCTGACCGCTATCAGCGCGCTGATTGGCATCGCCGCCGGCGCTCTGCAAGGTTATTACGGCGGCTGGGTCGATCTGCTCGGGCAACGCGTGCTGGAGGTCTGGAGCGGATTGCCGGTGCTGTATCTGCTGATCATTCTGTCCGGTTTCGTCGAGCCGAATTTCTGGTGGCTGCTGGGGATCATGGCGCTGTTTTCGTGGCTGGCACTGGTGGATGTGGTGCGCGCGGAGTTTCTGCGCGGACGTAACCTGGAATATGTCAAAGCGGCTCGCGCGTTGGGCCTGACTGACCGCAAAGTGATTTTCCGGCACATCCTGCCCAATGCGATGAACGCGACGCTGAGTTACTTGCCGTTCATTCTGACCGGGGCGATTTCCACTCTCACCGCCCTCGACTTCCTTGGTTTCGGCATGCCCGCCGGCAGTGCTTCACTGGGCGAGCTGATCGGCCAAGGCAAACAAAACCTGCAAGCGCCATGGCTCGGGCTGACGGCGTTTTTCACTTTGGCGCTGATTCTTTCTTTACTGGTGTTCATCGGCGAAGCGTTACGTGACGCGTTCGACCCTCGATCCTGAAGTGTGACCATGACTGATAACCTGATCGAAATCCGTGACCTGAATGTCGCCTTCCATGGCCAGCCGGCGGTGCGCAACCTGTGCCTGGACATCCGCCCCGGCGAGTGCCTGGCCCTGGTCGGCGAGTCGGGCTCGGGCAAGTCGGTAACCGCGCATTCGATCCTGCAATTGCTCCCCGAAGGCGATGCGCAAACCAGCGGCAGCATTCGCTATCGCGGTCAGGAACTGCTCGGCGCCGACCCCAAGGTCCTGCGTGAACTGCGTGGCAATCGCATCGCGATGATCTTCCAGGAGCCGATGACCTCGCTCAATCCGCTGCACACCATCGAAAAGCAGATCGGCGAAACCCTGCTGGTGCATCGGGGACTGGGCGGTAAAGCGGCGCAACAGCGCATCCTTGAACTGCTGGAACTGGTGGGTATTCAAAAGCCCGAAGAACGCCTCAAGGCCTATCCGCATCAACTGTCCGGCGGTCAGCGGCAACGGGTGATGATCGCCATGGCCCTGGCTTGCGAGCCGGAACTGCTGATCGCCGATGAACCGACCACGGCGCTGGATGTGACGGTGCAGCGCAAGATCCTGCTGCTGCTCAAGTCCTTGCAACAACGCCTGGGCATGTCGCTGCTGCTGATCAGTCACGACCTCAATCTGGTGCGCAGCATCGCGCAACGGGTGTGCGTGATGAAGGCTGGCGAGATCGTCGAGCAGGCGCCGTGCGAAACCCTGTTTACCGAACCGAAGCACCCTTACAGCTGCGTGCTGCTGAATGCCGAACCGGAGGGCGAAGCCCTGCCCCGGGACGAGCGCGAGAACGTGCTGGAGGTGGATGATCTTCGGGTCGAGTTCGTTGTCGGTGGCGGGCTGTTCCAGCGCAAACAATATTTGCGGGCGGTGGACGGCATCAGCCTGAATATCCAGCGCGGCAAAACCCTGGGCATCGTCGGCGAGTCCGGTTCGGGTAAATCGACCCTGGGCCAGGCGATTCTGCGGCTGCTCGACTCCGAGGGCAGCATCCGCTTTCAGGGCGCGGCCCTCGACGGTCTCGATCAGAAGCAGTTGCGGCCGTGGCGTCGGCAGATGCAGGTGGTGTTTCAGGACCCGTTCGGCAGTCTCAGTCCACGGATGTCCGTGGCGCAAATCATCAGTGAAGGGCTGGAGGTGCATTGCCAGTCCAGCGCCGAAGAGTGCGATGCACAGGTGATCCGCGTGCTCAAGGAGGTTGGCCTGGACCCGGAGAGTCGTCATCGCTACCCGCACGAATTTTCCGGAGGTCAGCGCCAGCGCATCGCCATCGCCCGGGCGCTGGTGCTGAAACCGGCGCTGATCCTGCTCGACGAACCGACTTCGGCCCTTGATCGTACCGTACAGAAACAAGTGGTCGCCCTGCTCCGCGACCTTCAGGAAAAACACGGCCTGACCTACCTGTTCATCAGCCACGACCTGGCGGTGGTACGGGCGCTGGCGCATGACATGATCGTGATCAAGGACGGCAAAGTGGTTGAACGCGGTGCCAGCCATGAGGTGTTCGATTCGCCGCAGCATCCTTACACCAAGGAGCTGTTGGCGGCGGCACATCCGGGGTAGGCATGATCACTGTTTGACTTGAAACCGAGTCGCGGCCTTCGCGAGCAAGCCCGCTCCCACAGGGATTCGGGTTGTACCCAAACATTGGGTACCCCAGAGAAACCTGTGGGAGCGGGCTTGCTCGCGAAGAGGGCCTTACAGACAACCCAAACTCCGGATCAACCCACGCATGAACACCACCGAAAGCCTCAAGGACTACCAACGCGTTCGCACGCTGGCGATCCGCTCGCTGTTCGAGATCATTGAGCAGTCCAGCGAAGGCACGGTGATTGTCGATCGTGACGCAAACATCGTCTGGATGAACGAGCGCTATGCGCGGCGTTTTGGTCTTGAATCGGCGAAAAAAGCCATCGGCAAACCCTGCGAAAGCGTGATCCCCGGCAGCCTGCTGCGTGAAGTGGTGCGCACCGGCCGCCCCATTCTGCTGGACATGCAGGACACGCCGAAAGAGCCGCTGGTGGTGATGCGTCTGCCGATCCACGACGACGCCGGAGCGGTGATCGGCGCCATCGGGTTTGCCCTGTTCGACGAATTGCGCAGCCTGTCACCGATGCTCAAGCGCTACCTGAGCATGCAGGAAGAACTGGCCTCGACCCGCTCGCTGCTGCGGGCGCGGCAGACCAAATACAACTTCGCCCATTTCATCGGCACCAGCAGCGCCAGCCTCGAAGTCAAACGCCGCGCCCGCCGCAGTGCGAGCACCGATTCACCCGTGTTGCTGCTCGGCGAAACCGGCACCGGCAAGGAATTGCTGGCCCAGGCGATTCACAGCGCTTCGCCCCGGGCGCACAAGGCGTTTGTCAGCATCAACAGCGCGGCAATTCCCGAAGCGCTGCTGGAAGCCGAATTCTTCGGCACCGCACCCGGCGCGTTTACCGGCGCTGACCGCAAGGGTCGGACCGGCAAGTTGCAGATCGCGCAGGGCGGCACGCTGTTTCTCGATGAGATCGGCGACATGCCGTTGCCGCTGCAGAGCAAACTGCTGCGGGTGCTGCAGGAAAAGGAATTCGAACCGGTTGGCTCCAACGACGTGATTCAGAGCGATGTGCGAGTGATCGCGGCGACTTCGACCGATCTGCAAGCCGCGATCAAGCGCGGTGAGTTCCGCGCCGATCTGTATTACCGCCTCAACGTGCTGCCGATCCAGGTTCCGCCGCTGCGCGAGCGTCTCGACGATTTGCCGGCGCTCAGCGAAGCGATCCTTGAAGAGTTGCGTAGCCAGCATGAACTGAGCTGCGCGGCGTTGGAACTGCTCGGACAACATGCTTGGCCGGGGAACATCCGCGAATTGCGCAACGTGCTGGAGCGCGCGGCGCTGCTCAGCGATGACCTGATCCTCACTGAAGAGGATATTCGTGCAGCCATCGGCACGTTTACCCCGGTTGAGCGTCCGTCGGTTTCGACGCTGGAACCCTTGGCCGAGGAGACATTCGCCGAGGCACGGCAGAGGTTTGACCGGCAGTTGATCCAGTCTGCCCTCGCGCAATGTGCGGGCAAAGTGCCGGAGGCGGCGGCTCGGCTGGGGCTGGGGCGCTCGACGCTGTACAAGAAGATGCTGGCCTTGGGCATCGCCGAGTCTCAATAAAGAGACTTACGTCTCCAAAAAAAGACAACAACAAGAGCCTCGCGAGCAAGCCCGCTCCCACAGGGAATACGCATTCCAAATGTGGGAGCGGGCTTGCTCGCGAAGGCGTCAGCCCTCTCAGCAAAAATCTCCAGAAAGAGACAACCCTTCAACTCTCAACACGCTGAAACCCATAAAACCCTTATATTTCAATGATTTGAGTATCTGGCACAGATCTCGCTAACACCTCTACTGCACCCGCTTCACCCACAAAAATAACAATCCCTGGAGACACACCATGAGTGTGATCATTGCCTTGGCAGCCCTCGCGCTGCTGATGCTCGCCGCCTACCGTGGCTACAGCGTCATCCTCTTCGCCCCGATTGCCGCCCTCGGCGCTGTCCTGCTCACCGACCCGTCCGCCGTCGCCCCTGCCTTCACCGGGGTGTTCATGGAGAAAATGGTCGGTTTCATCAAACTGTATTTTCCGGTATTCCTGCTCGGCGCCGTGTTCGGCAAGTTGATCGAATTGTCGGGGTTCTCCCGTTCGATCGTGGCTGCGGCGATTGGCTTGCTCGGCACCCGACAGGCGATGCTGGTGATCGTGCTGGTTTGCGCCCTGCTCACCTACGGCGGCGTATCGCTGTTCGTAGTGGTGTTTGCGGTGTATCCGTTTGCCGCCGAGATGTTCCGCCAGAGCAACATTCCCAAGCGGCTGATTCCGGCGACCATCGCCCTCGGCGCGTTCTCCTTCACCATGGACGCCCTGCCCGGCACTCCGCAGATCCAGAACATCATCCCCAGCACCTTCTTCAACACCACCGCGTGGGCCGCGCCGTGGCTGGGGGTGATCGGCACGATCTTCGTGTTCTGCGCCGGCATGCTGTTCCTGCAGCGCCAACGCAACAAGGCCCAGCGTGCTGGCGAAGGTTATGGCACCGAGCTGCGTAACGAGCCGGAAACCGCCGAAGACCTGAAACTGCCAAACCCATGGCTCGCCCTGTCGCCCCTGCTGGCGGTGGGCATCATGAACCTGTTGTTCACCCAGTGGATTCCGCAGTGGTACGGCAAGACCCACAGCCTGGCGCTGCCGGGGATGGCCACGCCGGTGACCACGGAAATCGCCAAGCTCACGGCGATCTGGGCGGTGCAGGCGGCATTGCTGATCGGCATCCTGATGGTGCTGGTGTTCGGCTTCAAGGCGATCCGCAGCAAACTCGCCGAAGGCAGCAAAAGCGCGGTCAGCGGTGCATTGCTGGCGGCGATGAACACCGCCTCGGAATACGGTTTCGGTGCGGTAATCGCTTCGTTGCCAGGCTTTCTGGTGCTGGCCGACTGGCTCAAGCAAATCCCCAATCCATTGGTCAACGAAGCGATTACCGTCACCCTGCTGGCGGGTATCACCGGTTCGGCGTCGGGCGGCATGAGCATCGCGCTGGCGGCGATGTCCGAGCAGTTCATCGCGGCGGCGCACGCGGCGAACATTCCGCTGGAAGTGCTGCACCGCGTGGCCGCGATGGCCAGCGGCGGCATGGACACTCTGCCGCACAACGGCGCGGTGATCACCCTGCTGGCGGTTACCGGCCTGACCCACCGCGAAGCCTATAAAGACATTTTCTGTATTACGCTGATCAAGACCCTGGCGGTCTTCGTAGTGATCGGCACTTTCTACGCCACTGGCATTGTGTGAGGTATTCATGACGACTCTTTCGGGCAAGACCGCACTGGTCACCGGCTCCACCAGCGGCATCGGTCTGGGCATCGCCCTGAGCCTGGCCAAGGCCGGCGCCAATCTGATTCTCAACGGTTTTGGCGATGCGTCGAGCGTGATCGCCGAAGTCGGCCAGTTCGGCGGCAAGGTCGGTCACCACCCAGCCGATGTCAGCGATCCGGCGCAGATCGCCGAGATGATCGCTTACGCCGAGCGTGAATTTGGCGGCGTCGACATTCTGGTCAACAACGCCGGGATCCAGCATGTCGCCGCTGTTGAGGAGTTCCCGGTAGAGCGCTGGGATTCGATCATCGCGATCAATCTGTCATCGGTGTTCCACAGCACCCGCCTCAGCTTGCCGGGGATGCGTGCCAAGGGCTGGGGGCGAATCGTCAATATCGCTTCGGTGCATGGTCAGGTGGGTTCGACTGGCAAGGCTGCGTATGTTGCGGCCAAGCATGGCGTGATCGGTTTGACCAAAGTGGTCGGCCTCGAGACAGCCACCAGCAATGTCACCTGCAATGCGATCTGCCCGGGCTGGGTGCTGACGCCGCTGGTGCAGAAACAGATCGATGATCGTGCTGCCAAAGGGGTCGACCCGCAGCAGGCACAGCATGATCTGCTGGCGGAGAAGCAGCCGTCGCTGGAGTTCGTCACGCCGCAGCATCTGGGGGAATTGGTGTTGTTTCTGTGCAGCGAGGCTGGAAGTCAGGTGCGGGGGGCGGCGTGGAATATTGATGGAGGCTGGTTGGCGCAATAAGCAGCGCTGGACCGCTGTGGCGAGGGAGCTTGCTCCCGCTGGGTGGCGAAGCCGCCCCCGGCAATTTACGACTGCTGCGCAGCCGATCGGGAGCAAGCTCCCTCGCCACATAAGTAAGTGCTGCACTCTGACCTGTGTGCTTGACCAACAAAACAAGAGGCAAACCAATGTCCGACATCCTCTGGCAACCCGATGCCGAGCGTATCGCCCAATCGCGCATGGACAATTTCCGCCGCGATATCAATCAGCGTCATGGCCTGACCCTGAGCAGCTACACCGACCTGCACCGCTGGAGCGTGGATCAGCGCGAGGCGTTCTGGCAGGCGATCGTCGACTTCTTCGATATCCGCTTTCACACCCAGCCCGACGCCGTCCTGCGTGAAGGCGCGCAAATGCCCAGTGCCGAATGGTTTCCCGGTGCGACCCTGAACTTTGCCGAGCACCTGCTGCGCCGTCGTGACGATGCAGTCGCGGTGATTGCCGTGGCGGAAAACGGCCAGCGCGAACAACTGACCTGGGCCGAACTGGCCGAACAAGTCGCCGGTTTTCAGGCCAGCCTGATGGCCTGCGGAATCGGCCTCGGCGATCGGGTGGCCGCGTGCATGCCCAACACCTGGCAAACTCTGGTGGCGATGCTCGCGACCACCAGCCTCGGCGCGATCTGGTCGTGCTCGTCGCCGGATTTCGGCACGCACGGCGTGATCGACCGTTTCGGCCAGATCGAACCCAAGGTGTTGATCACCTGCGCCGGCTACCGTTACGCCGGCAAAGACATCGACCAGACCACCAAGGTCAACGAAATCCTCGCGCAACTGCCGTCGCTGCAGCAGTTGATCATCGTGCCCTATGCCCGCGAACAGGCCCGTGCCGAGGATTACCGCAGCCACGCCAACGTGACGTTGTGGAACGATTTCTACCAACCCGGCGGCGAACCGCGTTTTGTCCCGGTACCGTTCAATCACCCGTTGTACGTGCTGTACTCCAGTGGCACCACCGGCATACCGAAATGCATCGTGCACAGCACTGGCGGCGTGCTGCTGCAGCATCCCAAGGAACACGGACTGCACGTTGATCTCGGCCCCGGTGACCGGTTGTTCTACTACACCACTTGCGGCTGGATGATGTGGAACTGGCTGGTCTCGGCGCTCGCGGTCGGCAGCGCGGTGGTGCTGTATGACGGCTCGCCGTTTCACCCGGGCGATGAGCGCTTGCTCGACCTGATCGACGACGAGCGCATCAGCGTGTTCGGCACCAGCCCGAAATTTCTCGCAACACTGGAAAGCAGCGGCTTGAAGCCTGCGCACAGCCATGATCTGAGTAGCCTGAAGACCTTGCTCTGCACCGGTTCCGCGCTGTCGCCGCAGAGCTATGACTTCGTCTACCGCGACGTCAAGCGCGATGTGTGCCTGGCGTCGATGTCGGGCGGCACCGATGTGGTGTCGTGCTTTGTCAACGGCAACCCACTGTCGGCGGTACGCCGAGGCGAAATCATGGGCAAGAGCCTGGGCATGGCGGTTGAGGTGTGGAACGACGCCGGCGTTGCCGTGATCGGCGAAAAAGGCGAGCTGGTCTGCACCCGGCACTTCCCGGCCATGCCCATCGGCCTGTGGCACGACCCTGACGGCGAAAAACTGCGCAAATCCTATTTCAGCTTGTTCCCCGGCGTCTGGGCCCAGGGTGATTACGCTGAGCAACTGCCCCACGGCGGGATGCTGATCCATGGCCGCTCCGACGCGGTGCTCAACCCCGGCGGCGTGCGCATCGGCACGGCGGAAATCTATCGTCAGGTCGAGAAAGTCCCGCAGGTGCTGGACAGCGTGGCGATCGGGCAGCAATGGCAGGACGACGTGCGGGTGGTGCTGTTTGTGCGCCTGCAGGACGGTGTTGCGCTGGATGACGAACTGCAACAGCAGATCCGCCAGGTGATCCGCGCCAACACCACACCGCGCCATGTGCCGGCGAAGATCGTCGCGGTGACCGATATTCCACGCACCATCAGCGGCAAAGTGGTGGAACTCGCGGTGCGCAATGTGGTGCACGGTGAGCCGGTGAAAAATACCGATGCGCTGGCCAATCCCGAGGCCTTGGAGCAGTTCCGCAATCGCCCGGAGCTGTCGGATTAGCACGCCATCCCCTTGTGGGAGCGGGCTTGCTCGCGAAGGCAATTTGTCAGTCGATAACAATGTGGCTGACCCACCGCTTTCGCGAGCAAGCCCGCTCCCACAGGGGTGGGGTGTCAATCCATCAGGCCCCAATCGCCTGACTTAATGGGCGCCGGCAGCGGCCGCGCAATCGCCTGGAGCTGTCGGACTGATCCCTCATCCCCTTGTGGGAGCGGGCTTGCTCGCGAAAGCAATCTGTCAGTCGATAACAATGTGACTGACCCACCGCTTTCGCGAGCAAGCCCGCTCCCACAGGGGTGGGGGTGTTAATCCATCAGGCCCCAATCGCCTGACGTAATGGGCGCCGGCAGCGGCCGCGCAATCGCCCGGAGCTGTCGGACTGATCCCTCATCCCCTTGTGGGAGCGGGCTTGCTCGCGAAAGCAATCTGTCAGTCGATAACAATGTGGCTGACCCACCGCTTTCGCGAGCAAGCCCGCTCCCACAGGGGTGGGGTGTTAATCCATCAGGCCCCAATCGCCTGATGTAGTGGGCGCGGGTGCCGGACCCGCCTCGGCATGCAGTTTCAGGCGCAGGCGCAGGTTGTTCTGCGAATCCGCATGCTTGAGCGCTTCGTCTTCGCTGATCACGCCCTCCACCACCAGCCCGTAAAGCGCCGCGTCGAAGGTCTGCATGCCGACCTCGCCTGACTTTTCCATGATGCCCTTGAGTTCGCCCAATTCGTTGCGGCGGATCAGGTCGGCGATGGTGGGCGTGCCGAGCATCACTTCGACCGCCGCCCGGCGCTGGCCGTCCACAGTGCGCACCAGCCGTTGCGAGACAAACGCCTTGAGATTGTTGCCCAGCGCGTGCAGCAACTGCGGGCGGCGCTCTTCGGGGAACAGATTGACGATACGGTCCAGCGCCTGATTGGCGTTGTGCGCATGTAACGTCGACAGCACCAGGTGCCCGGTGTCGGCGAATGTCAGCGCATGTTCCATGGTCTCGCGGTCTCGGATTTCGCCGATCAGCACCACGTCCGGGGCCTGACGCAGAGTGTTTTTCAGCGCTGCATGGAAACTGCGGGTATCGACGCCGACTTCGCGTTGATTGATGATCGAGCGCTGGTGTCGATGGATATACTCCACCGGGTCTTCAATGGTGATGATGTGCCCGCTGCTGTGGCGGTTGCGGTGATCGATCAGCGCGGCCAGCGACGTGGATTTGCCGGAGTCGGTGGCACCGACGAACAGGATCAGCCCTTGTTTGAGCATCACCGTTTCCAGCAGCACCGGCGGTAGTTTGAGGTCTTCGAAGCGCGGGATATCGAGTTTGACGTTGCGGATCACGATCGACACGTCATTGCGTTGCTTGAAGACGTTCACCCGAAAACGCCCGATACCGGTACGGGAAATCGCCAGGTTCATTTCCAGATCCCGATCGAACTCGCGCCGCTGCTCGGCGTCCATCAAGGAGTTGGCGATGGCCTCGACCTCACCGGGCTTGAACGGCCGCTCGCTGAACGGCGTCAGCACGCCATCGATGCGCGCACTGGGTGGCGCTCCCGTGGACAGGAACAGGTCAGAGCCGTGCTGGCTCGACAGACGGAGCAACAGTGCATCGATTTCCATGGCAAAAAGCACCCGCGAAGCTTTCAATGAACAGAAATGACCCGCTGTCGTGACGTGACGTGACGTGACGGGTCATACAGCGTCTACCGCAAGTGCAAGAATAGTAGATGCCAACGCACTGACCGACGCTCAGGATAGATGTGATGAACGCAGCACCCTCCCCCGATGACGCCCAAGCCCTGATCGCCCGTACCGACTGGAGCCGCACTCCGTTGGGCGCTTCTGGCACCTGGCCGCAAAGCCTGCGCACCGCGGTGGACATCGTGATTCACTCGCCGATGCCGATGCTGCTGTTGTGGGGGCCGCAGCTCACGCAGATCTACAACAATGGCTTTGCGATGCTCGCTGGCAGTAAGCATCCGCACGCTTTCGGACAGCCGGCGCACCTTATATGGCCAGAACTTCAGGACTTTACCGACCCGATTTATCGAGCCGTCCTACAAGGCCAGGTGCGCACCTACAGCGAACGCCGATTTACCCTGCAACGCGAAGGCATAGAGTCCGACTTCTGGCTGGACCTGACCTACAGTCCGATCCGCGATGAAAATGCGCAAGTGGCGGGGATTCTGGTAACGGCCATCGAAACCAACGAACGCCGGCGCATCGCCCTCGAACTGCAACGCCGCTCCGAAGAAAGCCTCAAGGCCCAGCGCGACACCGAAGAACGCCTGCAACTGGCCCTGGCGGCCACCGATGCGGTCGGCACTTGGGACTGGGACATCGGCGAAGATCGTTTCATCGCCGACGCGCATTTCGCCCAGTTGCACGGCATCGATCCGGCGCTGGCCAGCCAATTGCCGATCAGCGACTACCTGCAAGGCGTGCATCCCGAAGACCGCGCCTTGATCGCCCGCAGCATCAAGCATTGCATCACCCACGGCACCGAGTACGCCGAGGAATATCGCCTGCTGAAAGCCGACGGCGAACTGCGCTGGGTGTTTGCCCGCGGCCGCTGTTACAAGGATCACCATGGACGACCGGTGCGCTTTCTCGGCGCTGCGCTGGACCTGACCGAGCGCAAGCACACCGAACAGGCGCTGCGTCAGAGCCAGACGGAATTGCAGCTGATCATCAACGCGATGCCGATCCTCATCAGTTATGTCGACCACGAAGAACGCTTCCGTCTGAACAACGCCGCCTATCTGGACTGGTACGGCCTCACGCCGCAGGAACTGTATGGGCGCACCATTCGCGAGGTGATCGGCGAAGAGGCCTACTTTCTGCGCGCGCCATACATTGCCGAGGCGCTGGCTGGGCGGCCCTGTTCGTTCAGCCTCTACACCCCGCACCGTGACGGCAGCAGCCGTCACGCGCTGATGAACTACCTGCCGCGCCACGGTGCCGATGGCGCGGTCAACGGTTTCTACATTTTTGTGATCGACGAAAGCGAACGGAAGAAGACCGAAGAAGCGCTGCGCAATCTCAATGAAACCCTCGAGGAAAGGGTCAGCGCCCGCACCGAACAACTGGCCCAGGCCAATCAGCGCCTGCAAAACGAGATGTTCGAACGCGAGCGCGCCGAAGATGCGTTGCGCCATGCGCAGAAAATGGAAGCGGTCGGTCAGCTCACCGGCGGTATCGCCCACGACTTCAACAACATGCTCACCGGGATCATCGGCAGCCTCGATCTGATGCAACGCTACATCGCCGACGGCCGCGCCCATGAAATCGGGCGTTTCACTGAAGCGGCGGTTTCGTCGGCCAACCGTGCAGCGGCGCTGACCCATCGCCTGTTGGCGTTCTCACGCCGGCAGTCGCTGGACCGCAAAACCCTCAACGTCAATGAACTGATTCATTCGCTGGAAGATTTGATCCGCCGCACCAAGGGCGACCCGATCGGCCTCACGCTGCGGCTGGCCGACGATGTGTGGCCGATCAGTACCGACGTCAGTCAACTGGAAAACGCCCTGCTCAACCTGGTGATCAACGCCCGCGATGCGATGCCCGACGGCGGCGAGCTGCTGATTGAAACTGCCAACGTCTACCTCGACGGCAACGACATCACCACCCTCGAACCGGTCAAGGCCGGCGACTACCTGATGCTGGCGGTCAGCGACAACGGCACCGGCATGACCCCGTCGGTGCGCGCCAAGGCGTTCGATCCGTTCTTCACCACCAAACCGATCGGCCAGGGCACCGGGCTGGGACTGTCGATGATTTACGGTTTCGCTCAGCAATCGGGCGGCCATGTCAGCCTCGACAGCCTGCCGGATCACGGCACCTGCGTGCGCTTGTACCTGCCGCGCCTGAACCTGCTGGAGCCCGAACATCCGCTGGTGGAGCCGACCGGCGCTGCGCCAACCGCCACCTGTGGCGAAACCGTGGTGGTGGTTGAAGATGACCCGGCGGTGCGCATGCTGGTGCTCGATCTGCTCAAGGAGCTGGGCTACCTCGCCCACGAAGCCGCCGACGCCAGCGCCGCCCTGCCACTGCTGGAATCGGAGCTGCGGGTGGATCTGCTGGTGACCGACGTCGGCCTGCCGGGAATGAACGGCCGGCAACTGGCGGAAATCGCCCGCCAGCATCGTCCGGGCCTGAAAGTGCTGTTCATGACCGGTTACGCGCAGAAAGCCGCCGAGCGTCAGGGCTTTCTCGAGGATGGCATGGACATGGTGGCCAAGCCGTTTTCGATTGAAGTGCTGGCGAACAAGATCCGCGAGATGATCAACCAAACGCCGTCACTTGAGGCATAATCCCGCGCCCCGCCGTCACCCCGTTACAGGTATCGCACGATGAAAGCCCAAGCCCGCCATATTCTGGTGAAAACCGCCGAAGAGGCCGAACAGCTCAAACAGCGTATCGCCAAGGGCGAAGCGTTCGATGTGTTGGCGAAGAAATATTCGACCTGCCCGTCCGGCAAACGCGGCGGTGATCTGGGTGAAGTGCGGCCGGGGCAGATGGTCGGTGCGATTGATGCGGTGATCTTCAAAAAGCCGCTGCGCACGGTGCATGGGCCGATCAAGAGCAAGTTCGGCTATCACCTGGTGCAGGTGTTTTTCCGCGATTGAAGGCTTTGCTTTCGGGCGTTTGTGGCGAGGGAGCTTGCTCCCGCTGGGTGGCGGAGCCGCCCCAATAAGGCTTGCGCCTGCTGCGCAGTCGAGCGGGAGCAAGCTCCCTCGCCACAAGAACACTCATTCTTTCGGAATCAACGCCCCCGGCACCTGAATCACCCGACTCGCCAGCCAATGCCCCGCCTCCGCCGCCTCGACCGGACTGCCTCCCAGCAAGCGCCTCGCCAGATACGCCGCACTGAACGAATCCCCTGCCGCCGTGGTATCCACAACTTTGGCAACCTTCTGCGCCGGCACTTCGAACGCCTCGCCCTCACAACGAATCAGGCACGCCTCGGCACCACGCTTGAGCACCACTTCCGGCGTGCCGATCTGCGCGTACGCCTCGAACACCGCGTCGCAATCGGCAAAATGGAACAGCGCCTGTTCGTCATCGACGGTCAGCAACGCCAGATCGACATGCGGCAACACGCTGCGATAGGCCGCCCGCGCCTCTTCCTGTGAGGCCCACAAACGCGGTCGATAGTTGTTGTCGAAAACGATCCGCGCATCGCGCTGGCGGGCTTCGATCAGGGTCTGAATCAAGCGCTCACGGCCTTTCGCACCTAACACCGCGAGGGTGATGCCGCTGAAATACAGCACGTCGTAGTCCGCCAGCGCCGCCAGAATCGGCTCGGCCGCTGGAGTGGTGAAGCAATCGCGCACCGCCGCTTCATTGCGCCAGTAGAGGAAACGCCGCTCCCCGTTGGCGTCGGTCTGGATGCAGTACAGGCCCGGCAGCCGACCGGGCAGACGCTGCACGAGATCCAGGCCAATGCCTTCGTCGGTCCAGCTCTGGCACATGGCATCGCTGAAGCTGTCGTCGCCGAGCGCAGTGACGTAGTCGACCTGGGCTTTATCGCCGAGCGCGCGGGACAGGTACACCGCCGTGTTCAAGGTATCGCCGCCGAAGCTTTGCTGCAGGCTGCCGTCGGCACGGTGCTGGAGTTCGATCATGCACTCGCCGATCAGGGCGATGCGCGGGGTATTCGGGCCCAGGGGGCTTGGGCTGGTCATTGGGTAGCGTCTCTGCTGATTCGGTGGTGGTTGATCCGGCCTCTTCGCGAGCAAGCTCGCTCCCACAATTTGGAATGCATCCTCTTGTGGGAGCGGGCTTGCTCGCGAATGGCCGCGACTCGGTCTCAAGCCTTAGAAACAAGTCTCCATGCTCTCGACCACCGCCAACTGCTCATCCACCAGCAACCCCACCCGCCACTTGTCGAACGTCAGACACGGGTGCGAGGTGCCGAAGGAAATGATGTCGCCCACCCGCAACTCAACCCCCGGCGCCACGCTCATGAACGCATGCTGGTCCATCACCGCCGTCACCTTGCACGCGCCGACATCGTCGCCCACCGCCGGCAACACACCGGCCTTGTAACGCAGCAACGGCACCGGCAGCCCGGCATCGAACGCCACGTCGCGCTTGCCAAGCGCGATCACCGCAAAGCCCGGCTCCGGCATCGACTGTACATGCGCCCAGACCTCCAGCGCCGGACGTAGGCCTTCGTGCAGATCGCTGCGACGATCCAGCACGCAGCATTGCGCGTCCTTATAGATGCCATGGTCATGCGCGACATAACTGCCCGGACGCAACACACTCAGGAAGCGCCCGCCGGCATTCTGCGCTTCGAACGACTCGGCAATCAGGTCGTACCACGCCGAACCCGAGGCGGTGATGATCGGCTTGGCGATGGCAAACGCGCCGCTGTCCTGCAACTGCACCGCCAGACGCACCAGCGACGCGGCGAACTCGCGAATGCCGCTGACCGCGTGATCGCCGTGGATCACCCCTTCGTAACCTTCGATACCGGTCAGGGCCAGCGCCGGTTGCGCGTTGATCGCCTGAGCCAGCGCGATGACTTCCTGCTCGCTGCGGCAACCGCAACGGCCACCGACCACGCCGTATTCGATCATCACGTTCAACTTCACTCCGCGCGAAGCGAAGTAGGCGCCGAGATCGGCGACGTTATCCGGGTGATCGACCATGCAGTAGAAATCGAAATCGGCATCGGCCAGCAGATCGGCAATCAGTGCCATGTTCGGCGTGCCGACCAGTTGGTTGGCCATCAGCACCCGGCGTACACCGTGGGCATAAGCGGCGCGGGTCTGGGTGGCGCTGGCAAGGGTGATGCCCCATGCCCCGGCGTCGAGCTGCCGCCGGAACAGCGCCGGGGTCATGCTGGTCTTGCCGTGGGGCGCGAGTTCGGCGCCGCTGTCGCTGACGAACTTCTGCATCCAGCGAATGTTGTGCTCCAGCGCCTCGCGGTGCAGCACCAGCGCCGGCAGGCTGATGTCACGCACAAGGTGCGCGCCAATCGCAGCGTCGCCCTTTTCCACAGCGGTATTGATGGCAGTCGTCATGGTCAAACTCCTCGCATTCAGTCGCGGCCGCAGGCAGCCGCGGTTATTCGTTGATGCGCCGGGCGAGGCTGTTCGCGCTCTCGATCAGCACCCGGCGATAGTCGTCGTAATTGTTCTTCGCATCGGCCCGTGGGGCGACGATGCACAGGGTGCAGATGGCCACGCCGCCGGGGTCTTTGACCGGAGCGGCAAAGCAATGGGTGAAGGTGTCGGCAACGCTGTCGAAGGAGAAGAAGCCGTCGATGCCAGCCTGGCGGATCTCCGCCAGAAAGCGCTCCAGCGGCAGGCGTTCGCCGTCGGGCAGGATGTAATCGTCTTCGTCGATCAGGTCGATGATTTGCTGGTCGCTCAGATGCGCGAGCAACAGGCGTCCTGAAGCCGTCCACGGGATCGGTGCGTTTTCGCCAATGTCGGAAGAAATGCGGAAATGCCGCTCGCCTTCCTTCATCAGTGCCACGGTGTATTTGCGCCCGTTGAGCAGGCACATCTGCGCGGTTTCCCGGGTCTGGCTGACGATCTCCTGCAAGGCGTGATCGGCTTCGCGACTGAGGTCGAAATGGCGCAAATGCGCCTGCCCGAGGAAGTACAACTGGCGCCCCAGATAGACGTGACCGTCCTTGCCCACCGGCTCCAGAATCCGTCGTTCCAGCAGTGACGCCACCAGTTCGTAGACCGTGGATTTCGGGCTGCCGATACCATTGGCGATGTCGTTCGGACGCAGCGGCTGGCCGATCTCCTTGAGGAAATCGAGGATATCGAACGCCCGGTCCAGACCACGGGCCCGGCGTTTGATGGTGTCTTCGGTCATGTCTTCAGTTCCCAATGAAAGTGCCGGGAGTGTACCGAGAGTGCAGCGTCGACGGTTAGATCGCCATCGCGAGCAGGC